>Ga0102924_1003676_pt1 | contig 15967 bp, 10 predicted proteins | sample PaiPotPPM11metaG_FD_80116 | JGI IMG/M metagenome (GOLD analysis project Ga0102924, IMG submission 80116) | Iron sulfur acid spring bacterial and archeal communities from Banff, Canada, to study Microbial Dark Matter (Phase II) - Paint Pots PPM... ... | reverse complement strand
CAGCATATCCGCGAAAAAGACCGGGCGCCGCCCGAACCTGTCGCTCAGCGGGCCGGCTATCAGCGACCCGACGATCATGCCGGCAAACGCCATCGTGCCGAGGGTCCCGACCTGCCACGGGCTCAGGTGAAATTGCGGAACAATCCCCAGCAGCGCCCCCGACAGGATCAGCAGATCATAGCCGTCGAGAAAAAGTCCAAGCAGCGCGACGACCGCGATGTAGAGCTGTCGCGACGTCAAACTTCCTTCGTCCAAGTGCCGTTCGATTGTCCCTTGCATGTTCAGGCTCCCCTATGTGCAGCGCCGCAAGCTGGCGCCATACTCGTTATCGCGGCGCATCAACACCGGCGCGTTCCGACAGTCGATCGGCCACTCACGCGCGTCCTCAGTGGAAGGCCATTTGCGACGGCAGATACAGAGTCATCTGCGGCACGAAATAGAGCAGATACACCATGCCGATCTCGATCGCGATGTAGGGCAGGATGCTGAGCATCATGCGGGTCAACGGGATCCCCGAAATCGAGGAAACGGTGACGAGGTTGAGGCCGGCCGGTGGATGGATCTGCGCGATCTCCTGATTGACCGCGATCATGACCCCGAACTGGACCGGGCTGAGCCCGATCGCCATCGCAATCGGAAAGAAGATCGGGATCGTAAGGATGGTCAGCGCGCCGGATTCGAGAAAGGTGCCGAGGATCAGATCGGTGACCACGATTCCGGTGAACACCGCGAAACTGCCGCCGGGGATGGTGCTGACCATACCAGCGATGCGCTGCGGCACCTGCAGGATCGCGCTGTACCGGGCGAATACCGAGCCGGTGCCGAAGATCATCAGCAGCATCGCCGAGGTCAGCGCCGCCTTTAACGCGGCCCGCCCGATCTTCTGCGGCGTCAAGCGGCCCCTGGCGACCCCGAGCACGAGCAGATAGGCCACCGCGACGGCGCCGGTCTCGGCCGGCGTCACGATGCCGAAATAGATCGAGCCGATGATGAAGAGCGGCAGCAGCACGACCGGCAGCGCGCGCCACAACGCCACCCGCCGCTCCTCCCAGGAGTAGCTGCGCGCCCGCGTGCGGTGCCCGGAGGCGAACATGACATAGATCGCGAACGCCACCGCGAGCGTCGCGCCGGGAATGACAGTCGCGATGAACAGGCTGCCGATCGAGGTCTGCGTCAGGACACCGTAGATGATCAGCGGCACGCTCGGGGGAAACAGGATGCCGAGGGTCCCGCCGGCGGCCACCATCGCGCCGCGCGTCTGGTCCGGGTAGCCCTCGCGGGCTAGTGCCGGCAGCGCCAATAACCCGATCGTCACTGCGGTCACCGGGCTCGACCCGCAAATCGCGGCGAAGATCGCGCAGGTCGCGATGACCGATACGCCAAGCCCGTTCGGGGTCGAGCCGACCCAGACCTTGGCGAATTCGAACAGCTCGTCGCCGACCTCGGATTCCTGCACCAGCATCGCGGCGAGCACGAAAAACGGGATCGTCGCCAGCTCGAAGCTGTTGAGGCTCTGCCACAGGAACGAGGTGAAATCGACCATCGCCTGGTGCAGGCCGAACATCATCCCCAGGCCGCCCATCGCCGAAATGCCGATCGCGATGAAGATCGGCACGCCAAGCGCCATCATGCCGAACATGACGAGCGTGATCAGGAGGAGGGTGGCGTCAGCGCCAAGCAGCATCGTGCGCTCTCTCGGAAGGCGGCACCAGCAGATGCGCCATGCCCTGCAAGGCGATCACCAACCCGCCGATCGGGAAGGCGAGCTGCGGCAGGAACTGGGGCACGGCAAGCAGCGTGTCCGATTCCAGGCCTTGTGCATAATCGGTGACGACCTGCTGGATGCCGGCAACCAGCAGGACGAGGCCGAAGGCCAGCTGCAACACCGCCGAGAAGCGTGCCAGCGGCCGCGCCAACAGGGGGAAGCGATCGGGCAGCAGCGACACGCGGAAGTGGTGCCCGGTGCTGAGCCCATAGCCGCTCGCCGCAAAGACGATCATGATGATCGCATAGCCGGTGGTCTCGAACACCCAGCTCGGCGGGTTATTCAGCTGGTCCATCGCAATCTCGTAGAGCACCGGCAGCGGCAGCAGCAGCGCCAGCGCCGCGGCCGCAATGCACAGCGCCCACGAGATCCGGCTGATCCAGCGGGCGAGCAGCGCCGTCGCGCCGAGCCCGGGCGCGACGGCGGCCAGCTCGATCTGTGCCGCGCGTTCAGTGCTGCTCATCGCCCACCAGCTTCAGCACGTCGGGCGGCAGCTTCGCCTCCTGCTGCTTTACCAGCGGCTGCAGCGCGTCGGCGAACGTCTTGTAGCCCGGCGAGTCCGGCTGCAGGACCGTCACCTCCATGCCATGCTGCTTGACGGTGTCGAGGCCCTTGGCGAAATAGGCGAGCAGCGCCGCGTTTGTGGTTTTCTCGACGCTTTTGCCGGCGGCAATGACGACCTGCTGCAGGTCTTGCGGCAATTCTTTGAGGGCGCTCCCGTTCATCACGTACATCGTGACGCCGACGCCCCACACGCCATTGCCGTCGAGCAGATATTTGGCGACTTCGTATTCCTTGAGGCCGATGACGCCCTGGATGCCGCCGATGGCGGCCTGCACCGTGCCGCGCTGCAACGCCGGGTAGACGTCGCTGACCGGCATCGTCGAGGGCGCGCCGCCCAGCGTGTGGATGATCTCCGAGCTGGCCTTGTCATAGACGCGGATCGACTTTCCCTTGAAAGCCGGCGGACCGGCGATCTTGTCGCGCGACACAATCATCGGTGGTCCGTTGTCGAGCATGCTGAGCAGCACCGCGTTGTGCTTTTTCAGCGAGGCATCGAGTGCCGCGAACAAAGGCGAGCCGGACCCGGCAAACTTCTGGAAGGTTTCGTCCGTCGGCCGGAACATGATCGAATTCATCAGCGCCGCCGGCGGCGAGATCGATGCCCAGATGCCGACGGTCGAGAGCGAGATGTCGACCACCCGCGCCTGGATCGCGGACGCCACATCCTGTTCCTTCACCAGCGAGCTGGCGGGAAAGTCCTGCACCGCGATGCGGCCGTTGCTGCCCTCCTCCACCGCCTTCTTGAAGGCGGGGACGAAGACCGCCACCTGCGGCACTGCCGGCGACCCCCACGATGCGACCCGCAGCGTGAAATCCGCCGCCGCCGCGCGGCCGCCGCCGAACGCCAGCACCATCGCCAGCGCCAGCGTGCCAAGCGTCGCTGCGCGCCTGCATCTTTGCGCTGCCGCCACGTTCAAAACCATCCGAGCGTCCTCCCTCACATCCCGCCGGTTTTAATTACGGCCGGCGATGCCGCGGCTACGCCATGCCGACCGGCTCCGGCGGCGGCACCATTGCGTCGTCGGGACGGCTGCGGATCATGTCGGTCAATTCCGCCCGGACGCCGCGAGCGCCGCCGTCGAACAAATTGTCCATCTCGTACGGATCGTTGACGAGGTCGTACAGCTCGCCGGCGCCCGAGAGGAGCTCGATCGTCAGCTTGTGGCGGCGCGTCCGCACGGTCCGCAATTGCAGCGCAACGCCGCAGCGCGACGGGTGCAGGTCCCACTCGTTGTACGCGAAGTCGCGCCCCGTCTCGCCCTCGATCAGCGGCCGCAGGCTGCGGCTGTGCACCGGGGCGCTCGGATCGATGCCGGCGTAGTCGTAATAGGTTGCGGTCAGGTCGAGGGTCGAGACCGGGTCCGCAACCACCTTGGCCACCGGCACGCCCGGGCCGCGGAAGATGCAGCCGACCCGCAGCAGCCCTTCATACATCATCGGACCCTTGAGGATCAGCCCGTGGTCGCCGAGCCAGTCACCGTGGTCGGTGGTGTAAACGACGATCGTGTTCTCGCGCAGACCCAGTTCGTCGAGCGCGATCAGGATGCGGCCGACATTGTGGTCGATCAGCGAAATCATGCCGTAGTAGTTGGCGATCAGATGGCGCAGCTGCTCGTCGCTCTGCCGCGGCGTGCGGGAATAGCGCTCGCGGAACTGGCGCAATTCACCGCTCGGCAGGTGCGGCGCCGATTCGAGGCTGGCGCGGTGCCACCACGGCCGCCGGTCGAGGTCGAGGTCGCGGTGCTGCGGCAGGTCGACATCGTCGGGATGGTGCATCCGGCTCCACGGCTCCGGCGCATCGAAGGGATGATGCGGGTCGGGGAACGAGGTCCACAGGATGAACGGCTCGTCGCGGTTGCGCTGCAGGAACTCGATCGTGCGGTCGCCGCACCAGGTCGAGTTGTGCCAGGCCGGCGGCAATGCCGAATGCCAGGTCTGGGCGGCGCCGACATCGGGCGGCAGATGGGTGGCGTAGAGCCGGTTGCGTTCCTCGCCGCGCCCGTCGGCGTGATACCAGCGTTCGTAATGCTGCCCGGACGGCGGGAACTGCGGCAGGTGGATGTTGTGGCCGCCGACCATCAGCTCGACCTGCTCGAAGCCCATATAGGGGCCGAACCAATCCGACCCGTAAAGGTGGGTGCTGGCGCGGTTCTCGGGCTTGCCGGTCGGCTCGAAGGTATGGAAGGTCGAAAAATGCGCTTTGCCGATAAAACCGGTGCGATAACCGGCGCGGCCGAGCTGCGCGGCAAATCCGGCGCTGCCGACCGCGTCATCGAGATCGATGCCGTTATCCCATACGCCGTGGGTGCGTGGCAGCAGCCCGGTCAAAATGCTGGCGCGCGAGGGCTGGCACACCACATTGGGCGTGATGCAGGCCGCGAAGCGTGTCCCCTCGCCGGCGAGCTGATCGAGGTGCGGCGTCTTGACTCGCCTGCCCGCGAAGCCGAAGCAGTCCCCGCGCTGCTGGTCGGAGGTGATCATCAAGATATTGGGGCGTTGCTGCACGCGGTTCTCCCTAAAACCCGACCCGGTCTCGGTGGGCCCGGGATCGTCGGCATCGGCGATGCGACCGCACCATTGAGCGGCGGCGCCCGAATCGAGGGATCTGGACCCGATCGTGCAGGTGCTAGCCGTGCCGCCGGCCTTTCTCGAACTGTTGCCATTTCCCTCCCGGCGCCACAAGTGTCGGGGACACACGTTTGCGATAACCTAATGGTATCGGACAATGGAATTGCGCCAGCTCGAGCACTTCCTCACCGTGACGCAGCATGGCAGCCTGCATGCCGCAGCGGCCGCGGCCGGCATTTCGCAGCCGGCGCTTACCAAGAGCATCCGCCGGCTCGAGAGCGCGCTGGGCGTACGGCTGTTCGACCGCCACCCCCGCGGCGTGCGGCCCACCCTGTTCGGCGAAGCCCTGATCCTCCACGCCCGCTCGCTCCAGGCGGAGCTGCGCCTGGCGGACGAGACCTTGCGGGAGCTGCGTTCGACCAAGAGCGGGCTCGTGCGGCTTGGGGCCGGGCCGAGCATGAGCGCGACCCTCCTGCCGCGGATGGCGGCACGGTTGATGGAGCAGGGGCTGGCGATCCGGCTGCATGTCCGCAGCGGGCTTAACGACTCGCTGCTGGTCGCGCTGCAGACCGGCGAACTCGATTTCGCGATCACCAGCATGCCGACCATCCCGGTCCCCGGCCTGGTGCATCAGCGCCTATACACGGATCGCGTCGTAGTTGCCGCCCGGCGCGGCCATCCTCTCGCAAACACCAGGACGGCGATGGCCGATCTGGCGGCCGCGCGCTGGATCATGCCGAACCGCAACGTGCTTACCCATGTCCGGCTTGCCGAACTGTTCAACGAGAACGGGATCGGCGGTCCGGATATCTGGTTCGAGACGGATTCGATCCCCTTTCTGCTCGAAGTCGTCGGGCAAACCGATCTGCTGAGCTACGTGCCGGTGCCGCTGATGGCCGGACGCGACCTGGTCGGGATCGAGGTTGAAGGCACGGTGTGGCGGCGAACGGTCGGGTTGAGCTACTGGCGCCGACGCACTGTCACCCCCGCCAGCCGGGTGTTGCTGTCGGTGCTGCAGGAAGTGGTGGGCGAGCTGCACGGTGGCTGAGGGTATTGTTAACTTAGCGCCGTTATTCGTGAGGCCGGTTAGCCTGTGTTCTTGATCATGAGGCAGGAGTAGCGCTGCGTCAGTGTGCTTCGGCTTCCAGATCTCGGGCAGAACGTCCGCCGCCCGCAGCGACACCAGCGCGCTGGCATCGATCTTGTCCGTCTTGACTTACGCGTGAGTGATCGCCTCGACCTGCAACGGGTTGGTGACGATGACCCGACCGAATGCGGCGAGAGACACTCACCACCGTCGTCGCTCGATCAAACCCGAACCCGCTACCGGCGCCCGAACAATTTCGGGCGCCGGTGGGCAGCGCGGAGGTTTTCGCGTCAGTATAGCAAGCCCAAGAAGACGCGAGTTCGTATTGGGGTAAGCGAGGGCTGATGCGGTAGACTTTTTTCCAACAAATCGAGCCGCCCAAATAAGGCGCGGTTCTGCGCGCTTTGTGAAGCCGGCCCAATTGCCAAGTGCACGAGAGAGGCGCGGCCGACACGGCGCGCGCGGCGAAGCGCGGACATTCTCTGTGCCGCATCGCCGTAGTCACCGACGCATCATCGCCTTGGCGGGCGACCGCGTGGTGGAAATGGTTATTGGAGGCCCGGCTATCGGCCCAGGATCGGACGGTGTCCCTGATGTGTATCCAAGTGCCTTCCGCTGTTCTGGCCAGGGCGAGAGACAGGCCCGAATGCGCGATAAGGCATTGTCTCGGACGGCAGGCGAAAACCTATTCGGGCCTCGATCACTACACAAGCACGTCGGAGCTCGCGAATTCGGCGAGCGACGTGGACTGCGCCGCCCAAAACCTCGTCGAACACGCGGCTTGTCCAAGGAGCACTAACCTTTTTTCGGCGACCAGCGATAGGCTTTGGCGCAGGCGCCACCCATCAGCATGGCTCGCTCGCTGTCGCTCAGGCGGTCAGTCCGAAGGAACGGCTCGACGGCATGCTCGTAGTTGACGACCGCGAATGCGCGCGTCCAGTCCGTGCCCCACAAGCAGCGGTCGAACCCCCAGGCGTCGAACACCCGAGCCAGCGGGTCCCAAATGTCCGGGAAGGGAAACGGTTCATGGGACAGCGTGCAGGCGCCGCTGACCTTGATCACGGCATTCTTGCGTTTGGCGAGGTCCAGCACTTTCGGCAGGTCGGCCCAGGGCTGCGGCGGGGCGGGCGGCGTGCGCGGCTGCAGGATCGCCAGATGGTCGATAATGAAGCGCGTATCGGGATGGCGGTCGATCAATGCCGCGCCGGCGTCCACATTTCCCCAACACAGCATGTTGACCGGGAAATCGTGCTTCACGGCCGCGCGCAGAATCCGGTCGAGACCCGGGTCGTTCGGATCGCGCTTCGCCTCCTTCGTCATCATGATGCGAATGCCGACGGTGCCCGGCGTGTTCTTCCAGTCGGCAATGACATCGGCCACTGCCGGATCGTCCGGATCGACCGGTTTGACGAGCGCGAACCGGCCGGGATGAGCCTTTTGCACTTCGACCGCATAACTGGCGTCGTATTGGTACATGGAAAAGGCGGAGATGAAGATCGCGCCGTCGACGCCGACTTTGTCCATCGCCGCCACCATCTCATCACCCGTAACGTGATCGGGCCAGTTCGGCACACTGTGCCAGGGTCGCTTCGGCGTGTTCGCCTCATACACGTGGACCTGGGAATCGATGATCGTCATCGGGGAAGCTCCTCCTCTGTGCCGCGCGAGTTTTGCTATCACAGCAGGTTCGTGTCCAGAGGGCCAGCGAAGGGGGACCATTTCCCGCAGCGCCGCCACCGTTATCGAGTCACGGTTAAAGGGGATTGGCGATTTTAGCGATCGTAGAAAACGCCGCCATTCGATCGCCCGGGTCGGGCCGCCTTGCAGCCACGACATAGATCGAAACTCGATGCAGACCCGCCCGCGGGGGGACTGTTGTTGAAATTGACAGCAGTGATCGTCGAGCGCACCCTTTGCAAAAACCTATAGGCGTGGAGAGCCGATAGCGCGAACCTGATGCTGGAGAATGGCCCCGATCAGCCGCAACACGGCTGGCTCGGGAAAAAACGCGGGAGGAAGAGCATGGTTGAAAAGACGGTTCGCCGACGTTCGGTATCGCGTCGCACGATGCTGGTCGGAACGGCAGGGGTTTTCAGTGCGGCCGTACTCTACCCGACCGCGGTGAACTCGCAGACCAACGCTGCCGTAGCCGTCGCTGGCAGTTCTCCTCCCGGATCGCGCTACGGCGACCCTGCCTGGTGGGCGCAGCGCAAAGAGGAGATTCTGGAACCGGCGCTCAAGATCGTTGATCCGCACCATCATCTCTGGGATCGCGACGAGCACCGCTACCTGCTCGACCAGCTGGTCGCCGATACCAGCAGCGGTCACAACGTTACGCACAGCGTCTTTGTCGAATGCGGTTCGATGCACCGGGCCGACGGACCGACGGAGATGAAGCCGGTCGGTGAAATCGAATTCGTCAATGGCGCAGCGGCGATGAGCGCGAGCGGACGCTACGGCAAGAGCCGGTTGTGCGCCGGCATTGTCGGGCATGCAGACCTGCGGCTTGGGGATGGCGTCGCGCGCGTGCTGGAGGCCCAAATCGCTGCCGGCGACGGTCGCTTCCGCGGCATTCGCCACTCGGTGACCTGGGACCCCAGCGAGATGTTTTCGCGCGGACGCACCAATTCATCGAAGGGACAGATGACGGATGCGAAGTGGCGCGCCGGGTTTGCGCGGCTGGAGCCGCTCAATCTGACCTTCGAGGCCTGGCTTTATCATCCGCAATTGATGGAACTCGCCGACCTGGCGCGCGCCTTCCCGCAGACGACCATCATCCTGAACCATGTCGGTGGACCACTCGGCATCGGACCCTACGCGTCCAAAAAGGACGAGACTTTCGCGGGTTGGAAGGCCGGGATCGCCGAACTCGGCAAGTGCCAGAACGTTGTCGTCAAGCTCGGCGGGCTGGGCATGTTATTCGGCATGTTCGACTTCCATAAGCGCGAGACGCCGCCGTCATCAGAGGAGCTGGCGCGCGCCTACAAGCCTTATATCGACACCTGCATCGCCGCTTTTGGGCCCGATCGCGGCATGTTCGAGAGTAACTTCCCGCCGGACGGCGTGAGTTCGAGCTATCCCGTGCTGTGGAACGCCTTCAAACGCCTGGTGGCCGATTTCTCTACCGACGAGAAGGCGAGGCTATTCAGCGGTACGGCAACGCGCGTCTACCGTCTCGCCTAGATTGCGGTGGCGCTGCCGCTGCGTCCGGCCGCGACGGCCGCTGTGGTTGTTGGCGCAGCACGCGAGTGCGCCTTAGGGGATCTGTGTGCCTTCGGCGGCCACGGCTTTTTGCACGGCGGGGCGCGCCAGCATCATTCTGCGGTGCTCCATGACGTGCGGCAGTTTGGTGGTGTCGACGCCGTCGCCTTCGATCCAGGTGGCGATCGTGAACAGGTACGGGTCACAGATCGTGAACTGTTCGCCCATGACCCACGGACCCTTCAGAAGCTTGTGTTCGATCAACTTGAAGCATTCCGTCATGGTGGCGGGCACCTTGCGCTTCATATCTTCGATCGCTGCCGCATCATCGGCCCACCGAGTGCCCCTTCTGCCATGCGCGTGCGCCACATGCACGGTTGAGCAGAGATAGCTGTTGAACTCCTGAATCTGGCCCAGGGCGAACGGGTCCGAGAGCGGTGCAAGCTCGGCCGCAGGGAAGCGCTGCGCAACAAAGCAGAGCAGCGCCGGCGTTTCGGTGAGCGTGCCGTGCTCGGTGACCAGCGCCGGCACCCGTCCTTTCGGGTTTATCGCAAGATACTCGGGGCTCCGCTGGGCTTGCGAACCGAAATCGACCGGGACCGCCTCGTACGGCGCGGCGGCCTCTTCGAGCGCGATGTGCGTCGCCAGCGCGCAGGTGCCGGGAGCGTAGTAGAGCTTGAGCATCACTTTTGTCCTTTCGGTCGGCCGCTATCTGCGGCGCTGCTGCACGAGCACGCCGTCTCGGGCCAGCTCGGCGATCTCGGCGTCGGAAAAGCCGTGTGCGCGCAACACCGCTTCACCATGCTCGTTGAAGCGCGGCGGCGCGCTTCTTGCGCCGCCCGGCGTGCGCGAGAGCTTAATTGGGGTGCCGAGGCCGCGATACGCGCCGAGTTCCGTCACCATATTCCGATGTGCCGTATGCTCGGCCGCCATTGCCTCATCGACGTTGAGCACCGGCCCGGCGGGCAGGCCGATGGCCAGCATGCGCCGGGTCAGCTCATACCCGTCTTCGCTCGCAAAACGCGCGTTCAACGCCTCGGTCAGCGCATCGCGATTGAGGAGACGGCCGGCGTTGGTCGCAAAGCGCGAATCACTGGCCAGTTCCGTCATGCCAAGGAACTCGCAGAACTTCTGGAAAGCGGGGTCATTGCCGGCTGCGATAAAAATCTCACAGGTCCTGGTCTGGAACTTTGAATAGGGAACCAGATTCGGGTGCGGGTTGCCGGTCGCCTTCGGCCGCTTTCCGCTCAAGAAAAAATTTGCCGCATGCGGATGCAACAGCGCCATGCCGCAGTCATGCAGGGTCATGTCGCAGTATTGCCCCTTGCCGGATTTCTCCCGTTCACGGAGCGCCATCAGGATGGCGATCGCCGAGAAAAGGCCGGTCGCGATATCGACGATCGGCGTGCCGAGCCGGGTCGCGCCGCTGGTCTCGGTGCCGTTGATGGACATCAGCCCGACCATTGCCTGCAGCACCGCGTCATAACCAGGGAACCCGCCCAGCGGCCCATCCGCCCCGAAGCCCGAGACGCGGCAATGGATCAGGCGAGGGAACCGCTTCGAGAGCACGTCGTCATAGCCGAGGCCCCATTTCTCCATGCTGCCCGGCTTGAAGTTCTCGACGAGAACGTCGGCATCATCGAGCAAACGCAGCAGCACCTGCTTGCCTGCCGGCTTGGCAAGATCGAGGCCCACGCTCTTCTTATTGCGGTTGATGCCGACGAAGTAACTGGCGTCGCCTGCATCGTTGAATGGCGGACCCCATTCACGCACCTCGTCGCCCTGCGGGGGCTCCAGCTTGATCACCTCCGCACCATGATCCGACAGCACCATGGTACAGTAAGGGCCCCCCAATACTCGTGTCAGATCGATTACCTTGAGCCCGGTGAGGGCGCTGGGCCCTTGCGCCAGGGCCTTGCTCTCAGTTATCGGCGAAGCGTCGTTCACTCTGGCTGTCTCCTTCTGTCTCGGGAAGCTAAGGTACACCCAAATTGGCCGCTTTGTCCGGACGGTTGCGGGTGGTCCGGACGGTATGTTCCGGCTGCCGCGGCGGCTCGCGGAGCGACGGCATCAGCCGGTTGGCAGGATAAGGCCGCTTGGCGGCACGCCCAGTCGAGCGCATCGCGAATGCGGCCCCCGGCTACCTTGGCCGCGTTCAGCGCGCCCTCCGATAAAAAAGCTTGCCCTTGATGCGAAGCAGTTCGGCCATTGCATACAGCGCGCGTCGTTGCGCTCTGATCGCTCGAGCGCGTCGGTCCTTTTCGACCATTACGGCCTGCCCGGGTTGCCGCCGCGTCCGGCAGATCCTTCCCGATTGTTAGGTGCGGTGCTGCTCGTCATCAGCGTCGTGCCGATGCCGCATCGAGCGGCGGACGAAGAGCTGGGGTCAGCAAGCAGGACGTGGAACCGGCGGAACGCACAGAGGTTTTTAGCATGTAGTCTGCCGGCGAGCCTGTCGGCGCTTCACTGGACAGTCTTCGGCACCAACGGGGCGACATGGCGAGCAGCGACCAGCTTGAGCGTGAGATCCGAGACGTCCGCGGTCGGCTGACTGAAGGCTTAGAAGAATTGCAGCGTCGGATCACACCGGGACAGTTGATCGACCAAATGGTTGATTACGGTCGGGAAGGGCCTGTATCCGAGTTCGTCGGCAGTCTGGGCCGGGAAATCCGGCAAAATCCGCTGCCTTTGTTGCTGACCGCAGCCGGAATCACTTGGCTGATCATCGCGAGCAGCCGGTCGCGATCCATCGGCACCCGCGGCACCGAGCCGGCGCGGCCGATGCCCGGGCCCACGGGGCCGGGACCGGTTTCGATGCCGCGCCGTAGCTGGGAAGCGAAAACCGCCTTACCGAGCGAGTAGCAGGATGGCGGTTGCCAACTTCCACCGGGAGCGGGACGGCCGATCAGCCTCCAGCCAACGGCCGCCATTGTGGTCGATCGGAGCTACGGCATTACTGCTTCTCGCCGGCTTTGGCGGCCGGCCGCTCGCCGCGCCGACGGTGGATCGGGAGCGCGGGAGCGCGGCCAGCGGGAGGACTGCCGGGGATGGCCGAGGCCGCAACGCAACCAGCCCTGCGGAAATCCCGGCCAAGGGCTGGAAGGACATCATCCTGCGGGTGTACCGCGGCATCTCCGAGGACCGGGTCCTGGCCAATGCTGCGGGTGTAGTCTTTTTCGCACTTTTGGCGCTGTTCCCCGGCATCGCTGCGCTGGTGTCAATCTACGGCCTGTTCGCCGACCCGGTGTCGATATCGCAGCATCTGGACACCGCTACCGGAGTTCTTCCGGGCGGTGCCCTCGATGTCATTCGAGGCCAGTTGACTCAACTGACGAGCCAGGGACGCGGGACGCTGGGTGTCAGCTTCATTGTCGGCCTTGGGATCTCGCTGTGGAGCGCCAATGGCGGCATGAAAGCGTTGTTTGATGCGCTCAACGTCGTTTACGAGGAACAGGAAAAGCGCAGCTTTATCCGGCTGAACGCGACGAGCCTCATATTTACGCTTGGGATGCTCGTATTCCTGCTGACCGCGCTCGGCACAATGGTGGTGCTGCCGGTCGCGTTGAACCACGTGCCGCTGCACGAAATGACAACGCTGATTCTGAAAGTGGCGCGTTGGCCGGTCCTGCTGGTCCTGGTTGCCTTGGGTCTGGCGCTCATCTACCGCTACGGCCCGAGCCGGCGCGAGCCGCAGTGGCGGTGGATTACCCCAGGCAGCGCGTTCGCCGCGGTGGTCTGGGTCGTCGCGTCGCTGCTGTTCTCATGGTACGCGGCCAATTTCGGGAGCGTTAACAAGACCTATGGCTCGCTCGGCGCTGTCATCGGCTTCATGACCTGGATGTGGCTGTCCATTATCGTAATCCTGGTCGGCGGCAAGCTGAACGCAGAGATTGAGCACCAGACGGCCCGTGACAGCACCAAGGGCGGCGGGAAGCCGCTCGGGACGCGGCACGCGAAAATGGCGGACGAGGTCGGTGCCCCGCAGGGGCTGTAGCGATGGCCTGGTGCTGCCTGGCAAGCGTGGAAGCCGCCAAAGACTTGGGATACGCTGATCGTCGAGCATGGCAGCCGGTAGCCGGCAGTCGTCGAGGAACGCTACGCCGTTTCTGCGGCGCCGCTACCCGCAATGCTTGTGGTTTTTTTCATATTGCGGCAGGACATACGCCGCGAACCGTTAACTGACCGGCAGTGACCAACCGCCTTGCAATGCAGAGTTCAGGCAGCAATGCGTTCCGTCCCACTCCGGAGAGGATCGTGGATCAATGCACTTGCTTCGCGAAGTTCGGACGCAGCCGGTGGCATTAACCGAGCAGACTGAAACAGCGGCAACTGGGGCATGCGGCCTTGGCACCCGCCATGACGGCATCCGGGATTATCGCAATCGTTCTGAGTTCCAGGACAAATCATCGAATTGTTTTTCTGCATTCCAACTGCGAAATCTGGTGCTTTAACACCCGCCTCATGGAACAGTGCCAAGCGCCGAAGTAAAATTGTTGTAATTTTAATTGTCGATTCGGTCGCGCATGGCCCACGATGACTGTTTTTATGTAACTTTGTGTCTCTTATGAAGTAATATTCGCTCTTTTATGGCACCAAGAAGAACCGCGCCGTTTTTTTGAAGTCGAACCAAGTCCTTGATTTTGGTAATCATCGGAGGCTTGAGGGAAAGGCACCCTGCTACGGTCCGTGCTGAGCCAATGCAGGCTCCTTCTGAAGGGCGGCGGCAACGTGGCCGAAACTGCTCTATGCCGCGGCTCGCTCAGGGGTGCCGGCGCTCTCGGCAAGCGGGTACTTTGCGGTGCAGACGACCTCGATCAGCACCTCGAACGGTCCGTCAAACAGCGCGAGTGCTGCGCGCGACAGCAGCGCGATGCCGGTCGTCCAGCGGTGCTGCGGCTCGCGCTCCGCGCCGTTGAAGCCGTTCGTCAGCCGCGGCGAATCGTAGTCGATGGTGAGCGTATCGGCATCGGTGCGCAGTATGATTGAGCGGATCGCGACGCCGAGCCGACGCGGGTCGTGGCAGATACCCATCCGCATCGGAACGGCGCTGCGCGAGACGATCGCCAGTTCCCCTGGTGCCGTGTTGACACGGAACCGATAGACGCCCTGATACCCGTGCCGGTGATCGTCGACGGCATCGGCATCGATCCGCTCGCCGTCCGCGACAAGGTGCAGGTCCGGGTCATCGGTCGCCTCGGGGTCGACAAAGTCGGAGCGGTCAAGGAGTTCGCGCCAGATGCGGTCGACCGCGGCCCCGCCCATCAGCACCGGTGCATAGCTTTCCACGTTCGCGGCGGCGAAACGCGGTGGCTCGGCCTTGTCGAAGAGTAGCCGGTTGCCGTCGTCGCGGTAGCTCTCGGCCGGCGCGCCTTCGGCGAACAGAACATCATGGTGTTCGAGTTCCAAGTGATAGAACTCGACCTCGCGCGCCTCGTTGTCCCACAGGATCGAGCGTTCGTTCACCAGGAACTCGACCGGGATCAGCGCCCCATCCAGGTAGAGCGAGTGGCCGCGCGTCAGGTAGAGGTCGCGCAGCGGCACACCCTCGGCGATTGCGTCGGCCCGCACGATCAAGGGCCGCGCCTCCGGGTTCGTCCCGGTCAGTATCCGCGTTCCGCGGCCGATCCAGACGATCGGTTTCGCCTTGCCGCCGATCGTCAGCACGCGGTCGCCGATCTGCAACCTCTCGACCGGTCGAACATACCCGTCCGCGGTCAGGATCAGCGTGCCGCGGCAGAAGCACGGGACATCTTCCACCAGGGCCGTCGGATTGCTGGTGGCGCCGGCGGTCAGGCCCTGCTCGTTGGTCGCGGTCGCCCGCACCTCGATCGTGCGGCCCTCGTCGGCCTCCTTGACCAGGTAGGTCGCGCCGCTGCCGATCGGGTTGGCATAGCTGTCGGCCGAGCTGTACCAGGCATAGCCGACGGCATTGTCGCCCTGCCCGGCCGCGGCCGAGGCGGTCAAGGTCTGGCCCTCCGCGGCCGTGCCGCCGATCGTCGGGGCGGTGACCGTCGGCGCCGCGTCGAGCACCGCCGCGGTCGCCGCGCTGTCACTCAAAAGGTTTGTGCCGTCGCTGTCTACAGCGGTCACCTCGATCCGAAGCAGGTGGTGTTCGTCAGCTTCCTGAACGGTGTAACTGGAGCTCGTTGCACCAGCAACATTTTGCCAAGTGGTCCCGCCGTCACCCGAAAGCTGCCACTGATAGGTCAGGCTCGCATCGGGATCGGTCGTCGTTGCATTGGCGATCAGGCTTTGCCCTTCCTGGGCATTGCCGGAAATCGTGTTGTTGCCAATCGACACCGGTACATCGGCGAGAAATACGTCTGTTCCGCTGAGCCCGTCGTTGTTCCAAACGACGACGCTTCCATTTGTCGGAGCCTGATTGAGGTGCAGTGCGGCCAGCGTATGGCCCGAACTGTCCGCCAAGACGACATCGCTACCAGAAACGACCGCACCGGCGATCGCGCCGGAAGCGAGATAGCGCAGATCGATCTCGTTCACCGGCGTTGCACTGGTGACACCGACGCCGAGCCCAGTGATGGTGGCGCCGGTCTGCGCCGCATCCTCAAATTCGACGATGCCTCCACTCGTTGAGCTTGCAAAGGTGACGCCACCGCCGACGATCGAGCCTGATCTGAGATCCAGGGTTGCCGGCGAGGACAGACCGCCACCGCTAATGAGAGTAGCGACGGTGGTGCCCCCCGACAGCACCGTGAGCGTACCCCCACTGATGATCGCGCCGCTCGTCTGGCCACCGGACGAGACGAGCAGGGCTCCAGTCT
>Ga0102924_1003674_pt1 | contig 15971 bp, 9 predicted proteins | sample PaiPotPPM11metaG_FD_80116 | JGI IMG/M metagenome (GOLD analysis project Ga0102924, IMG submission 80116) | Iron sulfur acid spring bacterial and archeal communities from Banff, Canada, to study Microbial Dark Matter (Phase II) - Paint Pots PPM... ... | reverse complement strand
GGCCCGCGGGTCCCGACGACGGTCTTCCTGGCTCTGTGGCGCGGGCACCGACGATCCTGTAGCTGATTGTCATTGTTTGATTACTTATATCCGCAAATGCTACAGGAACTCGACCGGACAACAGCGGACTGTTGACCTTTGGTATCGGTTTGGGCACGGTGGCTCCCGGGGGGTGTTTACCCCTGCGGCGGTGGGGCATTCTGGAGTCAGCGCAGGCAGCCGGAACGGGACTGGTTGCGAGTGCCAAGCGGGGGGATTTGGGACACTGCGCTGATTGGGTCAAGGGGGAAGTAACAATGGCCTTTTCTGTGTCGAAGAGCCGTCCGTTCCGCTCGCTGGGTCTGTACAAGTCCAACGGTAAGCACGCCGCTCCGAAGGGCTACGTGCCCGAGCCGCGTCCCGCCACCGAAGCGAGCCACTCACACCGTCCGGCGCACGCGGCCACGATGCCGCGGCTGACCGGCTCGCAAGCAGACAGCAAGCAGTCCGACGCCGACCAGCAGGCCGCGTAACTTCCGCGCAGCGCAAACGCACGCCGACGCCCGCCCCGCATTCTGGTAATGCCGGGCGGCGTCGGCGTTTCGCGTTTGCTCCCCCATGTCGCCTCGGGAACCCGGACGGAGAAGAGGGGCGGTCCGGCGGAGCACGAAGTCGTTCCGGATGATGGGTTCCGTTCTTAGCCGCCCATTTCGAAAGCGCTAGCATCGGGGACATGAGCACCTTTGCGCTGTCAGAAGAGCACGAGGCACTGCGCGAGGCGGTGCGCGCTCTCGCGGATGACAAAATCGCGCCGCGGGCGGCGGACGTCGACCGGACCGCCGAGTTCCCGTGGGACGTGTACGAGGCGCTGGTCAAAGCCGACTTCCACGCGGTGCACGTCCCCGAGGCGTACGGCGGGGCCGGAGGCGACGCGCTCGCCGCTGCACTCGTCATCGAGGAGGTCGCCCGCGCCTGCGCGACTTCGTCGCTGATCCCGGCGGTGAACAAGCTCGGCACGGTGCCGCTGCTGCTCGGCGCTTCCGAGGAAGTCAAGCAGCGCTACCTACCGCAGGTCGCACGCGGCGACGGGATGTTCTCTTACGCGCTTTCCGAGCCGGAAGCCGGCTCGGACGCCGGCGCCATGCGAACCAGGGCGGTACGGACGGACGGCGGCTATGTGCTCAACGGCGTGAAGCGGTGGATTACCAACGCCGGTGTTTCGAAGTTCTACACGGTCATGGCCGTGACCGACCCGGACAAGGGTCCGAACGGCATCACGGCCTTTGTGTTGGAGGACGGAGACTCTGGCTTCAGCTTCGGCGCCCCCGAGCACAAGCTGGGCATCAAGGGGTCGCCGACCCGCGAGCTTTACTTCGACAACTGCGAGATCCCCGAGTCGCGCCGGGTGGGCGACGAGGGCCAGGGATTCAAGATCGCGCTGCGCACCCTGGACCACACTCGCGTCACCATCGCGGCACAGGCCCTCGGCATCGCCCAGGGCGCGCTCGACTACGCCCTCGGGTACGTGAAGGAGCGCAGGCAGTTCGGCAAGGCGATCGCCGACTTCCAGGGCCTGCAGTTCATGATCGCCGACATGGCCATGAAGTTGGAGGCCGCCAGGCAGCTCACCTACGCCGCGGCGGCCCGCTCCGAGCGGGCTATGCACGGTGAGCAGGTGGCCGACCTCACCTTTTTCTCCTCGGCGTGCAAGACCATGGCCTCCGACGTGGCGATGTCGGTCACCACGGACGCGGTCCAGCTACTCGGCGGCTACGGCTACGTGAACGACTACCCGGTCGAACGCATGATGCGCGACGCCAAGATCACCCAGATCTACGAGGGCACCAACCAGATCCAGCGCATGGTGATGGCCCGGCAGCTGCTCAAGGGCTGAGATTTGGATTGTGGCAAGTCACAAAAATCTGCTCGGATAATTGGCCTCTGACCCTATACACTGAGAGTGGGGCCGAGGGGCGCTGCGACGGGCGATCCGCCCGCCACGCTCGGCCCGCGCGCGGGCCATCCGTGCGCGGCTGTCGGTCACCAAGGGCGCCTTCCGGGAACGGGAGGTGGCACCATGAACCGCAGCACAGCCGTTGCTGTCACTGAGAGTGATTCGCGTTGCCGGTTTGAGGTTATCTGCGAGATTGAGCCGCCGACTCGTCCGGATCTGACGCGGGTCCGGCACCAGATCGGCGTCCTCAGCCAGGTGGCTGACTCGTTCCTGATTCCCGACAACCACATCGGGCGGGCGACGGTGTCGAGTGTGGCAGTAGCCCACGAGGTGCAGGCGATGGGTGCTCGCGGGATTGCGTGCCTGAATTCCCGGGACCGGAACCTGCTTGGGTTTCGTCGGGATCTGCTGACGGCGGCGGCGTACGGCGTGGACCGGTTCCTGTACGTCTACGGTGACAAGCCCAGTGCAGGCGGTCGTACCAGTGAACTGACCGTACAGGCGATGATCGAGGAGACTCGGGCCGTCGCGGAGGATCCGGTGTTCAGCGGGCTGGCGCCGTTCCGGGCCGGGGTGACGTGCGGCTTGCGGGCGGTCCCGGCCTGGAAGGCGGCGGCAGATTTCGTGTTCGTGCAGGTCAGCTACTCGTTGGAGAGCCTGCTGCGGTGGCGCGAGAGCGTGCGGGTGTCCGGGCCGGTCTACGCCGGGGTAATGGTGCTGGCCAGCGCGGCCATGGCCCGCAACCTGGCGGGGACGATCCCCGATATCGTCATTCCGGAGGACCTGGTCACCGCGGTTGAGCGTGACCGCGATGCCGGGGTGGAGGCTGCGTGTCAGCAGGTGCTGGCCATCCGTGACAGCGGTGCCTTCGACGGTGTGCACCTGGTATCTGTGGGCCGCTACCGTCAGGTCGCCGCCTTGCTGGAAACCGAACTTCGGCCGCCCCGGGAATCTTGGAGGCTCTGAGCGCTTCCCGCACCGCAATACGGGCGTCTGAACCAGCCAGATGACAGGAAACACTTCCGTGCAAGTGACCCGCCTTGACACTGCCCGGATCCGGGCCGCTCGCCGGGTGATCGACCCGGTCTTTCTGGGCACTCCGCTGTACCGCTGCGAGGCGCTGGAGCCTGTCCTTGGGTGCGCGGTGAGCATCAAGCTGGAGACGGCTAACCCGGTCCGCAGCTTCAAGGCCCGCGGCACCGAGGTGATCTGCGTCCAGCCGGCGGGCGCGCCGGCCATGACGCACTCCTGGCACCAGCGGCGCGCGTCGTCACCACCGACTCGACTGACACCATCGCCGACGGTGTCGCCGGCCGGCGTCCGATCCCGGCGGTCCTGGCCGACCTCCTGCTGGTCGCCGACGACGCCGTCCTGGTCTCCGAGGCGTCGATCGTCGCCGGGATGCGGGTGCTCCTGCACCACGCCGGCCTGGTCGTCGAACCGTCGGCCGCGCTCGGCATCGCGGCCATCCTCGAAGACCGCGACCGCTTCGTCGGTCGGCACGTCGTCACCATCGTGTGCGGCAGCAACGTCGACGTCGACGCCTATCACCGCTGGGTCGGCGCGGCTCTCACCCACAGGCCTTGACAATTGGTCCTTCGGCTCACGCGAGACTGGCTGCACCCCTTGATGCCGGGCTCTCTCATGGTGAGGGAGCCACGATGATCTCGTTGATGTCCGGCGCGTAGGCGGTCGGGTTCGCGAACTCGATCGTGTTGCTACCGGCGGCCAGCGACAGGGAGACGGTTTTTGCGCCGACTGTGGTGAAGCTTCCGGTCGGCGTGAACGACAGGGTCTGCGCGGCTGCGCCGTCGACGCTGACGGTGGACTGCCGGCCGGTGGCCGAGCCGTCGCAGTAGATGATCGTCACGGCGTAGGTTCCCGCGGTCGGGACGTTCACCTTGTTGACCGTCAGCGTGCCGCCTTCTCCCACGTTGCCGACCTTCTCGCCGCCGTAGCAGGTCGAGCAGCTTTGCACAACCGCGCCGCCGGCCAGCGTGTTCGCGGATGAGGCCGCGGCGTACACGGTGCCGGCCGGCGAGGCCGTGTCGCTAGCGGTGACGCTGAAGCCGCTGAATACCGCCTCGCCGGGCGAGCCGGTGGCGTGTGAGGTCAGGAACATGCCCGCGTCCTGCGTGCTCGCCTGCCCGGGGACCGTGGCGCTGCCGACGGTTAGCCAGCTGGTTCCGTCGAACGAGTAGTAACCGGTGTAGCTGGTGCCGTTGCGGACCAGTTCGAGCCAGACGGGGAGCAGTTCGGGATTGGTGCCGTTGGGCGGGGTCACCGAATTGATATAGACGCCGGAGTTGCTGTCCCATTCCATCTGTATGCCGCCGGATGGCGACTCGAACAAGATCACGCCTTCCGGCGTGCTGCCCGATCCGGTCATGTCGTTGCGCACAATGATCCCGGCCTTGGCGAACCCGGTCATGTCCTGCTGCGACGCGACCTCGGTCGTGATGGTGGCGGTGCCGCCGACGACGCCCTTCTGGTAGATGGTGCTGTACGCATCGGCGTCGGAATACAGGTCCGCGCCGGCGCCGGAGATGCCGAACTCCTGGCCGGACTGGCCGAAGACGGCTGGCGCGTCGGTCGCGGAGGAGTACGTCAGGTACGACGCCTGCACCGGCGGGCTGGTCGTCACCTGCTGCTGCACGGACAGGAGCTGCGGGGTTCTCCTGGCCCAGGTATATCGTGCGGTCGCGGTCACCACGGAGGTCGCGAACAGCCCGGCGGGCGCGGGCGCGGTCACCTTGAACGTAGCCTGGACGGTCTGACCGCTACCGACCGCGGCGAACGAGCCAGGCGTGGTCGCGGTCCGCGACCACCCGGAGGGCACCTGGAGGCTGAGCCGCACGCCGAGGGCGGGCAGCGGGCCGTTGTTGGTGAACGACTCGGTGGCGGTGGCCGACTGGCCGCCGGACAGCGCGGTGAGCCCGGTGACGTTGAGCGCGGCGGATGGCGGCGCGGCGGCGGGACTCCGCACCGGAGTGATGCGCAACAGTGCCACGCCGTGCGATGGCACGTCGGCGCTTATCGTGCCTGCGCTCTCTGTCGACTGATGCGTCCACAGGTTGTTCAGCACGTAACTGGGGCCGGACGCGAGGCCGAGCGCGGATGCGGTCGTGGAGATGACCTCGGAGCTGCCGCTTGTGTTGAAAAGCCCGGCCACCACGTCGCCGTTCTTCTCGGTCTTCGCGAATACCTGCTCGGTCCCGGTGTTGACCAGCCGGGAGGCGTCGATGCCGTCCTGGTCCACGGCGATCACGCTGCGGTTCAGCAGTAGGCCCAAGTCGGCCCGGTTAAGGCTGGTCAGGTCGGTGCCCAGGATCAGCGGGGAGGAGGCCAGCGACCATAGGCTCAGCTGCGTCTGCCGCTCATCGTAGGTGAGCCCGTCGTTGCTGCCGTTGCCTACCTCGATCGAGTCATAGTCGTTGAACGCGCCGGGCTCCCCGTACGGCTGCCACTGCGCGACCTGGCTGAACCGGGACTCGACGTTCGCCCAGTCGGTGAGCGGATAGCTGCTGCCGCTCGGCTCGCCGCCGTAGTCCTCGATGTCACCGCCGGTCCGCCAACCGTTGGCGTACTGCTGCCAGGTGGACGCGTCAGCGATACTGAGGCTGTTGGACAACTCCAGGTGGATCGGGCGGCCGGTCTGGCGTAGCGCGTTCGACCAGGCCTCGACGTCGGGGATGTCGAACGAGCCGACCCCGTCGAGCTTGACGTAGTCCACTCCCCAGGAGGCGAGCTCATCGGCCCAGGAGTTGATGAATGCCTGCGCGCCCGGCTTGCTGTAGTCGATGCCAACCATTCCGCCGCAGTTGTAGTTGTGCTCCGGCACTGAGGGCTCGGCTATTTCGCCGGCCGTATAGGAGGTCCCCTCGATCGGCGTATTCTCCGCCGCCGCCTGCGCGGAGATGCCGGGTGTCACGTACAGGCCGAACTTGAGGCCGAGGCTGTGCACGTAGCTGGCGACGGCCTGGATGCCGTTGAGCGATCCGCTGGACGGGAACTTCGCCGAGTCGATGACCCAGCGGCCGTACTGATCGACGTTGGGTCCCTGGCTGCCCGGGCACTCGTACCAGAAGTCATCGATGTTTACGTATTGGTAGCCGACGCTGGCCAGCCCGCTGTCCTTCATGGCCTTCGCCTGAGCCTCGATGCCGGCCTCGGTCGGGTCGTGGCGAACGGAGCTCCAGCTGCTCCAGCCCAGCGCGGGAGTCAGGCCGACGCCGTTGTCCTCCGCGTTCGCGGTCGGCGCGCTCTGCGTGACGGCGAATACCACTAGCGGTATGACAGCCAGCCCGGCAGTGACACATCGGATCAATCTCTTCATTCTCGTCCTCCCGCGCGCATCCCGCCTTGCTGCCAGCGATCGGTCTGCTCCACTCCTTTTGCGTACGCCAATCACCAAATATGGTCAAGAGTCGTAAGATAAGAACTTAAAATGCATCGTTCTGGTGCGGGAAGTCCGCGTTTGCGGCTGTCTGGCTGGTCCCAACGAGGAGCAGCCCGAAGACCTGCTGCGGGTCGAGGGCGGCCAGGGGCCGGCGAAGCCTGACGGCAGCTTGGCATTCATCGGATGACATCAGCAGCTCATCCCGGCCGGCGCCCGAAGGCACCGGATCGATCGCCCGGTCCTGCGGTGAATCCGTGCTGACAAGACCGTCTGCGGCTGCCGTGGCAATGGGGCCTTCGGGGTACCGGGTGGGTCGGCCAATGGCCCCGGTCACCGAATGGGTGACGGCGCGGAGACCACGGACGCGGTCCGGCTGCTCGGTGTCTGCGGCTACGCGAACGACTACTCGGTCGAACGCATGATGCGCGACGCCAAAGATTACCCAGATCTACGAGGGCATTAACCAGATCCAGCGCATGGTGATGGCCCGGCAGCTTCTCAGGGGGTGACTTCGGGCGCTGACCTGCGATTTCTCGGATGGTTGGGCATTGATCGGGCCGATCGTCTGACGCAGAGGAACTGGTCGTGCACTCCCCGCCACTAACAGAACCCTAACAGCGAAAAATCGCAAAGAAACCCGCCGGGATGTTGCTCTTTGTCACGATATGTGGTGACGCTGTCCGGGCAACGGGGGTTCCTGTATGGGGCTGGCACTGGCGAACCACGATCGTTCCTACCCATTCATCGGGAGTGGGAGCAGGCGTAGTGATGAGCTCGGTTGGGCTGCGGACTTCGAAAAAAGGACGCGATGAACACGCGCACTACTCTGGACAGGCCACCGCCACGCCACCGTAGTACGAACGCCAGCGGGGCAACGCGGACGCGCGGCGGCCTATCCCGGATCCGTTCCCTCCGCCGCCGTCGGCGAGTCCGCGAACCCGGGAACACCTCGGCGTTCATCCGCATCTGGACGCTCATCGTCGCCTTGGTCGTCGCCTCATTGGCGGTGCTGCTTATCTACGACGTACGCCAGGAAAACGGCGGTTTGACGGTGATCGGCCACCAGACCGCGCCGGTGGTGGAGGCCAGCACCGATCTGTACCTCCGTCTCAACGACATGGACGCCCAGATGGCCAACATCCTTCTGGTCGGCAGCGCCAAGAACCTCGGCTTCACCCGCGCCGAGGCGCTTGGCATCTTCCAGAGCGACCGCCAGCAAGCCAGCATTGACTTGCAGGAGGCCTCCGCCGAGGCCGTCGTCGACCCGGCCGCCGCGCAGAGCATTCGCTCTCTTCTCAACGCGCTTGGCAGCTACGAGGCACTCGCCGCGCAGGTGACCATGGTTTCCGGGCAGGGCAACCAGCTCCCGGGAAAGCCCTCGCCGGCGGCGCTGGCCTTGTACACCCAAGCCACCGACCTGCTCAGGGCCCAGCTACTTCCGGCCTCGCAGGACCTCACCAACCGCAACGCGGCGATTCTGCAAAATACCTACGCGACCGACCGCGGCAACGCCCTCAGCGCCCGGAACTGGGTCTTTGCCATCGGGGTGATGGTGCTGGTCGCGGCGATCGCACTCCAGGTGTATGTTGCCCGCCGGTTCCACCGCTGGATCAACCCCGCCATGGCAGCCGCGACGCTGATCGCCGCCGCGCTCGTAATCGCCGGCGTCAGGCTGACCTCCGGCCAAGCCCAGTACCTGTACGTGGCCAAGGTTGAGGCGTTCAACTCCATCCTCCCGCTCGACCAGGCCAGGGCGGTCAGCTACGACGCCAACGCCGACGAGAGCCGCTACCTTGTCGACCCGGCTCTGGCCGCGCAATACCAGCAGTCGTTCCTGACCAAGACCCTGGAGTTGGTCAATCTGCCGGGTGCGGGAATCTACACCTTCGACCAACGCTTCGCCGCGGCGCTGAACGCGTACAACACGAACAACAACGACATCGAGTGGACCGGTTACTGGGGCGACGAGTTCCGCAACTTCACCTTCGTCGGCGAACCCCAGGCGGCCGAGCTTTCCATGAAGCGTTTTCAGGTCTACGAGCTCGATGACCGGAAACTCCGCAAACTCAACGACACGGGTCATCTCGTTGCCGCCATCGCGTTTGACACTAGCTACAACCCGGGTCAATCCAACTGGGCCTTCGGCCAGTTCGACAACGCCCAGGAGCAAGTCATCGACATCAACGTAAACGCGTTCAACCAGGCTATTAAGGACGGATTGCACGCGCTTGACGGGTGGACGGTCATCCCGGCGGTAGCCGGGCTGGCCGTCCTCGGGTTGCTGCTGGCCGGGTTGCGGGGGCGTCTCGCCGAATACCGCATGCCGATTAGCGACTCCGCTCCGGTACCGACGCCCCTCGCCACGACCACGGAGGAGGCCGGATGAGTCCTTGTCAGCAGGCTGGCTGCGTCGGCGTCTACGCCGACGACGGCTACTGCGACGAATGCGGTCACAAGGCGCCCGCGCCTGACGGCCCTTCCGCGAGCATCGAGACGCCGGCGCACGGGACCACCGCGGGGCTCAGCATCGGCGCGAGCGACCCCACCCGCACCGTCGCCCGGGGCCGGCTGGGCGCCAACCTGGTTGTCGTCCCCCCGGTACCGCTGCGCGACCCGGCCGACGCGCTCATGGCCGTCGCGCTGGTGCCAGAGGCGCAGCGCTTCTGCGGCCAGTGCGGAGGGCCGGTCGGGCGCGGCGGCAACGGACGTCCAGGCAGAACCGAGGGGTTCTGCCCGACCGACGGCAAACCGTATTCGTTTGTGCCTCAACTGAGCCAAGGCGAGGTCATCAACGCCCGGTACGAAGTTCTCGGCGTGATCGCCCATGGCGCCCTCGGCTGGATCTACCTTGCCAGGGACCGTCACATCGCCGAGACCGGCGCCGACCGCTGGGTGGTGCTGAAGGGCCTGATCGACACCGGCGACCAGTACGCGCTGTCGTCAGCGATGACCGAACGACGCTTCCTCGTCGAGGTAGACCATCCCAACATCGTCAAGATCCACGATTTCGTGCAGCATCCAGACCCGAAGAGCGGCCAGATGGCCGGCTACACCGTCATGGAGTATGTCGGCGGCCAATCGCTGAAAGAGCTGGCCCGGGCCAACACCGGACCTGACGGCCAGCGCACGCCGCTGCCGTTGCCGCAGGTCCTCGCCTATGGCTTGGAGGTGCTGCCGGCCCTGGGCTACTTGCACGCGCGGGGCCTGCTGTTCTGCGACTTCAAGCCGGACAACGTCATCCAGGCCGAGGAGCAGATCAAGTTGATCGACCTCGGCGCGGTGCGGCACATCGACGACGACGACTCGGTGATGTACGGCACACCCGGCTACCAGGCACCGGAACTGACCACAGCGGGCGCGTCGATCGGCTCCGACCTGTATACGGTCGGGCGTACCCTCGCCGTGCTCAGCTTTGATTTCGGCGGGTTCTCCACCCAGTACGCCGACCGGCTGCCCGACCCACGCGAAGTTGAGCTGCTCGCCCGCGAGGAGTCCTACTACCGGTTCCTGTGCCGGGCCACCCACCCCGACGTGCGCCGGCGCTTCCGCTCGGCCGCCGAAATGGCCGACCAGCTCCTCGGCGTGCTGCGCGAAGTCCTGTCGGCGGCGGATGGCGTACCGCGAGCTGGTGTTTCCTCCCTGTTCACCCAGGAGCGGGCGGCCTTCGGCACCTCGGGCGCGGAACTCGCAGGGCATGAGGTCGCGACGGCGCTGCCCGTCCCGGTTGTCGACCTGTCCGACCCGGCGGCCGCGTTTCTGGCCACTCTCAGCAACGCCACCGTGGCAGCGCTGAAAGCCGCACCCGTTCATAGCATTGAGGTGCGGCTTCAGCTGGTCCGGGCACTGATCGACGCGGGCGACCCTAAGGCTGCCACGACCGAGTTGCGCGGGCTGCCCGACGACGGCACCGACTGGCGGCTGGCTTGGTACGCGGGTCTGATCGCATTGACCGCCGGCCGGCCTGAGCAGGCCGTGGCGGACTTGGGTGCCGTCTACAACGCGCTTCCTGGCGAGCCGGCCGCCCGGCTCGGTCTCGCCGCGGCATGCGAACTCGCCGGTGACCGCGCCGGCGCCAGCTACCTGTACGAGCGGGTCTGGCGGGTTGACCACGCCTTCCTCAGCGCCGCGTTCGGCCTCGCGCGCATGCGCCTGTCCGTTGGCGATCGAGAAGGTGCCATCGCCGTGCTTGACGAGGTGCCTGCCACCTCGAGCCAGCAGGTGCCCGCGCAGATCGCCGCAGTCAGAGGCGGCCTCGACCATCGGCTCAACCCGTTGACGGAAACCGACTTTGTCGAGGCGTCGACCCGGCTCGAACGGCTGCGGCTGGATACCCAGCGACAGGCAAGCCTGGCCGTAGAGATGTACCAGACCGCTCTCAGATGGCTCGGCCGGACGGCCCGATCAGCACGCTCGGCCACGACTCCGGCCGGCGTGATGCTCGGACACGGGCTCACCGAACGGGAGTTGCGCTTCGGGCTCGAACGCAAATACCGGATCCTGGCGACTCTGGAGACCGACCCGCGGGCCCAGCGCGCACTGGTCAACCAGGCCAACGCCATCCGCCCCTGGACAGTGGTGTAGATGGCCCGCGATCCGCGCCCAGGAGAAGGACCAACCCCGTGAGCGATCAACCCGCGTTCCAGGCTGAGGTACACCAGAACCGGTACCTGCCCGCAGGCGGTACCGTCATCGATGCGGTCCTCACCGTGACCACGTCCAGCGCGGACGGGCGCACCCCCACCGCGGGGCCGAACGCGGCCCAGGTCATCATGATCGACTGCTCGGGCTCGATGGCCAACCCGCCAAGCAAGATGGACGAAGCGCAGAAAGCTACCATCACCGCAATCGATACCCTGCCCGACGGGGTTGCGTTCGCCATCATCGCCGGGCGCCATAACGCCGAAATGGTGTACCCGCCCGCTGCGACGCTCGTCCCGGCGACCAGGGAAACCCGCGCTGAGGCTCAGCACGCGGTGTCCCAGCTAGTCGCGGACGGCGGAACCGCCCTCGGCGCCTGGCTCGAGCTGGCCAACAACCTGTTCGCCGGACATCCCGCCGAGGTCAAGCACGCCATCATGCTCACCGACGGGCGCAACGAACACGAGACTCCCGAGCAGTTGGCCGCCGTGCTCCGCTCCTGCGAAAGCGGGTTCGTCTGCGACGCTCGTGGGGTCGGCGACGGCTGGAGCGGCACCGAACTTCTTGTTGTCGCCTCCGCCCTGCTTGGCACCGCCGACGGCCTGGCTTTTCCCGGCGATCTCGTCGCTGACTTCCGACGGATGACCGAGGCCGCTATGGGCAAGGCACTCGGCGACGTGACGCTGCGACTGTGGACCCCGGCAGGTTCAACGGTCCGCCTCGTGGAACAGGTCTTCCCGCATCTGGAAGACTTGACCGGCCGCCGGAGCGAGGTCAGCGCCCGCCTCGGCGACTATCCCGTCGGCGCATGGGGCATCGAAAGTCGCGACTACCACCTCTCCATCGGGCTGCCGGCGGGCGCCGTCGGTGAAGAACGGCTCGCCGCCCGGGTCAGCCTCATCAGCCAGGACCAGACGCTCCTTGAGTCACGGGTGCTCGTGACCTGGACGGACGACCCGGCACGGTTCGCGAATATCGACCCGTGGGTCGCGGACTACAGCGGCCAGGAGGAACTCGCCGCTGCCATCCAGCGCGGCCTCGCCGCCCGCGATGCCGGTGACATTAACACCGCCACGGCCATGCTGGGCCGGGCCGCTCAGCTCGCCGCGGAGACCGGCCGCGAGGAGACCGCCGCCCTCCTCGGCAAGTTGGTCGAGGTGATCGACATCCGCCGCGGCGACGTACGACTCAGGCAAGATGTCGCCGGCGTGGACGCCGAAATGGCAAACGTCCGATCGGTCAGGACGATCCGGATCACGGGCTAGCGGAGAAGGTGTAACACCATGCCCAGATGCCCCCGCGGGCACGACACGGTCGCCGCTGACTACTGCGACGAGTGCGGCTCCGCGCTCAGCGTTCTGGGCCGCCCAACAGCGGCATCCCCTACACCGACGGGCGACGAGCCGTGTCCGGAATGCGAGACCACACAGACCGGCCTGTTCTGTGAGACATGCGGTCGAGTCCGCGGAGTCGGCGCGATTGCCGAGACCGTGGAAGCGCAGGCGGCTTCTGCTCCAGACGCGGCCACCGCACCCAGAACACCTAACGGCTGGGTGCTCGTGACCTGGGCGAACCGCGACTACCACGCGCACATGATCGCCTCCGCGTCGCAGTTCGCCGAGTTGGTCGATATCCCTGACGACTACCCCAAGCGGCACTTCATACTGAACGGCAGCCAACTGCTAATCGGTCGGCGTAGCCGGTCTCGCGGCATCGAACCCGACATCGACCTGGCCGGAACGCCTGAGGACCCGGGCGTTTCGCACGCCCACGCGCTCATGGTCGTCAACCCGGACGGCGGCTGGAGCCTGGTGGACATCGAGTCGGCCAACGGCACCTACGTCTACATCGACGGCGAGTACAAGCGCATCGAGGCCCATCAGCCTGTGCCGCTCGAGGACGGGGACCAGGTCTACCTAGGTGCCTGGACCACGCTGACCCTGAGTTCGCGATTCAACAAACGCCGGGGTATTCCGCGGTGAGGCTAGAGGCCTGATCCACGAACAAGCCGCACGAGGATCATCGCCTGATGCAGAAGGCTAAGGCTTAGAGGCCATAGACGCAGTTTGGGCACCCTGCACGAGCACCCAGTCGAGATGCTTCAGCCGGGGATCGAAATCTCTCATGACGGACACGTATTGTTGCTTTGAAAATAATACTACTTGCTAGCTCAAGTCAATATATTGCGTGATCCTGTTGTGAATCTTACAGTCATCTCAACGAAGCGATCCAGCGTTCCCGCGTCTGCGGCCCAAGGAGGAACGCGATATGAGCGTCAAGGGATGCGCGTCAAAGTGGTGGCAGCACGGCTTTCGGCCGCGGCGACTAGTGCCGCCCATCGTGCTGGCTGTGATGGCGGCGCTTTTCTTCGGATTCCACGCCCCAGTGGCGCGGGCGGCCTCGTCGCCCACAACGCCGATCTGGTCCACCCAGCTCGACTTCGACAACAACGGCACCCCCTGGTCGGAGTCGTTCTTTGCCGGGTTGGCGTCCGACGGCCTGACGACCGCCGAGCTCAACATGCCGTGGGGCACGATCGAGCCCGAGGCCGGCACGTTCAGCTTCACCGAGTGGGACACCGAGCTCGCGAACGCCAGTGCCGCCGGCATCCAGCTCATCCCGATCTTCTGGCAGGCCGGCTGGGGCGGCAGTCCCGCCCCGTGGATCAACGACTTCGAGGTCGGCAGCGGCGGCGCGCAGGGTCAGGCACCGGAGTGGTGGGACCCGACGGAGCAGTCGGAGTACTTCACCTACGTGGAGGACACGATTCAGAACGCCGTCAGCCAGCCCGGCGGTTACGGCGGTGCGATCCTGGACTACGGCTACCTTGACGCCCAATGGGACCTCAGCGGCGCCGGCGGCGGCTACGCGGCTGACGACATCAGCGAGTTCCAGAACACGTACCTGCCGCAGACCTATGGCACCATCGCCACGTTCAACTCCGATAACGGCACGTCGTACAGCTCGTTCAGCCAGGTGCCGGCGGCAGCGCCGGGCCAGGCCCTCTTCGGCGTCTTCCAGGCGTTCCGGGCATGGAGCGTTAAGACGACCTACGGGCAGCTGACCGCCGACGTCCGCAATATCACCGCCAGCACCCCGCTGTACTACTACTTCGGCGGCGGCTTCGGCAACGCGACGTCCTACGCCAATAACCCGGACACGTTCTTCCAGCTGGCGAAGCAGTACAACGTCACCATCATCGACGACGACGCCTCGTCTCAGGGCCTGACCCTGACGTTCGGCAGCCTGGCCCGCGCTTATGGCGTGAAGGTGGCACAGGAGTGGACCGCGCCACCCGACAACAGCCAGCTCGCCGCGAAGGCGGTGTCGTGGATATCCCTCTACGCGATGGGCCTACCCAACGGCGGTGGCGAGGACTTCTTCATCCATGACGGCACGGAGAAGGACACCGTCGGCTTCCCCATCTACACCAGCTGGCTGCCGGAGCTGAAGGGCCTGTCCGGCACGTACCCGCAGCAGCCAGCCGCCGTGTACATCGACTTCTCCCAGGGCTACGGCAACACCAGCGGCGGCAGCCTGGGTAACGTCGAGAACGAGATCGCGAACCTGTGGCTGAACTACCAGGCCGGCTTCGCCGTGGTGACCAGCCAGGAAGTGAACAATGGCGCCGTCAGCCTGTCCAAGTTCAAGGCGGTCCTGCCGCTCAACGGCGTCGACTCGAACCTGACCGCGTACAAGTCAGCCGGCGGCACGGTCCTGACCGAGCCGGAGCAGCTCACCCAGTACACGACCGCGTACGCCCAGATCGACGCCCCAGACGTGGGCGACCTGCAGACCGTTCCGGCCGTGGCCGCCAACGGCACCAGCGCTTCCATCACCCTCGCGAACATCACCTCGGGCACCACCTACGACGACCCGATCGCCTTCAGCCCGGCCGGACTCGGCCTGAACTCGGGCAACTACTACCTGGTCAACGCCGCGACCGGTGCCGCCGTCCCGCAGACCCAGCAGTCGAACGGCCTGCTGTGCGCGACGGCGAACATCGGCGCGGCGACGCTTGCGCAGTGGAACGTGGTGGCGGGGACGCCGCCTTCCGGCACCGCGTCGTCCAGTTGCCCGGTCACCGAGACGGGCGCCACCTCCGTCACCGCCACGGCCGGCCAGACCAGCGGCGGGCTGCAGTTCCTCGGCGTCGGCCAGACGAACTCGGGTTCCGACGGTAACCTCACCCAGATCACCCAGGGCGGCGAACCGGCCGTGGAAACCTGGACGACGTCGCAGAGCGGTTCTGGCGACGCGAACGTCTACCTGCAGCTCAACCCGATGTCCGCGGTCGAGGCCGCGGCCAACGTGACGATGCAGGTCACGTACTGGGCCACGGCGGGACAAGGCTTCGTGGTGCAGTACGACACCCCGAGTAACGCCTATCAGAACGGCCCAACCGTCAGCAGCCCGGGGACCGGGGCCTGGACCACGGCGACCGTGCAGCTCACCGGCGCTCAGTTCGACGAGGCACAAAACGGCGGCGCCGATCTACGGCTGAACGTCACCAATGCCAGCGCGCCGCTAATCGTGCAGAACGTCACGATGTCCGTCACCAACAGCTCGAGCCCGACGCTGACCGCGTCGCCCGCGTCCCTGTCGTTCGGCAACCAGGCGGTGGGATCGGCGAGCACCGCCCAGACGATCACCGTCACCAACACCGGCACCGCGACCGCGAGCCTGTCGTCGATCTCGGCGGGCGCGCCGTTCGCGGAGACGAACACCTGCGGATCCTCGCTCGCCGCGAGCGCGTCCTGCGCGGTCAGCGTGACCTTCACGCCCACCGCGGGCGGCGCCGCCACGGGGGACGTGTCGGTGGCGAGCAACGCGACCAACTCGTCGCTAACCGTGGCGTTGTCCGGTACCGGGGTGTCGTCGACGACGAACCTGGCGCTGAACCGGCCGGTGACGGCCAGCAGCGATTACCAGAACTACGTGCCGTCCAACGTGACCGACGGGAACACCAGCACGTACTGGGAGAGCACCGACGGCGGCGGG
>Ga0102924_1003672_pt1 | contig 15973 bp, 20 predicted proteins | sample PaiPotPPM11metaG_FD_80116 | JGI IMG/M metagenome (GOLD analysis project Ga0102924, IMG submission 80116) | Iron sulfur acid spring bacterial and archeal communities from Banff, Canada, to study Microbial Dark Matter (Phase II) - Paint Pots PPM... ... | reverse complement strand
GAGGTCAAACGATGGTGTGGCGCCTGGGTGGGTTGCTCGTGGTGACCGGCATGGTGCTGGACTTGACCTTGAGCGGTGCCTTCGTCGTCATCGGGTTCGCCAGCATGTTCTGTGGCGTGATCACGCTGGCGCTGTATCTCGAGGGTTCGCTCCTTGGTGAGCGGCTCGAAGCGCATCCGCTGACGGATGCTGAGGAGCAGGCACACGGCGCAGCCGCCTAGGCGGCACACGCGACCGCGGCCGGGTGCTTCCGGGTCACGGGTGACGTAGGCAAACGGGCAGAGGCCAAGTCCTGGACGCTCCCGAGCAGGCTTCCGAGCCTTCCTTCGAGTGTCGGTCGTCGCCCCGCCGGTGTTCGCCGACGCAACGTCGCGCAGCCGGTCATCCGGTCCTGCACTGCCTCGACGAGAAGGCCCGGGGCGGGGTGGCGACTCGGCCCGGCGTCCACGGCCGGCCCAGACGAGCCTCGGCGCCTGACCGCTCGCGACCGACCGGGCTTATGTGGCGGCTGCCTCAACGGCTACCGCGAGGTCCCGTACGAGGCCTTCGAACGCTTGGTCTCGGTCAGCGGCGTCGGCCCGGAGGACCGCCGACGGGTGAATCGTCGCGACGCCGCGCACGCCGTCCCGGATGCCGAGGACCTTGCCGCCGTCGCGGGTGACACGGAACTGGCGACCGAACACCGCCTGGGCGGCCGTCGCGCCGAGGCAGCACAGGATCCGGGGCTGGACGATGGCGAGCTCGGCCTCCCACCACGGGCGGCAGGCTCGGATCTCGGCGACGTTGGGCTTCTTGTGCAGGCGGACCTTCCCGGCCCGGGTCCACTTGAAGTGCTTCACGACGTTCGTGACGTACACCTGCTCACGAGGTTGCCCGGCCGCCTCGAGGGCGCGGTCGAGGACACCGCCCGCCGGACCGACGAACGGCGCGCCCTCGAGGTCCTCACGGTCGCCTGGTTGCTCGCCCATCAGCATGAGCGCCGCGGGCGTCGGGCCTTCGCCGAAGACGACCTGGGTCGCAGCCCGGTAGAGGTCGCAGGCCTGGCACGACGCCGCCCGCGCCGTCAAGGCATCGAGGCTCACGGCCCCGCTCGGGTCGGCGATAGGCACGCAGAACGACTACCCAATGCTGGCCGACGCCACGCTGCCGCCGTGGGCCGAGACGGCTGGGTCGCGTCGCTACGAGCCGGCGTCAGCGACGGCCCCGACCTCGGCGGTGCAGAACGCGCAGCGCCGAGCGGCGGCAGGGATCGAGCTCAGGCACTCTGGGCAGTCCCGCTTCGGCGGCTCGGGGCCCGGCTTCCAGAGCCGGGTCATCGGACGTACGACGACAAAGAAGATCGTGGCGGCGATCACCACGAACGCGATGAGCGCGTTGATGAACTCTCCGTACCGGAAGGTGCTGTGGTTGATCGTGAACTTCAGCGACGCGAAGTCGGCTTTGCCGGGGATGGTGATCAGGGGGGTCAGCAGGTCTCGGACGAAGGCGGTGACGACGGCGCCGAAGGCGACGCCGATCACGACGGCCACGGCAAGATCGAGGACGTTGCCCCGCAGCACGAAGGAGCGGAACTCTCGGAGCAGCTTCATGGTCGAACCCCGCCTCGGTGTCGGTGAGCCCACCGGCGCTCACTCTCGCGGGCCCGCAGCCCAGGCGACGCTAGACCTTCGGCAGGATCTCCTCGGCGTAGAAGCGGAAGAAGCCCTCTTGGTCGGCTCCGATCTGCTGGATGAACAGCCGGTCGTAGCCGGCGTCGGCATACTTCCGGATCGAAGTCAGGTGCTGCTCGGGATCGGGTCCGCACGAGATCGTGTCGGCGACTTCGTCGATGGTCACGCGATCGGCTGCTTGCTCGAAGTGGGCCGGCGTCGGCAGCTCCTGGCTCAGCTCGCCGCCGACGCCGATCGTGGGCCAGAGCTCGTGCGCGAGCTTTCGGGCTGCCTCTTCGTCTTCACCCCAGCACACCTTCATGAGCGCGAGCGCCGGTCCTCGTCCACCGGCCTCCCGGTAGTGGTCGACGAGGTCCGGCTCGGGCGCGGTGCCGAAGTAGCCGTCGGCGATCCGAGCCGCGACCGTCGTCGCCTTCGGGCCGAAGCCGGACATGATGATGGGCGGTGGCTCGGCCGGGAGGGTGTAGATCCGGGCGTTCTCGACCGTGTAGTGGCGCCCATGATGCGAGCGCGTCCCTCCTTGCCAGAGGAGTCGCAGCACTTCCACCGCTTCCTCAAGCATCTCGAGCCGCACGTCGATCTCCGGCCAGCGGGAGCCGACGACGTGCTCGTTCAGCGCCTCGCCGCTGCCCACCCCGAGGAAGAAGCGGCCTGGCATCATCGCGGCTGTCGTGGCGGCGGCCTGGGCGACCACGGCCGGATGCGTCCGCACCGTCGGGCACGTCACGCCGGTACCGACATTGATGTGGTCGGTCACCACCGCAATGGCACCGAGCACCGACCACACGAACGGGCTCTGTCCCTGCCGGTCCGTCCACGGATGGAAGTGATCGGAGACGCTGATCCCGGCGAAGCCGGTTTCCTCGGCCCGGCGAGCGTTCCGCACCATCGCGTCCGGCGCCATCTCCTCGCTCGACAGTGAGTAGCCAATCTCCATCGCAGGCCGCCTTTGCTCGTGGTTGGCGCGAAACCGCTTTCGCCACAACTTCGCTCGTGGCACCCAGACGGCGGATGGGACGGCTGCCCTCGCTGCCTTCGTCCCGGGCGCCCTCGAACTGCAGGGTCCGATCACGTCGTGATTGCCCCGTTCCACGCCCTGACAAACGGACGACGGCACGGCGGCGCCCGCGACCACGGGCGCTCGCGGCGAGCAGGCCGCGATGCCGCCCGCGGGGAGCAGTTGGTTTCGTCGCATCACGGGCCGGGTACCGGTCGGATCGGGCGGTCGACCCTTGCCGGGCACCGGCGCCGGACGGTGGTCTGAACCGGGTGGTCTGAACCGACGACTGGCCCACCCGGGCGGGCAGGCCCCGACATCTCGAGGACTTGGACGCCTCGAAAAGGAGGATCATGACGACCATTGAGCGTTCGATCGAAGTCGAGCTCCCCGTGGAGACCGTCTACAACCAGTGGACACAGTTCGAGGAGTTCCCACGCTTCATGGAGGGCGTGGAGGCAGTGCAGCAGTTCGATGACACGAGACTGCACTGGGTCGCCAACATCGCCGGGCAACGGCGGGAATGGGACGCGGAGATCACCGAGCAGGTTCCCGATCAGCGGATCGCGTGGCGGAGCACCGAGGGGACGCCGAACGGCGGCGTCGTCACCTTCCATCGCCTCACCAACGACCGCACGAAGGTGATGCTGCAGCTTGAGCATGACCCGGAGGGCGCGGTCGAGCAGATCGGGGAAGCCTTGGGGATCGTCGAGCGTCGCGCCGCTGGTGACCTCAAGCGATTCCGGGACTATGTCGAGGAGCGAGGCCAAGCGTCCGGGGCCTGGCGAGGCGAGGTCCAGCGTCCTGGCTCGAACTGAGCCGGACTCACGAAACGTCGAGGCGTGAGGGGCAGGCTGAAGGTGTAAGTCGGTCGCGCCACGCACCGTCCTCGGCTTGTCGTAGACGGGAAGCCGGACCAGATGGCGGTAGCCGTATGGCAGACCGGGGCACGAGCCGCGGGCCATTTGGTCGGCTCTTCGGGGCGAGGGGCCGAGCGAGATCTGTTGGCACCCTCGGTGACGACCCGATCAAGACCACGATCAGGTCGCTCGCAGAGGGCTGGGGTCACATGCGCCCCCCGTGCGCGCAGACCGTCTCTTTGGGTTTGGACCAATCCTGCTCCTGGGCAAGAGCAAGCCGTCCCGCAAAAGGCAATTTCGCAAAGAGGGCCTGAATGATTGCTCTACTCGTGTTGCTGTTCATACTTCTCGTGTTCGGAGGGCTCGGGTTCGCCGCGCACATCCTCTGGATCGCTCTCGTCGTCGCGCTCTTGCTTTGGCTCCTGGGCTTTGTCGTTGGCTCAGGAGAACGGGCAGCCGTCGGCGGACGCCGGGGGTGGTATCGCTGGTAGGGCGGTGGCGCGACCTCAAGTGATGCTGTTCAAGCTGCGCTGACAGGTCCAACCACCGCCATCGGGCGTCGGTGTCGCCCGCGCAGAATTGCTTCCGTCGAAAGGTCCTGCCTATGGCACCGCTCGCCGTCTTCACCGTGACCGGGCCGGTCGAGGTGCTGCCGGGCCGAATGCGGCCGCTCAAGCTGCGATCCACCGAATCGCAGCTTGAGACGGTCACGCTCACCGATGCGGGCATCGTCTTCATCGGTGAAGGATGGTTCGAAGTGCTTCTCAAAGTCGCGTGGGACCCAACACAAGACGCGGGCTACCGGTTTGCGCACACCACGGTCCCTGATCGACATCCGCTACATAGCGAGGCCATCGACGCCGCGGTGCTGAACCGGATCAGCAACGGAACCCAATTGCTGCGAGGCAACAGCTGGTTCGGCACTGACGAACTCAACACGATCAACCTTGAGGTGTGGCACAACAGCCCCGATCCCGTCCTGGTAACCGAAGCCTCGCTTGCTGTGCGCCCGCTGCCGCTCCCGAGGCCGACCTAGCCGTAGTCGACACAGCGAAACCTCCCGCCTCTAGTCCTGGCCCGTCGGCGGCTTCGGACCGTCGGCGGCTTGGGACCGGGTCGCCAAACGAGGCGGACGGGTCGCCGTCGAACCGATCCCGCTAGTGCGAACGCGGCAGCAACGCCGAACGCGCCAGTCCTCTGGCGAGACGATCGGTGGTGTCTTCATCGTCAGTGCGAGGACAGAGGCCCCCGAAAGCAGCCGGACGCCATCACCCCCTACGGGCGCGCCGTGTAGCGCGCCCGGGGCTCGTCGTTCACGCGGCCGGCGTCGTCAGCGCCGTCGAAGCCTCGCGTCTCCGACTCTCCTCCGCGGACGGGGGCCTGACCAGCACTTCGTGGAGCGGACGACGGGACTCGAACCCGCGACCCTCACCTTGGCAAGGCGTTGGATCCCGTCTGTCGGGTCCACCCAGTGTGATCGTGTTGACAGGCAATGCCTTTGTAGTCCAGTGGATCCATCTGATCCACGCATTTGGCGTCGGTGGATGGACAGACGGATGGCCACGCGAATCTGCTCGGCCACGGCGATGATCGACAAGAACGTTGACCCGCGCCGGCGCCGGTCCTCATGACTGAACACTGTGCTTCCCCGCTCGCTGCCGATCGCCTAACGCCGGTCTTAGGGGTACCCTCTCGCGGTGGACCGGGAAGAGGAACTCCAAGGACTCGTCGACAGCGCTGAAGCGGGCATCGCCGACGCCATGGAGGTCTTCGAAATGGCGGAGTTGTCGTATGTTGCCGCCGCCCAGGCGACGGCGGATCGACCACCGCCGATACAGACCGGCACCACCACGAGCGCCGAGTAGAGGTTCGCCCGTTGCCAACTTGGGGCGAACTGCTCCGGGAGTTGGGCGGCCTGAAGAAGGACGCCGAGCGCAACCCGCCAGATACCTCCAGCGGAGTGACTCCTCCCTCGCCTTTCGACATCCTGCGGCGCAAGTACCTCGCAAAGCTGGCGAACCACACTGGTCGAGCCACCATTACGTATGCCACGGCGTTCACCGAGGTTCGAGATCAGGACGCACGGCTCCTCCAGATCGAACTCGGCGACATGGCAGGGTTCATGGAGGCCTGCTCGAATCTCGGAGGCCGAAACCTTGACCTTCTTCTTCACAGCCCCGGTGGCGACGCCCAAGCGGCTGAATCCATCGTCGAGTATCTGCGGACGCAGTTCGATAACATCCGCGTGATCGTCCCCCTTGCGGCGATGTCTGCCGCAACGATGATCGCCCTCAGTAGTGACACGATCGTCATGGGGGCGCATTCGCAGCTCGGACCTATTGATCCACAGTTCACGATCGCTACGCCGGAAGGGCCGCGCTCTGCACCAGGCCAGGCGATCTTGGATCAGTTCGAACAAGCCCGCGACGAGTGCAAGGACGACCCCGGAAAGCTTCCAGCCTGGCTGCCAATACTGCGGTCCTACTCTCCTGGGCTGCTGACGCTCTGTGAACACCAGCGACAGCTCGCCGAGACCCTTGTCAGCCAGTGGCTTGCGAAATACATGTTTGCGCCTGAAGGCGATCAGGCCGAGGCGCACGCGAGGGAGGTCGCCGCCTGGTTTGCAGACTTCAAAGAGTTCCTGTCGCACGCGCGTCGCGTGGGAATCGATGAAGTCCGCGAGCGAGGTTTGAGAGTTATCGCGCTTGAGGACCAGCCGGAGTTGCAGGACGCTGTACTGAGTGCGCACCACGCCATGATGCTCAGCTTCGGACAGACGCCCACGAGCAAGATCGTTGAGAACAACGAGGGCCGGACCTGGTTGAAGTTCCAACCGGCAATTCAACTTGTCCCTGGTAGCCCCGTCCCTCCGGGCGGCGCTCCCGCACCAGCGGCACCACCAGCCGGTAATCGAGCCGCGCGCCGCCGGGCCGCCCGTGGACGGTCCTGATCCTGAACAGGCGGCCCGACTGGATCGTCATTTACTCCGCCGCCGGTGGCCACCTGAGCCGCGCCTTGTAAGAGCGGGAAGGCGTTTTTCTCGGTGTCCCGTGGGATCCGTTTGGCGTTGTCAGGACTTGTATAGCGGACGCCGTGGGTCACCAGTGGATGCCCACGACCAACGCGATTCTGGGATGAATTCTGGGATGACACGCGCTCCGCTACTTGAGAACGGATCGGTCGACGAGCGGCCGTCGCCTATTCGTCCGGGCTCTCGGCCTAGGCCATCGGCGAGGGAGCGCAGCGTCTCGGCGACGACGAGGATGACGAGTTCGGGAGCGCCGCCGGTCCAACTCACCCATTCGGCGATGGGGGTGGCTCGGTCTCGTACGAAGTCGAGCACGCAGGTCGTGAGGTCCCGGGCGAGGGGGATCTGCTCGGGTGCGGGCGGCTGGGCGGGCTGGTTGGGGTCGCGCGTACGGTCGTTCACGTCAGCGCCTCCTTGTTAGGTGCTGGCCACGCCCCCGGGTCGGTTGGCGCCGACGCCGGGGGCAACTGGTTGTCGGGGGCGGCACGCTACCAAGGCCCGGCGCGGATCCCGCGGATGGCGAGTCGGCCACCCCGTTATTTGATCCGGGCGTCGGTGGAGTAGGGCCAGGATGCGTTGGTGGATCCGCGAGCCGAAGTCAACCGGGCGTGGTGGGATGAGCGGGTCGGCTGGCACGCCGAGTCGGGGTTCTATGACGTGGCGAGCTTCGAAGCGGGTGGGCTGAGCCTGGATGTGATCGAGCGCGGCGAGGTGGGCAATGTCGCGGGCCGGGACCTGATGCATCTGCAGTGTCATTTCGGGCTCGACACGCTGTCGTGGGCGCGGCTGGGCGCCCGGGTGGTCGGGGTTGACTTCTCGGAGCCGGCGATTCAGCTGGCACGACGGCTCGCGACCGAGGCGGCGCTGGAGGCCCGGTTTGTGTGCTGTGACGTCTACGAGACGCTCGAGCTCGTCGACGAGCGCTTCGACGTCGTGTTCAGCTCCTATGGGGTGCTGAGCTGGCTGCCCGATTTGGGACACTGGGCGGAGGTGGTGGCGGGGCTGTTGCGACCGGGCGGAAAAGTGCACCTGATCGAGTTGCACCCGGCGACGTGCATGTTCGACGACGAGACGACCGAACTCCGGTTCCGGTACCCGTATTTCCGAAGCGCCGAGCCGACCCGTGTCGAGCGTTCCGGCAGCTATGCGGTGCCGGATGCCCCGACCCACGAGCAGACCACCTTCGCGTGGTCGAGCTCGATCAGCGACGTCCTGACCGCGCTGCTCGACGCCGGTCTGCGCATCGATCGGTTCCGTGAGTTCGACTCCTGTGACGAGCAGCTCCGCCCGTTCCTGGTCCAGGGTCCGGACGGGCGCTGGCGGGCCCCGCCGGGATGGCCCGCCCTGCCGCTCGTCTACGCGCTCACAGCAACACGGCCCGCCAGCGGCCGCGCCGCGATTGGCTGACGTGAACAGCGACACCGCGGTGGCTCGATTGGCGGACCTGGTCGCCGCCGATCTTGCGACCTATGACGATCCGGCGGTTCAGCGGGTCGTGCTCGGCGAGGTCGCCCCTCGCTCGATCGCTCGGTTGTTCGTGGACTGGGTCGATGAACACCTCGGCGTGGCGGCCACGGATTGCTGGCTGTGGGCGGTCAGCGTCGGGTGTGTGGCCGGCTTCGAACTGGCCGACGGGTGCAAGGTGGTCGTCAAAGCACACCCGCTGGACCGCAGCGAAGCCGTACTGCGATCGATGCAAGCCGTCCAACATGCAGCAGTCGGTGTCGGGGTGCCGGCGCCGCGGCCCCTCTCGGAGCCGGCGCCGCTCGGACGGGGTCTGGCTACCGCCGACGCCGCGCTCCTGGAGGGTCGGCATCCCCGTCTCCGAGAGCCGGCCGATCGGCGAACCGCGGCTCGAGCCTTCGTACAGCTCATCGAGACGCTCAAACGCGTCCCCGATGAGATTGCGGCGACCCGTCCGCCCTCGGCACGGTCCGTGGCGGGCCTGTACCCGGTCCCGCACTCGCCCCTGTTCGACTTCGAGGCAACCAGCCACGGCGCGGAGTGGATCGACGAGCTGGCCCGCCAGGCCAAGACGACCATGGACGGCCTGGTATCGGAGCCCGTGTTGGCGCACATGGACTGGCGGGCCGAGAACCTTCGCGTAAGCGACCATCGGATCGTGGCGATCTATGACTTCGACGCGGTCCGCCGCGAACGTGAAGCGATCGCCGTCGGCGAAGTCGCCGCCCACCACGCCATCGACTGGAGCGACCCTAATGGTCCCTACTTCGCGTCCGGCGCCGAGTGCCTCGAATTCGCCAGAACCATCGAGACGGAACGCCAGCGGCCCTTCAGCAACGACGAGTGGCCGGTCATCCGAGCCGGCATCGTGTACGCCTGGTGCTACACGGCTCGCTGCGAACATGCCCGTGCCGTGACCGGCAACGACAAGCCAGACTTCAAGATGCGAAAGCGCCTGGCCAACGACGGTCCACCGCTCCTCGCCGCCACCAACGAGTACTAGCGCCCGGCGACCGGGTACCTGACGTCGGTCGTGTGATGGCACCTGCAGGGACCCGAAGGGAAACCTCCTCTCGGAGTGCCCGCGCTCGGTAGCGTCGCGGTGTGACCGTCGTACCGAGCGACTACGACACGGATCCTGAGCGATGGCGCAGTCGTGATCGCAGCACCCAGGTGTACGCCGACGTCCACAAGCCCGTCGCCGACCGGCTGGTTCGAGAACATCTCGAGCCCGTGCTCGATGTCGGCAGCGGAACCGGTGAACTCACAGCACATCTTCCGACCGGTTGGTCGACGGTCTTGCTCGACCGGTCGTGGCATCAGCTCATCGCCGCACCCGGCCGCCGCCTCCACGCTGACGCCCTGCAACTACCGATCCAAAACGCTTCCGTGGGTGCTGTCACCATGTTGTGGATGCTGTACCACGTGGAAGAACCCATCACCGCCATCGTCGAAGCACGGCGCGTCCTTCATCGGGGTGGCCTGTTCGCCGCCACCACCGCGAGCCGCCGGAACGATCCCGAGCTCACGGACGGCTACCCGCCAACGCCATTCGACGCTGAGGAAGCCCCCGATCTCGTCGCGTCCGTCTTCGGACACGTGGCAATCGAGCGTTGGGACGCACCCATGACCTGCCTGCCTGATCGAGAGGCTGTGCTCCGGTACTGCCGCTCGCATTTCCTCGAGGCCAACGCGGCCGATCGCGTCAATCCACCGGTGTGGCTCACCAAGCGAGGGTGTCTCCTGTTCGCCACGCGATGAGGAGAGGAGATCGCTCGCCGCGGCCGCCGGCGTGCGTGCCCGTAAGGCCTGTCCTCGGAGTCAGGGCCGTCTAGGTCCCCCGCTTGACCTTCACCCACGGAAAGGGTTCATGCTTCGATGCGTGGACGACTACGGGGGCATCGACGGTGGGGGCGACGAGCAGGCTCGCATCCGCGACCAGATCTCCTTCTACCGCGAGCAAGCGCGACAACGCCCTTCGAACTGGGACGACGATGGCGTCCAAGAGGTCCTCCGGTCCTACTGGGAAGACCCCGCGGTGGAAGACGTCGTGCGGGCGTATTGTCCGCCGAGCGCTCGGGGTTTGGAGCTCGCGTCCGGCGCCGGCCGCTACACGGGGCCATTGCTCAGCGTCTGCGAGCGCCTCACCGTGGTCGATACGTCTACCGAGATGCATGAGATCAGTCGATCGCGCGATGGCGACGAGCGAGTGGACTACGTCGTAGCGGACCTGTTCGAGTATCAGCCGGACGGTCTCTATGACCTGATCTTTGGCGGGTTCTGGTTGTCGCACGTCCCACCCGGGCGCTTCGCGCCGTTCTGGTCGGTGCTGCGCGACGCCCTGGCGCCTGGCGGCCAGGTCGTCATGGTTGACGATGGGGTACGCGAGGCGGATGGCACTGAGCGCTTCACCGATGATCCCACCGGTGGGGCAGACCGCCGCCGACTGGCAGGCGGCCGTGAATTCACGATTGTCAAGATGGCGTATGCGCCGCGGGATCTCGAGGCCCGCTTGGCCGACCTCGGTTGGGACGCGACGGTGACCCTGCTCACGTCGGCGACCTACGTCGTCAACGCGCAGCCGATGTAGCCGGGCAGGTCGCATCGATCGATCGACGCGTGGTTGCGGCTCCTGATCAGCATTTTGTGGCCACGATCAAGATCCTCGGCATCACCGCATGGAAGGTTCCGCCGGCATCCCGATCCTGTTGTTCTAGGACCCAGCGCCGGGCGTCTGCCTCGCTGACCCGGCCCGCCACCACTGCGCGGTCCACCGACTCCGGGAACCCTACGAACTGCAGGGCACGAAGCGACCGCCACACTGACCGCTCCTCCACCCGATCGAGGATCTCACAACCCGCCTCCTCGACCAGACGCGACAACGCCGCGCCGATCTCGGGGTGACGAACTCCAGTCAACCAGCCAGCCGCAGACTCCAACACGTCGCTCGTGACCTCAAAGTGCTTCAAGTCGGGCTCAAACACGGTGATTAGCCCGCCGGATCGCACACAGCGCAATGCTTCGCGCAACACGACGGCCGGATCTCGAACATGGATCAGCACCCGCTCGATCCGACAGCCCCAAAAGACACCGTCTCGGAACGGGAGGCACTCACCGACACTGCGAACCAGCTCGACGGGAAGACGACCAGTTCGCACGCGCGCCGCCTCAACCATCACCCCGCTGGGCTCCACCCCAACCGCGGCCAGCCCAAAGGACGCCAAGAGAACCAGGTCGTGGCCGGCCCCGCAGCCCAGATCCAGGGTCGGGCCACACGGCTGGCGCAGCGCGTGCGCCGCGGCCACATAATGCTTCATCGCCGACGCTGACGCCGCGGTGTGATCGAGATACCGAACCAGCCCACCCGGATCCGGCGAGCTGTCGACTGCTGCGAAGCCGGCCACATCGCACCTCACCCGGGAGCCCAGGCGGACGGCTCCCAGTCAAGGCTCCCTCGTGGTGCTCCACGCCGGCGCCGCCAGTTGCAGCACTAACCAGTGTCGCGCAACCGCGGCCGCACACGCAGAGCCAAATCAGTTGGGGGGATCCGTCGCACGAGCTTCGAAGCGGTGCCTGAGGTGTGCTGGCTACATGTCGAGCAGCCACCGTGCTGTCTCGGCGTGGTCCGCGATGTACGCGGGGTCGAACAACCAGGCGATGGTCTGGCCCACCGTCTCCAACACCGGGCTCGCTCCCGATCGAGCCCAAGGTCGCCGCTGAGACGGTCGAGGCGGCGGCGGATGGCGTGCGGGCTGTGGCCAAGCTCGGATGATCGGACGATCGGCGCTAGCGCGAACTCACGCTCACCGGTGAGCGGCTTGGGGTCGATGACGAGCCATGGCTCACGGGCTGCCGCCAGGACGTTGTCGCCGTGCAGGTCCTGGTGGACCAGCACCTGCTGGCCCTGGGTAGCTGGGAGCTCGGTGAGGAACTCCAGCGCGGCGTCGAGGAGGCGACGCTCAAACGGCCGGCTGAACTCCTCCCATCGACGCTCCAGATAGCTCGTCCACCATGCCGCTTCCGTGCTCAACGATCGAAACGGCGTGGTGGCTGGCTTCCAGAGGCGCGGCAGCAGGTCGGCCACCACCTGCAACGGATCCTCCCGCCGGGCCTTCGACAGCGGGGTACCGGGTTCACAGCGCTCAACCAGCAGAGCATGGCGAGCCTGATCCCGCTCAAGCAGGCCGACTGCGCCCTCACCATCCCAGACGTCGAGGGCATCGGCTTCATGTTCGGACTCCCGGTGCGGCAGCACGACCTTGAGCACCGCCGTGGAGCCATCGGCACGCTCGACCGGGGCCGCGAACCCGCCCGCGCCAGGCGCAAACGGTGTTCCGACGCGGAGGCTCCAGTCGGCGGCGCAGCTCCGTACGATCTCGGGCAGCCCCTGTCGCCATTGGTCGAGGTTGAGGTTCGTGGCCACTGGTTAGCGTGGACTCACCGTCTGCTGCTCACAACGGCGCTGAGCAGTTCGCGGGCTTCCCGTTTGGACCTGAGCACGTAGAGCGCCGCGTGCTTCCCGTGCTGCGAGACGATCGCGTGCTCGCGCGCCGGCTCTGCACGGCGATCACGCCAGACACCACCGACCAAGCGCCACTCATCACGCAAGCGTCGAATCACCGAATCGGCGCAACCTTCAGGCATCTCGCCGATCGGCTTCCGCAGCCCGCGCACAAACGCCCGAGCCGCGCATCTCCACCACGGCGTGTCAAGAAACACGACCGTCTCCGCGCGGTCGAGCCGAAGGTCGAGCGTCTCACAGTCGTTGCCGTCCGCGATCCAGGCGTCCCCGGCGAGCAGACCTCGCTGCTTGTCCCGCCACTCGCCCTCCGACGGCTTCACCCAGCCCGGCTTCCAATAGTGGACGTCCAGATGAATCACCGGTAGGCCAGTCCTCGTCGATAGCGCTCGCGCAAACGTGCTCTTCCCCGACCGCGCCATCCCGATCACCAGAACGCGACGACCAACGCCGCCCGATTCACCTTGCACCAGCCCGAGTGTCCCAGGATTGAGGAGCGATGACGAACGGATACTCCGGCGGGCGGCTGCCCCACCCCGGAACACCACCAGCCCGACTGCCGCAGCGATTACCTCGGGCACCTGACATCGCTCTGCAAGCGGTGAGGTGCGCGTACGCAGTTGTGGCGGGGCCAAAGGGCTGCGGGTGGCCTCGTGATGGTGGGCCGGCGGGCTCGTGCCCTGTCAAGGCCTGATCAACGTCCGTCGACGATCACGTCTGCACGCTTGTCCGGGTGTTGGGCGTCGACGTACGCATCCTCTTGGGGTTCCCAAACGTCCATCCACTGAACGCGCGTGTGCTCGCCATCGCGGCCGATGCCGCGGCGCAGCCGCTCGACGGTGGGCGTCTCGACCCAGATCGTGAGATCCCACGGAACCGCGAGTTCCTGACGAGTACTGGATACGCCTTCGACAATCACGACGCCACCAGGCTGGACCTGGTGCCATTCGGAAAGTTGATCGGAGTCCCAGTCGTAGCGCTGGTAACGCGCCGAAACATTCCGGCGCAGCGGCTCAAAGACCTGTCCGCGAAATCGGTCGTAGTCCCATCCCGGCACCCCGGGACGAGCGAAGTCATCGGTGTGCACGACCGTCGCATTGCCGAGGCCCGTAGCGAGCCGATCCGCGAGGGTCGTCTTGCCGGCGCCGCCACGCCCGGCGATCGCCACAAACGTCGTGGATCCTCGGCCGATTGGAAGCTCCCGAATCCGAGCAATGAGACCCGGCAACTGAGCATGAAACGGCTGCAGGACTTCGGACTCACTCATGGCCGAGCGCTCGCCGCGGGCGAGTCATCGGTGCTGCACCTGATCGAACGCGGCCGGGTATACAACCTGGCCCCGCCAGCTCGGCTCATACCTCGAGAGCCGCAACACCTGAGCGGCCTCGGATGGCGCCCAGGCCGGCAGGTCAATCCGAATCCCATACCGCTGCGCCGGCTCGAACCCGAGCCGGCCATAGAACACCGGGGATCCCTCGAGGACCACCAGCGGCTCGCCGCGCTCGTCAGCTCGACCGGTCACAGCCCGCACCAGCGCCGAGCCAATGCCCTGGCCCTGTAGCCCGGGAGCCACCGCCAAGGGCGACAGCATCGCCACCCGATGCTTCTGCGCCGCCATGGTCAGGGCGGCGTAGCTGATCATCACGTGACCGGCCACGTGGCCGTCGAGCACCGCCACCAGCGACAACTCGGGTAGGTACTCCGGTGAGTCTCGGATCGCCTCGACAAGGCTCGCTTCAGACGGAGAATCGAAAGCCGCAGCGACCACCATCCGAATGGCATCACGATCGCCGGGCTCCTCAGCACGGATCATCACCGCGGTCTCCTTCACCTCGGCAGTCTTCACCGCAACGAACGCTCACAGCGCTCGAAATACCCAGATCACCGCTCTGCGACCAACGAGCACCACCTGATGACGAGCGGCCGCGACCGCCCCAGTTCTCGTAGACGCTCGCCGAGATTCGAGCGGTTCGCGACACGGAATTCGGGGGTTGGCGGGCTATGCCCGGTGTCAGGCTTGTCGGTGTCGACCGTGATGAGGTCGATTGGACGCCGGGCTTCTTCGACGAGCCGTATCGCGAGCTGTTCCCGTTCCCAGACGCGCCGACCAGCGACTGGGAGGTCGAAGCGCTGCTACGGCTGCTGCCCGCCCCACCGGCTCGCGTCCTCGATGTCGCCTGCGGTCCTGGTCGGCATGCGCTTCGGCTGGCTCGGCATGGCTTTCAAGTCCTGGGCGTAGATCGGAGCAGCGCGTTCCTCGAGGAGGCGCGTGCCGCAGCCGCGGACGGGTCGGCGCAGGTCGAGTTCCTCGCGCTCGACATGCGGGCCCTTGACTTCGACGGGGACTTTGACGCTGCGCTGTCGCTGTTCACCGCCTGGGGCTACTTCGACGACGACACCAACCAGCAGGTCCTGGACCGCATCGCCCGGGCGTTGCGACCCCAGGGCAGGCTGATCCTGTGCCTGATCCATCGGGACTGGCTGATGAGCGTCTATACACCCAAGGACTGGACCGCGCTCAGCGACGGCAGCTTCGCGGTGGCCGAGTGCAGCTTCGATCCGATCACCGGCACCAATCACGTCACCCACCGGTGGCGCAGCCCGGACGGGCAGCTCCAGGAACGCTGGCACCGGCTTCGTGTCTACACGGCCACCGAGCTCGACCGGATGCTGCGACACGCCGGCCTGCAGCCCCTCGACTGGCATGCCGGTTTCTCGCTCGAGCCGTTCAGCCATCGCTCACCTCGGATGCTCGTCGTCGCCGAACGACAACCCTGACCTGACGGTCCCAGACACCGGGACCACCATCGCGACATCCAGCCGCGCCAGCGCCTCGGTGGTCGGGCTCGCGGGTCATGCCGGTGTCGGTCGCGAAGTCCGGCCCGCGTCCTGGGTATGAGGCTGCTGCTATGCGTCGACGACGATCTCGTGTTCCATGAACTCCATGCTGAACGGATAGGACCGGAACGGTGCGCAGGGCCGGAAGCCGAGCGATGTCCAAAGCTGGATGGCGGCCTGTCGTTCTGGTGCCACGTCGAGCACGATCCGGCCGTAGCCCAGGGTGCGTGCTCGGTCCATCGCCGCCTCCGCGAGTCGCGTTGCGACGTGGCGGCGGCGATGCGCCGGACGCACATACACCCGTTTGAGCTCGCACGCGTCGTCGGTCGCCGGGATGACGTGACCGCCGGCGATGAGGTCGTTGTCGGTAATGGCCAGGATGACATCACCGGTTGGGGGCACCGCGGGGCCTGGGAAGCCGGAGACCTCTCGAGCAAGCACCCTGGGCAGCTGCTCGGGTACGCCGCCGAAACGTTCCCAGGCGTCGGGCAGGACGAGGTACTCGTGCAGCAGCGCCCGGGCCGCCTCCAGCCACTCGGGATGCTCACCCAAGGTGAGGATGGCTGTGCCCGCCATCCGTTCAGTTTGCCGGCGGCG
>Ga0102924_1003671_pt1 | contig 15973 bp, 19 predicted proteins | sample PaiPotPPM11metaG_FD_80116 | JGI IMG/M metagenome (GOLD analysis project Ga0102924, IMG submission 80116) | Iron sulfur acid spring bacterial and archeal communities from Banff, Canada, to study Microbial Dark Matter (Phase II) - Paint Pots PPM... ... | reverse complement strand
GGCAAAGCAGCTCGAAAGACCCAAGCTGGTAAAAGGCCAGGAGCCGAAACTTCTGGATAGAACGGCTGCGATCTCAGAGTCTATGCCGTTGTTTGCTGAACCGGAGACGGTAGATTTCCGATCGCAGTGGAGCAAGCTACAGACTGGTTTCGTGGACGAGCCACGCCGAACAGTCGAAGACGCAGACAAGCTGGTAGCTGCGGTGATGCAGCGACTCGCGGAAGGTTTCGCCAACGAGCGATCGGGCTTGGAGAAGCAGTGGGACCGCGGTGACAACGTGTCCACCGAGGACCTGCGCGTTGCCCTACAGCGGTATCGTTCCTTTTTCGACAGATTGCTGAAACTGTAACGATCACACACTTTCGGAAGGTAAGAGGAAGCGCTCCACATAAGGATATGCGGACTTAATGTAACTCAACAGCAAGGAGAAAACAGATGAACCCAAGTACTCAGGACGAGATTCAAGGCACTGTCCATGAAGTGAAAGGCAAAATCAAAGAGACGGCAGGCAAAGTTACGAACAGTTCTAACTTAGAGGCCGAAGGCAATGCTGAAAAAAATACCGGCAAAGTTGAGAAAAAGGTCGGACAGATCGAAAAAGTGTTCGAGAAGTAAATTAGCCGAACCTCTGCCTAGAGCGTGTTCATGCGTTTGGGAAGCTGATGTACCTCGATTCTCTGACGTCAGTTTGGCACTCGGAGTTTTTGATTGGGGCGGGCGACACGTATCAGCCCGACGAACCGACCACTCCGGCGCACGAACCCGCTTCACTTCTCCCGCCCCCAATCAACGGGTATTCTGCGCGCCGAAAATATATGCCTGATCAGGTTATGAATAAAGCGGTTGCCGAAGAAATTCAGTTACGCGCGGTGGAAGTGGTGCTGCCGCCTTCGACCTCATCGTCCGATAAGCTGCTTCGCAGAATCGCGATTCTGCTGTTCACATTGGTGGCTGGCTTGCTGACGGTGTTCGGCTACTACGCGAGCTCGATTTGCATTACGGTCGTCCTGGCGGGATTTCTTGCGATCCTGTTTGACCCCGTGGTGGTCAAACTGGAGAAACTACATCTGCCGCGCAGTGCGGCCGCGGCGGGCGTTGTGCTCGCAGGCATGGGTCTAATCGGGCTGCTGGGTTACGTGCTTTACGGACGAGCGATGAGTTTTGCGGAAGAACTTCCAGTGTACGCCTCGAAGGTTCAGCAAACCATCGAGCCCATTAGGCGAAAGATCCAGGATTTTCAGCAAAGTGCCGGGAACCTTACGAATGGGGTGCATCCCACCAAGAAGGTCCCTGAGGTTCGGTTGCAGGAATCGCCTACCTGGCCTGATTATCTGGTGCGCGGTGTGGGATCTGTGGCGGGAGCGCTGATTATTGCCGGCGTGGTTCCGTTTCTAACGTTTTTCATGCTCTGCACGAAGGGCCAAATGGCCATCCGAATGGATGACCTCTTTGGCTCCAGCATAGACGCGGCTCGATTCATCACGAACCTCAACCAAATGATTCGCGGTTTTGTCGCTGGCAACCTTATCGTCGGTTCTGTAATGGCGGTAGCGACCACGCTGGTATTGTGGAGTCTTGGCATGAGAGGCGCCATACCGCTCGGGATCGCCAGCGGGCTCTTGAATCTGCTGCCGTTCCTCGGATTGATCGCTTCGCTTGCTCTTCCGTTAGCAGCGGCGCTCCTTCAGTTCAACACACCGGGTCCATATATTGTCATCACTCTGACCATTCTCGTCCTGCATGTCGTATCCGCGAATCTTCTTATTCCGAAATTTATTGCCAATCGCTTGAGTATCGGGCCGGTGGCGGCGACAGTTGGAATTCTTTTCTGGGGCTGGTTGTGGGGCGTGATGGGCTTGCTGCTGGCTGTGCCGCTCACAGCATTCATTAAGCTGGTCGCAGATTTGCATCCGTCCTTATGTCACTTGTCCAACATGCTAGCGCTGACTCCTCGTCCGACTCCACGTTGGATACGCTACGGCGAAACTGCTTTAGAAAGAGCAATTCCTTCCTTGCGCCCCCGTCCTGGAAAAGTTCCTGTAGCGCCCTAACAATAGGCGACCGAGAGCTGATGGTCATTCATAGCGGAGCTCGTTGTATTTTGGGCGCTCCAGTCGTCTTCATAAGGCCGCGATCAGCAATCGAGTTGCATTCGGAGAGGCAAATGGTTCTTCATGGAGTGAGCAATTCTGCGCAGTAATGTAGAAGCAATTGAGCGAATGTAGTTAGTGACTGCAGGGAGCAGTTTCTCATCACACCGGACGGCACGTTCACCTAACAAGTGAGCCGCGACTCCAGTCGTGGAATGTACACTCCGAGCCCACCCGCGCGGTCAGTTTCAGAATTCAGGTGCTCGCAAAGGAGCACAGGGGGCTTGACGTGCTTTGGACTATTTTCGTTGTTCTTTTGATTTTGTGGCTTCTGGGTTTCAGTCTCCATATTGGCGGAGGCCTAATCCACTTGCTACTCGTTGTGGGATTGGTCGTTCTGGTAATTAACTTACTGAGCCGACGACGAAGTTCAGTTTAAGGAAGAACAGTAGAGTACCTATACTGGGACCCTGATGTGAATCGCCTGGCCCCTACTTTGCTCCGGCTCCGGCTCCAAGATTGGGGAAACGCTGACAAATCCTCCCATGAATCGTCACGGAGTGGCCAAAATTGGACAGCTTAGAAGGAGTTAGTTCTGCCACACTCTGGCTATGACAACGAAAACGATTCCGGAATACCTTGAGGACGAGCGCCAAAAAGATAGAGACGCTCAGTTGCGTACGGAAGAAGAGGCCGCTCGTATCCAGCCTCTGAATCATGGCCACCATCGCACTTCGAAACAGCCCAAGCTGGAATTGCTATCTTCGGCTAAAGCGGCACCCAAAGCGAAAAAAACTGCGGCAGCATCTCGGAAAAAGCCACGCACCGGGCGAAAGACGGCGACGAAAACCCGCAAGGCGGCGTGACCCAATAAGAAAATCTTGGTCCAACAGTTCGTGAGAGTTCCTTGCAACGCCACAGGGGTCGCCGGGCTATTGAGTGTCAATCAGTTCTTTGAACAAGACTTGGCACAGTAGAGGTCTGTTGAGCCCGGTCCGAGATTCGAAAAACCGCGAGAGCTGATTCCGCATCGACGTTAGAACGCTAAAACTCTAGGAGTGCATCCATGCTCAACATAAGCAAGGCATTCAGCAGTTTTTCGGTTAACGATATTCAGAGGGCCAGGGAATTTTATGGCAAGACGCTGGGCCTCGAACTTTCCAGCGGTCCGGAAGGCACCCTGGTTGTGCCCCTTTCCGGCGGCTCCAAAGCTCTGATGTATCTTAAACCCAATCACCAGCCTGCCACTTTCACTGTCCTGAATTTTCCCGTGGACAGCGTAGATAAAGCTGTGGATGAACTGAGCGAACGAGGCGTGCGATTTGAAGTCTATAACGAACCCAACTTGAAGACGGACGCGCGCGGGATTTCCCGCGGGAATGGGCCGACGATCGCGTGGTTCAAGGATCCAGCGGGGAATATCTTGTCGGTGCTGGAAGCGGCCTAGCGGAAGGCATAGCTCTCAGCTGTTGTCGATCCGTACAGCGTTGCGGACGTTAAGTCGACGATAGCAGATGATGTTCCGTATTCATTTTGTACCAATCGATGCCCACCGAAACCGTTTGATATCAATCCGTCACGTTTCGTTGTGCCCGTCACGGCACGGCCAGATGGTACGGCATGGAACAAAAGGGCATCGGAGGGAAGGGAAGGAATCAGACGATCGTATTATGCGGGGGCGTAGTTCAGTCTGGTTCGAACGCCTGTCACGCATGAGGTCGCTGGTTCGACTCCCATCGCTCCCGCCACAATATTCGGGTTCCGTCATATGATTCGCTCGGAAAAACGTACGACGAAGACCGTGCACGACATCATGAGAGCCGGATGTTCTTGAGCGAGGCGCGAGCGGCTCCGCCACCGACATTCGGATTGATGATCAATTCAACTACGGGTAACGCCTGAAGCTGTACTCGATATTCTTCGACCTCACGTTCCGACTCGGGTGGGCTGAAATTCCACTGCTGTCGCACAATTTCTTTGACCCGAGCTAACGAAGCCCGTTGAGTCATTTTCCAGATTGGGTGGTGTCACCTTCAGGGACCGGCCGATGCTGCCACTGAGCGGCTTCTCTCAGCAGAACCTTCATACCGTTGAGGGCGTCGGCGATGGCTTGCCTTTCTTCTGGTGTTCCGCCATGATCTTCGGAAAGCACGCGCTGCCGTTTGTGTATTTCGGACTCGGCGACCTGAACGCGTCCTGAATCCTCGTCCAATCGGTCTCAAGCAGAGCCGCCCTGTAAGATTCGTGCCAGCTGTATGTCATAGTCATGCGAACCTCGCGAATCCCCTCTTCGTCCGGACAGCCCTAGAGGTATGTGGGAAATGATGCCATTTCCAAAAAACTGAAAACTGGTCAATTTTGAACACAGACGAATAAAGACGAAATTGTAAAATCCCTGATCAGGTCATCCATTTTCACTGGGCAAGAATCGAAAGCAGTCGACTACCGGATTCACAGGGTAGCCAAATCGTCTGTCGCGTGGGAAACTGGAAAGTATGAAAAAGCCAGAACTGACCGCCGTGGGTTGGCTTGGGCCAAGGGACGAAATGGATCGCGCCAGCCATCGTTTCGGAAAGTGCTCTGAGTGCCGTGAAGTCGTCTGTGTCGAAAAGGTTGTGACTGATGGACCGAGCACGCAGGGACAGACCACTGAAATGCTCAATGAAGCGTTTCGCACACACGTTAAGCTGAAGCACTCCGAGGACTTCAACCTAGCGGCTGTCCCTGCCACAGAACGGCATGACGCTTAGCCGATGCGCCCTCGTCCGAGTTTGGGACTTCCGAACCGCCTCCTACCGATGACTGCTGCAAATGTGAAACTTTCAAGAAACCGGGGGAAGTGAGCAATCTTGAACAGTAATGCCATCATGGGAGTCGTAATCTTCAGGCTGCGCTAACGGGACGTCCCCTTGCGAAAGGCGGACGACCTTCCAGGGCAGGCATGGGTTAGTGTTCGGCCAACTTGGCGACGTTCGACCCTCACGTCCGCCCTTTTTTGACGTTCAGGTTCAACCAGCCCCTTCGTTCATTTGGCTCTCGTGCGAACTCAGAAGTCCGCCTCTGGCCAAAGGAGAGAAATGAAAAGACTAATTTTTGCTACGCTGGCATTCACTTGTTTGACGACCTTGGTCTGCTTAGCTCAGGAAGCCGCGACACCGGACAATACAAAAGAAGCCACCGCACAGGAAAACCAAAAGCCTGCGACCACCAGCAAGACCGTGACCGGCTGTTTGCAGAAGGGCCATGAACCTGGCGAGTTGTCGATTACGGGCGAAGACGGAAAGACCTGGGACGTGACCAGTAAGAACGTTAAGCTCGATGAGCATGTGGGCCATCAGGTGACGCTAACCGGTTCCGCTCATCGCGAATCGAACGCGCAAGAGAAATCAGAGGAAAAGAAAGAAGGCCAGGTTGAGAACGCGGCGGCCAAAGAAGAATATGGCGACCTGCGCGTAACCGGTCTGAAGATGGTCAGTGAGACTTGCAGTAAATGACGGAGTTCGATCAGTTTCTTCCCCGGGGCCAGCAATTTCGATGCTGGCCTTTTGTTTGAGACAACGAGCGGGGCTGGGTTCGAGTACATCTAGTAGAAAAATCCTTCGCACGGGTGCTCGGTGCGCGGGCATCGAGGAGTTTGACTCAACGACAGTCACGCCGGCATATGCGGTGGTTGGCGAGCACGATGTTCTGAAGGCGAACGCTGGAGGAATAGTATGTTTCACTTAGTATGGTATGTTCTGATTGGGCTAATCTCGGGGGTCATCGCGAAATCGGTGATGCATGTGCATATGACGATCTTCTGGACGATCGTGCTCGGCATCATTGGATCGATCCTGGGCGGCGCCGGGACCCACATGTTCTCTCGCCCGGCAAACGAACGATATCATCCAGCCGGGCTCATTTTTTCCTCGCTGGGCGCGATGCTGATTCTCTTTATTTGCTACAAGCTGAAGATTCATTTCCCCCAGGTAAACCCGTTCTAGCTCATCGACGACTGGCCTCGTATCCCGACAGGACGCTTCACGACTCGCCCTCTTGGAGTGCTACACTGTAGAAGTCCTTTTACACATCCCTCCGCCGTGGCCCGTTCTGGGCGTCGGTCTCTTGTGCAATCTGATAAATTCCGCATCGGAGACCACCCACATGCTTCTCAACAGTACGCAGGGCATCGCCAGCTCGCAACATGAAGAAGAGTCTTCCGTGTTGCGACGGAAGATCGAAGATGAGTCTTCGTTGTTGCGACGCAAAATCGAGGAACTGAATACGAATACTGTCCTTTTGATCGCCGAAGCTGGGAAATTGATCCAAGGATCGAAACAGCTATCGGATCGGCTCAGGTCCCTCGATGACCCCACCACGAGGCGCAATGTGGCTCCTATCACAAAATCGGGAAATAGGTAGTGGGCTGTTTTAAATTTCTGCGCCGCCTTCTTCCTCAGTCGAAAGGATCAATAAAGGATCAATATTGATCAGCATCGCCTCTGCTTTGGAGGTTAAGCTACTTGCGACCGTCCAAAGGAGGCATTTATGGGTGGTCATCCTTTCCCGCCAATATCATGCGAAATTTGCAGCGAGCAAGTTGATCTAAGCGTCGATCTGTCTGCCGATGAAAATGGAAAAGCCGTCCACGAGCATTGCTACATCAAACGGGTCACGACCCTCCACAGCCTTCCCACCGTCGCTACGATGACCGATTAAATTCAAGAGCAGGCCGCTACCTCACCGGAACAGCGCGACCGGATTACAAACCTCGTCCCGTGCATGCTTCCCAGTAGTGAACCTCTGTCTGGATAGCAGCGGAACGAGAGATCCTGCCTCGGGCTACGAGTGCTGCAGTGGCACGAGTCGTTCACCTAACGCGGACGCAGGTGAAGCCGTCGCCAGGAGACCATACCGGGATCTGCCGGCGTCGGGACTCGTAATACGTTTTTCACCCCGCAGTTCGTCGTCCGCTGAGCAGGTTAATGACAAGAACCACCAAACCTACAACCAGGAGTAAGTGGATCAAGCCTCCGCCGACATGCAGACTGAAACCCAGAAGCCACAAAATCAGAAGAACTACAAAAACCGTCCAAAGCATATCAACCTCCCACACGCGAGCCGTCACGTCCGCGTGAGACCTGTTTCGCGTGGACGGATAAGAATGAGTGATGAACTGCGCTACCCCTCGAACACGCAGCCGTCGGCTGGATGACGAACAACGACAGATCGAGTACCGAACCCTTACTCTTTGTCCTTATCTTTCTCTTTGGCTTCAGCCTTAGCTTCAGTTTTCCCCTCGGCTACGGCTTGGGCTTTTGCTCCGCGAATTTCCGCAAGGAACGGCCGGGCTGCAGCTGGAGCTGGCACTTTGCCCAATAGCAAAGCCCGAGTTGTGACCTTGCGTCCATACATCGCGTGCCGGGAATCGCTGTCTTGGCGGATCGATGCACCTTCCAACGTGAGCCCAGCGAATGCACCCTTCGCACGTGAGTAGGTCAGGATCTCTGTGTCCATTTTCCAATCCGTGCCGGCCTCGGCATGCCGTCCAACTGGACCCGCTGCCGCGGAAGCGTCCCCTCCAACTTGGAAATTACTGGAGAGCAACCGTTGCATCCCCTTTTCATTCTGAATGATCATTACCACGTCGACAGCTTCCACACCGATCTGCAGGCCCCAGCTTCCGCCCGAAATCGTGATGAAGGCCGGGGCACTCCAGCCATTCGCCGTACGGCAGGTGGCTACACCTTTGCCTCCTTTACCCCCGAAGATAAAGCCGCCTTTAACCATATGCGGGATAACGGCCACGCACTTTGCGTGCTCTAACACTTCCTCCGGGATTCCCTTGTCGGGCATTCCCATAATTTCGTGCAACACTTGGGTAGCATTGTCCAATCGGTCGGTGGCATCTTCCCGCGCCGACCCCGCCCAGCCCAACGTACCGAGACTCAACATCGCAAGCAACAACATTAGTTTTTTCATGGGGAAAAGCCTCATTTCAATGACCACTGTGCCGCATTTCTGGTTTCGTGCTGTGTGTACACTTGCGCTCAAATCCGAGTGGACATGCAGGCTCAGCAGGCTATCTCGACCTTAGCAAATCAGGGTTCATGAGGTCTGAGCAATAATGCTCAAGCCGGTCAGGCGGAATTGGCGGCAGATTATCGTGAGAAATGTTTATCCTGTCCTGCTCTGCACGAGTTCCAGTGGGAACTCGCGTGGAACTCACATTTCACTTACTCCTGGAGGGCGAAGGTGAACAGTCCCCGATGCACCCGCAACCCGCCTTTGTAGTGAATGTATCCCCTTTTCCTAAATCCGTTCATGAAGAAGCTCACTCGCGAGCGCGTCGTACCGACCATCTCCGCGAGAGTCTGCTGGGTCACCTTCAGGACCACCGACTTCGAGTCGGATTGACTTCCAGAACGGGCTAGCAGCAAAAGAGTCCGCGCGAGTCGCTTTTCGCTGGAATGCAAGATCTGATCCACGAAACTTTCCTCGACTAGGACAATCCGAGAGAGGAGGTAGGAGATAACCAGTTTTGCAAACGAAGGCTCTTGCTGCATTATTCGGACTATGGTTTCTCTTTTGACTCGGGCAATAGTGGACTGGTGAATTGCCGTGGCGGTGGACATCCTCAGAGATCGCCTCACGAGACAGCGCTCACCAAAAAAGTCGCCTTGCCGGAGGATCGCGAGAACTGCCCTTTTGCCACGCCTGGATGTAACCGTGACTTTCACATTGCCATCCTGGATGTAGAACATCGCGTCAGCCGCATCGCCTTGCCTAAAGACGATCTCTTGATTGCAGTACTCCCGAGATGTTTTGTCCTTGCCGATCTTCTTCAGAAGGTCCTTCGCGGCGAAGTTGAGAGTATCTTTGCTGACCATAAATATCCTTAGAAGCTATAAGTAAAGAACGGACTACTGATCGTGGTTTCCGTTCTCAGCCTGTTGTTTGTCGCCGACTCCGCGTTTGTCTTCGGGAGCGGTAGACCTTGAGACTTCCTTACGCCAAATCCTGTTTGCTTTGCGCGCAGCCTTCCTGATGCATGCTGAAGGTTTATCTCTCTTCATCGCGCCGGCAGTCTCGTCGCGGACGGGCCCAAGTTCGTGCCCCGCATTCTTCGAATCGCCCCAGTTCGATTCAGGTGTGATCCCTAGTCCGTGTGCAGTCGGGGGATCCACCTGTCCAGTGATTGGCAAATTCTGAGCCTTTTGATACGCACGAACACTGGCCTGAGTCCGTAGACCGAACACGCCATCGACTTTGCCTCGATAGTGACCTCTAATGCGCAGACTTTCCTGCATCTTCTCGACATCGGTCCGATCCGCGAGCGCTGACCCTTCTTCGCTGAGGACAGGCACCGAACCAAGCGATGTGGGGCGTGGCGCCGAGATCCCTGTTGTCAGCAATATCAAGACAATCCCAGCCCATGCGGCTTTGCTGGTCAAGAACATTCGTTCTCCTGATTAGCGCACCGGCAGTACAACGTAAAACTCGGGCGCCGAGTGTTCCTGTGCCTCCCGGGACTCACGACTTGCGCCGGGAGCCCCTCACGAAGTCCCTTTGGAGTGCCGACTCTGCCTGAGAAGATGACCGGAACAGCGCAGAGCCCGTTGACCCCGCCCGGGCCGCTGCAAGAGAGAAGGCCTGCCACCGAGTTTGACGGGTAAAAACTGCTCTCTTGAAGCATCAATAGGTTCGCTCATTTACGAGCGAAATACTGTGCACAATGGCTCACGTTGTGAGCTTATCGGGCTCAATCTCCCCTCGATCCGGGGTTTCGGTGATGTGGAAACCATCCAGCGCATGACGGCCTTTTCGGATATTTACGTTGTCCAGGAAAGTGATAGAATCACCTTGTTGTTTTCGGCAAGAAGGAGGTGCCAATGTCTCCTGCTCGCCAAGCCAACCGCTCTCCACGCAGAAGGAAGTTCGCCCGCCAAGCCCCAGCCAACCCGATTCTCCAAACCAAACGTAATGCATCGAATCGAAGTTTAACCGCCAAGAAGAGCCGCGATTTCGATCCTCATGCTTTTCTCGGAACGATCGGGGCGGGCAGGGAATTTGTCCTCTTCCCGAAGAAGCAACGAATTTTTGCGCAGGGGGATACGGCGGACGCGGTGTTCTATCTCCAGACGGGCAAGGTAAAACTCACCGTGGTGTCGAAGACCGGAAAGGAAGCAACGATCGGCATATTAGGCGCAAGAGATTTTCTCGGCGAAGCGTGTCTCGCTGGCCAGCCTCAACGCATGTTGACTGCAACCGCAATGACGGATTGCGCTGTTCTGCGAATCGATAAGACAGCGATGATGGAAGCGCTTCATCGGGAACACGAATTTTCGGACCTGTTCGTGGCCTATTTGCTGGCGCGAAATATCCGTTACGAAGAAGATCTGGTTGATCAGCTCTTCAATTCGAGCGAAAAGAGGCTAGCCAGGATCCTTTTGCTGCTCGCGCGCTTTGGCAAAGAGGGGGTGCCTGAGACGGTAGTTCCCAAGATCAGCCAGGAGACGCTGGCGGAAATGATCGGCACAACCCGCTCGCGGGTCAGCTTCTTCATGAACCGGTTCAGGAAATTGGGCTTTATTTCCTACAACGGTGGACTGCAAGTTCATAGTTCTCTGGTCAATGTCGTCCTCCACGACTAGCTAGAGGTCTGAACGTCGCAATGCGAGGCCCGCACAAATGAAGTTCAGCCGGTGCGGTGACAGCCTTGTCCAAATGCGGACCTGGTTGCAATTGGGTTTATTTGGGCAAGTAGGGCCATCCAAAAAAAATCTTAATCTTTGTTCATCCGCGCGGCTCTGCTCCGAACCGTAAGCTTCACTTTGGCACCCGGCTTCAAGTGGACATCTTCACCGTTTTCGCTGGTCAGCGTGTTCTCGATACGGATTTTCGAATGATCGGGCCCTTCGACCCCGATCTGTGCAATCTCAAGTTCGCCGGGAAGACGAGACGTAAAAACTTTCTCGACGATTCCGGGCAATGTGGCACTCGGCTTCTCACTCATGGCATCTCCTTTGGAGTCCGCTACGCGCCTGTGGATACGCTAGCGATTTGCGCGTTCGCCGTCTGTACAGGATTGCTCACGATTTCGCTGGGATCGGTTTCCGCAATTCCGAGCCAGTCTCCTGGGTCGTCGGACCAAACGAGTATTTTTCTACCACTGGCACGGACTCCACCAGTGCCGATAGTCACCCCAAATCTTGGATTGATTCACGCTGCGGCATTCAGATTGTTGATCTGAGTACGCGTGGGAGTGGACGATTGCGGAGTATTGTTTAGTTGGACAAGCAGAAAGTTAATTTCTCCACCGAGCAGAATCGCAAAACCGGAAAGATAAAACCACACATATAAGCCGATCGCGGCCCCTAGCGGTCCATAAGTCCTATCAAGACTCTCAAAGTGTTTGAAGTAAACTCCCAGGAGGAACGACAGACCAATCCACGTCGTGACTGCAACAATCGCTCCGGTCAGACTATCGCGGAAGCTCTGCTTCACGTCCGGTCCGAAATGGTAGAGTAGTTCTACTGCGAGCACGGCAAAGGCGATGGCTATTCCCCACCGCAGAAAGCGCCAGGCGGCAAGTATATCCGGATTGAGGGTAAATCTCTCTGTAAACCAGATCCCCAGGTGCGTCCCCTCGACCATCAATCCTACCGCCACGAGTAACAGAGACCCGGCCAGCAACGTCAGTCCCAGCGCAATGGGGCGAGTCTTCCAAACCGGACGAGTTTCGCGGACTCGATATACGACGTCAAGGCCATCGATGATCGCAGCGAATCCGCTGGAAGCTGTCCAAATCGTGAAGATTAATCCAAGCGTGAGGAAGTGTGGGTGTTTGTGATTGACGACATCAGACACGATGTTGCGCACCAAACTCATTCCATCTCCCGGGACGAGCCTGGCCATTAAGCTTAGAAGGCCCTCAAACAATTGAGGGATCGGTACATACCCGAGCAGCGACGCCATCGAAACCAACAGCGGAAACAGTGAGAGCACAAAATAGTACGACAGCCCGGCGGCAAACACGAAGAGATGTTCGTCGTATACATCATTATAGATGGTTATCAGCGACCGCCTAATCGTGGGCCACGCTGTTCTCACACCTAACGTGAGCACCGAATCACCTCGCACCCTTTCATGCCAATGGTGCTTTTCGCAATTTTACCTCTGGGGAGGTCTGTCGGATGTGCAATTTGGGGCTCAATCTGTTGCCCCGCAAATGGTAGCAAACCTGGAACGTGCCCCCTCGCCTCTGAAGCGACTTGACTGCTGATGATTTTGTTGACCAATTCAATGAAATAAGCTCACTCTCGAAGCCGAGCGAAGGGCTCGATCATCTTGGCGAACGAGACTCATTTCTTCACGCCGTTGAGCAATTCTTCACAGCCAGGGTTGGGTCGGTGATTCTCGTCATTAACTACGGAGGGGACGACGAACTGCGGGTCAGAAACAGGAGCTGGGGTTCCAGAGTTTGCAACGCCCGCAACAATGTCAACGCCCGGATGGGTCCATCGTCGGCAGCCCATTGATAACGCCCCGAAAGCCAGAGCCTTCTCGAGCCAGGCGAACTCGAAGCAAAGTCTCTCCTTCTCGAAAAGCCTTTCCGAGGATAGGAAATCCTGCGGGGCGTCTATCGTCGGTGTAGAAAAGGCCGAACCAGTGTGAGTCCGGCCTGAAGTGCACGTGGGGGCAGAAATAGTAACGCGGTCGTGAGGGTCCGAACGGTCGGTGTCTCCGCCGCTAACCCATGACCGCGTGTCGAGCTTCAGACTCAAACACGGTAATCTATTAACGTTTTGAATAACTGTTCAATTTTATACATTTCTGAAAATAAACATGGGCGACACTCTCACTATTCTTGACGACAAAGCAATGCCGTGTGAGTTCCATCGAACGAACCGGTTGCACACAACTTCTGCTTGTGGATAACGATGATGCCGTTCGCGCCTTGATGAATGCGACACTGGAACACAAAGGATTTGATGTAGCAGGGTCAGTGCATCGGGTTGGGGAGTGGCGCATCGCGGTAACCACTGTAAAGCCGTCACCAGGATCCGGTATGTGCAGGTCGGTGAGCACGTCAAAGCTCTCGGTAGCGATTCATCTCAGAGCTTCTGTCACGCTGGCGGCAGCGACTCGTCTGAAGCCGAACTCAGGCGGGTTCGGTCTTTTTATGTAGTTGTGATCATTAGAGACCAGTCGTGAGTCATCCCTTCCGCGATAATCAACACTGGCGACATCCAGTTAGGACGGCCTTTGAGAAACCAAATCACGCCCGCAGTTAAGAAACTTAATTTTAATCCCCACACCTTTCTTTCAACCGTCGGGAAGGGCAGGGATATGGTGTCGTTTGAAAAGAGGAACACGATATTCGCTCAAGGCGATTCGACTGACGGGATATTTTTTATCCAAGAGGGAAAAGTGCAGCTCAGCGTGGTATCGGAAGCCGGGAAAGAAGCAACCCTTGGCATTTTGAGCGACGGAGACTTCTTTGGAGAAGGCGGGCTTGCTGGTCAGCTCGTCCGCATGTCTTCTGCAATTGCGGCAACAGACTGCGTCCTGCTGCACGTTGCGAAGAAGTCGATGATGCTAGCCATGAGCCGGGAACCAAAATTGTCAGCAATGTTCGTCAAATACCTGCTGAAGCGCAACATTCGATATCAGGATGATTTGGTCGATCAACTTTTCAATTCCAGCGAAAAGCGGTTGGCGCGAGTTCTGCTGTTGATGGCGCAATTCGGCAAGGAAGGTGTATCCGAAATGTCGGTCCCGAGATTGAGCCAGGAAACGCTGGCAGAGATGGTAGGGACGACACGCTCGCGGGTCAGTTTTTTCATGAACCGATTCAGGAAGCTCGGCTTTATTCACTATGATGTTGGCGACACTCTACGCGTCCACAGTTCACTCCTTAACGTTGTTCTTCACGATGACGACGGCCCGAACGTGACTCTGGGAGCCAAAGACCTAACTGCCCGCACCAGCAAAGGCTCAGAACCGCCCCCAGAGCGCGGCGGACCGCCCGACAAAGACCGTGCCAAAAGGCCGCACCTCCCCGGAGTCGCGCGACGCGCCAATTGAAACATGGTGCAGCCCAAAATTCGACGACGACCGATCCTGAGCACATCTTTACCAGAGAGGAATTCACATGGTCATGCAACGGCGTTGCATGCGCGGCACAGGATGCGAGCCAGCAATTGGCATTACACTGTCTTCGCTGTCATCGCTGCGTCAAGCGACGCTTGGGGGGCCTCCTTGCCACCCTTTGACACGACGACCGTTGCCACCTGAATGTAAAAGACAGAGTCAGTGAGGAACCTTGCCCAAAGACAGTCTCTTTCTTGGAAAAAGATACAGTCTCCCTCCCTTCGCAGATTTTCGTTAGGAACTTCTGAGGGTCGAATTTTCGCGGCCTGGCGCTCATTCGGTCATGGCGTTGTCCGGCCTGGGGGCCGCAATGTGCTTGAGGTAGCACTCTTCATGGACCGCTCTTCCGTCCTCATCCGTGTTGGTGTCGGTTTCGAGGCATAGGGGCTTGTCACAAATGCGGCAGGTAAAGACTCCAACTTTTTTCCTTGTCTTTTTCTCCAAGTAGCTCTGAAATCGCCTGCATCAGGTGCCGCATCTTCGCAGGGTCAGGTTCTTTTTCGGCTCGACGAAAGAGCTTTCTCCACTCTTTTATTTTGGACACATAAGCCTGATTTCCTCTGACCTTGAAATTGTACCTCGCTTTGTGCGGTATCGTACATTCAATGGTTGGATTGACGGCATTTGATGCACGGAAGTGCAGACCTGAAGATCGTGAGCTACATTGCGCAGCGTGGTTGCGGATCCTCAGTGTACGCTCGGTAGGACTTTTGGAAGATCCGAGTGGCCCAGTACCAGTCAAACTGGCAACATCTTGCCGAACAAGCCTCAATAGAAACAGACCCCGAAAATGTTACATCTCGTTGAGGAACTCAACCGTACCTTGGATGAGGGGAGAAAAACGAAGGACTTGTTCTTGTCGATGGGGATCCCGTTATCCTGATCGAGGTCGGAAATCTGTATTTGTTTTGGCTGAATGTCGATGCCGTCGCTAAGGGCCTTGCCACCGAAAGACTTCCGCTGATCCCCGAAGCCAGGCACCCTTACCGCAGCAACAAACGGGCGCCACGCAGTTTGTTCACGACGGGAGTAGCCGGCGCCTCGCCCTCAACCCATCATCTATGATGAGCTGCGGCTTCGCCGCTCTTGGTGATCTGCTCAAGCAGCGGGAGCAGGTCCTTCTTAGAACTGACCGTCTTTCGTGAACGAGAATGTATACATTGTCGAGGGGACTTCTAGGCGTTCGGCGGCAGTTACGTAGTAGGGTGAGAGGTATCCGCAGGCGAACCGCATGGCGCCAACAAGCGGTTCGGTCTGGCACTACGGGAAATGACCTTTCAGTCGCGGACGGCATTAGCTTCCTCGACACCAGCCACAATTCGGTCTCCTTCTGTAGCAAGTTTCGCAGCCTTATTTGCAGAGTCTCCGTCAGCCGTGCCGAACGGCATATTCTTTCGTGCGCGAGGCGGACCATTCAGTTCTCGGGTGGGGCTCGCGAAAACCTCCCAGTTAATTTCTTCGCCTGGCCGGGTAGACTGTGTCGTCTATGGCATCGACACATCCCCAACGATTAGAGGGTGCGCATGGCGATCTATTATCTGTTCTCGGATCTGACATCTGGATTACTGTGGCGCCAACTCCAGTAGGCCCCTTGCTGCCGGCTGCTCAACTGAACGAAAGCACGCTTCTGGTGGTGCTCGGTCTGGTACCGCTGGTACGAGCGGTCTTCATTGCCGTCCCAGGTGTGATAGTCCTTGTGGCCCTTGTCGTAGTAGCGTTTGTTGTTCTCACTGTGCCTGTTTTCTTGG
>Ga0102924_1003669_pt1 | contig 15975 bp, 11 predicted proteins | sample PaiPotPPM11metaG_FD_80116 | JGI IMG/M metagenome (GOLD analysis project Ga0102924, IMG submission 80116) | Iron sulfur acid spring bacterial and archeal communities from Banff, Canada, to study Microbial Dark Matter (Phase II) - Paint Pots PPM... ... | reverse complement strand
GGCAGGGGCGCATCGTGCGCTTCGTCGAGCACATGGGCGACATCGCGATGCTCACGATGGGTTCGATGCGCGCGCTCGTTCGCCGGCCGCTCGAGATCGACTCGACCATTTACCAGATCGAGTCGCTCGGGGTGCGCTCGCTCGGCATCGTCGCGGTCACGTCGATCTTCATCGGCATGGTCATGACAATCCAGTTCGCGTTCGGCCTGCAGCGCTTCGGGGGCATCGAGTACATCCCGCGCGTCATCGTCCTGTCGTTCTTGCGTGAGCTCGGGCCCACCCTCACGGCGGTCATCGTCGGAGGGCGCATCGGCAGCGGCATGGCGGCCGAGGTGGGCGCGATGAACGTGACCGAGCAGGTGGACGCGATCCGCGCCCTCGGAGGGGACCCGGCGAAGAAGCTCGTCCTGCCGCGCACGCTCGCGGCGATGATCGTGATGCCCTTCCTCAGCATCTTCGCCGACACGCTCGGGACCTTCGGCGCGCTCCTCGTCGCGTGGATGGAGTACGACATCAAGCCGCGCCTCTTCATGCAGACGGCGCTCGAGACCGTGCTGCTGAGCGATCTCTTCTCCGGCCTCGCGAAGACGCCCATCTTCGGGTTCATCATCGCGATCGTCGGCTGCCACTTCGGCCTGACGACGCGCGGAGGCACCGAAGGCGTGGGGCAGAGCACCACCCGGACCGTCGTCGTCGTGTCGATCGCGATCCTCGTCGCCGATTACTTCCTCACGCGCATCTTCGTGTCGATCTTGCCGGCGTGACGCGGAGGTCGTGGCCCGAGCTCACGACCATTGTAAAACCGGCGCTAGCGTCCGAGCGCGAACCGGAGAAACGAGCGCGGGTGACGCCCGTTGTGCGCGAGGTGCAGCGCCGCATCGACGAGCGACGGCATTCCGTCGTGCGGATCGTGCACGGCGTCGACCAGGTGCCCCCGGTGCGAGGCGCGCCAGCGCCGCCAATGCCGCGCCTCTTTCCACGAGATTGCGCCCGTCAGCGCGTGCGTGAGGAGGAGTTCACCGAAGTGGAGGCCATAGGTGAAGGCCCGCGCGCCCGTTCCGCCGTTGGTCAGGTCGACCTGCGCCTTCTCGACCTGGCGGGCGAGCGCGGCATGGTCGCCCGACGCCGCCAAATGCGCGAGGAGCGGAAGCGGCATCCCTCGGGCGATGTCGAACGCCATGTAATGGTAATAGCGAGGGTTCACGTCGATGAGCATCGAGAGGCCTTCGGCGCGCAAGAACTCCATCTGGAAAACGCCGAAGTAACCGACGCTGCGCCAGAGCGCGCGGATGCGCTCGACGAGCGCCCCGTCGAGGGGCGCCGCCTCCGCGCAGAGGGCGATTCCGAGCGCCCTTGGCCTTTGCATGACCTTGTTGGCCGCGCGCACGACGAAGAGATCGCCCGTGCGATCGATGAAGCCCGAAACGAGGTAACTGCCGGAGACCCCCTCCTGGTGGTACTCCTGCAGGAACGGGCGGGTCGCCTGAGGCATCCGCTCGTGCACCGCGCGGGCGTACGTATTTTGTCGCGCGAAATCGGCAAATTCGCGGGAGACGTCGGCGCGGTCCTGGACGATCCTTCCCTTGGAGCGGGTGCGCGAAAGGACCTGCGTTCGCTGCTTGATAAGGAGCGGCATCGGCGCCTCGCGCGACACGCGCGCGACGTCCTCCTCGCTGTCGGGGTAGTACGCTCGCGGCGTCACGATGCCGACGCGCGCGCAGGCCTCCTCGAGCGCACGCTTGTCGAGGAGAGTCTCGATGACGCTCACCGGCGGAGCGTACAGCCGATAACGCGAAGAGAGCTCGCCTTCGTGCAGCGCCTGTAGCCACGCGAAGTCGTCGCTCGTCGGATAAAGCACGGTATCGCGCGTGGATCCTCCGACCGCGACGAGCCAGTCCAACATGCGTTCGGTCTGATCCACCGGCGGACACCGCAGGCGGCGGGACACGCTGCGCGAGTGACCGGCTGTCGCGAAGGACGCTTCGCTTGCGGTCCATACTTCCACCCCCGCATCGCTGACACAGCGTGCGGCCGCAAGAGTCCCGCAATGCTCGGGCATCGTAAGCAACGCGCGAGGCGTCATCGCCGTAAAGTCTCCCCTCTGCCTTTTGCGTTATCGCAAGAATCGCGCATGGGCCGCAAGACGGCGACTCTCTACTTTTTTTGCGCACTTCCGCGCGGGTCCTCGTCGCGCGCGCGACGCGACGCGACGCGACGCGAATGACGGGAAAGGCCCGGCAGGCCCGGTAGTCCGGTGGCCTCGGCGTTCGTTCGGAGCGGGGCAGCTTGTCCCGCTCGGCCGTCATGAGCACTACGAGACGCGCCACAACGCATCGCGAGGACAACGCGAGCGTGTTGCGTTGCGTCGGAGAGACGATCGCCTGGGTGCGCATACCACAACGGTTCCGGCGAGAACTAGAGACTCCAAAGAAGGGATGGCCCCGGGATGAGCCATCGGCTCTCGCCTCTCAATTCCCCCGGCGTGGAGGGCGCTCACGGGGACCCACGTTGACGCCTGCGCGCGTCGAGGCCCATGATGGAATGCGAGCGACCATGCCGGCAACGTCCACCTTCTTCACGATCGAAGCGGCCAACGCGCTCCTGCCGCGCTTGCGTGTGCTCATGCAGCAGCAGATGGAAAGGCGGGGCGAAATCGAGCAGCGCCTCGAGCAGCTCTCCAAGCTGCTCGGCGACGTTCCGAGTTCCATCCAGATCGAGGACAGCGACTCTGTGTTCGTCCGTGAGCTCAAGCAGGACCTGATCGAGCGGGTGGACCGCTACCAGTCCGCCTGGCACGAGGTGGAGGAGATGGGCGCCGTACTGAAGGACGCGCGCTCCGGGCTGGTGGACTTCTATGGCCAGGTCGACGGGAAGCTCGTGTGGTTATGCTGGAAATTCGGGGAAGATGCGGTGACGCACTATCATCGGCTCGAGGAGGGCTTCGCCGCGCGCAAGCCCATCGAGTCCACGATGCGCCTCCGCCACTTGAACTGAGGTTGGGGGCGTCGGCATGAACCGTGAAGCGGCCGCGAGCGCGATCGACGCGTTCCTCCGTGCGCTGGGACGCGACCCCGAACGCGAGCCGGAGCTCGCCGGCACCCCCGAGCGCGTCGCGCGAGCCTGGGTGGACGAGCTCCTCGAGGGATACGGCGTGGACATCGACGCGCTGCTGTCCCAGAGCGTGTTCGCGGGGACGTCGGAGCTCGTCATCGTGCGCGAGATTCCCGTCGCGACCTTGTGCCCCCACCATCTGATGCCCTCGAGCGGGTTGGCCACGGTGGCCTTCGCGCCGGAGGAGCACTTGATCGGCGTCGGGACCGTCGCGCGTGTCGTCGAGGCGTTTGCGCACCGGCTCGCGATGCAGGAGCAGATCGGCGAGCGAGTGGTCGCTGCTCTCCAGAAGCACCTGGCCCCGCGCTGGACGGCGTGCCGCATGATCCTGAGCCACAGCTGCATGACCGCGCGCGGCGAGCGGTCGCACGGCGCGCGCGTCGAGACGCTCGCGCTGGCCGGGGGCGAAATCGACGAAGCGATCGTGTACGCCGCGGTCGGGGTGGGGCGGTGAGCGGAGAAGCGCGCCGCGCACGCCCGGGGCGCGCGTGAAATTCGTCGGCCGCGTCCCGCTGGCGCAGCTCGCCGGGGGGGCGATGGTGCGGCTGGTCTGGCCGCCGTTTCACGTCCTCGTCGCGATGGTGGACGGCGTGGCCTGCGCGATCGAGGACGCGTGCAACCACGCCGGCGCGAGCCTGAGCGACGGCGCGCGCCGCCGCGACTGCGTCGTGTGCCCGATGCACGGCTACGCCTTCGAGCTTTCGACCGGCCGACTGGTCGAGCCGCGCGGGCTCTGCGACGATCAGCGACGGCTGATCGCGCGCGTCGAGGGGCCGGAGGTCGTCGTCTGGGATCCGGGAGCAGGGCTCACGGTCGTCGGTCCCTGAACCCCGACACCGACACCTTGGTGTCACCTTCCGGACGGAAGCTCGGCCACAGAGCCACAAAAGAAAAGTGCCCGCGCAGAGGGGCCGGGGGGGCAGCCTCACTCCACACGGGCGCATTCATCCGTATGCAGTCGTCGCGCCATGTCAGACGATCACAAACTGCGGCCTCTTCGTGCATTCCGGCGCTCATCGGCAGTGCAAGGTTGAAAGGAAGCGCCACGCGTGTCTGCACGACCGCGCAAAACGCGGCGGGGGATCGCGCCGGCCACGCGCCCGAGCTTGCTACCATCAGCGCTTCGAGCACCTCAGCGAATACCGAGTGTGACCTGCAATCACGGTGGCGTCCACAGTGCGAGCGTCCGGACGCAGGGCCGCCGCCGCCACGGCTGCGAGCCCCTCCGCGGATGCGTCGGTCGAGCCGAGCACCCGCTCGATGCACGCGTGGTCGCGCGTCAGCCGCAGGCGGGCGAAGGTCGACTGAAGGGAAACCCCTACGCCGGCTGCGGCCCCGTGGACGCGCACTCCAGTGGCGTAAGGAACGTCCACGGACCAGCCGGTATCGTCCCCGGTGCAAAAGGACACCTCGCGATCCGACAAATCCGTCGGCGCCAGCGGCTCGGGGTCCGAGATCCCGCCCGACTCCAGGTCGATCCCGGCGACCCAGCGCGTAGTGGTCCCGCGCAGCGCGTCGGGTTGCCCGTCGACGAGGACGCCGACCGCGCGGCCGTCGGTGCGGCGGGCGAGACGCGCGGTCGCGCGGGTCTCGAGGGCGACGCGCGGCAGTCGCGCGATCTCGCAGGCGGCGCTCCCATCGACGAGCCACACGACCGTCGCCGCGAGCTCACCCGGGGACTGGCTCGTCGCGAAGTACCAGCGCCCCCCTGCGCGCGTCGCGCCCTCGACGTCGGGAAACGGATCGCCGCCTGGCCTCCGGACCTCGACCGGGGCCTTCTCCGATTCGAGCACCACGAGGTCGGCGGTTGGCGTGCCGAGCGTATGGCGGGCAACGAGCAACGCATGGTCCGCGTCGTCGCCGGGAGCGAGGACCCAGACGGTCGGGGGGCCGCCTCCTTGCCCGAGGGCACGGCGGGCGGTTTCCTGCGACGGCCACGGCGCCGCGACAGCGGCGCTCGTGCGCACGTCCGCGCCCCCGCCCCACGGCCATAGCCAACGGACTTCCCACCGCCCGAGCTGATCCCAGTCGCCGCTCTTCGGTCCCCACGCATAGAGGCACGCCAGCGGTGAGGGGACGCGCAGCGAGCGTTCGATCGCCCCGCTGGCCTCGGCCGGTGGGATGCCGCGATCGCTCGCCGGGAGCGCCGGCCCGAGGTGGCCGAGGCACTCCGGGAACTCGGACAGCGTGCCGTATCCGCTCGCGCTCGGGCCGAGCCGCGGCACGGGCCACGGACGGAACATCCAGGTGGGCGCAGGAGTGGGCGCTGCGGCGCGAAACGGCGATGCGGGCTTCGTCTCCGGCGGGCGCGCCGAAGCGCCCTGGCACTCGAGGTCGAGCGTCGGGACCACGCGCGGGCGAGGCGACCGGACCGGGACTTCGGCGGGCGGGGTGCTCTCGGCGGCTCCCCAGCCGACGCGCAGCCAGCCCGCCGCGATGCACCCGACCGGCCCGCACGCCCGCTCGCGCACCGACCGCGCCGGCGCGATCGGCTCGGGTACCTCGATGTCCTTCTTCCAGGTCATCCCCCCGTCGGTCGTCTCGAACCCTCGGCGCGATGCCGTCCACCCTAGTCCCCAGCGGCCCGACACGAGCGGCGCGCCGGCATCCCGGATGTACTCGCCGACGCGCACCACGCCGTCGGCGCGGACCTCGAGCCCCACGACGGTCCCCCCGCCGTCGACCCAGCCGCCGAGGACTCCCGGTCGCCGTTCCTCGAAGCCATCCATCCATGTCCCGAGCCGGAGCACCCGCGCCACCTCCGGTCGGAGCTGCGGCCACGCGATCTCGACGTCGGTCGCGCGCGCCCCGTCGAGCAGCGTCAGGCGAGCGCTCTCCAGATCGCCCCCTCGAGGCGGGCGTACGACGGCAACCCGACCATCGGACAGGACGACGAGGCGCGCGCGGTCGGCGCCCTCTCCGCGCAAGTGCGACTCGCTCCAGCCGCCGCCCGGAACGAACAGGCAATACGCCTGGTCGGCCGTCGCATCGCGGGCGTCGGCCCTTCCTTGGGCGGGTGTCGGGCTGGCCGCCGGCTCCGTCGTCGGGTCGCAAGGGCCCCGTACGGCGAGCGCGCCGTTGCCCGAAGCGAGCACCTCTCGCGGCGAGTCCCACCGCCGCATCTCCGCCAGCCGGCCGGAGCTCGCGTCCCAGCCGTAGAGCACCGTCTTGCCTCGCGTCTCTCCGCAGACGAAGCCGAACGCGCCGGGGTCGGCGGGCCGGGCCAGCGCGAGCGGGTGGCAGCGCGCCGGCTTCAGTGGAAACGCGTCGGCCGCCGACTCCACGATCGCGCCGTCGGCGAGGCGGACTCGCGCGAGCGCGCCGTCGCGCGCGACGAGCGCCGTGCCGTCGACGAGCGGCCATCCGTCCTCGATCGCGGCGACGAGCGGGCGTGCGCCGAACGCGCGAGCGAGTGGGTCCGCCGGGGGCGAGGGTGCGTCTCCCTGCGGCTCGGTGCCCGGCGTCGCCGCCAGTCGTCCCGTTTGACCGTCGGGGCGCACCTCCCACCAGGCGGCCTGGCGATTCTCGTCGGTCCCCCCGACGGCAAGCGAACCGTCGAGCGCGACGACGTCGTTCGGATCGATGGGCAGCGCGAGGGGTCGCCACGTCGATCCGGCATCGAGCGTCACGAGGGCTCCGCGCAAGTCGGCGATCGCGACGGCGCGCCACGCGTCGAGGGCCGCCAGGCGGCAGACGCTCGGCGAGGCCGGGAGCGGTCCGAGGTCGGTGATCGCCCCGGTCCGGGGATCGAGCGCCGTGAGCGCGCCCGTCGTCGATCGGACGTAGGCGCGGTCCAGACCGACGAGGACCTGGGCGATGGGCGTGATCGACGCAAAGGCGGGCGACGCTTGTTCGAGCCAGCTCGGCGCCCGCCAGAGCGTCTTGCCCATGGCGAAGAAGAAGCCGCCTCCCATTCGCTCGGGCAGCTCGACGACGCTGGTCGGTGTCGACGGGAAGCGGTCGGTCGCGGCATAGATGGGCCCCTCCGGCGATGCCGTGACGCGGAGGCCCGACACGATCGCGCGCCCCCCGCGTCCGGGTTCGTGGCCGTAGAGGCTGGCTTCGTCGAGGTTCTCGGGGAACAGGCGCGCCGGGCGCACGGTGACATCGTCGGGAGCCCGCAGCCCGAGCGCACGCAACCCCCCTGGACGCGCGCCGGTCGCCGACGCGAGCCTGCCGGCGCAGGCGGACTGCTGCGTGAGCATCGCGCCCACCGCGAGCGCCGCGACCGCGGCGGCAGCACGGCGCAGGCGAGGGGAGACGCTCATCCGGAGATGGTAGCAGCAGGCGGCGTGCCGCCGGTTCCGGTGGCCCCTGGAGGTCGCTACGAGAGGATCTCGCGCACACCCTCGACGAGGCGGTCGATCTCCCCCGTCGTGTTGAACACGTGAGCGCTCGCGCGCACCGTGCCGTCGAGGTGGGCTCGCGCGTGGAGGACGTGCGTGCAGTGGAAGCCGCCGGAGACGCACACGCCGAACATGTCGCACAGAGCGCGCGCGACGTTCTCCTGGGTCATTCCCGGCGCGTCGACGACGAACGTCGCGAGGGCGATGCGCTGCTCGGGAGCCGCCTCGGCGGCGAGCACGCGAACCCCGGGGAGCTCGCGCAGCCGGCCCACGAGGTAGCGCGCGAGGCGAACGTCGTGCTCCCGGATCGCCTGCATCCCGATGGCGCGCATCCACCGGATCGCCGCGCCGAAGCCGATGGTCGCCTCGATGGCCGGCGTCCCCGCCTCGAACCGAAAGGGTACCTCGCGCGGGACGAAGCCGCTGCGGCTCGCGCCGACTACGTCTTCGTTCATCGCGACCATGCCGCCGCCCACCTGGTACAGCGGAAACTCGCGGAGCCGCTCGCGTTTCGCGTAGAGCAAACCCACCCCGCTCGGGCCGAAAGCCTTGTGCGAGCTCGCCGCGAGGAAGTCGACGTCGAGGGCTCGCACGTCGATGGGGAGATGCGACAGCGACTGCGCGGCGTCGAGCAGCACCGGCACGCCGCGCGCGTGGGCCGTCCGCACGACCTCCGCCACGGGCGCCACGCACCCGGTGACGTTCGAGACGTGGCCGATGGCGACCAGGCGCGTCCGCGGCGTCAGCAGGGACGCGAGCGTGTCCCACTGCGGGACGCCGTCCGGGTCGATGCTCATCGGCACCGGCTTCGCGCGGACGCGCCAGGGCAGCCAGTTGGCGTGGTGCTCGCTCGCGGGAAAGACGACCTCGTCGTCCGGGCTGAGCGACAGCGCGTGCGCGAGGAGGTTGATCGCCTCGGTGGTCCCGCGCACGAAGACGATCTCGTCGGGCGCGGCGCCGACGAGGCCCGCCGCCTCGAGGCGAGCCGCGTCGTAGAGCTGCGTGGCTTCCTGGCCGAGCGCGTGGACGCCGCGGTGCACGTTCGCCGTGCATCGCTCGTAGTAGTCGACGACCGCCTGGATGACGCGCCGTGGTTTGGGCGTCGTAGAGGCGCTGTCGAGGAAGGCGATCGGCTGCCCCTCGAGCTCGCGCGCGAGCATCGGGAACTCGGGACGAAGTCGGTTCGCGAGCGCGTCGATGATCTCGGAGTCGGACGTCACGACGCGTTCCCCGCGCCGGTCTCGAAGAGGCGCTCGGGCTCGATGGGGAAGTGTCGCTTGCTGACGCGGAACTTGCCGCTCGGCTCGATGGGGATGGCCGTGGTCGCGCGCGTCGCGAGTCCCATTCCGGCGAAGAGGGGACCGAGCTTCGCGCCGACTTCGTCGACGACGGCCGCGGCGTCACCGTCGGCGACGACGTCGATCTCGACGTCGCCGGGCGTCCGCTGGTTGGCTTGCCAGAGGCGCACGCCCGGCGTCGACGCGATCGCGCGGTCCATCGCGCCGGCTGTGACGAGCGCTCCGTCGGGTCGGATGATGGCGTCGTCCATGCGGCCCTCCACGCTGCGGAGCGGGGCCACGGTCGTCCAGCGGCGAGGCGCGGCGGGATCCACCTGAACGAGGTCGCCCAAGACGAAGCGCACGAGCGGCATCGCCACGCGGTCGAGAGACGTCGCGACGACGAGGGCGACGTCCTTCGCGCCGGGCGTCGGTACGCGCGCCGGCAGGAGCTCGACGTGCGTCGTGAAGGGACAATGATGCAATAGGCCGTCCTCGCCTTGCATGTAGAGGACACCGATCTCGCTTGCGCCGTAGAGCTGCAGGACCTCTCCGGAGAACGCGCTGCGGATCGAACGCAGGTAGGCTTGCGTCGCGAAGGCATACGTCAGCTGGATGAAGCCGCGCACGTCGAGGGTCCGGCCGCGGTCGTGGGCGAAGCGCGCGAGGAGCGCGAGATACAGCGGGTCGCTCTCCATGCCCACGGTTCGATGGTGTGTGAGCTCGTCGAGCATTCGTGTCTGCTCGTCCGCAGTCCAGAAGAGCGGATCGGGGCGCTGGTTGAGGAAGAGCAGCTCGTCGAGGACGCGCTCCTCGTAAGGGAGGTCCCCGACGTGGCAGGTGCCGAGTCCGCACGCCGGCGATGTGAGGATCGCCTCGCGGTACTCACCCTGCGCGCCGTCCATGGCCGCGGCGACCCGCGGGTGGGTGCGCATCGCGCGGCGCTCCTGGCGCATCCACCAGCCGGCGTCCCAGAGGACGCGCAGCCGCTCGCCGGTGGAGCCGCTCGTCTCGACGAGCTCGAGCGCTCCCGACGCGAGCTCCGCGCGCGTGTCGCGCCCGGCCGGGACCCATTCTTTGGGCAGGGTGGACCGAAGGTCCTTCTTGCGCAGAAGCGGCAGGCGGCCGAGAGCGCCGGAGAGCGGCTCTGTCCCCGCTGCGCCGGGGAGGCTGGCTCCACGCTTGCGGTAGAACGGGATGTCGCGGAGGGCTCGCGCGATCGCGGCGGCGGTACGAAGCTCGTGTTCGGGGTCGGGTCTGGGCTGGTCGGGGCTTAGCGGTTGCCAGCTGTCCGCCGCGGCCGTGGGCAGTGCCGACATCCCTCTCCTCTAGCATGACTGGGCGGTTCAGAGCCCGCCGAGGACGCGCAGCGAGCCGCTGACGACGCCGTATCCGGCATCGGTCCTCAGCGCTCTCCATACGTCCTTCGGCGTCATCGACCCCTCGAGGAGGGCACGGTACGCACTCACGATGCGCGCGACGTCGCTCGCCGACTCGCGAACGAGCTCGATACGAAAGCGACGGACGCCGCACTCCCGCAGGCGCGGGACCACGCCCGCCGCGCTCTGCGCCGCCGCGTGAAACACCGTGTTGCGGCAGCCGACGTCGGCCTCGACCGGGTGCTCCATTCCGGCGCGGTCGCGCAGGCTGACGCGGTGCCGATCGCAAGGCCGGCCGCAGCTCCTGTAGTCGTGCCCGTCGCCGAGGAGCGCGGCGATCGCGCAGTGCTCCATGTGGAAGAGCGCCATCGGGTGGTGGACGACGACCTCGGCCCAAGGACCGAACGGCGTCGCGCACAGGGCCGTGAGCTGCGCGGCGTCGAGGTCGAAGGACGGCGTGAAGGCGGAGAGTCCTCGGGCGAGAACCTCCGCGGCGGCCAGGCGGTTGGTGACGTTCAGCGAGAAATCGCCGATGGCCTCGAGGGACCGGTCTTGCGCTCGGCCCTCACGGCAGGTCTCCGGCTGTGCCGCAGCGCGGTCCAAATCTGCGAGCGCGCCGAGCGAGCGAACGAGGAGCGCGTCCGGCGAGAGGCCACGGAGGTAGGCGTCGATCTTGTGCTCGCCGGGCTTGCGGATGCGCGGGGGTGCGAGCGCAACGCGCAGCGCGGGAAGACGCGCTCTGAGGCTGCGAAGCGCGTTGCCGGTCCCGGTGAGCTCGAGGAAATCCAGGACGACGCCGTCGGCGCCGGCGTCGGCCGCCGCGTGCGCTTGCTCCTCGGTACGGCAGAGGACGAAGAGCCCTCCCGCCGGGGGTGGACCCTGGGGCGGCCCGGCGGCGGCGACCAGCGCGGCGTGGGTCGTGCCGGCCGTCGGATGCGCGCGGTGCAGCGAAGGGCCCAGCGCGTCGACGAGCGCGCGGCGCGCGCGGTTGATCGACGACAGCGGCAGCATCGCGTCCGCTGGGAGGTCCACGATGAGCTCGCCCAGGACGAACGGTGTCTCGCCCAGGCGCCCGATCTTGTCGCGCAGGCCCTCGGCCGTCGCGGGAGCGCTGCGCGCGCGCTCGACCGGCGCGTCGGCGACCACACGCGCCCTTTGCCCGCGCGCGCTCGCCGCCTCGAGGACGAAGGGCTCGCCGGTTCGGCCGCTGACGCGCACGTCGAGGCGCGTGCGATTCGGCTCGCGGTCGAGGCGCGTCGCGATCGCCCGCTCGTTGGCGGGGTCGCTCGTCTTGAACACGCGCCGCCCGGCGGCCGCCGTGGAGACCGCCTTGTCGGGGCCGAGCCATAGCCATAGGACGCCAGGGTTCCGCGCGTCCGGCTGCTCGACTTCCCAGATGCGCCCTCCCACCTCACCGGCGCCGCCCCACCGTCCCTCGACGAGCACGCCGTCGCCACGCGCGACGGAAGCCCCGCCCGGTTCGCCGGGAGTCGCCTCGCCGCTCGCGCGCACGACGACCCACTCGCGGCCGCGGGCGCGGCGGACACCCTCGCACGACCCGAGGAGCAGTCCGCGGTTGTCGCAGCCGCGGCCGTCGACCAGGCGCTGGTGATCGACGCCGGCGAGGAAGCCCGGTCCGGAGCCGCGCGAGTACGTCTGCAGCGCCCGCGCGCGCAGTTCGGAGTTTCGACCACGCTCCGGCGGAGCCGGAGACGTGCCGTCCGAGTTTCGGCCGCAACAGCCGTCGACCGCCGCCCGATAAAGGGCGGTCGTGGCCGCGACGTAGTCGGGGCCTTTGAGGCGACCTTCGATCTTGAGGGCGCTCACCCCCAGCTCGACGAGGCGCGGGACGTGGGCGCTCGCCTCGAGGTCCTCCGGAGAAAGGAGGTAGGCGCGGTCGCCGAGTTCGCGAAGGACGCCGTCGACGACGAGCTCGTAGGGCAGGCGGCACGCTTGCGCGCACGCGCCGCGGTTGGCGCTGCGGCCGCCGAGGGCCTCGCTGGTCAAGCACTGGCCCGAGTACGAGACGCAGAGCGCGCCGTGCACGAAGACCTCCAGCTCGGCGTCCGTCTCGGCGCGGATGGCGGCGATCTCGTCGAGCGAGAGCTCCCGGGCGAGGATGACGCGCGACGCGCCGAGCGAGCGGGCAAGCTCGACCGAGGCGGCATCGGTGCAGGTCATCTGCGTCGACGCGTGCACGGGCAGATCCGGCGCGATCGCGGCGGCCAGGCGCGCGACGCCGAGGTCCTGCACGATGACCGCGTCCACGCCGGCCTCGGCGCAGGCGCGGACGGCGCCCTCGAGCGGCGCGAGTTCGTCGTCGAAGACGAGCGTGTTCAGCGCGACGTACCCGCGGACGCCGTGCGTATGGAGATCGCGCATCGTCGCGGTGAGGTCCGCGGCGTCGAAGTTCGTGGCGCGAGCGCGCGCGTTGAAGCCGGCCAGGCCGAAGTAGACGGCGTCGGCTCCGGCGCGCACGGCGGCGCGCATCGCCGCGGCGTCGCCGGCGGGCGCGAGCACCTCGGGCCGCATCACGCGGCGCTCGCGAGCGAGGATCCTGTGGCGGGCACGGAGCGGCCCCTCAGCGCGGCGCCTGGGGGTGGCTGCCCAGACGCTTGGCGATGTGGAAGCCCATCTCGAGCGCCTGGCGGTAGTTGAGGCGCGGGTCGCATGCGGTCGCGTAGTTCCTGTCGAGGTCCGCAAGAGTGATGCCCGCGGCTCCGCCGATGCACTCGGTCACGTCCTCGCCCGTCAGCTCGAAGTGGACGCCGCCGAGGAACGTCCCGCAAGCCTCGTGCACGTCGAACGTCGTCTCCACCTCGCGCAGGACGTCGTCGAAGTCGCGCGTCTTGATGCCCGAGGGGGCCTGCTGCGTGTTGCCGTGCATCGGGTCGCAGACCCACAGGACAGTGCGCCCCGCGCGCTTGACCACCTCGACGAGCCCGGGCAGGACGTCGGCGACGCGGGTCGCGCCCATCCGCGTGATGAGGGCGAGCTTGCCGGCCTCGTTGTGGGGGTTGAGGGCGTCGATCAGGCGAAGCACCTGGTCGGCGGTGACGCTCGGACCGAGCTTGATGCCGATGGGATTCTGGATCCCGCGGAAGTACTCGACGTGCGCGCCGTCGACGGCGCGCGTGCGCTCGCCGATCCACGGAAAATGCGTGGTCAGGTTGTACCAGCCGGCGCGCCGGGGCACTTCGCGCGTCTGCGAGGATTCGTAGTGCAGGTTGAGCCCCTCGTGGCTCGTGTAGAAGTCGACCCGTGTGAGCTCCTCGACGGTGCTCTCGCCGAGCGCCTCCATGAACCGCAGGGCCTCGGCCAGCTGGCGGGTGGTGCGCTCGTACTCCTGGCGCAGCGAGTCGGGACCGCGTGCTTGCCGGAAGAAGGAGAGCTCCCACTGCTCGGGGTGGTGCACATCGGCAAACCCCCCCGCGGAGAGCGACCGGATGAAGTTGAGGGTCATCGCCGCGTAGCTGTAAGCGATGACCATGTTGTCCGGGTCCGGGCGGCGGCTCGCCTCGCTGAAATCGGCGCGGTTGACCATGTCGCCGAAGTAGCTCGGCCAGGCGACGCCCTCGCGCGACTCGACGGCTTTGGTGCGTGGCTTCGCGTATTGCCCGGCCAGGCGACCGACGCGGATGACCGACCGCTTGCCCTCGTGGATCATCACGAGGGACATCTGGAGCAGGATCTTCAGCTTGTTCGTGAGGATGGCGGAGCGACAGTCGGCGAGCGTCTCGGCGCAGTCGCCGCCCTGCAGGAGAAAGCGCTTCCCCTGCTGCGCCTCCGCGAGGAGAGCCTTGAGGCGTTCGATCTCCCACGATGTGACAAGCGGCGGGAGGTCCCGCAGCCGCGCGCACGCGCCCTCGAGCGCGGACGCGTCGTCGTAGGCGATCGCTTGCGCATCGACCTTGGTCTTCCACGAGTCCGGGTTCCAGAGCGACGACGGGATCACGGCCGGGACGATTTAGCATGGGCACGCGGTCGCGCTCGCGTGCGCGACGCCGCTGCTCTAGTTTTTCGGCGATAGCGCATGCGTGCGGCGGCTCTCGTCCTCGCCTTTGCCCTTGTAGGCGGGCCGTGCGCCCGGTCTACCGAGTCGCCCGTGGGATCGCGCACCCGTCCCGCGCTGACTGTGTCCGCCCCGGTCGCGACCGCCTCCGCGCCGCCGGACGCCGGCGACACGCGCGCCGGTCGCGACCGGCCGTACGGCCTTCACGTGCCGGCGCACGCCGACGGGCGCCTGCCGCTCGTCCTCTTTTTTCATGGGTACGGCTCGTCCGGCGCGTCCAGCGCGCGGGCCTACGACCTCGAGGAGTTCGCCGACGCGCACGGGTTCGTGCTCGCCTTTCCGGACGGAACCATCGATTCACGCGGGAGGCGCTTCTGGAACGCGACGGACGCGTGCTGCGACTTCGACCGCCGAGGCGTCGACGACGTCGCCTATGTGGGGAACGTCATTGACGAGATCTCGGCGCGGATCCCCATCGACGCGAAGCGGGTGTACGCCATCGGGCACTCGAACGGAGGGTTTCTCGCCCAGAGGCTCGCGTGCGATCTCGCGCCCCGCATCGCGGCTACGGTGAGCCTAGCCGGCGCAGGGTGGAAGGACCGCGATCGCTGCAGGCCGACCCAGCCGGTCAGCGTTCTCGAGATTGCCGGGGACGCGGACGACGTCATCCGACCGCAAGGCGGTCGGGTCTTCGATCTCCCGGTACCCGAGTATCCGCCCGTGCGGGAGACCGTTGCCGCATGGGCCGCTCGGGACGGCTGCCTGGGTCCGCCGGTCCGCGCTGGCGCTTCCATCGACCTCGACGCTCGCGTGCCCGGCGCGGAGACGACCCCTCTCGCCTACCGGTGCCCGCGGGGGATTGCGGTCGAGCTCTGGACGGTCGCCGGCGGCTCGCACATTTTCGCCCTTTCACGGCCCGGTCTCGAGAGCATCTGGCGCTGGATGTCGGCTCGAGCGCGGCCCTAACGCTTCAGCCAATCACTGAACATACGAAGCACTGTCTCCCGTGTGCCACACCCCATTGCTTGACCCTCCGCGCGGGTCCGGTTATTCGATGCCTCGAGACGTGAGGAGCCCCGTATGCAACCCCGCCCCGCCTCGTGCGGCGTTCCGCCCAGGCTCGGCAAGCCAGGGGGCCCCAAGGAAGACCGAATGGGCAGTCGATTGACGTGGCCACAGATTTGTCGAAGCGACGAGTTCCGAGGGCGGTGGGTGGCCCTCGACGACTGCATCTACGACCCGCGCACGGCGCAGCCCACCGAGGGTACGGTCGTGGATGCAGACGAGGACCTGGTGGCGCTCTGCAGCCGCATGCAGGCGACCGACAGCAAGCACTGCGCAATTCTCTATTGCGACGCGCGCGGCGGGCACGAGGAGTCTGCGCCGCGCTCTGCCCGTCCCTCGCAGAATCCTCCTCGGCCGCGCGCGTACCACTGAGGGGCACGTCGCGTAGCGCGGGCGCCTCTCGGCCCCGCCCGAGAGCGCTAATGTCAGCGCCAGGGCCCCGGTTCCGTCATTTGACGACGGGCCTGAGGATGGCCTTGCCGTCTTTGACTGCCACCTCGAAGTCGACCACGGCTCGGCCGTGCTTTTCCTGGATCCGCGCCTGCGAGTCGCGGAGCGTCTTGGCGACCGCGTCGTACGTGAGGGACGCGGTCGACTCGTTCTGCCGGCGCTTGGCCTCCACGTACTGCGTGTAGAGCTCGCGGACTCGTGGTTCGGGGAGGCCGGGGTCGCGCGTCGCATCGGCAGGCGCGCGCGGCTCGACAGGCTCGGCGGCCCCGCGGAGACGTGGTGACGAAGGGGCAGGCGGTGGGGCGGCCCGTTCTGCGCGTGGCGCGGAGGGGGGC
>Ga0102924_1003667_pt1 | contig 15977 bp, 20 predicted proteins | sample PaiPotPPM11metaG_FD_80116 | JGI IMG/M metagenome (GOLD analysis project Ga0102924, IMG submission 80116) | Iron sulfur acid spring bacterial and archeal communities from Banff, Canada, to study Microbial Dark Matter (Phase II) - Paint Pots PPM... ... | reverse complement strand
TCCGCCGTGATCAACGGCTGACGGTACACCCCGCCGAGGGGAACGGGCTCGTACACCATCTCCTGGGACACGATCCCTTTTTCCGCTTTCGACGTTTGTCGAGTTTAGGAACAGTTCCGGTCCGCCCTCGGAGATCGGCGGAAAGTCTTGCGAGAATCGATCGTCATGGCCGGGGATCCATAGGCGCCACGAATCTGCGATCGCGTCTTCGAAGGGCCAGGCTCGGTCCAGATTACGCACCGGATGCCACCAGAGCCATTGCGCCGCATTTCCGAACACGAGGCTGGACATAATAGGCGAAAGATAATCGTCAGAAGCGATTAACGCCAAAGCCTTCCTTGTCGGGTCGTCGAGAACGGTTTGCCCGTCGTGCGCCGCGTAGTAGGCCGTAGCGCCAAAGGACCCGCCGGACACGCTGCTGACGGCGAACACCGAATCGCTGAAGGTGCCTCCAGTCGCGCGGTCCAGGTGATCCAGCACTAAGGCGGTCCAGTAAGCCGCGCGTAAGCCGCCTCCCTGAGCTGCGACGACCGTCATCGGGCACCGTGACTTTGCCGCGTTCGTGCAGTGAGTTTTCATCCATGTATATACATGATCGCGGAATCTGGTACGGATCTCATCCGCGTCTTTGCGAAGCCCAGCCTCGGTGAGCGCGCCGTTCTGTTCGTCCTTGGCTTCCTGTTGTAAGAGAGGCGTTACGCGAACGCGGTGATTGTCGTTCCACAAGCTGAAGAGCAGCGCCAAGCCGATGGGAACCAGCCAGGCCGACGGGAATCCGACTCGGCGCGGCCACGCGATGAAGACCAGCGTACCGGCAAGGGTCCAGAAGCCGAACGCGATATACACGATCGGCCAGGTCGTCATGAAGCGAGGAAACGATACCGGACAAATCAGCGTAAGGGCGAAGACGACTACCCCGATCCCGAGAAACGCGGCAGCTAATGGGGTCCTCCACGACGGCTCTACACGCAATACCCTCAGCAGAGGATGAGACGGTCGTAGAGGAATGAACGGCGTGAGCACAAGTACGACGAGCAGCGCCCACAACTCAATTGTCAGTCCCGTCGCGTCGAGAAATACTCCGAACGAACTTAGTAGACATAACGCGCCAAGCCACAGCGGAACAATTGAAGTGATCTTTTGTCCCTTCGGTGCGAGTGCTACGTGGCTTGCGAGCGAGATGCAATATGCGCAGTAGACGACGGCGATAACCATAAGGGCAAACGATAGCCCAAGGGTTGGTTCACCAGCCGACGACACCAGTTGCGAGGGATCTCGGACCAGGGCGGTTTGCAGCGCGGACGTGATCTCGGCGCCTTGGCTAGTCCGCACGGCGACGTTTAGCAGAACCGCCGCGATCAGTGGATATGAGCAGATCCAAAGGTCTGCTCCAGTGGCCAACAGTTGATTCGCATACTTCGCGAGCTGGGGCAGGTCAGGTTCAGCCGCGTTGTGCATCAGTATTTCCCCTTGTCCGCGTAATTGTCACAGAGCGTTGCTCGGACAGATTACACGTGCACTTAGTGCAGCGTGGTCCAGCGCGGGTCCCCAGCGGGAATCGCTGTACCGGTCGACTTGTCAAGGCGCGGATCGTGGCAGACAAGCGGCGGCGGCGTCCGAGCGACGAACCCCGATACGTCGATGCTCACGAGCGCGGTCCCCGCGCCGGCAGCTACGGTCTGCGGTGCCGCCGCCGGATTCGTCTGCGGTGTAGTGCCCGGCTCAGCGGTCGTGCCACCTGGTATCGTCAGATTCGCTTGAAAGTTGACGGGGTTTTGCTTGATTGCTGGCGTCGCAGCCAGCTTGTTGGCTTGAATGGCTTTATCTAACGCGGCACGCGCCTTCGTCAACTGAGCGGCGCTGCCGCTCTTCGCCGCGTTCTGCACCGCCGTGACCAGGACGGCCATCGCCGCCTTTGCGGCTTGCTCGGCTTTTGCGGCTTCCACTTGCTGCTGCGTTTGCTTCTTCTCGACCTTGGCCGCCGACGTAATCCGGACGGGGAGCGGCGGCACTGGAGGGGTAGGTGCGGGCGACGGTTGGTTGGCCAAGCTAGTGCAGAGGTTGTCGACAAGTCCTTGGAGCGCACGGTCGGAAGCGCTGTTTCGTACTGCGATCGAGCCCGGATCGGCGTCTATAAATCCCGATACCAATCCGCCGACTTGTAGCGTGCCGGCCCAGGAGTTGGTCTTCGACACGAATGCCGCCGAAAGGATCGTGATGAGCGATGCCAGCGGGGACTTTGTGGTGAGCACGGAGAGGTGCTGGTCGAGTCCGATCGGGATGACCGTCATGTTTGTACAGTCGTAGAGTTGTCCGCTCGCGTGCGTCTGAATTCTGGTGCTGAAACTCACGGGATGCGAGAAGTTCTCGCTCGACACCGAATACACGAGATACCGTTGCCCGCGACCACAGATGGCGTCGAGGGGCGTCGTTCCCGACGCAATGGCGCCGGCGTTGAATTGAGAAGGGACAGCGGGCAGACCGCGCCGGTCGAGCAGGTTCGAAATGAGGGGCAGGTACGATGGATCGTCCGATCTCACCAAGGTCGGCACGAGTTGGATGTACGGCTCGTATCCCTGGAAGAGCGAAAGCCGTCCACCGATGATGGAGGGCGTGCCTAGGAGCACAGAGACCTGATCCGCAGCGGGAACGATCGCCTTGAGCGCGTTGGAAATTCCATCACTATGGCCCGGTTTAAGGGCGCTGAGGTCGAGAGGCACCAGAGCCAGGGTCGCGATAGCGCGGCCGGTGATCATATCGAACGACTTCATCGTGGCCAGTAGTTTTGGCTTCGTGGGGTCCGCCGGTTTCGGCTCTGGGAGGAATTACGTCGTAACGAGGATAGCGGGAACCGTTGGATCGCAATCCGGCGACGCAACCAATGCCAAATCGTACGCGCAAGCGTAGTATAAAGGGTATGCCGACGTGATGCTGGTGCTCAGCGGCACCAGGATGTTGTCGCGGACGTCTTTCGTCGTGAATAAGGGCTTTGAATTGTCGCCCGGCGTCGTCACACCCAAAGCCGGATAGAAGACGACCCGAAGCCGGGGGTCCACCGTGCTCGTATCGGCGCGGACCTGCGATGGCGCCAGAAGCGCCAAACCGATCGCGATCGCACCGACTATCCTCGGCGAAAGCAACGACGCCACGCTCATGAGCGCGGCCGTGACGTAGCCAAACATGACACCCTCGCTATCCCACGGCACCTGCCGAAGGCTATCGCGTCCTGCGGTCTCTTCTAAGGCTTGTCCTGCTTAGATAGCCAGCATAACGACCGCTTTGCCATGGTCGGTCTTTCTGAGGGCCCTTGCGCCCCCTGGGGTTGTAGGGTAACGCGATGCTCACGCGATCCCGTGAATCGCCTCTAACCGGCCAGGCAGAACCACATAGGCGGCCATCGTCGGCGTGCGAGGCATGCCGCCGGCTCGAATGGCCTTCGTCTGGCCGTACATGTTCTTGTAGACCCACAAAATCTCGCCAGGCGTATCCTCGACCTCGACGCCGTCAAACGGACCGTTGATCAACCGGATTTTGTCGTCGTCTTCCATGCGAACGTATGTTCGATTGCGGGGTTGGGTTCCTGCCAGAGTACCGGGCGACCAAGGGGAGGGTGTCGTGGGGAGCGCAGCGTTTGGAATGAAGGCTGCGGAGTGGCTCGGGCTAGTCGAGGACGCGGTGCGCGCTCATCTTCCGGACGGTGAGGTTTCGCGGCCGGATGATGACATGTTGACCATCGCGGTCGGTACGCGCGGCGTGGTGTTGCACGCGACTGGCAACACCGTCATCCTTGCCCCGTCATTCGCGGCTGGCGGCACGATCGGGAGCCGGCTCAAGGACCACGTGCAGCATCTTGAGATGACGTCGTATGCGGTGACGGACAAGACCGTCGTGTCGGCCGCAGATGCCGTCGTCGGCCATCTCCGCCCTGGCCCGGTCAGCCGCTAGCCCGCTGCCAGTTCGTCCGTCACCGCGCGCGCATTCCGGGCACGACACGGCCAGAACGTTATGCGCTGTTGTTACCCCGGAGCCGCTCGACGTCTCGCCAGCGACGTTACTGGGTAAGATCCGAAAGGCTCGGTACCATCGCTTGCCGCCACTGTGCGAGCAGGCTCGCGACGGCCTCGTTGTATGAGGCCGCGCCGTCGCGAACCTCGGGCAACATCGAGCGCAGTTCGTACTCCTGGCTGAAGATCTCTTCGGTTTCCCGGTCATCTCGACCGGCGACGCCGTGAATGAGCGCGTAGCCCTCTGAACCGCGCCCTTCGATCCGGTACTCGTACGTCTCGACGTCGTCGCGGTCGCAGTAAAGCGCCCGCGCGATAATCGTCATGTGCGACCCTCCATCATGGCGCCTCACTCGTCCAAATTTTTGCGGACCCAGTCATCGAGCAATACTCGTTGCGTCTCAGTCAGGCCTGGTCGGGCGCGGTCGAGTAGACGGAAAACGGGCTCCTTGTCTTCTGGCCGCGGCATCCAGTCGTCGAGGACGACGAAGTCGGCTGGCTTTTCGCGCAGGATGAAGCCGATTACGAGGTCGGCGCATGCGCGCGTATGATCAGCAGCATAGACCGGGCCGTCGGGATGCGGGACACCCATTCTGTCAAGTACTTCAGCGACGTCAATGACTCCGATGTCACCAAGCAAGGCGCTCGGGTCGTAATCCTGGCCACGTTCGATGATGAACGAGCGCGGCGTCCTAACGACCGGCTCATGGAAGACGGCGGTCTGGTGCCAGTCGCCCGCGCCGTTTTCCGAGAGAATGTTCAACGCCACGATACCGCTGATGTATCGAGTGGGTGACGTCTCCGGGATGGCGAGAAGCGTCTCTCGCTCTCCTGGCGTCGGTTGGCGTTCTTTCATCCATCAACCTATCAAAAAGGGGGCAGCGTTCAGACTACCACGGGGACCCTGCCGTGCGCGACGATTTTCACGCTGGCCGCTCCCTCGGAACTACTCAATGTCAATCACGTGGATGCGCTCAGACAGCCGCGGGTCTTCGTCGTTGTCGCCGATTGCTGCGTTCACGAATACGGTGCCGAACCGTTCCATGTTCCCGTTCTGTTCGTGGATATGCCCGAACAAGTGCAGTCGAGGGCGGACGAGGTGGACCCGCTTCATCAAGTCCTTATCGCCGAACCGGTGCCCATTGTACGCGCGGTCGAGGATGCCGTACGGAGGTCCGTGCGTGACCAAAACGTCGGTGTTTTCGGGAAGGTGGTCCCAAAGACGCTCAGGGTCGTCGGAAGGGCGATGAACGAACGCCATCCATTGCGGCGATGGGGTGCGCGGTGAACCCCAGAAGCGTAGACCGGCAATCGTTGTACCGCTGTCCTGAAGGTACATGATGTCGGGCGGTATGCGAAGGCGCATGAGCGCGTTGTTTTCTTCCATCGCCTTCTCGTGATTGCCGGCGACTAATATTTTGTGCGGATGCGGCAGCGCGGCAAACCATCCGAAAAAATCTTCGTAGTCGGCAAGTTCCCCTCCACTCGTCCAGTCGCCGCAATGCACTACGATGTCGCCATCCGGCACGACCAGTCGGCGGTGCAGCATGTGCGTATCCGACATCACAACGATGCGCGTCACGTTGGATGTTCGGACGACGGGAGGGGCACGAACGCGGCGCCGTCGGGAAGATGCGCTGTGCAAAGCGTGCGTATCCAGCGTGAGGCGGTGAGCGCTGGTTCTCCGGGTGCGCCGCACGCCTCACATGTGCGCGCACTTTCGGCGCGCACGTCATCGACGACGCGCTCGAGGTCGGGTTGCTCGCCCGGATAGTCGAAAACGATGCGCAGTTCGCCCCACTTCTGCTTCACCATGCCGATCCGCACGTCTGCTAGGGGCTCAGCCACGTCCAAGCAGCGCTCCAGCAAGGGCCGCCACCCTCGGCTGCAAGGGATTGAAAACAGACTCCATGTTCCCGACCAGTACGCCTGACCGGTCAGCCGTGGGAAGCGCAGAATGAAGTCTTCATGCTCTTCGCGAGACCATTCCATTGCGTAACGCAGTTGGGCGTCTGTCATGGGATCGGATCATTGATCAGCCGCTGTCAACTGTCAAGAGCCGGAGTGTCCAGAGCACGTCACCGGACGTCGCTCCATTCGTCGCTCGCGGGCATGCCGAAAACTGAGATTATCCGGTTCATGCCCACGATGCCGCTCTCCGCGGCGCGCACCACGTCCTCGGCGCGCACGGAGTGGCGTTCGTACTCGGCAATGACGCCGGCGTCCGTCACGCCGACCTCGGCCCACGTCTTCGGACGAAGACGCTCGTAGGACGCAATGATGCGCTCGCGTGCGCGGTGGTAGCCGATTGTGTTCGACGCCGCGATAAAGGGAAGGGCATCGAGCAAGTCGCTTGTGTTGCCAATCGCGTGGCTCTCGCTTTCGTTGCTGAAGAGACCATGACGGAGCACCATCGGCCTCCCCGGGCCGCGGTCTGAGAGCGTCATAACGACTGGCATTGGCTCGTTATCGTACAGCCGTAGCGAGAAATACGTCTCGCGCGCAGCCCACTGTGTGCCATCCTCAAGTGCAAGCGAGAGCAGCCACAGGTCCCGCGCGTCGCTCCCTTCGTATCGCACGCTGCTTACCAGATCAATCGTACTCGTGCGCCCCTCGCGCTCGACCTCAATTGTGTCCTTGCCGTCGTCGTGGACCGTGAAGCCGAACGTGCGCACGCGTGCGAGCAACAATTCCCAATCAGGAACACGCGTCCGCGCGCATAGATGTCCCATTGTGCGGCCTCCCGGATAGGCTAGGAGTTATTCGCGGTGATGCCAGCCGGGCAACCCGTGTTCGGGTAATTGTAGAACGCCGAATTGTCGCCCGGGGCGACGATCTCGAGGTCCGCAACACCTTGGTAGATGTAGTTCGTACCCGAGAGGGTGCTGTTGGTGCCGACGGCCAGACCAACCCAAGCCGCATTGACGCGGGAGAGTGCTGCCCAGTGCGGTCCATTGGTAGCCTTTTCGCCCACCCACGCTGCCTCGGCACCCTGCCAAATCTGCGTGGCTGTCGGCTCCGTTTGTGGTGTGCTATTGGCGTTCTGAGCGGCGTGGGCAAACCCGTTGATGTTCTCCTGAGAACTCCCGAGCGCACCGAGCAACGCGAACCGCGTGAGCGGACCGACGTTCTGTGGGTTGTAGTGGCACATGAACGGTGCCAGGGTCGACATCGCTGTGTTCTGCATTTCGGCAACGTGCTGGCGAGCCGCTTCGACCGAGAGTTCGTCGAAGATGAGTGGCGTTGTCAGGCCAGCCTGTGAGGCGCGGTCGCTGTTGACCTTCGCGAGGAAGGCGGCTTCGTCGTTCGAGGTAGTCGTGACGCGGAACGTCAGACCAGAACCAACGGCCACGAAGGTGTGGAGCGGAACCGATACACCCGCGCTCTTGCCGTCCGTACCCGGTGCGAAGATGGAGACGTAGTAGCCAAGAGCCGGACGCGTTGCGGTCGTCCCTGGTGATAGCACGGTAACTGGGCTCGTTTGAGCAGCCGGACCGACGAGTGGGGTCGCCGTGAACGTACCTGACGACGAGGTTGCGACGATGATGTCCCCGGCGGGTGCCGCCGGAGGCGCTGTCGCGCCCAGCACTGGGGTGGAACCAATCACCACCGTGGCGTTCGCCAGGATACCAGTGGACGTCGCGTTCGGGCCATACGCGCCTTGCGGAATTGCGATGACCGAACCAGAGACCGACTGTGGAGCGACGGTCGGACTTGGTGTCGGCGAAGGCGTTGGAATGAGCGGCACAGTTCCGCTCCCTCCGGTCGAACTTCCGCCGCCTCCACCACCGCAGCTCGCCAAAGCAAAGGCAGTCAGACCGACAATGATTATCCGCTTCACAGTTGCGCGACCCATTTGCCGTCGGCGTCCTTGTGGAACACTGCTTGTCCCTCATCGTTCGCATCGGGTTGCTTCGCAATGCCGGCGGCGATGAGTTTCGTACCGAGCGGCGATGGCACGAAGTGGCTGCGGTATGGTCTGAATTTCGTGCCGAGTATCCCGTCCTGCTCGTCGCCGACCTTGTCGACGACATAGCGCCCGAGCGGCGCGCGGCCAAAGGTACTTCCGGGCGAAGTTTGCGTGATGCCAGCACTTGCATCCCACGTGACCTCACGGCATGATTTTGTTGGTCCGCCAGGCTTGATTTGGGAAGCCGGAACGACGCCCTCAAACAGCGGTCGCTTCACGACCGGTCCGACGTGCGCGCCAGGAAAGGCTGCATAGCGTAGGGGATCGCCGCCGTCGCGATACTGTCCGTACTGTTCGCACGCGTATCCCGAATACACCATTGCGGTTGGCGCCTTAAAATCGAGCGCCGTTTGAATGGCCAGCACGTGCGGATCTGCGCCGCCGGAGGTACCTCCTCCGCATCCGGCAAGGAGCAGCGCGCTCACTACGATTGCGTGTCTCACCGTGCAGTCACCGCGCGGTTGTCTGTAGCGTTTGCGACCGGGTCGGGAACCGCGAATGTTACCGTGACGGTTACCGCCCCGTGTGCGGGTACCATAATGATGCCAAGACGGCCGAGATCTGAAGTGGGCTCGACCTCGTAAGCGGTTGTCGTCGAGGAAGCCAGCGGATTTATCTTCGAGTACGTGGGTGCGCCTTGCGTCATTCCTGTGTATGTCTTGCGCGCGCCATTTGAGAGCGCCATCGTCAACGTCAGGTCGCTAGCGCGCAACATTCTATCAGTCTCGCCGCCATTAACGGCAATGGTATCGTGGACGAACAGAATGCCGTTCACCATATCATTCCACGCATTGGTGACTGCGATTTGCACGCGCGATGCCGCCGACGATGAAATCGCAGGTCTCTCGCCCGCCCCTCCTGCGTTTACGTTTTCGGCAGTCGGCAGCGGCAGCAATTTCTCCGGCCACGTCCGCCCGTACGTCCAGTTTTTGCTACCGGTAAATGTTGCAGTGGCGGCTCGGCATTCGACGCGTGTGACTGCGGTAATTGGTTCCGTCATATTCACCCCGAAGGAACTTTCCGAATACACAGCCGTGTCCGAATCTGCAAGTGGAGTCTGAACGGGCAGTCGGATAGTGGTTTGTCCGATCAGTGCGTTTTCGACGTCATAGAGTCGCAGGGCGACGTCTGCGGAGAGCAGTTGGTGTTTGGTTCGGTTGACGATGCCGAGCGTATAGCCGTGCCAAAAGGCGCTGCTCCGGGTAAGCCGGCATCGGGTGATGGCGAAGGGCGAGCCGGCACCCGTCGGAGTCCCAATGAGGGTCTCTTCCTGGGCGAGGGCGGGCAACGTGCCGGGCACGGCCAGGGCAACAAAGATCGCCGCGACCACAACGGCGCGAGATAACTGGGACACGGGGAACCTCCATGGACCCGACCTGGTGAGGGGCCCGGATCATACCGCCACTATAAGTTCTGTTCCTTCTCATCGGCAGTTCGGCACCATGATCGGATGCCAGCAAGGAAGCCGGATGGGGCCTCTGTCCTCAGACGGCTCGGTGACGCGGTCGTCCGGCGGCGCATTCTCGCCGGCAAGACCCAGGAGGACGTGGCGGAAGCCGCCGGCATCTCGGTCCAGTTTTTGCGGCGGGTCGAGCGGGGGACCGGTAATCCATCGTTTCTCACGCTGCGAGCGATCTCGACGGCGCTTGGCGCCGATCTGGTCGAAATCATACGCGAGGCCTTGTGAAGGACGCGAAGACCAATAGAAAAACCCCGCCGGACAATCCGACGGGGTTTCTAGCGTGTTCTCGGTGATTCGGGCGTCGCTCAGACGCAGCGAATCGCACCGACGCGACGTAGCCACTCGCGGTGATTGAAGAAAAGGTTCACGGTGAACCTCCTTTGGTGTCCGCCTCGCCTGGACGCTCAGGAGCCGTGCTCAGGGACAGACAACGGTCGGGCCTATCGCTCCTGGATAGTACCGGGTAGGCAAGACCGAAATGTGCACGTTTCGGCCTCTCGAATAGTAACTATGCGAGTGGGATCGGAAGTATAGCGAATCGACTCTTAAGTTCTGGCTCGAATGTTAACAGGTCCGACTTAGACGACGTCGAGCCGTAAGAGATTTCCGAGAGGCATAATCCGGAGCGCCACCCCAAACGGCACGCCGGCCATTTTGGCACGCATGATGGCAGCGGCCGTACAGATCGTCCGCGAGGCGACGTTACCCAGTGAGCCAGCGGGGCCGAAGTTCGTCTCCGAGTGGAAGCACGTTCTGGGAAAATGACTCCAACGTCTCGCGAACGCCATCTCTAGTGGGGCTCATATTGCTTGCGCGGTGAAGTCGCATCGCGGTATCGCAGAAAGCGTCGGCGAAGGTGTCCCGCGCGAGGTCGATGTCGAAGTTGTCCTCGTAGGCGTCGGGTAGCGGCATTGACGCGCCCTTACGGCGCTCATCGAAGCGCGCAATCACATGGACGCGTATCTCAGGACGAAGGCCAAAGTGATAGATAATCATTTGGCCAACTGCGTAGCCGAGCAGGAGCACATCAAAAAACTGCCATCGCGCGTCAATGTCATGCTGAGAATGCCGGATGACGATGTCTCCGTCGGAGAAGATTTCCATTTGGTCGGCTGGCCCGACGTAATCTCCCGCAGCGCTGGCGGTCGCATCCGGCTGCCAGCCCTTGGAATGCAGATAGATGCTATCCGGCAATCCCTGGAGGTCCATCTCGCCGTGTATCCGGTCCTTTGCCCCACGCGTCCATTCGGCGAGATCCGAGATAAGGATGTCGTCGGTTGCGTCCATAATGCGTCTTCGCCTATCGTAGACGCTTGGTGTTATAGCAAGGCCCACGTAGCCCGTACGGTGATTCATCGGCTGGATGCTGAGGTGCGGCTGCATCTTGTGCCAGATCGGCGATTCGTTCATTTCGCCCGTGCGCCGCAACCGCAGGATCTCGATTTCGCCCAGCCCCAAACGTCCCGTCGTCGACTCTCGACGGACCGGGAAATTGGGTTCCGTACCACCAGTGTACTCGTGGGGTGCCGCTGCGCTGAACCCGATGCGGATGACCAGGATGGCGCGCGAGTCGTCATCTGATCGGTAGCCCATTACCTCGAGCGGCAACGCCGGGTAGACACGGCTGTTAATCGAGGCTATGACGCGCAGGCGCTCTTTATCGTCTGTCGCCGGTGGGCTCCCAAACTCGAGTGGTCCGTCGTGGGGGTCCTTGATTCCGACAACGATTAGGCCTCCATCAGCGTTCGCAAAGGAACACGCTCGGTACGCTAGGTCCGGTTTCGGAATCATGACCTCTTTGAACTCGAGCCGGCCAGTCTCCGTGGAGATGGCGTCAAGCGCTTCAGCCATGTCGTCGAACGTGAACGATTCAAGTGGCTGGGTGTAAGGGTTTTTCATGACTGCCCCCGGTTTGTCCGCTGTTAGTGTGATTGTCCTAGGGCTACTTGAACAGTTCGCCAGGCTTCGGATATAGAGCGCGAAGCGCTCTCATGGCCGCATCGGCGCGAGGACATGATTGTCGATAGTCTCGAGGATGAAATTCGGTGAAGAAGTTCCCGTCGTTCATCCTGCGGCTGCCACTAGGAAGCAGCGAAAGCCATCCTCCGTACTCCTTCGTCAAAGGCGGCCAATGGAGCAGTTTCCACATGGATTCTCCATAGTAGAAACGCTCCGGCTTCGTCACCGCGGTCAGGTACCGCTCGTCATCTTCCAGGCACCCGCATTCGCTCTGTTCTTGATGATAGACGTCGCTCGGCGGAACCTTGGCTTGGACAATTGTACCGAAGGCGAACAAGTCTAGTTCCGTCAGCCATCCCGGCTCGAACTGAGTCGTTATGAGATCTTCCGAACAGTTCAAGAACCGACGGATTCGTCGTACGACATGGAAGCAAAGCGCGCTAAAGAGACTGACATCGAGGCCTAGGCTTACGTAGATGCGCTCCCGACTCGGGTGTTGCATACAAGGCTCTCGATGAGCGGCGTCGGTCAAAGGGCCAATCCTGGGCATTAAACCCTGTCGCTCGATAGATGTTTTGTTCTCAGCGAGCGTCGCGTGGAAGACTCGGACGAAGTCCATCGTCACTTCCGTGGTCGACGACTCTTTGGCTCGTAGTCGTCACCGAAGACCTCTCGCAACGCCTGCTGTGCTGCCTCCAGGCCCTCTCGGGCAATGCCGCATCGGGGACAAAGCATTCCGCCCTCGCTTCCAATCCAGCCGGCGAGGATCTCTTCTCCTTGTAGAACCTCCGCGAACGCAGTGCAGGCTCGCGGCGGTCGGTGGCCCGTGGCTAAACAGTTAGAGTTCCGGCATGAGCATGGCGTTGGCAATGTACTTGCCTCCTTAAGTGTACTGTTCCGTAGAGAAATGCCAACTGGGTGGCATTCATCAATTTCAGACCTACGCATTGTAGAAGCCAGTCTCGCTGGAGCATACAAAAGGGCGCTGCAGCAAGACTTCCGAGGCATTTCCTGATTTGGTATAATGTCGCATCGCGCTGATCGATAACGGCGCCGGACACGACACCACTTCCCTTGAGCTCCCCAATTAGTCTTTGTATTCTTCATCTTGAGTCTTTGTCGTGCCGTTAATCTGTAGATTCAGCGCGGCCCGAAGCGCTTCGCGCGTCTGCCACAACCGTTTGACGTAGTCCGGACGCACGCCCGCCGCTTCCAGGAACGCCTCGAAGGTCCCGAAGTGCGCATAGATACGCCGCCGAAGCGTGCCGTTACCCAAATCGGCGGTCGTCGGATTCCGGCCGAGGCGCTCGGCCATGTCACAATATTCGTCGATCGCCCGCTGTCGCATGACGGCCGCGCGAGCCTCTTTCGCCTCTTGTTGGCGCTGCCGGACGACCGCGTCGAGCAGCGCACCAAACCGCGCCTCGAGGATGTCGCGGCGCAAACGTAGCCTTTTCGCAACTTTTTCACGATTTCTCGTAGTACGCGCGGTGGACCGCACCTGCTCCTCCGTGACATGCAGGCCGGCGCGGCGCGCCTTGCGAGGATCGTCAAACAAGCCGAGATTAACGCCACGATCCAGCAACTGCACGACCCGTTGCGGCGAGACCGGCGGCGTCAGCCGTTCTCCGACTTCCCGCAGCTTCATGCCGGTTCGGTACAGCCGCTCAACTACCCGAAGGCGCACCTCGTCGGTCGTCGTCCTATCCTTTTTCATCATTTCGCTCCTCGCCGCCGTCACCGGGACGGCCTCGGAACGAGCGGGCCGTCGCGGGGCACGGTGCCCCCGGCCCTAGGTAGCCCCGTGAATCTCATTGGCGACCCCATGAATCGCCGGCTCGACGATCCGTGGGGCACCGCTCATCTGCGACGTTTTGCCGCCGCTGAGACGGCCTTGCGCTGCACTGGGCCGGCGTTCCAGTAAGGGCTGTGGCAGGACGGACACTGCTTCGGTAGCGCCTCTTCCACTACGTCGCGCGGTACCCACTGATGCTGGCACCGATCGCAGCGCAGTGCCTTTACCGTGATCTTCACAATAGCCATCGTCAGACGTCTCCTTCATGAGCCGTCCGGCAATTGTTACTAGTTTCAGTTCTTGCCCACACCGGACGGATGCTGTTCGCACACAATTGCGCGAACTGCACGGCCCCGGTTTCACCCTGTCTAGTCAGGCCACGCAGACCGCCCTTTTCAAGACCGCCCGCGCGAGTTACAGTGTGTCCACAGTCCATATATGATGTTTAGACATATATGAAGGCTGAACCTCCCACTTATCAAGGATGCACGAACATGCACGATATCATTACTACCTCCGGCGCGACGGGCTTGGACCAGGTCATCTGGCCCCAGCGGTACGCGCTCGCCTCCACCGAGTACGTCGTGGTCGACGTCGAGACGACGGGCTTGGACTCCACGACCGACCGCGTTGTCGAGGTCGCGGCCGTGCGCTTTAAGGACGGGCGCCCAGTCCACACCTTCTCCAGCACCGTCAATCCCGGTCGCCCCATCCCGGCTGTCGCCGCCGGCATCCACCTCCTCGGTGACGACGAAGTCCGCGGGGCGCCGCGCTGGCCCCAAGTCGAGGCGGCGCTCGCGTCCTTCGTGCGGCCCGACGATCTGATCGTCGCTCACAACGCGCCGTTCGACCGCGGCTTCCTCGATGTCATCGCCGACCGCAACTGGGTCGACACGTGCCGCTTCGCGCGACACCTCTGGCCGACCGCACCGCGCCACAAAAACATGATGCTGCGCTTCTGGCTCGGTCTCACCCACGAGCGGCTCGCCGACCGCAGCGCTCACGCAGCCGCCGCCGATGCACTCGTCACGGGATTGCTTTTCTACCGCGAACTCACCGTGTACCAAAGCCTCCACCCTTACGCGACCATCGACGACGTCAAGGCGTACGTCGACTCGCCGCTCACCGTCCTGCGCTTCAACGGGGGCGGCATGCACGACGGGAAACTGCTTGCCGACATCCCCGCGGACTATCTCCGCTGGGTGCTCAGCGACCTCGCCAAGCCCAGAGAGCACCGCAAGCTCAAGCGCGGCGTGGACGCCGACACAGTGGCGGCAATCCAGCGCGACCTCGCGCTGCGCACGTGGGTCGCCGCATAGTTGCGTCGCGGAAGCCCGCCCTTTAATTCGAGCAAGCCACCCGCTATGCTCGAAAACGCAGAGACCTTAACGCGCAAACGTCAAGGTCTCCAACCAAACACTCGCGGACTCGGTCGCCCCGATTCAATTGAGAGGCCGAGACGAAGTGCCGGGACCAGTTTAACACGGATTCTCGAAATCTGGAGCTGACTGGCTCCCGGTGCGTGTCCCCCGGCGTGAGTCGGAGGAAGTCACGATGAACAACAAACGACGAACAGCCCCGGGGGCACGGCACTGGGCCGCGCTCCCCGACCTCTACCATCAGATCGACCTCTTCGAACATCCCAACGGCTACCATCTCCGCTCAGCGCTTGCGCGCGTGGTCTTAGGCGGAGCGAACCCCACGGTCGCCAACGCGAAGTATCGCGGCGCTCGCGTCACCGTCATCAAGGCGGTGCGCCGTGGCTAAAGCAATGGTTGACATCGAACAAGTCCGCCCGAACGTCTGGGTCGTGCTCGACGAGCGCGACCCGGAGGGCGGCACGATCGTCCGGCGCTTCGAACGCTGGACCTGCACCTGTGGTGACGCCGACTGCCGTCACGTCACCACGGCGCAATCCCTCGTCGCCAAGGCGGCCGTAGTCGCCGAAAACGGCGACGATCGTTCGGAGGAAGCGCGAGGTCGCAAAATCCGCGCACGCGCAAACTCGTCCGTCAGCGAAGACGCGGCGACAGTCGACGGTACGATCACCTTCACACCGCTACCGCCGACACGCAGGGCGCGCGCCGTCCAGGTGTCGGATCGCTCGGTGCTGCGCGTCGCCGGTAAGGAGGTCGCGGCATGACCAAGACGATGAAGGCGGCGATGAAAATCCGCGGCTCGGGCGGCGTCAAGCTCGACATCGACGCGAACAAACAGTCCGGCGTCGAGACCTGGAAGGTCAAGTCTCAGACGCACGCCGGCACGTACTACCGCGTGCGGCTCCATCCGAAATCGTGCGAGTGCCCCGCATGGGCGGAACAGAATGAGCCGCGGCGCGCGTGCAAGCACATCGAGGCGACCCGACTTCAGAAGGCGTTCCTCACGAGGACGCTACCCGAGGATCCAGACAAACGCCCGAGCTACCCGAACGCGCCCTGGTACAACAAGGTCGCGAAACTCGAGTACCGCGCGGTTCGCGAATTGCTGCGCTGCCTGGGCGCACAGTTCCCGTACGAACCGCGCCGGGGACGCGGCCGGGCGCCCGTGTGTTACGGCGACCTCCTCGTCGTAGGCGGCCTCGCCCGCTACAACGACGACTCGAGCCGCTTCGCAATCCCCGACCCCGGGATGCTTGTGCGGGAAGGGCTGCTCCAGAGGCCCTTCCCACCCAAGCCCTCAACGTTGCGCGACCACATGCGCACCGACGAGATGCACGCCATGCTCCGGCGCGCGTTCGACATCACGGCCGACGTCGTCCGAAACATCGAGACCGAGTTTGTCATGGAC
>Ga0102924_1003666_pt1 | contig 15980 bp, 14 predicted proteins | sample PaiPotPPM11metaG_FD_80116 | JGI IMG/M metagenome (GOLD analysis project Ga0102924, IMG submission 80116) | Iron sulfur acid spring bacterial and archeal communities from Banff, Canada, to study Microbial Dark Matter (Phase II) - Paint Pots PPM... ... | reverse complement strand
GTGCAGAACCAGCCGCCCTTGCCGCCGGGCGTGGCGAAGCCCGCTTCCGTCGAGGCCACGGCGAGGTCGCAGGTGGCGACAAGCTGGCAGCCCGCGGCGGTCGCCAGGCCATGCACGCGCGCCAACACTGGCTGGCGCATGGCCTGGATGGTGTCCATCATTTCCGTACAGACTTGCAGCATGTGGCGCATCGCCAGCAGATCCTTGCCCACCATATCGGCGAAATCATGCCCGGACGAGAAGACCGGGCCGTTGGCCGCCAGGATCACGCCGCGCGCGTTGCTCTCACCCGCCGCGCGTAAGGCGTCCGTCAACTCCAGCATCATCTTGAGCGAGAGCGAGTTGCGCCGCTTCGGGTTGTTCATAGTGACGGTGGCAAAATGCTCATTGTAATGTAGTTCAACTAATTCGTAGGACATGTTTTCGGCTCCTCGGTTCGCTGTTCAACTGTCAGGCAAGGCAATCTTGTCTTTTTGCACTATATCGCACGCGGAGGGAGATGTGCAAGGCGCTGTTCATACCTCCGCTTTCAGACTTGCCAGCATGACGCCGAGCCAGAGAACCCAGAGCGCGAAGAGCAGGACGGACAGCGTTGCCAGCGCGCCTTGCGCCTGCGTGGGCGCGCTGGCAACGGCGATGGCGGCGATGATCAATAGAGCCGCGACGGGCAGCGCGGCGTAGCCGAACGCGATCCAGATGCCGGGCCAGAGGCGCGTCCCGCGGCGAGTGATGACGATGCCGAAGAAAAAACAGGAGAGACCAATCAGGCCGTCGCCGACAGTGTTGGCAATGATCGTCAGGATGCCGGTGATCAGTAAGAAACTGCCCGGCAGCAACGAACGTGGGTTGAGCGCGCTGGCGACAACGGCGAAATAGATGGCGCTTGCCAGCGTGCCGAGCAGAAAGAACGCGATGCCTGCCATACCTGTCCAGGCCGCGATGACGGCATAGCCTTTGCCGCGCCACGCCTCTGCTGGCGCGGCTGCCTGCTCTTCCGCGTCGTCTTCACTTTCATCCTGACCGCCATCTTCTTTATCCTGATTGTCAGCGTCCTGTTCTTTCTCGGCCTGAGCCTGCTCGTTCGCGTCCTCACTGCCGATCAATTCCTGGGCGACGATCACGCGAAACAGGGTGAAGGGCAAGCCGATCAGCGCCAGAAAGGCCAGCACGAGCAGCAGGCGCGAGCCGAGAAACAGCGCGACATGGTTGGCGATCCAGTACAGATAGGGCAAGAACGCATTCTGAGCAATGGCGGCCTGCGCGTTGCTATAGCCCTGCGGAATCAGCAGCAGGTATTGGTAGACCGGAACGCCGAGCAGTAAGAGCAGCGCCCCGACAATAAAGTAGCGGCCATTGCGTTGTAGCCGCGCTAAGAACGTTTTCTTCATGACCCGATACCTTTGTTACAGTTGATACTATCATAGCGTATCACAAATTTCTGCGCTGTCCATACCCAGGGCCATTTCATAGTCTTTTTTCTCTCATACAGGCTCCCAAGCGGGCTTCCTTTGTGAAGTTCAGATGGTTTTTTCGCGGGCGAAGCCCACGAAAAAACCATCTGAACTTCTGTTTAGCGCCGTAGGCGCGACTTTTCAATCGTTCTGGTACATACTCAACAGGTATGGACAACGAGAGAATCTGTGATACGCATGCCAATAGGCAGATGATCCATTTTGGCCCCTACCCGTCTGGTCACAATACCCCTTGTCTATGTACACTTTTTACACTATAGTAAAGTATAGGGACAGTTAGACCAATCAATCTACCGCTATTTACCAGGAGGTGTTTTTCCCATGTGCGGTATCGCTGGCATCCTCTTCAAACACCATGCCGGGCCAGTCGGCGACGTCTTAATCAAGATGTTGGCAGACCTCAATCGGCGCGGCTCCGACTCTACCGGTGTGGCCCTGTACAGTAACCTTCCCGTTGGCAATCTCGTAGTGCGTATTAAAGTCGAGGAAGAGGCCACGGAAGAAACGGTCGATTGGCGGAAACTCATTGTCGAAACTGCCCAGGAATATGGCGCTGTGCGGCAAAGCGAGCGCGTTGGGCAATACGTGCGCCTGCTGATGGATTACGACGGCGAGTACGAAGACCTGACGGTGGCTCTAGAAGAGAGCGGCGCGGGTGTTGAAGTATTTAGCATGGGCCAGCGCCTGGAAATTATCAAGCAAATGGGTCTGGCTGTTGAGTTGGACGCCACTCATGCCATCTCCAGCTTCCAGGGAACGCATGGTATTTCGCATACGCGCATGGCGACCGAGAGCCGCATCGATATCAGTCACTCTCACCCGTTCTGGGCGCGTCCTTTCCCGGACATCTCCGTTGTACATAATGGACATATTACAAATTACCATAAGCTGCGCCGCAGACTCGAAATCAAGGGCCACCGCTTCAACACTGAGAATGACTCGGAAGTCATTGCCGTCTACATTGCTGACAAAATGCAGCAGGGAGCAAGCTTAGACGAAGCGGTGCAGTGTACCATCGATGTGCTGGACGGCACATTCACCTACCTCGTCGCCACCGGAGACAGCATCGGCTACGCGCGCGACCAGTTTGGTACCAAGCCCTTAGTGGTGGCGGAAACCGCTGATCTCGTGGCTATTGCTTCGGAAGAAGCTCCGCTCTACAAAGCTTTCCCATCCGGGCTGGATTGCCGCGAGGCGGGCGCGCGCGAGGTGCGCACCTGGCGACTTCCCGTCGCCGAACCGGCGCTCGCGACAGTATGAGATGTGGCGCCGCCACATCTCTTTCTATCTTTTTTATAGCGCACAAGGAGACATCGTAGATGACGGCAAGCATCGATTGCGCGGCGCTGACGACTCGCGAGATCAACCAGGCGATCCAACGGCTGGCGGCTGAAGGCGAGGCGGAGATTCACTTGTTGAACCCGGAGGCGCGTCACAGCCTGGGCGTAACTATTTTTTCTCCAGTCAAAATTGTGATCGAGGGAACGGCGGGCTATTATTGCGGCGGTATGAACGACGGCGCGACATTTCATGTCAAAGGCAATGTTGGTTGGTCGGTTGGTGAATGCATGTTGTCGGGCGAGATCGTCGTCGAACACAATTCGGCGAGCGGGACGGGCGCGTCGATTCGCGGCGGCACGGTCGTGGTCAAGGGTCACGCGGGCGCGCGCACGGGCGTTGCCCAGAAAGGCGGTCTCATCGTCGTGGGCGGCGATACCGGCTACATGACGGGCTTCATGATGCAGCAGGGCATCATGGTGATCTGCGGCGATGCTGCCGAAGGACTGGGCGACTCCATGTATGCCGGTTCGATCTACGTCGGCGGCGACGTCAATGATCCGGGCAACGATGCTGTCCTGCAAGCAATGACCGACGAAGACCGCCAGTTCCTATCCGAGACGCTGGATCGTTACGGGTTAAGCGATAAACGCCCTATCTCCGACTTCAAGAAAATCGGCTCCGGTGGCCGCTTGCATAATTTCTCCAAAGCCGACTTTGAACTGTGGCGTGTCGCTATGTGATGGCGCAATGGTGTGGCGGCGCAATTGATTGCGCCCATACAGATTCTGGCGCAATCAATTGCGCCGCCACAGAGCGGCCATTGTAGCATACGAACAAGGAGTATTTGCTATGTCTGATCCTCTCTCGCTTTCAGAGAGTGAAACGCCTCTCATACGCTATGGGCAACTCTGGTCGCCAGAGATCATGGAAGACGTGCATGTGAAGGCGCAGCTTGGACGCTATCGCATTCGCGGCTTCAGCACGCTGCGCAAATTCGTGTCATTCGATGACCTGACCTTTATTCCCTGCTCCATGAGTCGCGTCCCGTTGGAGGGGTATCGCGAGAAGTGCGACACTGAGACGCTGCTGGGAACGCGCTACGCTAAAAACCCGATTGTTCTCAAAACGCCAATCACTATTGCTGGCATGAGCTTCGGCGCGCTCTCGCGCAACGCCAAAACGGCGCTGGGCCGGGCCGCCACCAAAGTCGGCACGTCTACCACTACCGGCGACGGCGGCATGTTGATGGCCGAGCGCGAAGCCTCGCGCCAGCTCGTTTACCAGGTGCTGCCCAGTCGCTACGGTTTCAATCCGCACCATATGCGCATGGCGAACGCGCTGGAGATTGTGATGGGGCAGGGCGCGAAACCTGGAACCGGCGGCGTGCTGTTGGGGCAGAAGGTCTCCGACGAGATCGCCCATATGCGGCAACTGCCGCCGGGCGTCGATCAGCGCAGCCCGGTGCGCCATCCCGACTTTACCGGCCCCGATGATATGGTTGCCAAAGTCGAAGAATTGCGCATCGCGACGGATTGGGAAATCCCAATCTACGTGAAAATGGGCGCGTCGCGCGTGGCCGATGACGTCAAGCTGGCGGTAAAGGCTGGCGTAGACGTGATCGTGCTGGACGGCGCGGAAGGCGGCACCGGCGCGTCGCCGGACATCTTGATGGATCATACCGGTATTCCGACGCTGGCCGCGGTGGTCGAAGCCAGGAACGCGCTGTACGAGATGGGCATGGACGGCGTGGTGCAACTGGTCATTTCCGGCGGCATTCGCAGCGGCGTGGACGCGGCGAAGGCGCTGGCGCTCGGCGCGGATGCCGTCTCCATCGGCACTGGCGCGCTGATCGCCTTGAATTGCAATCGCCCCATCTACGTCGAGGATTATCACGCTCTGGGGACGGAACCCTACGCCTGCCATCATTGCCACACCGGTCGCTGCCCCGTCGGCATTACCACACAAGACCCTGAACTCATGGCGCGCCTGGATATCGATGAAGCGGCGGATCGCGTCGTCAACTATCTCAACGCTATGACGATGGAGATTCAAATGTTGGCCCGCGCCTGCGGCAAAAGCGACGTCCATGATCTCGAACCGGAGGATCTGCGCGCTCTGACATTGGAGGCGTCGTTCATCACCGGCATCCCCGTTGTCGGCACCAACATAGCCTTCGGTCGCCCCGACCTCTACCAGCCCGCGCATAGCGCGAACCACTCGAAAATAAAATAGAAAGTAATGAGGTCAACAGGGGATATCCAGGGCAAGGCGCGCCTTGCCCTGGATATCCCCTGTTCTCTTTTTCCAGAATAATGTATAATCCAACACAGAGGAGAGGATGAGTGATGAGATGTAATATTGCAGGTTGCCCAGGTGAGTATGAACAGCGCGAGGTTGTTCATACTGTGCGTCAAGGAAACCGGATTATCGTCATCGATCATGTACCCGCTGAAGTTTGTAATATCTGTGGTGACGTGCTGTTTACGCCTGACACAGTGCGCAAAATCGAGACGCTGCGGCGGACGGCAATTCCTCCAGTAGGCACTGTGCCTCTTTATGATTTCACACAGGCGAAATCAGCGTAATTTCCAACTTTCTTATTGCTTGAGATACCTGAATTCAGGGGAGGACAAAAAGATGACCATGACACTTGGATCTCTTCAAAATGCCTTGGAAGAGTATCCAGATCATTTGCAACATGCACTCGCGCGCCAATATAAAGCCAGGATAGCACTAAAGAAAATTAAAGAGCAAATAGAGGAAGCTGAAGCAAATCCTGATGGTGATGATGGGCCGGAGGGTATCACTGATGAGCAAAAATTGAGAACCAGCTATGAGCAGAAGAAGGCACAACTTGATTTGGAAGTCAGACGAAACCCGCAAAAATATGGCGTTACAAAGCCAACAGAAAGTGCGATACGTGCAGTGATACAGTCAGACGAAGGATTGATTGCTATAAAGGAGCAACTTCAACAACAGGAGCGCAAGCGGGCGGAAGAATTCAGATCCTCTAGAATGATGCGCTTAAACCGTGGTCGCGAGCCGAAAACGACAGATAGCAAACTCATGGCGCAATTGTATGAAGCAGAAGAAGAAAGTGCAAATGCGGATATTGAGATTCAAGTGCTGCAAGAAACACTTGAAACATATAGAATGCTGACAGCGATCTTGCTGGAGATGAAGCCAGCAATGAACGCTTTAGATGCTGGATAAGTATCACTTCCGATTGGGAAATTCTAATTGACGATGGAGCGCGTGCGATATGGGCAATCAAACCATATCGGCGTATTTTACTCCTGAATCTGACGAAGAAAGCAGCCTCTGTCAAATGTATGGATGATCCATAGCCGCCCACTCGCGGTAGTTACGTGGTACGTTGTTTTTTGCGGGAAGCGGTGGTAGTAATATTGAGTATGTTTGAAACTGCTGATGTAGTCATTATCGGCGCTGGCGTCAATGGCGCTAGCCTTGCCTATCACCTGGCGTTAGCGGGCGCTGGCCGTATTATTGTCCTGGAAAAGCAGGTTGCAGCCGCGGGCGCAACCGGGCTTTCGAGCGGGCTGGTACGTATGCACTACACCAATGAGGTTGAGGCGCGCCTTGCGCACGCCAGCTTCCGCTACTTCCAGCATTGGGCCGATATCGTCGGCGGCGACTGCGGCTTCGTCGAGACCGGCTTCATCCGCACGGTTGCTCCCCATAACAGCGAAAAATTGCGGGCCACGGTGGCGATGTTGCAGCGCGTCGGCGTCGCTACGCGGCTGATCGATCCCTCTGAACTGCGCGAGCTGGCTCCGGCCATGCAGACGGACGATATCGCGCTGGCGGCCTACGAACCTCATTCCGGCTATGCCGATCCCAGCGCGACCACGCTTTCCCTGCTGGCTGCTGCGCGCCGCCAGGGTGTAATGCTGCGCCAGGGCGTCGCGGTGACGGGCTTCCTACAGCAGGGCGAGCGCATCACAGGCGTGCAGACCAGCGCGGGAGACATCGCGGCGGGCGTGGTGGTTTGCGCGGCGGGCGGCTGGACAATGCGCCTGCTCGCAAGCCTGGGGCTGCGCTTCCCCGTCTGGAATGTGCGCCACCAGGTGATCATGCTGCAACGCCCGCCTGAACTGCATACGCACATGACCTATATCGACGGCGCGCTGGATGCCTACTACCGGCCTGATAGCCCCGGCATGACGCTGGTAGGCAGTGGGCCGATGGAGACGGGCGCAGATCCTGATCGCTTCAACCAGGGAGCCGATGATCCCTTTGTCGAATCTGTCGCCGAGAAAATCTCGCGGCGTATGCCGGTGATGGAGAGCGCGGCTTTTGTGAGCGGCTGGGCAGGAGTCTTCGCAGTCAGCGCCGATCTGCACCCGTTGATCGGGCCAATACCGGGCTGCGAGCAGCTCTACGCGATTTTCGGCTGCAACGGCACAGGCTTTAAGGTCGCCCCGGCGGTCGGCAAGGCGCTGGCTGAGCAGATTATGGGCGTCAGCACGCCGGAGGTAGCGATTACCGCGCTGCGTCCCGCCCGTTATGTTGAACATGACGCCATTGTCGATGCGCAGAGCTACGCGGATCGACCGCAGGAGCATACGGAACCACCCATGTAACAAAGGAGGAACAAAGTTCATGCCCAGACGGTTTATTTTGAATATTGGAGGGACGAAGGCCGTCGCCGAACTGCTGGAGAAGGAAGCGCCGACGATCACGCGCAGCATCTGGGATAGCCTGCCTGTTGACAGCTTCAGCGTTCATGCCAAATTCGCGGGTCAGGAGATGATCGTCATGGTTCCCTTCTATGCGGAGCCGGAGAACGAGATCCTGGACGTGCAGCCCGGCGATATCGGCTATTATCCGGGGCGGCAAACCATCTGTATTTTCTATGGCGACACGACGCCCTTCGGCTATGTCAGCGTTTTCGCGCGCATTGTTGAACGTCTGGATGATTTGCGGGCGACCGGAGACCGCGTGCTGAGCGCGGGCATTCTCCCGGCGAAACTAGAAAGGGAACAGGCGCTATGAGCGATTCTGATATGCAGACTACGGAGCGCGTTCTCGACGCATTGCGTGATTTCATTCAGTCCTGCTGGCAGAGCGAACCCGCCGACATTGCCGCGCTGCGCGAGGTTTCGCGTCCCCCGATGGGCAACTTGCCGTGCTGTTTCTATGCCAACTTCAACCTCTTCTGGGCGGGCGAAGATCTCCAGGTATGCAGGCAGATCGTGAAAGATGGGGCAATACCAGTACCAGTGGTCAGTCAGATGGTGGCGGGGTTATTAGAGCGCCACGCCGCCCGTTTAGAAAAGTGGTCAATGACTGAGACGGTGGCGCTGATGCGTATGCTCGTGTCATACTTCAGAGGAAAAGGCCCGGCCAACGGCAAAGAATTTCTGGCAATCGTCGAACAGACCCTGGTCGCCCTCGATCGCGTGCAGAGCTGGATCGACGGGCTCCTGCCCTGGAACGAACTCGATGCCCATCTGGCGCTGCACCGCCCTATTTCTGTAATCTAACGGAGGAATGAATTTATGACAACAACACCCGCGAACGAGACAATCCCCAGTCTCGATGAAATCCTGGCAAGATGGGAACGCGCAGGCATTCGCAGCGTTCTCTTTGAATTGCCCGATATGCATGGCGCGTCGCGTTCCAAGCTCATCCCTATCAACAGAGCGAGCGGCTACGCCCAAAAAGGACTCAACATGTACGGCGGCACGGTCTCTCTTGATAGTAGTTCGTTTGTGGTTGAGAACACGAAGTACAACGAGGAAAAACGCTACGCCGACCAGGTGTTGTTCCCCGACCTCTCGACGGCGGCGGTGGTTCCCTGGCTGAACAACACGGCGCGTTTGATCTGCGATACCTACTGGGCCGATGGCACGCCACTGCACGCCGCGCCGCGCCACGTCCTGCGCAATGTTCTGGACGAACTCGACAAACTGGGCTACCGGGCCGTGGTCGGATTGGAGTACGAGTTTTACGTCCTCGATCCCGCGACCATGCAGCCGGTATTCGATGGGCTGCATATTTTCAACACCACGCGCAACCTGTTCGTGCCGCTCACCGAGCGCATCGTCGAACTGATGCCGCAGATTGGCATCGACATCATTACCGCCAACTGTGAGTACGGCCCCGGCCAGTTCGAGATCAACTACGACCCGCACGAAGGGCTGAAAGCAGGCGATGCTGGCTTCACCTACAAGAACGGCGTGAAGTTGATCGCGCATCAACTTGGCTATCACGCGACCTTCATGACCTAACACTTCAGCGAGCAAGCGGCCTTCGGCGCGCATACACATATCAGCCTGATCTCGAAGGAGAGCGGCGAGAACGCTTTTCTGGATACTGACGATAAGCATGGTCTCTCGCAGGCGGCGTATAGCTTTACGCAGGGTATGTTGAAACATGCCAATGCGGCAATGGCGCTGATGGCTCCCACACCCAATTGCTATCATCGTTTTGTGCCGCATCATTTCGCGCCGACCAACATCAGTTGGGGGTTCGAAGACCGCTCGGCGCTAATCCGCGTCAAGAACAGCCGCGACGAAAGTACCCACCTTGAGAACCGCCTGCCTACCGCGTTGAGCAATCCCTACCTGTCGATTGCCGCCGTGGTCGCCGCCGGTCTGCTGGGTCTCAAGGACGGCGAAACGCCGCCGGAACCGACAGAAGATCTCGCCGAGAATCATGCCGAACTCACGCCCCTGCCCGCCACGCTGGACGTCGCGCTGGAGGCGTTGGAGCGCGACGATCAGTTTCGCGCACTCGTCGGCAATGAGTTCGTCGAAGTCTTCACCACCATGAAGCGCAGCGAACTGATGCGCCTCAAGGCCCATGTCACGGACTGGGAGCGCGCCGAATACCTGGAGATGTATTAGCAGGGTGCAATGAGCAAGAAAAAGCCGTGCGATGCAATTCATCGCACGGCTTTTTCTTGCTCATTACACCCTGCTATCTATGCATCGCCGCGAATGATGCGGCCCATACCCTCGTAGCGCGCCGGATTGGCGCGCGCCAGGTAGTTCGCGTAGATCAGCCCCAAAATGATCCAGACAATCACAAAGATCGGCAGGATATTGGTCGGGAATGGTGTGGCCGCGAAACCGAGACTGGTGAAGTACGCTCCAATCGCGCCCGGCACCGCAGGCATTACAAAGGAAATGAGCGGGATAAGTAGCACTAAACTACTGAGTACCGGGGCAACAATATGCCTCAAAATATTGAAGCTCTGCCTGTCAAAGCGCAAGGCGAAGGTCGGAGAGGAGATATTCACCATGATGTACACAATGATGAAGGCGATGGTTCCCGTGGTGGCTAACCAGCCATAGGGAAAGATGCCATCAGTCTGCGTGAACGGGCCATGAGGAAGTCCATACGAGTAGCTGATGGAACCATCGGCGTTTGTCTTCTGGATGACGAAGGCAAAGAGGATCATGAGTACAACGCTGAAGAGCGACTGCGCGATGATCGCGATGTGTGGGCTTCGATATCTGGGATGCGTTTTGCCAAAAACCCTGCCAAGAATGCCTTCGCGGCCCATCGAGTACAGATAACGCACCATGCCGTTGTGGAAAGCCAGGCCGCAGGCGAGCGAACTGGTGCTGATAGCGATGATCATCAACGCTTCGAGCCATCCGCCGACGTAGGTACTTGCCAGCGTATAGTACGCGGTGGTGGGATTGGCGGCAAACTGGTTGATCACGTGCGTCCAACCAAAGCCAATGGTGGCCGAGTAGGCTGTCCAGGTATAGAGGATAATCAGGAAGGCGATGACTGAGAAAATGGCGATAGGCACAGCGCGGCGCGGATTGCGCGCCTCTTCGCCGTAGACCGCGCCAGACTCGAAACCAACCCACGACCAGACGCCCAGGGCCATGCCAACGCCAATGCCCAGCAGACCGCCAGGGGCAGCGCCTTTCAGATCGGCGCCGGCGGGAGTAAATGTGTGAACGACATCGTGTCCAGCGGAACCGCCGTGAATGCTAATGGCGATGTCGAGAACGATCAGGACGCCCACTTCCAATAACAGGAAAGGGGCCATCGCAAAGACCGACCACTTCACATCGAAATACGAGAGCAAGAAGATGATGAGAGCGCCGATCAGGGCAAAAGTGACCCAGCCGCCGGGAACGTGGAGGCCCAGATAGCTGGCAAAGGAGCTATTCGTGTAGGAGCCGAAAGCGCCGAGCAGCGATCCCTCGAAGAGCGCGTAGCCTCCCATCATCAGCCAGCCAGCCTGGAAAGCGGTTCCTTTCCCCAAACTGTGGCGTACCCAGGTGTAGAAGCCTCCTGCCGAGGACAGGCGGCGCGCCAAATAGACGATTGCTACGCCAAGCAATAATAATCCGATACCAGAGAGCAAGAAAACCAGGGGAGAAGCTGCGCCTGCCTGTCCTGCGATAGGAGGCACGTTAAATAGCATTGCCGAAATAGGAGCGGAGCCAGCCAGACAAAAATACAGAACTCCAGGAAGCCCGATCGCGTTTTTGTGCAGCTTATCGACGTCAGCTTTATCGACATCAATATCGCCTGCCAATGCCCCTTCCTGATAGAGTTCATCTTGTGTCGCCATGTTTCACCTCCGTGAAAAAGTTCGTGTTACCTTGAACGCCGCTGTCGATTCTAACGATGAAGACGAAGGTTCATCATCGTACTGCGCCAACGCCCTTTCGTGCGTGCATTACAGGCAATAGATGAGAACCAGGCCAGAATATATCCCAACAATACCATCCGCATCTATTCGTGTCAATATATGAAGTTGATGATTTTGTCCGCCGCTTGCTAGCCAATATGCCTATCAAAAACAAAAGGGGCAGATCTTTCCAGATCGCCCCTTCCGCAAGAACCAGATGTTACCTCAATCAGGCTCCTTCTACCGCATTCGTACCCACAGATGCGGCGATTGCTTCCTCATCCGTCACATCGTCCCTGATGCGGGCGTGACCAATGAAGTAGATTGCCGCCGCTGCAATCAGCGACAGGACGACAATTGCCCCGATCCAGATATCCCACGGGCCAATCGTGATCAAGCTGGGAACCCAGGGCGCAGATACGGTCGCGTACAGGCCGACGCAACTGGCAAGGAAGCCCACAATCGAGCAGAGGTAGAAGACCCAGTCTGGCGCAAGTCGCACGCCTGTAAAAGCCTCGTGGTACTTGTAGCGAATGACGATCACGTCGATGAACTGGAAGATCATCGAGATACACCAGATCACCGTGATCGACGCGAACAGAATGTAGTACATGAGGGTCGCCAGATTGGTTCGGCTGGCTGTACTCGACGCCGTCGTGTAAGGAATGATCATGTACACCACGATAGCGATGATCGCCACGATAATGCTCTGCACCAGCACGGCGACCCACGGCACGCGGGCGGCGTTCACTTTGCTCATCACGGGCGGCAGGCGGCGATCGATGCCGGAGACGAAGAGCAAGCGGCCAAACGAATAGTTGTAGACGATAGCGGCGTAGAGGCCGAAACCGATCATGATCAGATCGACGATCACGGCCAGCACCTGGCCGGCAGCGCCAAATCCAGCATGGACGGCGTCTACCATCGCCCAGAGATTCGTCTGAGGGTCCGACCCGCCTGGGCCGGTGGTAGAGACAGCGGACATGATGCCAAACGTGGTGAGGAGATAGGCCACTACGACGACCACGACCCCCCAGATGAGGTAGCGCGTCACCGCGCGCTCGCTAGTGACCTCAACGCCCATGTTTAGCGGGACTTCGATACCCAGCAAGGCCAGAATCACGAAGCCAAAGATGGTGAAGTTGCCGGTGCTGCCGAAGGTGATATTCCAGCCGCCCCCATTCAAGGCCATATTCGTAAATGATGCGTGGCCGGTTAGTAGCCAGAGCAGACCCGCCAGGCCGATCAGTACAATGGCGGCTCCGTAGACGATGAACATGATGTTGACCATGTTCTGCGCGGCGCGGAAACGCACGGCGGAGAGCCAGAAAGAAATGGCCGTGACAGCCAGGATCACGAGGCCCAGTTGCCAGGGTTCGGTCAGGACGCTCACGCCAAACCTGGAAAATAGATCGGTAATGAAGGTGCTAACAAGGCTACCGCACACTACCAGGACAAAGATGCCGGGCCACCACGCGCAGAAACCGGCGAAAAAGCCCCAGAACGGGCCAAAGGCTTTGTTCGTCCAGACGTAGATCGAGCCTTCGTTGGGGAACATACGCCCAAGTTGCCCGACTACAATGGCTCCCGGAATCAGGAAGGTCAGGAAACCTACTACGAGGTAAATATAGGCTACCGGACCTGCGGCCGCAATACCGGGTGAATTTGTGATAAAAAGAACGATGGCGATAAAAATAGCCACCAGATCAAATGTGTTCAGAACCTTGTAGAGAATACCTCCCGCAATGCGTTCTGAACGTAAAACTTCGCCGCCACTTTCGGCTGCTGTTGTTGCCATAGAGAGTGTAACCTCCAAAAAAACTACTGCGGTTCAGGGTTGACGTTATACATGCTACACACAACGGAGTTCGCGCTTGCTGAATTGATAAGTGCGAATGTATCAAATCAATGCGAAGAGTCCCCCTTTCTAGAACAGGACAAAGCCATCGTTTCACGGGACAATGTAGCACAAAATACGAAAATTCATCTACACGAGACCCTGGCCCGGGTACATCCCAACAATAACATGTATATCGACGTGTGTCAATACATCTTTCTAGCTACTGTATCTTTCAGAAACAGGTAATAGATCATTTGATATCCATAAAAGTCAATACTGCTCTAAGCGGCATTGACTTTTATGGATATCAAATACCACCTTCTTTATTCGGGAGCCACGCCTTCCCATGCCGCCTCGCTGCTGGCAACCATACTGCCGACGGCGGCAACGATGAGGTACACCACAGTCAGGCCGCCGATGATATACCACCAGCTGCCATTAGCGATATCTGATGGAATCCAGGAGAAAAACAGGGTGTCTACAATTGCCAGGATGCAGGAACTGGCGCCGAGGATAATGGCCGCCCACAAAACGGGGAGCGGAAAAATCAATTGCTTGAGAAATTTCACTCGATCAATAAAGTAGAAACGGGCCAGGTTGATAAAGAGGAAAATCGCCGAGATGGCCCATACCAGCGTGGACGATGCCAGGGTGATGTTATAGACATCGATTGAAAGAGTGGCTGCTGATCCAAAGGTCGTGAAGTACGGGGCAACGAAGTACATCAACGCCGTGATCACGATGGCAATAACCGCCTGGAGGATGATCGCGTTTTGCGGGACGCGATTCCTGTTCAGCTTGCCGAGACCCACCGGCAAACGCTGATCGATGCCCGCCACCAGTAATAAGCGAGAATAGGTAAAGGCATAGACCGCGATGGTCACCACGAAAAAGCTCATGATGCACACGAAGGCAATATCGCCCACCGGCTTACCCAGGGCAGAGTCTACCGTGCTGATGAGAGCAAAGGGGGAGATACTACCATTCGTGGAACCTTCCACCACCAACAAGGAAAAGGTGGCGACGAAATAGCCGACGAGGGCGAGCAACGTTCCCCACAACAGGTGACGGGTCACGGTTTTGCGCTCGACGATCTCGCCGCCCATGTTAAGAGGCGACTCTACGCCAAGATAGGCCAGGGTGATCAGGCCGAAGAGACTGATGTTACCCGTTTGTGGGCTGAAGTTGATGCCCCAACCGGCAGATTGGCTAAAGTTGGTCTGCGAAGCGTGGCCGGTCAAGAGCCATGCCACACCGGCTATGCCGATCAGTACCACCGCCAGCAAGGTTAAGCCGGCCGCGACGTTGACGATATTCTGGACGGTGCGGAAGCGCTGCGTCGAGACGATGCAGGCAAAGATGATCAGGCCGATGATGACCAGCCCCTGCGTGCGCGGGTCTGTCAGCCAGGCGGAATTCAGCCCCTGGATCATGCTGACGATGACGGACCCGGCGCTGATCATCACCAGCACGCCGGGGAACCAGGCGCAGAAGGCCACGAAAAAGCTCCAGTAGCCGCCGAACGCTTTGTGCGTCCAGTTATAGAGCGAGCCTTCGAAAGGGAACATACTTCCCAGTTGAGCCGCCGCGATCACGGAGGGGATAAAGAAGGTGACGGCTCCGATCGCCAGGAAGGTAAAAGCCGCCGCGCCGCCGCTCACTGCCGTATTCGCGTTGGTTATGAAAAAGACAATCAGCAAATAGGTTGCTACCATATCGACCGATCCCAGGATCGGCGGCATCGCTTTGACTACATACTCCTCTGAGGGGAGCGCTGCATCGCGACTGTTTCTCTTAACTGGCATTTCGTAGGTAGACATCGTCTCTCTCTACCGCCTTTCAAATAACTGAATCTTCGAACGTGATTCGTTCATAATCGTTACTGGAGTACACTGTAGGTAAGTTTACTCCAAAATGCGGTCATAAACGGAGAAACGCTATCTACATAGGAAAATATACCTATCTACGGTGGTTGCGCAGCCTGTCTTTCACACCTTGCCTGCTTTGCGGCGGCGCGCGGCTACCGCGTTTTGTCGGCGTTTGCGACGGCGCTCGACGCGGGCGGCTCGTTCTTCGGGCGTCAGGTAGTTGGTGGTGTCTTCCGCCTTTACTGTGCCATTGTTCCTGGCGTTGCTCTGCGTTACCGTGTTTTGTACTGGTCTGCGGCGCGCATTGCTGATGCCCTGCCGGATCACCATCACCGCCAGCACTGCCGAAAGGGCCAGCGTCACAAAATAGAAAGGAATGACGATGTTGCGCAGCGCCAGCGGCAGCGCCTTGAAATCCAGGCTAATCAGGAACACCAGCGACAGCAACAGGTATTCCACGCCGGTCAGAATGTTGATCTGTTTGTACCAGGGGAGGCGCTGGCCTTGCTCACGGGCCGCGCGCATGCGTTTCTGGCCGGTATAGACGTTGTAGACGCCCAGCCCGACGAAGACGAGGACGAAAATAGCAAGAATACTTGGATTGATCATGGGCTATGCATCCTTTTGTTTATATGAATCAAGACCTGCCCGCGTACATCAAGGCGTTGCCTGGATACGATGGCGAGTAACGGGTTGGGACTGATCGCGATCTCATGCGCGCTATCACGTATATCCAATTCTACAGGCAATGTCAATTGTGGCGGCGCAAAGGTTCTCCATCCTGGCGGGGGAAATCCACCGGAATCCCGTAGGGGCGTGGGCTTGCCCCGCCCTGGCCTGACAATACACCGTTTTTGGGCGGGGCAAGCCCACGCCCCTACGGGATTCCCCCT
>Ga0102924_1003665_pt1 | contig 15983 bp, 16 predicted proteins | sample PaiPotPPM11metaG_FD_80116 | JGI IMG/M metagenome (GOLD analysis project Ga0102924, IMG submission 80116) | Iron sulfur acid spring bacterial and archeal communities from Banff, Canada, to study Microbial Dark Matter (Phase II) - Paint Pots PPM... ... | reverse complement strand
CGTAGCGCTCAGCGCTGCCGGCGCAGCACCCAGACCTCCTCGGCCGGCCAGCGCCGCGCCCACTCGAGCGGGACCAGGTCGTAGGTGCTCGTTGCGTCGGCCGCCGGTCGCAGCTCGACGAGGTCCTCGACGACGAGGCCGTGGGCGGCGAACAGCCGCAGCCACTCGCCGTACGGGATCTGGTAGTCGACGGTGCCCTCGCCGGAGTCGAAGACGCGCATCCCGAAGTAGTCGGCCCGGAGCTTGCGGCTCTGCCGGTCCCGGTGCCAGTCGTAGGTCAGGAAGAGCAGCGCGGTCGCCTTGCAGAAGACGAGCCGTCCGCCGGGTCGCAGCAGCCGCGCCACCTCGGGGACGCTGACGGCCGGCTCGCAGAACGACATGGCGCCGTGGTCACAGAACACGACGTCGAAGCTGGCCGCCGCGAACGGCGTGGCGACCGCGTTGGCGGTGACGAGCGGGAAGGCCACGCCCCGGTCGGCCTGCAGCCGCCGGCCGTGCCGAAGCTGGGCCCGGGACTGGTCGAGACCCACCACCCGGGCACCGTCGAGCGCGAGCTCGATCGACCACTGCGCGGCGCCGCACCCGTACTCGAGGACGTCCAGGCCGGCGACGTCACCGAGCAGACCGAGCTCGGACTCCGGGACCCGAAACGCGCCCCACGCCCGGGCCCGCGCCGGCCCGAGATCAGTCGCGTGCGCGGCCTGGTAGTCGTCGGCGTCGGCGTCCCAGAAGTCCCGGTTGCGCCGCTCGACGCCGGCGCTCAACCGTCGTCGATGAGGCGCTCGCGGTCGCCGCGCTCCCGGTTCCACTCGTCGAGGAACTTCGTCCAGGCCTTGCGCGCCGCCGGCGCCGCGGCCCCGACCGCGCCCTGCACCTGGTCGACGACGGCCTGGAGCTGCGTACCGACCTCGTTCACCGCCTGCTCGGCCTGACGGGCGGTCGACTGCCAGGTGTCCTGCCCGGCCTTCGTCGCCTGGTCGAGCTGCTGCTTGGCCTGGGACTGGGCCTTCTGGACGGCGGCGATCCCGTTCTGGATGCGGTCCCGAGCCTCGGCCCGGGCCAGGTCGGCTTGCACCCTCAGCTCGTCGAGCTGGGGGCGGACCCCGTCGAGGGCGCTGCGGGCCTTGGTGAGGTAGTCGTCGAGCGTGCTCACGCCCATCGATCCTAGGTCTCGGGTCCTCCGGCTCGGGCAGTGAGCAGCGACGTCACGAGGTCGGGCCGGGCGAAGAACGGGGAGTGGCCGGTCGGCCAGTCGACGACGTCGGTGGCCCGAGCCGCGAGGGCCCGCTGGAGCGGCACCGGCACCGCGCGGTCATCGGTGCAGACGGCGTAGGTGCTCGGGCAGTCCTGCCACGCCGCCCGTCGGACCCGGGTCTCGAGCGACTCGCGTCGCTGCCCCCCGAGCGAGCGCAGCGCGAGCTCGACGTCGGCCGGCGGGCAGTCGTGGTAGAAGGCATCGACCGCGATCTCGGGATCGATCGTCACGATCCCGTCCTCATCGGCCCGGATCGCGTCGGCCAGCCTGGACAGATCCACCCCTTCCGGGATGCTGACCGACTGCGAGCACGACTCGCCCGGCGCGAGCGGGAACGCGCTCACGAACACGAGGTGGCTGACCGCCGGATGGTCGGCGGCTCCCTCGCTCACCACCGCGCCGCCGTACGAGTGGCCGCACACCACCGCGTCGTCGAGGCCGTCGAGCGTCGCCCGCAGCGCGGCGGCGTCGTCGAGCAGGTCCCCGAGCGGCTCGGTGCTCGCGCCGTGGCCGGGCAGGTCGATCGCGACCGCGGGGATGCCCCGGGCGCGCAGCTCCTCGACGACCTTGCCCCAGCACCAGGCGCCGTGCCACGCCCCGTGCACCAGCACCACCGTCGCCGGCACCAGGCCAGACTACGGGCCGCCGACCGGGGAGGCGCCATGACGGTCACCGCGCCCGACACGTTCGTGGACGCCGACGGGCACGTCCTGGAGCACCCGAACGCGATGCTCGACTACGCGCCCCGCCAGTACCGGGAGCGGATCTGGCACGTCGAGACCGACGAGCGGGACTGGGACTGGGTCGTCTTCGACGGCGCTCGCGACCCCGCCAACGTGTTCGCCTACGCCGGCTCCGGCGGCCTGCCGCCCGCCGAGCAGGCCCGGGCCCGCGCCGGCGAGGTCCGCTACGCCGAGATCCGGCCCGGTGCGTTCGAGCCCGTCCCGCGCCTCGCCGACCTCGATGCCGAGCGCATCGACCAGACGGTGCTGTACCCGACGAACCTGCTCGGCATCGCCGGCGTCGCCGACGTGGACTTCGCGGTCGCGCAGTGCCGCGCCTACAACGACTGGCTGAGCGACTTCTGCGCGGCCGCACCCGACCGCCTCTTCGGCATCGCGATCATCCCCCAGCAGGACCCCGAGGCGGCCGCCGCCGAGCTGCGGCGCGCCGCCGGCCGGCCGAACCTGGTCGGGACGTTCATCCGCCCCAACCCGGTGGTCGACTGGCGCCACTTCCACGACCCGGTGTGGGACCCGATCTGGCGCGCCGCGTCCGACACCGGCTGGCCGCTGGGGCTGCACCCGTTCCTGGCCGGCGACGTCCCGGGCGCGGTGGTCGGCCTGCGGCTCAACACGGTGAAGTCGCGCACCGGCATGGAGATCGGCGCCGGCTTGCAGATGGACAACATCTTCTACACCCAGTGCATCGGGAACCCGGTCGACATGATGACCAGCCTCGCGTTCATCCTCGCCGGGGGCGTGTGCGAGCGGTTCCCGGACCTGACCGTCATCGTGCTCGAAACCAACGGCGGTTGGATCACGCCGTGGATGGAGCGGCTCGACCACCACTACAAGATCTTCCCCTTCGACGTCCCCGACCTGAGGCGGGCGCCGTCGGAGTACTTCCGGCGTCAGTGCTACGTGTCGTTCGACGCCGACGAGGAGACGCTGCCGCTCGCCGCCCAGTCGCAGTACGTCGGCGCGGACCGGATCATCTGGGCCTCCGACTACCCGCACCCGGACGCCAAGTTCCCGGGGACGGTCGCCGAGCTGCTCGACAACATCGGCGGGATGGCGCCCGCCGACCAGCGGGCGATCGCGGCCGAGAACGCGCGGCGCCTCTACCGGCTCCCGGCGTCGGGCTGAGCGTCAGGCGGCCCGGCGGGCGGCCATCGCCCGCTCGTCGGCTCGGCGCGACATCGGCGCCAGGCCGGCGCCGATCACCGCCGCCACCAGCAGCACCGCCCACCACGGCGCGCCGAGGAAGAGGCCGACGATGATGGTGGCGAGGAACGCCACCGCGGTGATGACGAGGAAGTGCACGAGCAGCGGCCGGGGCTCGGTGCGCAGCGGTGGCGGCGCCTCGCCGTCGCCGGTGGTCGATTCGTCGGGGCCGGGCGTCACGCGGTCGGGATGAAGTTGTCCATCGTGACCCCGTGGCGCTCCGGGAACCGGCGACCCTTGGAGACGGGCCGGGTGTCGACGCCGATCGCCTCGGCCCGGAGGGCGCCGACGGTGCAGCGGTCCCGAGGCCGGATCGAGAACGGGTCGTAGCGGAAGTCACGGATCGCGTTCTCGTGGGTGATGGCGTTGATCTCGGCGTCGGTGAGGTCGGTCTCGGCGAACTCGCCGGAGAGCCGCTCCGGCGCGTTCGGCCACGTGGTGTCCGAGTGCGGGTAGTCGATCTCGACCGTCACCCGCTCCACGCCGATGTGGTCGCGCACCAGCTTCAGCCCGACCGGGTCGGTGATGAAGCACAGGATCACGTGGTCGAGGAAGAACTCGCTGGCCGTCTGGTCGCCGAAGCTGGCGCCTGTCCACGCCCGGTGGGTCCGGTAGGAGTGGTCGAGGCGCTCGAGGAAGTAGGGCACCCAGCCGATCCCACCCTCCGACAGCGCGACCTTCACCCCCGGGAACGTCTTCCACAGCGGGGAGTACACGAGGTCGGCGGCGCACTGCACGATGTTCATCGGCTGCAGGACGATCATCACGTCCATCGGCGCGTCGGTCGACGTCACGACCAGCTTCGACGACGAGCCGATGTGCATGCAGATCACGGTCCCGGTGTCCGAGGCGGCCTGCCACACCGGGTCCCAGTGGTCGGTGTGGAAGCTCGGCAGGCCGAGCGGCACCGGGTTCTCGGGGAACGTCATGGCGTGGCAGCCCTTCGCCGACACCCGGCGGATCTCCGCCGCCGTCACCTCGGGGTCCCAGATGGTCGGGACGGCGAGCGGGATGAAGCGCTCCGGGGCGTACCCGCACCACTCGTCGATGTGCCAGTCGTTGTAGGCCTCGGTGAGGATCCGGGCCGCCGCCTTGTCCTCGAGGGCACCGAACAGCCGCCCCGCGAAGCCGGGCAGGGACGGGAAGTTCAGGGACCCGAGCACGCCGTTGGCGCTCATGTCGAGGACCCGCTTCTCGACGTCGAAGCAGCCCGGCCGCAGCTCGTCGAACGACGTCGGGTCGATCCCGTACTCCTCGGGCGGCCGGCCGGCGACCGCGTTCAGCCCGACGTTGGGGATGTGCAGCCCGTGGAACTCCCACTGGTCGGTGCCGTCGTCCTGGCGGATGACCCGCGGCGCGAGGTCGCGGTACTTCGCCGGGAGGTGGCGCTCGAAGAGCTCGGGCGGCTCGACGACGTGGTCGTCGACGCTCACCAGGATCATGTCGTCGACCTGCATGCGGACCTCCACGCTCGGTGACGACTCAGGGTACCGCCGGTGCGGTTCAGGGGGCGGGGTCGGTGCCGCGCAGCACCTGGCCGGGGGTGGCGCCGGTCCACTCGCCGTCGTCGAGCAGCACCTCGCCGTTCACCACCACCGCCCGGTAGCCGTCGGCGTCGCAGACGAACCGGCCGCTGCCGGCGGGGAAGTCCTCGACGTAGCGCGGCGCGTCCGGGGTGCCGAGCGCGTCGGTGTCGATGAGCAGCAGGTCGGCGGCCGCACCGGGAGCCAGCCGGCCCCGGCCGGTGGCGCCGACCGCCGCCGCCGCCACCGAGGTCAGGCGGGCGACCGCGGCCTCGATGCTCAGCACCTCCGGCACCCACTCGGTGAGGAGCCGGGTCGTGTAGTCGGCGCCGCAGAACGACAGCAGGTGCGCGCCGCCGTCGCTGCTGCCCGCCATGACGAACGGCGCCCGGATCATCTCTTCCGTGGCGGCCCGCCGCTTCGGGTCGGGTGGGGCGGCGAGCACGAACTGGGTCGCCAGATCCTCCTGCAGGGACAGGTCGAGGAAGGCGTCGAGGGGGTCGGCGTCGAGCTCGGCCGCGACCTCGCTCACGGTGCGGTCCACGAACCGGCGGTGCTCGTCCCGTCGGACCGTCTCGACCCGCAGCACCGACCACGGCACGACGAAGGACCGGCCGGTCGGGTCGGCGAGCTCGCGTCGCATCTGCTCCCGCACCTCGGGGTCGCGGAGGCGCTCGGACCGGGTCGGCTCGGGGAGCGTCAGCGTGCGCCGGAAGGTCGGCATCTCGTCGAAAAGGAAGGTGGAGCCGAGCTGGAAGTGCGCGCCCTGCCGGTTGCTGGCGAACATCGGGTGCAGCTCGAGGCCGGCGTCGGCGAGCTGGCGTGCGAAGTCGAGGCTCCGGTGCCAGCCGTCGGGGGCGTGCGGCATCATCGTCAGCGTGTTCAGGTGGACCGGCCGGCCGGACGCCTGCGCCATGTCGCGGATGAGGGCCCGGTCGTCCTCGTCGTAGCCGACGAGGAACGAGCGGGGGATGAACTCGATCGACCCCCGGCCCGACTCGCCGAGGACGGCGGCCAGCCGCACCAGCTCGCTCGGCGCGGCGTAGTTCGACGGGACCCCGCGGCCGTCGTGGGCGGTGTGGATCTCGAGCTGCGACGAGGTGAACCCGACCGCGCCGTCGCGCATCGCCTGGCGGAGCAGGTCCTCCATCCGCGCCACCTCGTCGTCGGTGGCGCGGCGCTCCGAGGCGTCGTCGCCCATCACCTGGCGGCGGAGCGCGCAGTGGCCGACGTTGGCGCCGACGTTCACGCCGATCCGCCCTTCGAGGTTGGCGAGGAAGTCGGCGACCGACCCGCCCTCGAAGTCGACGCCGACGGTGAGGGCGTCGGACGACATGCCCTCGACCCGGCTGAGCATGAGGAGCAGCCAGTCCCGGTCCTCGGGTCGCGACGGGGCCAGCGTGAAGCCGCAGTTGCCGGTGAAGACGGTGGTGACGCCGTGCCAGGAGGCGGGGGACGCGGTGGGGTCCCAGTGCAGCTGGGCGTCGTAGTGGGTGTGCACGTCGACGAAGCCGGGGGTGACGAGCAGGCCGTCGGCGTCGAGGACCCGCGACGCGCTCGCGTCGAGGCGCTCGTCGATCGCGACGACCCGACCCGCCTGCACCGCGACGTCGGCAAGGCGCGTCGGCGCGCCGGTGCCGTCGACGACATGCCCGTGCCGGACCAGCAGGTCGACGTCGGCCATCGGTCGGCTCTAGGCGGCGGGCTCGATGCCGTACATCGCCAGCGCGTTCCCCCCGAACAGCCCGGCCCGGTCGGCGGGCGGCAGGTCGCCGTTGTGCTCGCGGAGCTCGTCGACGACCCCCGGGTACTTGGCGTCGCTGTGCGGGAAGTCCGACGCCCAGATGAACCGGTCGGCCCCCACGAGCGGCGCCAGCGGGCCGGGCGTCCGCTCCCCGGGGTCGAAGCTGATCCAGCACTGCCGCTGGAAGTACTCCTGGGGCGTGAGGGAGAGGCTGGCCGTGGCCCACCCGTAGCTCTCCTCGAACTCGTTCAGCCGGTCCATCCAGTGAGCGATCCACCCACCGCCGCACTCGAGGACGATCACCTTGAGGTCGGGGTGCCGCTCGAGCACGCCGCCGTAGGTGAGGTTCGACAGCGTCATCTGCTGGTCGAAGAGCAGGATCAGCGCGTGGTGCGTGCCCGGCGCCATCTGGGTGAGGAGCGCCCTCGCCGCGCCCGGCATGTCCGGCAGGCCGGCCGGGTGCAGCGCCAGCGGCAGGCCCGTCTCCTCAAGCGCCTCCCACAGCGGCGTGTACACGGGATGGTGGAAGGGACGGTCGAGGTAGGCGTTGGGGCGCGCGAAGCCGCCGACCAGGCCGAGGTCGCGGATCCGGTGCGCCTCCTCGGCCGCCGCCGGCGGGTCCTGCATCGGCAGCGCGCCGACGCCCCGCAGTCGGCTCGGCGCGGCCGCCGTCCACTCGGCGAGCCAGTCGTTGTAGGCGCGGCAGGACCAGACCGCCAGCTCCGGGTCGCGGATCCCGCCCAGCTTCAGCCCCAGCCCGGGGTAGATGACGGCGAGGTCGATCCCCTCGGAGTCGAGGACCTTCACCCGCTCGGTGGCGTCGAACCCGGCCGGGTTCAGCTCCTCGTAGTGGCGGCCGCGACCGAAGTCCTCGAACGACTCGCCGGCGTTGCCGAGCCCGACCAGGCCCCGGTCGGTGGCCACCTGGTCCTCGACGAGGCACTCGTCGTAGCCGGTGGCCTCGTTCCAGCGCAGCCGGATGCCCCGGTCGCGCAGGTGGGCCGGGAGGCTCCGCTCCCAGAGATCGGGCGGCTCGCACACGTGGCCGTCGGCGTCGACGATGTACTCCTGCGGCGTGGGCATGGCCAGAGGATGGCGGCGCCCGATGGTGCTCGTCAACGCCGCGCCACCGGGTCAGCCCTCCGTCGGGCGCTCGATGATGCTTGCTGGCCCGGCGTCGCCGACCGGTGCCTCCGGCTGCACCTCGATGGTGTCGACGTGCACACCCGCCGGCGCGGTCACGGCGGCGATGACCGCGCGCGCGACGGCGTCCGGCTCGAGCATGCCGGCGTGGCGCTGCAGCCCGAAGCGGGGCCAGTACGCCATCAGGTCCTCGAGCATGTCCATCGGCCACGCGAAGCCGAACTCGCTTATCGTGGGCCCGACCCGCACCGTCGTGGATCGGATGCCGGTGCCCTCGAGCTCCACCGCGAGCGTGTGAGCGAGCGCCTCGAGCCCCGCCTTCGTCGCCGTGTACGCGGCCATGCGAGGCCGCACGTGCCGGGTCGCGTCGGAGGTGATGAAGACGAGGTCGCCGCGTCGTTGGCCCCGCATGGATCCCACGGCCAGGCGGGTCATGAGGAGCGGCCCGAGCAGGTTCGTGGCGACGTCGCGCGCCAGCGCATCGGCCGGGATCTCGTCGATCCAGCCCGGGGTGGCCACCCCGGCGTTGTTCACGAGCACGTCGACGGCGCCGAGGGTGTCCTCGGCGGCGACGAAGAAGCGCTCGATCGAGGACGGGTCGGTGACGTCGAGCTCCTGGGCGAACGCGGTCCCACCTCGGCGCTCGACCTCGCTGGCCGTGTCGGCGAGCCGGTCGGTCCTCCGCGCCCCGAGCGCGATCGCCCAGCCGAGCCCGCCGAGCTCGACCGCGATGGCGCGCCCGATGCCGGACGATGCCCCGGTGACGATCGCCGTCCGCGCCTCGCTCATCGGCTCCTCTCCGCGCCGAACGTTAGAGCCCGCCCCAGGCCACGACCGGTCCGGCGGCCTCGAGGAGCTGCGCGGTGTCGTCGACGCAGACCGGCACCGCCAGCATCTCGGGCGAGCCGGCGTCGAGGGCGCCCGCCAGCTGCGCGGCGTGCGCGTCGGCGCGCGCCAGGGAGGCCTGCTCGGACCACACCTCGATCACCAGCGGGGCGGGCTGGTCGAGCGCGCGCTCGATGGCCTCGGCGGTGGCCTCGTCGAGCGGCTCGCTGACGACGGCGACCGCGGGGCGTCCAGCGGCCGCCTCGGCGGCGGCGAGGCGGACCGCGACGCCGGGATCCCGACGGGCCGGGACGACGACCCGTCGCTTCGCGCCGGGCGTGAGCGCGGGGGTCGCGAAGGTCCGCGCCACCCACAGGCCCGCGAGTCCCGGCTCGGCGGTGACCAGGCCGCCCGCGGGCACCGCGGCGGCGACGTCGGCGACGGCACGGGCCGGATGCAGCGGGACCTTGTCGTCCCCGTAGCCGGGCTGCGCGACCGCCGCGAGCCTGCGATAGAGCTCGTTCGGGAGCGGGGGGCCGGTGTTCACGATGCGACCGGCGGCGACGCCGAGCTCGGCGGGCTCGAGGTCGACGCGCGGGGCGAGCGCGAGCCGCGCCGGTGGCGACTCGTCGGGATCGGCGCCGACGACGACGATCGCGTCCGCGGCACCGAAGCCGAGCAGCTCGAAGTCGTGAGCCTGGAGGCCGCACGTCCCCAGGTGGTGCGGGCTGTCCCAGGCGAAGACGCCCTTGGCGCCCCAGGTGTTGGCAACGCCGAGGTCGCCGGCCGCCGCGAAGGCCCGGAGGTCCTCGACCCGGTCGTCGTCGATCACGCCGGGGCCGGCGAGCACGACGAGGCGGCCGCGGCGGTCGAGCGTCCCGTCCCTCGCCACGCGGTCATCGTCGCGCAGGCGACGCGTCGGCACCCAGGTGTCGCGCGCGCCGCGCCCCCGATGGTGTCGCTAGGCCTCCTATACGATCCCGCCGGTGCCCGACCGCAACGTGTACCTCCACGAGTACATCGACATCGTCGGCGAAGGCGCCATGGCGTACATGGAGCACACCGTCGAGCGGGGCGCGGACGACGCGTCGGGCGGCGAGCTGGCGCTGGTCGGGACCTGGTACACGATGGGCTCGACCGGTCGCTGGCCCCAGGTCGTGAACGTGTGGGAGTGCGTCGACGGCTGGCGGAGCTGGCGCCGCCTCATGGAGCGCACGAACCTGCGCCGCACCCAGAGTCCCGAGCTCGAATCCTGGTGGCGGATGGCGCTCGAGGTGCGCACCGGCGGCTTCGACCGCCTGCTAGCGGGCGCGCCCGGCTGCCCGTCCCTCGCCGACCTGCGGGCCGCCGACATCCGGTCGCCGGTGTTCGTGCACGAGCTCTCCCGGTGCCGCCCCGGCGCCGCGCTCGAGTACCTGGCCGCGGTGCGCGAGGAGTGGCAGCCGGTGCTCGCCGACTACCGGCACCGGCTCGTCGGGCTCTACGAGGTGCTGCTCACCGACCGCGAGGTGCTCACGATCTGGGCCACCGACCCGACGTCGCACTGCGAGCTCCAGAGCGCCGCCGTCGAGCGCATGGACGACCGCATCGCCTGGTGGCGGGCGCGCGCTCGCGAGTTCCTGACCGACTGGCGCGAGGAGCTGATGACCCCGCACCCGAGGACGGTGCTCTCGGCCGGTGACCCGCTGTGAGCGGTTCGCGCCGCGGACCCCTCGCGGGCGTCCGCGTGATCGAGAGCTCGCTGCTCGGGCCGGGCGAGCTCACGTCGTTCCTCGCCGACCTCGGCGCCGACGTGATCAAGGTCGAGCCGCCGCAGGGTGACTACATCCGGCGGATGACGTGGCCGATCGTGGAGGGCGAGTCGCTGCTGCACCTGCACATCCACCGCGGGAAGCGCAGCATCACGCTCGACCTGCGCAAGCCGGAGGGGGTCGAGGTGTACCGGGACCTGGCGCGCCAGTCCGACGCGGTGGTGGAGGCGATGCGACCGGGCGCGCTCGCCAAGCGGGGGCTCGGGTACGAGGAGCTGGCGCGGGTCAACCCGCGAATCGTCTTCTGCTCCCTCTCCGGCTACGGGGCGACCGGCCCCTACCGGGACCTGCCGGCCCACGGCATCGCCTTCGACACCTGGGCCGGCCTCGTCCCGGCCGCCTACGACGAGGAGGGCTTCTGCTACCTGCCCGAGCACCCGTCGATGGGGATCCACGCCGGCCCGCTCCTCGGCGCCTTCGCCCTGCTGGCCGGCATCACGCGGGCGCGCGAGACCGGTCAGGGCTGCGCCATGGAGGTGGCGCAGTCCGACGCCGCCGCGTACATGGACTGGTACCGGATCGAGACCTGGCGCGCGTACGAGCGCCCCGAATCCGAGGTGACGGGGAACGCCAGCGACAACTACGAGCGACGCGCCCCCGGCACGGCCGGCATGCGCGAGGGCGTCCGCTACCAGATGTACGAGTCGTCGGACGGCCACGTCCTCTTCATGGCGTCGGAGCGGGCGTTCTGGCGGAACTTCTGCGAGGGCGTCGGCCGGCTCGACCTGTTCGAGCGCTGGCCGGGCGAGGAGTACGCCGACCACGCGCGGAACAACCGCGAGATGCAGCGGGAGCTCCGCGACATCTTCCACACCAAGACGTCGAAGGAGTGGATCGAGTTCGGCAACACCGTCAACACGCCGATCGCGCCCGTGAACACGTCGAAGACGATCGCCGACGACCCCCAGTTCCAGGACCGCTTCCCGTGGTTCCCCGCGTCACAGCTCGGCGCCGACGAGATCCCCCTCCCGGTGAAGATCGCCGACGAGGAGCTGCCGGCCCCGAGCAGGGCGCCGAAGGTGGGGCAGCACACCGACGAGGTGCTGCGGGACGTGCTCGGCTACGACGACGATCGCGCCGGCGCCCTGCGGGACGCCGGAGCCCTCGGATGAGCGGCGAGCCGGCGGTGAGCTCGGACTCGGTCGCCCTGGACGGGCGGGCCCTTGGTCGGCGCGGGCAGCAGACGCGGACCCGGCTCCTGGAGGCGACGGCGCAGATGCTCGAGCGGGTCGGGCTGCGCGACCTTCGGGTCGTCGACATCGCCCGGGTCGTGGGGACATCGCCGGCGACCTTCTATCAGTACTTCCGCGACGTCGAGGACGCCGTGCTCGCGCTCGCGGTGGAGGCGGCCGAGGACCTGAGCCCGGTGTCGAGGGCACTCGCCGAGCCGTGGACCGACACCTCGGCGCGCCGGATCGTGGAGGCGTTCGTCGTCTCCTGGGACGCGCACCGCGCCGTGCTGCGGGTCCGCAACCTCGCGGCCCAGGAGGGGGACCAGCGGTTCCGGACCGCGCGGCTCGCCTCGCTGCGGCCGATCACCGAGGCGCTCGCGGCGCGGGTCGCGGAGTCGCAGCAGGCGGGTCGGGTCAGCCCGGACGTGTCGCCGATCGCGGCCGCGTCGGCGATGGTGGCGATGACCGAGCGGGTCGCCGCCTTCCACCGCGAGATCGAGGACCTGGGCGTGGGGCCGGACGCGCTCATCGCGACCACGGCCCGGATCATCGATCAGACGGTGACCGGCCCCTCCTGACGCGGCCGGTCGGCCCGTGCCGGGTGCGCGACGTGGGCGATGAGCTCGACGTCTCGCTCCGACACCTTCTCGAACAGCTCCCGCTTCCGGCGCGCACCCCAGAGTTCGAGCTCGACGTCGCGCGTCGCCTGCAGCCGCAGCACCACCAGCGACGGCCCGACGGTCACATCGACGTGGTCCACCGCGCTGCTGCGGCTCCGGTCGAGCCCGTCCGCCAGGCGCAGGATGGCGGCGAGCCGGCGGAGCCGGCCCCGGTTGACCATCCCGAACTCGTCGCCGGGCTTCGGCTCCCCGCGGCGGTGCCAGCGGGCGAGCGCGGCGAGGAGCTGCACCTCCTCGGGGGTGAAGCCGCGCAGCTGCGCGTGCCGGATCAGGTAGGCGCCGTGCTTGTGATGGCCGCTCGTGGACACGTGCTCGCCGACGTCGTGCAGCAGCGCGCCGTACTCGAGCAGCTCCCGGTCCGCGGCATCGAGGCCCAGCAGCTCGTGGGTCTGGTCGAACAGCTCGAGGGCCAGGCGCGCCACCTGACGGGCGTGCTCCTCCGAGCCGTCGCAGCGGCGGGCGAAGCCCTGCGTCGAGGCGCGCCGGATGGCCCGCGGATCGTCCGACCAGTCACTCGGATCGTGGCGCCCGATCACGTCCAGCACGATCCCCTCGCGCAGCGCCCACTCGCTCACGGTCATGGCGTCGATGTCGAAGAGGTCCATGGCCGTGGCCAGCAGGACCGAGCCGGCCGGGATGAGGTCCACGCGCCGGGCCTCGAGCCCTTCCATCCGGAGCCGCTCACCGGCCTTCGAGCTGAGGATCTCCTGGTGCAGCGGGCGGAACTCGTCGCGGGTGAACCGCAGCTGGTTCAGCGAGACGGGCACGTCGACGGCGCGCCGGGACGCGACCATGTGGGCGAGGTCGAGGAGCGTCCCGCTGCTCCCGACCGTGAGGCGGGGCGTGAACGGCCGCACCTCCTCGGCGACCGGCTGCAGCGCCTCGGTGATCCGGGCCTGCAACGCCCGCCGGTCGGGCTTCGAGAGCGGGTCGCTGCGCACGAACTCGGCGGTGAGCCGGCCGACGCCGAGGTTCTCGCTCGTCGACCACTGCAGCCCGCCCGCGTCGCCGACCATGATCTCGAGGCTCCCGCCGCCGAGGTCGAAGCAGAGCGCCGGGGCCGGGTCGAGCAGCACGCTGGCCCGGATGGCCCCGAAGATCAGCTCGGCCTCCCGACGGCCGCTGATGACTTCGACCTGGACGCCGGTCTCGGCCTCGATGCGGTCGACGAGCGCGTCGCCGTTGGAGGCCTGGCGGATCGCGCTCGTCGCGCAGGCGTGGGTCTCGGTGGCGCCGGCGGCGTCGGCGACGAGCTTGAAGTGGCGCACCGTCTCGACCGCCCCGTCGGCGGCGTCGTCGGTGATGCGACCCTCACGAGCGACGACGTCGCCGAGCCGGATCATGGCCTTCTCGCGCGTCAGCGCTTCGAACTCACCGTCGGAGCGAACGTCGGCGACGAGCAGATGGAAGGAGTTGGTGCCGAGGTCCAGCGCGGCGATCCGCACGCGGCGAGGGTAGCGGTAGGGTCCTGGCCGCACGGTGATTGAGTAAGCGAGGAGCACATGGCCGAGTACGACGCCGAACCACGGATGCTGATCGACGGCAAGCTCGCGGACGCCGCCTCGGGGGCGACGTTCCCGAACGTCAACCCGGCGACCGAGGACGTGATCGGCCACGTCGCCAACGCGGGCCCGGCCGACATGGACCGGGCCATCGCCGCCGCTCGCCGCGCCTTCGACGACACCGACTGGTCGACGAACCGGGACCTCCGCCGTCGCTGCCTCCAGCAGCTGAAGGACGCCCTCGACCGCGAGCGCGAGACGCTCCGGGCCCAGATCGTGGCCGAGGTCGGGACGCCGATCATGCTGACCTACGCGGTGCAGCTCGACTCGTGCATCGAAGACCTGCAGTGGGACATCGACGTCATCGACTCGTACCGGTGGCAGGAGGACCTGCCGGTCCACGAGTTCATGGGCATGCGCAGCGGGCGGCGCGTCTACAAGGAGCCGGTCGGCGTCTGCGGCGCGATCACGCCGTGGAACTTCCCGTTCATGCTCAACCTCTCGAAGATCGGCCCGGCCCTGGCCGCCGGCAACACCGTGGTGCTGAAGCCGGCGCCCGACACGCCCTGGAGCGCCACCTTCCTCGGCCGGCTGGCCGCCGAGCACACCGACCTCCCGCCGGGCGTCCTCAACATTGTCACCGCGGGCGACAAGGCCGAGGTCGGGGAGGTGCTCACCGGCGATCCCCGCGTCGACATGATCAGCTTCACGGGATCGTCCGGGACCGGCAAGCGCATCATGGCCCGCGGCGCCGACACGCTGAAGCGCGTGTTCCTCGAGCTCGGTGGCAAGTCGGCGAACATCGTGCTCGACGACGCTGACTTCGCGTCGGTGGTCCCGTCCGGCTCGATGACGTGCATCCACGCCGGGCAGGGCTGCGCCATCACGACCCGCATGCTGCTCCCGGCGGCGCGGTACGACGAGGGCGTCGAGCTGGTGCGCGCGGCGTTCGAGGGCTTCCCCTACGGCGACCCGACCGACCCCGCCAACCTCATGGGACCGCTCATCAACGAGCGCCAGCGCGAGCGGGTCCTCGGCTACATCGAGCGCGGCAAGGCCGAGGGCGCGCGGCTGCTGGTAGGCGGCGAGGTGCCCAAGCAGTTCCCGAAGGGGTACTTCGTCGAGCCGACGCTCTTCGTCGACGTCGACCCCGACGCGACCATCGCCCAGGAGGAGATCTTCGGGCCCGTCCTCGCCGTCCTCAAGTACGAGGACGACGCCGACGCGGTCCGCATGGCCAACAACTCGCGCTACGGGCTCTCGGGCGGGGTCAATAGCGGGTCGCTCGAGCGGGCCCTGGCGGTGGCGTCGCAGATCCGTACCGGGACCATCAGCGTGAACGGCGGCGGGTGGTTCGGTCCCGACTCCCCGTTCGGGGGCTACAAGGAGAGCGGCATCGGCCGGGAGCACGGGATCGCCGGCTTCGAGGAGTACCTCGAGCTCAAGACCATCGGCCTCCCCGCCGACGCCGCGTAACGCGCTTGGCGCGTCTTCCGGCGCCGGCCCTCGAGCGGCTCGAGCCGGTGCTGGCCGACCTGCGGGCACTGCCGGACCTGCGCGAGCGCAGCCCCGGCACCTTCACCCACCGCGGCGGCGCGTTCCTCCACTTCCACGCCTTCGCGACCGGGCTGGCCGCCGACGTGAAGGCCGACGGCACATGGCGCCGCTACGACGTCGACCGCGCCGCGGGGCGCCGCACCCTGCTGCGCGACGTGCGGCGAGTGCTCCGCGGCGACACCGCCGACCTCGCCGGCGACCCGACCTGACGCGCGAACCGCCCGCTACCATCGCCCTCAGGGTGGGTGACGACGAAGGGGACCACATGGCGACCACGCAGAACGACCTCGAGACGCTCCTGCCCTACGCGGAGTACCTCCCGAAGTTCGCCACCCTCGAGGAGGAGCGGCGCCACCGCAAGCAGCGGCTCGCGGCCGGCTTCCGTCTGTTCGGGAAGTTCGGGTTCGACGAGGGTGTCGCCGGTCACATCACCGCCCGCGACCCCGAGCACCTCGACCATTTCTGGGTCAACCCGTTCGGCATGAACTTCAAGCACATCCGCGTCTCCGACCTCCTCCTCGTCAACCGCGAGGGCGAGGTCGTCGAGGGCGACAAGGGCGTGAACGCGGCCGCGTTCGCCATCCACTCCCAGGTCCACGAGGCCCGTCCGGACGTCGTGGCGGCCGCCCACTCCCATTCGCTGCACGGGAAGGCGTGGTCGACGCTCGGCCGCCTGCTCGACCCGCTGACCCAGGACGCCTGCGCCTTCTACCAGGACCACGCGCTGTTCGACGACTACACGGGCGTCGTCCTCGATCTCGAGGAGGGCAAGCGCCTCGCGCACGCGCTCGGCGACGCCAAGGCCCTGATCCTGCGCAACCACGG
>Ga0102924_1003664_pt1 | contig 15983 bp, 16 predicted proteins | sample PaiPotPPM11metaG_FD_80116 | JGI IMG/M metagenome (GOLD analysis project Ga0102924, IMG submission 80116) | Iron sulfur acid spring bacterial and archeal communities from Banff, Canada, to study Microbial Dark Matter (Phase II) - Paint Pots PPM... ... | reverse complement strand
GATGATCGGCGAATACTGCGGCGACATGATAACGCCGATCACCTGGCGCGCTCCCGCAGCGACTTCCGGCACGACATCGGCGATGAAGGGTGGGGCGAAGCGCATCCCGGCGGCAACGTGGAAAGTAGGACCGCCGGGATGGCGCGCGTTGAGAGCAGCTTGCAGAGCATCCGCCTGCTCGCGAGTGACGCGCAGCAGGGGCGAGCCGCCGATGAGGTGGTAGCGGCGGCGAAACTCGGAGATGACCTCCGCGCTGGCCTCGCGCCCGCCATAGACATGTTTCAAGTAGATGGGAACGTCGTCGAGCGTGGCCGGCGAGCCGTAGGTCATGAGCAGCACGCCGATATGCTGTATAGATCGCGTTGTCATGTTATCCCTCGTGAAATTAGGGTTGACCTCCATCAGCGGGCTGTCTCCTCGTGGACGGCGGCGACTAAGCGGCGCAGCAGATCGGGATTGGTTGGAGCCAGCACGCCATGACCGAGATTGAAGATGTGACCGGGACGATTGGCGGCGCGGCGCAGGATGTCGCGCATTCCGTCCTGGATTGTCTCCCAGGAGGTGAGCATGAGCGTAGGATCGAGATTGCCCTGGATGCCGCGCTCAGGGCCGATGCGCGCCCAGGCGTCGTCGAGATCGACGCGCCAATCGACGCTGATCACGTCCCCGCCAGCGTCGGCCATCAATTCTAGCAAGCTGGCCGCACCTGTGCCGAAGTGAATAGCAGGCGTTCCCGTTTCGCTGACGCGCTCGAAAATGCGGCGGCTATAGGGCTGCACGTATTGCCGGTAGACGCTGGGACTGAGCGCGCCGACCCAGCTATCGAACAACTGCACGGCATCCACGCCCGCCTCGATCTGCGCGACGAGGTAGCGCGAGACGACCTGCGTCAGTTTCTCCATCAAGGCGTGCCACACACGCGGCTGACCGTACATCAGCGATTTGGCAAGCGCGTAATCACGCGAAGGCCGACCTTCGATGAGATAGCAGGCAAGGGTGAAAGGCGCGCCGGAGAAGCCGATCACGGCCTGTTTCCCCGCCAGTTCGCGGCACACCAGTTTGATCGCTTCCAGCACAAACGGCGTGGATTCCGCGGCATCGAGGATCTGCAGCGCCTCGACATCTTGCATGGTACGCACCGGATTATGGATAATGGGACCAATCTCCGGCTCAATTTCCAGGGAGATGCCCATTTTTTCGAGCGGCAGCATGATATCCGCGTAAAGGACGGCGGCGTCCACGCCGAAACGCTCGACCGGCATGACGGTGATTTGAGCGCACAGTTCCGGCGTCTTCGCCATTGTCAAAATATCATAGCGTTTGCGCAGCTCGCGGTACTCGGCGATGCAGCGTCCGGCCTGCCGCATGAACCAGACGGGCGTCGCATCCGGCTGCTGGCGCTGGCAGGCGGCGAGAAAACGCGCCGCGCCCGTCTGTCGCGGAGCGGGCGCGAGGGAAGATGAGGTATGTTGTTGTGTCATTGTTCCTTCACTTATAAAATTTTTTAAGGGTCTACGCCCTTTGGATGAAATGCCAAAGGGTGGAGAACCGGGCTTTTTAATGGTGCGCGCTGGCCACCGCTATTGCATGGCCCATGCGCTTCTCATATCATAACGCAGCAGCGGGGTTCTGGCAAGAAAAAAATCTGTAGAAATCTGAAATTTTGCGCATGTCGCATAGAGCTTTTATCATGATCTGGCCCTCCTGGCGCGCGAAAATGATCGCGCGTCATGTGGTACAATGCCCTCGACGACATGTTTGAAGAAGGAGATCATCGCTCTATGCCGGATCGACTTGTCTATTCCAGTGATGGCGGGCGCGTGACAACCTGCCCCGCTTGCGGTCAACCCTACAAAAACTGTCGCTGCGCATCATCCGACGCGGTAGCCAAAAAGGGTGATGGCATTGCGCGCGTGACGCGCGAACGCAAGGGCCGGGGCGGAAAAACGGTCACAATCATCACCGGAATAGCGGCCAGCGCGGATGTCATCGCCTCAGTAGCTCAACAATTAAAGAAGCTGTGCGGCTCCGGCGGCACAATCAAGGACGACGTCATCGAGATTCAGGGCGATCACTGCGAGAAGGTGCAGGCAAAACTGACAGAGATGGGGTATAGGGTGAAACGGGCGGGCGGCTGAACATATACACAATACGCGTAGCCCCTTGTACAGAATCCCATCATGCGCTATACTTGCAACAATACATCGGAATAATTGTGGAAGACGTGCATAATCATCGATACGTCTTCTTGAAAAGGAGAAATCTGCGTGAACCTGACAATAGATGTGGCGCGGAATATGTTAGAAGCGTGCAAGCAACGCGCCAGAGAATTACGCAGCCCGGTGAGCATTGCCATCGTCGATTCCGGGGGCCATCTGGTGCTATTTGAGCGCATGATGGCGCCGTATGGCTGGGCGACGGGGCAGATCAGCATCGCGAAGGCGACGACGGCGGTGATGTTCAACCAGCCCACGGACGCCGTGGCGCAGTGGGGATCGGGTATTCCCGGCTTTGCTTCAAGCCTGGCAGCAATGACGCAGGGCAATTTTATCATGGCTGCCGGCGGGTGGCCGATACGCGCGAGCGGCGCGACCATTGGCGGCATCGGCGTCAGCGGCGGCAACGCGCCGGGAAGAGACGATGAGATCGCGAAGGTCGGTCTGGCGACGCTGGAAGCGCTCGCGCCGCCCGTCCCAGCCAAACCCGCAGCACAACAGCCGCCCATCCCGGCGCAGCCACTTCCGCCGCAAGCAGCATTCTCTGGCGAGCAGCAACAGCACTCACGCCCCTACATGCAGCCAACTCCTTCCTATCCGTCGCTTCCTCCGCTGCCATCCTCCGGGAACGCTATCGGAGCGCAGCAGCCGCAGCCAGGGGGAACGGGAACGCATTATCTGCTCCCTGAACAGCAGGAAGAGAATACATATCCAGGTGATGAGGCATCCGAACCGTATAATGAGAACCGCTCAGGAGGGCAGTCATGACACAAGGTACAAGCAATCGATCTAACAAACGCTCACCGCGAGCGGGACGCTCCAAACCAATGCTGGTGACAACGCCTGAGAGCGAGACCGGCGAGGAGCAGCCACAGGAGACACAAGAGGTGGAAGAGACCATTCCCGTTGAAGAGACGACAACGAAGGCTACTCCACTCACCCCAGCGCGCCGCTTGCCGCGCTTTTTCTCAACCGTGGGGAAAAGCGAGAAGGAGCAAGGGGTCAGCGAGGAAGAGGTTGTACAGGCGCGTCTCGCCCGCGCCACACGCAGCAAAGCCGCGAAAGCGGAGACCACGCCGGCAGCCAGCGTAAAAGTGCAGGCCGGAGAGCAGGAGCGCAAAGCCGAAGTTCCGGCGAAAGGAGCGCCAGCCAGGGCCAACACCCCGGCGCGTCCTCCCAGCCCTTTCAAGATGAAATATATCATCGGTATGCTGGTGTACCTGCTGGGCGCGCAGCTCATCGGCCAGTTTGAACAGGGCCTGTTCAAAACCTATCATATCGACAGCGTGCTGGCACAATTCAACCTGTTCGGCCTTCCCGTCACGATCAGTACATCGACGCTGGCTTTCCTGGTTATCCTGGTCTTGCTGCTCGTCATTCTGGCGCGCCTTGACCTGATCCCACGCAGCTTCAGCGCGCTCACAGGCCAGCCTCCGCAGAAGCGCGGAAGCTCGTCAGGCCGGCAGAACAACAACGAGATTGCGCGCACGCCTCAGCCCACCATACGCCAGGGCGTCCAGGGCGCTGACGATGATCTCTACCAGCAATATCGCTCCAACCAGCGCCGCAAAAAATAATGGGAGATGATAGACTTTAAGGAAAGATAAAGACGATGCCCGAACCGACAGAGGATACTCCACCCGCAACGGGCTATGTGGTTGATGCGGAAAACGTCGCCGAAATGGCACGCCTGATCCGGCAGGCGCGGACGCTGAGCGAGCATTTTGGTCTTTTGCCTGAATCAATAGCTCCCTCGCCAGGGGAACGCATCCTCGATATCGGGTGTGGTTCAGGGGAATGGGCGCTGGCGATGGCCGAGCGTTTTCCTGACAGCCGGATCACCGGAATCGATATCAGCGAGCGCATGATCGCGTATGCCCGTTACGTGGCCCACGATCGCGGGATCGTCAACATACAATTTGAGGTGATGGATGCCTGCCAACCCGTGGCTTTCTCTGATGCTTCGTTTGACATGATCAATACTCGCTTCATCGTGGGATTCATGTCAACAGTCCTCTGGCCGCGCTTGCTGCGGGAATGTTTCCGGCTTCTGCGCCCAGGTGGACCCTTCTGCTCCTGCGAGCCGGAGAGTCTCGGTACGACGACCAGTTTATCGCTCGCGCAGTATAATCTGGTGATCACACAGGCGATGCGCAAAGCAGGAAAATGCTTTTCTCCATCCGGCGAGCAGTTAGGTATCACCGCTGTGCAACATCGACTTCTCCAGGAAGCGGGCTTTCAGCACCTGCGACAAGAAGCTTTGGGCATCAATTACTCGATCGGCATGCCGGCGCATCTCGCGATGGTAGAAAATTTCCAGACTTTCTTGAAACTTCTGCAGCCGCTTATCGTGCGCAATGGTCTAGCCACCCAGGAGTATATCGAGATTCTCTATGCCCGGACGCTGGAGGAGATGCAAGTTGATGATTTTTGTGCTATGGCTTTTTTCCAACGAGTATGGGGAAACAAGCCTGCATGAGCATGTCGTGAGGCTCAGTATTGCCCGCTAGTGGGTCAATCTCTTATCTGCGGCGGAGTTGAGAGCTTCTGCCGCTCGTCTATCTACTGGATTGAGGAGTTGACCATCAACTTTGGCAGCAGTCGCAACAATAACGCCATCTGCAACCTCCAGGAGTCTGTTGATATTCCTGGTAGTAACGCCGCCGCCAGCCCATATTGGTACGTCAGGAACTGCCCCCTTAACTCGCTGCAACCATTCCCACGTTTCCGCGTCGTTTCGCCCTGTTATGACAAGCCCATCCGCCTTCCCGAACCAGACAGCCTCGTGAGCCGTCTCTTCAAGCGTCATACCGGCCAGCGGCACGCCTGTCCGGTCATGGACATCAGCAAATATGGCGATATCTTCGGCTCCGATGGCACGGCGATAAAGCAATACCTCACGAGCGTTTCCCTGCACGATACCTTCCGCTCCAACCATAGCCCCAACCCAGACTTTGACTCGCACAAAGACAGCGCCGATGGCTTGTGCTATAGCCAGCGCAGCATGCCCATCATTTTTCAACACACAAACCCCAAGGGGAAGTGCGACTGCGGATCGGATTGCCGCGCCCAACATGCTCAGCCACGCCACGGTCTCAGGCCCAACCTGGGCAGCTACAGGGAGATCACCAACATTCTGAATCATCAATGCATCGAATCCAGCCTGGGCGTAGGCTTCCGCGTCAGCAATCGCCCGCTGTATGAATTCCTCGCGGAATGCACCCCTATAATCAATCGCTCCAGGAAGGGCTGGAAACCCTACCACTCCGATCAAGGGATGTTGCTTCATCCAGTCAGATGTAACTATCATGTTCTCACCTCAAGTGCTGTCAGCGTCGTAAGCCGGCGCCTCGCCTCGCCGCGATCTATCTGGAAAGCATGACGCCCCCCAAAATCCTCGGCTACAAAGGAAGCGGAGACTGTGCCATACCACGCTGCCATTTGCAAGTCGTTCTTTTCACACCAGCCGACCAGGAATCCACCACAGAACGCATCACCACAGCCAGTGATATCAACTGGGCGATCGACCAGTGTGGGAACAAACCAACTCGCCTGATCCGCAGCACGATACACGAACACTCCGTCAGCTCCCAGCTTCAGGCAGACAACAGCCGTTCCCCACTCTGCCAGGGCTCGAGCCGCTGCTTCTGGCCCATTCCAGCCACCTAAGAGGCATATTGCTTCCTCCCGGCTTGGACAGAATACATCGATGGCTGGCAAAATGCTCTGCCACAGGCGAGCAGTACCATTCACGCTCTCATGATGCGGATCTACCGTAATGCGAAGTCCCTTGCTCTTAGCCCAATGGACTAGCGGCGCCTGGAACTCGACAGGCAGAGGAGCAATATGGCAGCCTATAGCTCCGGCAGTCACGCCGGGCGGAATATCCTCAACTCGCGGTGTCAGCTCGGCGTAACTGCCAGAGGAAGCGAGTGGAACGTAATGACGCCCGCCTTCATCGTCATAAAGCTGCCATTGTCGAATGCGCCGGCTTTCACAGGGTATAAGACCATCGATTCGGTAGCCGCAGGCGGCCAGCTCTTCGATAAGGCTCACCGGATAGCCCTGACCAGGCCGTGCAACGATTGCCAGATCACCGGTCCAGATATGTACCCCTATGGCGGCATACAGAACATTGCCGCCCACTGTACCCATCGCGGTACGCCCATCTGGCAAGACTGTATCATCGATCGTCAAATGACCGAACACAATATAACGAGCCACCATCACCTCCGTACCTGGGCCACGATCCAGGCAAAATCTACGAGAACTCTCGTTTTTACCAGAACGATGAGGCAAAGAGACGCTGCTAGAGATTATATCAGGCTTTACCGGCGGCGCCTCCGTCCTTGTGGGAGTACACAATCTCACTGCCGAAAATCTGACGGAAGTTGACTTCCATGCGACTGCTATCATCAAACCCCAGCATTGTCAGCCCCTTGCTACTTGCGAAATGGTACGCAAATAACTCCAACGGGACGCAATAAGCAATGGGGGTCAATGCCTCGTCCAGCGACCCAGGTACGGAGAAGACATAATCCGCCAGGCGCATTGTAGCAGCATCATCAGGCGAGCATATAGCTATCGACGTTCCATGCATGTCACGCACTGCTTGCAGTTGCTCTCTGGCCCTGCTAATGCTCGCTCCCGGCGGAGCAATTGCAATGGTGACTGTTCCCTGATCGGTGCAGAAATATTGCTCATGCGCCCATTCCTCCATCTCTTGCCCAACTGCGGATACACGGGCCGCTTCAATCATCTTAGCCATACCAAAGAGCGCAGTGCCATAGTTTGGGCCGGCTCCGATGATGTGGATCGGCGTCTGCATATCGCATTTCTGTCCCAATTCAGCGGTTTGTGCCTCGCAGGCTGCAATCGTTGCCGTGATGACATCGGATTGCCTCCGGATTGTCTCAAGCCAGGTTTCGCACGCGGCGCTATCCAGCTTGCCCGACAGTTCAGCAATCCGCAGCGCAACAGCATAGAGCGATACCAGTGACGCGAGATAAGAGAGCGTTCCTGGACCAAAGCCTACGTCAGTATAGCGATAGGGCAGCGTCACGCTGCTTGCCTCTGCCAGAGGGCTATCAGCATTGAAGGTAATAGCTACGGGATACAGGCCATGCTGCCTGGCAAACAGGGCGCATTCCACCGTGCGAGTTACACGCCCAGAGTTTGAGACGCACACCACCCAGGAGCCGGGGGGAGCGAAATCCACCGCGTAGCGCGAAAACTCCAGCGACTCCAGAGCCTCTGTCGGAATGCCCGTCCAGCGTTCAAATGCCAGGCGAGTAGCCAGACCGACATAGTGTGAGTCTCCGCACCCGACCAGATAAATCCGTGGGGGAACAGTAGTGAGCATTCGACGCGCATTCGCAAAGATCTCGTCCGGTCCATGACGTAGCCACTCTACCTGTGCATGAATGCCTCGATACATATTCTCCCATTTGAGTTCGACATTGCGATCTACTCGCATGTATCCATCTCCTTCGTGTATTTCTAGAGATAGCCCCGAACCAGGACCCCGATGCCGAGGACCCGAAGGGCAATGGCGGCCGCGATGAGCAGAGCGCAGCCAATTACAATATACCAATCCACCCTCGTCAGGCGAATCTCCGTTATCATGGTACGATTGGGGCGCGCGCCAAATGCACGCGCCTCCATGGCAAGGGCCAGAGACTGCGCCATATCCAGGGTTCGCACCAACATAGGCCCAATCACGGCTACATAGCGCAAAGCACGCTGGAACGGATTTCCGCGCTTCAGATCAAGTCCGCGCGCGCGCTGCGCTTCAATGATAGTCGCTCGTTCAGCGTTTATCAATGGGACAAAGCGGATAGTGGAGGACATTACCATCCCTGCTTTGTATGGCAAGCCCAAGCGCAGTAGTCCAAGCGTAATGTGCTGTGGCGAGGTTGACATCATCCAGACACCGGCAGCAGTCACCATCAATGCTACTCGCAAGCCCATTGCCAGGCCAAATAGAAGCCCGTCACTGGTGAACTGCACGCCGCTGATCTGGAGGACAACAGATCCTTGATGGATATAGAAGGGCCAGATCACCACTCCTAGTATGAGAAACCAGAGAGCGAAGAGCAGGTAGGCGCGGAAGCTCTTGAGAGGTAATCTGGCCCAGAGTCCAATTGCAATCACGGCTGCGAGCAGGATGCCAAGATACGCCGGATTGTTGAAGAGCAAGGCCAGCACGAAGGATGTGCAAAGCGCAAAGAGCTTTGTGCGTGGATCGATCCGCTTGTGGAGATAGGATGGCCTTTCAACGTAGATACTATAGCCGACAGGCATCAGAAACTCCTTCCTGGCAGGCTGCTTCGGGCATCCTCGCTGCCGCTGAATGCATTGTGCAGGTACTCCAGCATTTCATCAACCGTCATCACGTCAGGCGGAACGCCGTGATGGTTGAGACGCTGTGCCACGCGGGTAATCTGGGGGGGCTTCAGACCGGCGGTGGCAAGCGCAGCGCCATCAGACAGGATAGACCGGGTAGGCCCATCGGCAACAATCTTCCCCTGAGCCATCACGACGGTGCGAGGGATGTATTCGGCCACGATACGAAGATCGTGGGTGATAATCACGATGGTACGTTCTTCGCTCTGGTTCCATTGCCGGAGCAGAGTCATGATGCTGCGTATACCCTGAATGTCAAGGCCAGTTGTCGGCTCATCTACCACCAGAATCGACGAACCCATAGCCAGTACGGATGCTACAGCCAGCTTTTGTCGCTCGCCTTTGCCTAACAGGAACGGGTAAGCGTCCTTCTTGTCCGCCAGACCTACCAACTGGAGTGCATGATCGACACGTGCAGACACCTCGTTCGGCGGCAATCCGAGGTTGTGCGGGCCAAAGGCGGCTTCCATGGAGACTGTCCTGTTAAAAATCTGGTGATCCGGATTCTGATAACAGTAGCCGACGCGCGCCGCCAGACTTGATACGGTCGCATTCCGGATATCGAGCCCACCGACGGACACACTGCCAGAGGTAGGTCGTAACAGGCCATTGAAGGTCTTCGCCAGCGTCGTTTTACCCGCACCATTTTGCCCCAGCAGGGCCAGAAAATCTCCCTTATGGATCTGAAGCGAAACATGGTCAAGGGCCAGAGGCATATCCGGCTCATACGTGTAGGACACCTCGTTAACATCGATGGCAACTTCAGGCTCAACCATCACATCAGTCTCGCTTTCGGAGGAGGAGCCGGTCCAAAAGCGCGATCGCCTCCTCCTCGTATGGTGTGAAATCGACTGGATCCACAAACTCTTCGGCTTCTAACGCCAGGAGCAATTCCGCTACCTGCGGCAGCCGCTCGCCAACCGTGCGACGAAAAAGCTCGGCGTTATGAAAAAACTCGCGTGGTGGGGCGTCGGCGACTATGCGTCCGCGGTCAATCTGGATAATTCGATCGGCAACGTTCGCAAGTTGCTCAACCTCATGCTCGACCATGATGATCGTCACCTGGTGTTCTTCGCGCAGTCGCTGTACTACCTGGAACACCTCATCCTTGCCCAACGGGTCAAGTTCTGACGTTGGCTCATCCAGGATCAGCACTTGAGGCTCCATCATCAGCGCAGAGGCAATCGCTATGCGTTGTTTTTGTCCGCCGGAGAGCCTGTATGTCTCGCGCTGCTCGTAGCCAGTCAGCCCTACAGTATGCAACACCCTGGGGATTGCGTCCCGTATCTCGCTGGCAGGTCGCATGAGATTTTCTGGCCCAAAGGCAAGATCTTCCTCTACTGTGAGACCGACGATTTGTGTTTCGGGGTCCTGGAAAACCATAGCGACTGATTCAGCAAGGATTGAAGGCTCTGTCTTGCGCGTATTCATTCCCTGAACGATGATACGCCCGCGTATCGTTCCACCAATCACATGCGGAATCAGTCCCTTCAGACACATGCACAGCGTGGTTTTCCCCGCGCCGGATGGCCCGGTAATTCCGACAAATTCACCGCGATTGATCTCCAGGTTGATGCCACAAAGGATCTGGTCGCTGGTAGGGTAACGGAAGGTCAAACCGTCAACCCGCACTACTGGCTCGCCCATTGCAGAGTCCTCCTACTGCTTGCTCGTGGCCGGCGGAGGCTCCGTTGTGGTTGCTGCCGAATCGTAATCCGCCTCCTCCTCCTCATCCGCTGCCTCCTGGGCAATCCCATAACGCTGCTTCCAGTACAGCCCTCTGCGGATGGCGATGGGATAGAGGATGGCAAGGTAGATCGGTGAAAGGATAGCAGGGAGGAGGCCCTGATTGGTTAAGATTGAAAGGGTAACGCCGCCCCATGCCACTGCCGGTGGAACCACGTGGGTAAAATCGAGCCAACCAGGAATCACGATGGCGTGAATGATCGGCGCGACGATGATACCCCAGAAATAAAAGGTCACAAGATTCAGTGGCTTCCTCAAATCCGCACCGGTGGCAAACTTGTAGGGGATCCAGGTGATGAAGGTATGTGACAGGCAGCCTGCAACCGACCCTAGAGTGAGCGCACCAGAGATGGCATCGCCAATCGGCATGGAGAACGTGACGCCAATGGCCCCAGGAAGGCCAAACACCACTGCCAGCGATTGAGCGATTGATAGGCTGGGGTTTAATCCGCCAATGCCAGGGATGAACTGAATCTGGATGGGGCGTCCGGCTATGTACAGAGCAGCACAAACGGCGATGATCGCGATGGTGGTTGCGTTCCATTTCAGCCCATTACGTACAAATCCACGCCGGGAGATTGTCCAGCCCGAGAACTCCATGACCCAGATGCCTACTGCAACGACCAATCCGAGGAGTGCCAGACCTTCCATAACGGGATGAAGGGGTCCTTGTCCTAACAAGGTTTGGAGGAACGGGGAATTCATCTTATTCTCCTTTCTAATTCTGACGTGATAGCTGACGCAAACTGGTTGTGTAGTCTCTTCATCAGTCAATCTCTATCTAGCAGGTTCACCTCCTTTTGGATTTAGCTCTTGCGTACTGTCTGGAATTCGATGTAATCGCAATTGTGGTAATTCTCGCAGTACAGTACGGGTTGGCCCATTCCTGTATAGTGAAGTTGCTTCAAAAGCAACAGCGGATGACCGACCTTAACGCTGAGATGAGAAGCCAGAGTCTCGTTGGCAATCGTAGGAATGACTTTACATGTGGCAAACACAACCTCTACTCCCGCTTTCTGCAATCTCTCGTAGAGGGACCAGTCTTCTGCGCTTTTCTGCAGCGATATCGCATCAGAGCCGAGAAGATGTTCTGGTAAATATTCATCCGAGTAAACGGCGGGATGACCATTGGCGAGGCGCGTTCGGGAGATATGAAGAAATTGCACGTTCTCCGGTAAATCGAACAGATCAGTAATCCACTTCTCCACCATCGTTAATTCTATCCGGCAGCCAGCTATTCCTGGCTGATATCCCTGCTCGCGAATCATCTGCGTTGTACCCATCAACTCAGTCAGATTCCCGCGTAACACGCTGCGTGGTAAAGAAGATACAAAAGTACCGCGTCCGTGCTGCCGAACCAACAATCCTTCCTGCGTAAGCAGAGAAAGAGCCTGCCGAAGCGTTGCGCGGCTCACCCCAAGTTGCTCTGCGAGTTGAGGCTCAGCAGGTAGACGTTGGCCGGACACAAGCCGACCATTGGCAATTGCTTTGCGAAGAGTGTCCGCCACCAGGTCAGGGAGTGGGAGTCCGCCAATACGCAAGGAAAGCTCTTCCGTAGGGTTGATCTTATCTGCCATGGTATTCACCTCAATCTTGTTGGATGACTGATGTCTGACATCTGACAAAAGTATAACAGGCAGGAGAGAAAATGTCAAGAGAGCGATCTAAAACAGCTTGCGCTCATAGGTGTACAAAACCGAACCGTTCCATTCGTAGCCAGCCGCGACAAAGGCGTCGCGTACCATCATCATATCCGGTACATGAGCGCGGATGTGGGGGATGCCCATATCGGCGGCCTGTTTGCGCAAGGCATACGCGATCAAGCTGATGGCTTCGCTGGTGCCATCGATGTAGCCAATGAAGAGTGAGGAATCTTGTCGTCCCTGGAGCGTCTCCACAAACGCGAAGCCGTCGAGGCGCTGCCAGCGCCGCAGCACATACACTTCCCCAGCGTTCACCTTTGCGCTGATCAGCGCATCATTGATGACATAGCCCGTGTAGTTCTGGTAGTACAGGCCGCCGCTCGCGGGTACAATGCTTGAGGTATTCAGATAGTCCATGATATCGTCGCCATCGGCTGCTGTCGCCAGCCGCGGCAGGTCATGTCCAACCTCGCGTTCAGAGAGCGTGTCCATCGGCTCTGCCGAGAACGGGGCAAAAGCGCCGACCCTGCGCCAGAAGAGCCGTTCGACCATCGCGATTGAGGCGACGTTGTCGAATGATGTGACCAGGCGAGCATAGCGCGCGCCGCGCTTCATTGCCTCTTCGATGCAGGCGGTGTTGAGGACGGTTCCCAATCCCTGACGTTGATAGGCCGGGTCTACACGCAGTCCCTCCAGCCAGGCATCGGTAGGGGAGAGCATCTGCATATGCGCGATGCCCACGGGCAGTTCATCAACAGTGGCGACCAGCAGGAGGCCGTCGGGGTCGTTGAGCCATTCATCCCAGACGTATTCGACATAGTCTCCCCACTCCCAGGTATGGGCGCAGAAGGCCAGCACAATGTCGCGATCCTCAGCGCGCGCCGGGCGAATTTCTCTGTATGACATGGGCCGCTCCGTTTCTAAGTATCACTTATATTGTATATTACGATTACAGTGTAGAGTAAGAAAAGTTTTCAGGACGATTGCCTTGTCAATACCGCGAGGGTTGCCAGACCCCACAAGGGAGGTCTCTACATGTCGCACGCCTCGACGGGCCATAAGGTGTAGAGACCTCCCTTGTGGGGGTCTGGCGCGTGGGGTCTGGCAACATTCACACGCTCTGGGTCGCCGTGGAAACGATTATTTTTAGCACGGATGAATGGCATGCAACTCAACGATACCACTGATTATCAGCGCTGCTTTGTCTGCGGGCAGCGCAATCCTTTTGGGCTGAAACTAGTTTTCCGCCGGGAAGATACCTCTATCGTCGCGGATTTTCAGCCGCGCGAGGAACACCAGGGCTTCCCTGGCATCATCCACGGCGGCATTGTGGCCTCAATCCTCGATGAGACGCTGGGCCGCACATCGATCCTGGCGCAGCGCCCGGAGTGGACGATGACGGGTAGGCTGGAGATACGTTACCGGCGCTCCGTGCCGTATGGGCCGCTGCTGCGCGTGCGCGCGACGCTGGGGGCGCAGCGCTTGCGCATGATCCGGGCAGCGGGCATCATCACGTTTGCCGATGATGAGCAAGTGATCCTGGCGGAGGCGCGCGGAACCTTCCTGTCGCTGCCGGAGGAGACAGTTGACACCATTCTCAAGGATTATCCAGGACTGCGCGGGTTTTTCGAGGACACCGGGGAATAAACGGAACAGGCTAAATGATTGCCGTTCCGCGCGTTGGGCGGCAATCATTCAGCGCGTTCCGTTTATTCTATGCCGTTGTTAAAATTGGTCGTCTCTGGCTGCAAAGGGGCCATCGGCGGCATAGGGCTGAGAATCTGCGGCACGGCCTTTGGCGAGGTCTCGTCAGGAACAATGATCGCGCCGGTCTCCGTCATGATCTCTTGCAATTGCCGGGCGTCGAGAACTTCGTGCTTGCGCAATTCCTCCGCGATGCGATCCAGCGTGAGGCGATGGGTACTCAGCAGCGCGATGGCGCGGCCATAGCATTCACGCACCATCCGATCGACCTCGTCGTCAATCGTCTCGGCGGTCATTTCGCTATAGTCGGTGGAAACACCGGTGTCGCTGGGACCCGCAAATGGGCTGCCGCGCTCGCTGAAAGAGATCGTACCCAGGCGCTCGCTCATGCCCCAACGCATGACCATTTGCCGGGCAATCGCCGTCACTTTTTGCAGATCGTTTTCCGCGCCGGTGGTGACACGCCCGAAGACGACTTGCTCGGACGCCCGCCCACCCAATGCAGTAACAATTTGCGTGAGCAGATATTCTTTCGAGTAGTTGTAGCGGTCGTCCAGGGGAATGGAGATGGTAACGCCGAGAGCCTGGCCGCGCGGCACGATAGTCACTTTCGCGACCGGGTCGGCATACTCGGAGAGCAGGCCCACCAGGGCGTGGCCGCCTTCGTGGTAAGCAATCACTTTGACGTCCTCCTCGCTGAGAACGAGCGGGCGTTCCGCGCCGAGCAGGATTTTGTCCAGCGCGTCCTCAAAACACTGCTGTGTCACAGAGTCGAGGTTACGGCGGGCCGCGAGCAGCGCCGCTTCGTTGACCAGGTTCGCCAGGTCCGCGCCGACCATGCCGGGCGTGGCCCGCGCTATCGCGGTCAGATCGACATCGGGCGAAAGCGGCACGGGGCGCGAGTGGATCTTGAGGATTGCCAGGCGACCATTCCAATCAGGACGGTCAACGGTGACGCGGCGGTCGAAGCGTCCGGGGCGCAGCAGCGCCTGGTCGAGACCATCGGGCCGGTTGGTCGCGGCGATCACGACGACCGCCTGGCGCGTGTCAAAGCCGTCCATCTCGACGAGCAACTGGTTCAACGTCTGCTCGCGCTCCTCGTTGGTATTGATGCTCGCGCCGCGCTGGCGTCCTACGGCATCGATTTCATCGATGAAAATGATGCTCGGAGAGGCTTTCTTCGCCTGGTCGAACAGATCGCGCACGCGGCTCGCGCCGACGCCGACCAGCACTTCGACAAATTCGGAGCCGGACATAGAGAAGAACGGCACCCCAGCTTCGCCAGCCACGGCGCGCGCCAGCAAAGTCTTACCGGTTCCTGGCGGGCCGACCAGCAGCACGCCGCGCGGGATCTTCCCGCCCAGACGCTGAAACTTCTGCGGCGTCTTGAGGAACTCGACCACTTCTTGCAATTCAAACTTCGACTCATCTACGCCCGCGACATCGGCAAAGGTCGTGCTGGGCCGGTCTTCAAGGATCAGCTTGGCGCGGCTCTTGCCAAAGCTGAAGATACCTTGCTGCCCTTGCCCTGCCCTGCGCGTAAAGTAGATGAACACGCCAATCACCAGCAGAAAGGGTACAACATAGATCAGGATATTCAGCCAGAAGCTATTATCCTGGGGCGGCTGAGAACTAACCACCACGTTTTGCTTTTCCAGCAAAGGCAAGAGGTTCGGATCGCCGTTGGGCAACTGGATGACATCGTACTGCGTATCCTGCCCAACCGCGTTTTTAAAGTTGCCGGAGATGTCGTTCTGGCCGTTGAAGGTCGCTGTTTTGATATTGCCCTGGTCGATCTGCTGGTAGAACTGGCTATAGGTAAGCTGATCAACCTGAGAGGCGCTGGAGCTGCTGCTCTGGCTGAAGTACGAGTATGCTAAGATCGCCAGCATGAGCATGACGATCAACAGGAGCCAGCGATTGAGGCTCGACGGTGGCCGTCCCGGCGGCGTTTGCCCATTTGGCCCGCCGCCTGGGCGCTGTTGATTTTGTGGTCGCGGCGGCGTATTATTGTTATTCTGAAGCCAGAGAATACTGGCAATTCTTTTGACCATCGAGATTGCCCTGCTTTCCCGTTCCCCGCAAGCAATGATCTCTGCATGGGAACCTGCAAGTTGTTGAGAGAATGAGCGCATCCTTCATATTCCTTACGGACACGGGTATGTATGAGTTACAAAAAGTAAGCTGCACGCTATTGTATTGACGTTTTAATTATACCTTACGGATGCATGAAATGTACACATGTTGGGGGAATTGGGAGAACGAGATG
>Ga0102924_1003663_pt1 | contig 15986 bp, 13 predicted proteins | sample PaiPotPPM11metaG_FD_80116 | JGI IMG/M metagenome (GOLD analysis project Ga0102924, IMG submission 80116) | Iron sulfur acid spring bacterial and archeal communities from Banff, Canada, to study Microbial Dark Matter (Phase II) - Paint Pots PPM... ... | reverse complement strand
TCGCGCAGCTGCGCGAACGCTACGGCAAACCGATTCCGGGCCTGCAAGTTTTCGGCCGCACCATCGACATCGTCGCGAACATCATTGCACGGGGCCAAGATGCGCTGCAGATTCAAATTTTCGGCAACGACATCAACAAGCTGTACAACATCGCCGAATTCACGGCGATTCCAAAATTGCAAACGGAGATTCCCGGCCTGCAGCCTCCGCAGCCCGGCATCACGACGTCGCAGCCCGAGATTGACGTCAGCGTGGACCGTGTGACGGCCGCGCAATTGGGCGTTAGCACGCAGACGATTTCGCAGGTAATTGACATCGCGACCGCCGGTCAGACGGCGTCGTACATGCAGATCAACGGAACGCAGTATCCGATCGAAGTACAGTTGCCGCCCGACCAGCGCCGCAGCCTGCAGTCGATCCAAAATCTGATGGTGCCGGTCTCGACCGTTCCGACCGGACTCGTCGTGAGCACGTCGTCTTCGAACCCGAACATCGCCGCCGGCACCAACGGCAGCCTCTCGCTCAACACTGCGAGCGGCCCCACCTCGAGTTTCACGCTGCAGACCATGCCGCTGGCGGAACTGGCCAAAATCACCTTCGGCGCCGGTCCCTCGCAAATCACGCGGCAGAACAAGCAGCGCGAGATCGACATCAACGCCGGATTGAACATTCCGCTCGGCGACGCGGTCGCGCAATCCACCCGCGTCATGAACTCGATCGCACTGCCGGCCGGCTATTACTGGGCGTTCGGTCCGCAAGTGCTGCAGCAGGGACAGACGTTCTCGAGCCTCGGGCTAATCGTCGCGCTCGCGATCATCCTCATTTACATGCTGCTCGCATCGCAGTTCGAGTCGGTGCTACATCCGCTCGTCATTATGGTGGCGGTACCGCTGGCCTCAGCCGGCGTTGTGTTCGGCATCTTCTTCCGCAATCTTATCTGGTCGGCAGGCGATGCAATTACGCGGCAACCGTTTACTCCGATGGCGTTCGGGTTGACGGCCTTCATCGGCGTGCTGATGCTCGTCGGTATCGTCGTCAAGAACGCGATTTTGGTCGTCGAGTTCAGCAATCAGCTGCGCGAGCGCGGCATGAGCGCGCGCGACGCAGTCTTACGGGCCGCTCCGATGCGCTTGCGGCCGATTTTGATGACGACGTTTGCAACGATCGGCGGTATGACGCCCATCGCTCTCGGGATCGAAGCGGGAAGCCAGACGCAAGCGCCGCTCGGCACCGTCGTCATCGGCGGACTCTTCGTGTCGACGACCCTCTCGTTGATCGTCGTTCCAACGCTCTACCTTTGGGCCTCCCGGCACATCGAACCGCGGCTCGGCGGATTCCATCGCGGCGTTGCGTCTACGATGGTGCGTGGCGAAGAAGAGTTCGGCGAAGAGCCGATCAGCGTAATCGAATAAAGAAGGCGATCGTCATCGCGGTGCCGATGGCAATGACCGCGCTCCGCGCAATCGGTTGCGGAACGCGGCGAAAAAAGCGTGCGCCGAAATATCCGCCGGCTAACGCGATCGCCGCCATCGGCAGCGCGTAGCGCCAATCCACGATCCGCGCGACCACGAACGGAATCAGCGCGACGCCGTTGATCGAGACCGAAAGCACGTTTTTGATTCCGTTCTGGGCGTTGAGCGTCGGCAGCCCCGAAAATGCCAGCACGGCCAGCATCAAAATTCCCATACCGGCACCGAAATAGCCGCCATAGATCGCAACGAAGAACTGCGCGCCGATCTGCCAGGGTGCATGTCCTGGCGGTGCGTCGGAGCGGCGCGTGAGCCACGGACTTGCAGCAAAAACGACGGTTGCGAACAGCAGCAGCCAGGGAATCAAACGCTCGAAGAGGGCGGGCGGCGTCACCAGAAGCGCGATCGCTCCCAGCAGAGATCCGACGATGCTTACGGCAATCAGGGGCAGCAGCAATCTACGATACGCAACGACTTCTTCTTTATAGCCCCGCGCGCTGCCGATCGTGCCGACCCACATCGCGGCATTATTGGTAGCGTTGGCCGAAATTGCGGGAACGCCGGCATATAACAGCGCTGGGAACGAAAGAAAACTGCCGCCGCCTGCGACGCTGTTCATCGCTCCGGCGATCAACGCCGCCAAGCCGGGGAGAACGACGTGCGCCGTCGTCAGGGTGCGACGCGTTCGCGCTTGGTGACGCGATAGACGTGACGGACGTTCTTGAGCGATTCCAGCCGCGTGATGATCCGATGCAAGTGATCGAGATCGCGAATCTGCACGGTGAGACTCGTTACCGCTAGACCGTCGCGGCGCACGCGGGCCGTTACCGAACTCACCTGCGTCTTCAGCTCGGCAAAGACCGCCATGATGTCTTGCAGGAGTTGCGAGCGGTCATCGGCCTCGACCTCGATGTCGACCGCGTGTGTGAGGTCGGCGTTGGTGTTCCACTGCGCCTGCAGGATACGCTCGGGTGTCGAATTGACGTTGGCTACCGGACAATCGGCGCGGTGCACCGTTACCCCGCGGCCGATGGTCACGTATCCGATGATCGGATCGCCGGGAACCGGGAAACAACACTTTGCCAAGCGCACGAGCACGTCGTCGACGCCGGCGATGCGCACGCCGCTCGACTTGCGTCCGTCACGGCGCGAGGCCGGACGCCGGCCGATCTTGGTCAGATCGACGACGTTACCGCTGCGCACGTCTTCGCGCAGCCGGTTGGCTACGGCTGCCGCCGACGCGTCGCCGAAACCAATCGCCGCGTAGAGATCCGCCGGCGTTGCGTAGTTTAGTCGTGCGGCGATACGTTCGATCAATTCGCCGCGCGCGGTGTCGACGCGCACGCCGATTCGCGCCAGTTCGTGCTCGAGGGTCTCTTGGCCGGCCAGCACGTTTTCCTCGCGGCGCTCCTTGCGGAACCACTGTTTGATCTTGTGCTTCGCGCTCGACGTTTTGACGATCGAAAGCCAGTCCAGCGACGGGTGGCCGCTGGTTTTGTTGACCAGAATTTCGCAGATGTCGCCGTTGTTTAGTTGCGAGTCGAGCGGGACGATCCGCCCGTTGACCTTCGCGCCGACGCAGTGGTTGCCGACATCGGTGTGCACCGAGTAGGCGAAATCGAGCGGCGTCCCGCCGGCCGGCATTGAGAAGACGTCTCCCCGCGGTGAGAACACAAAAACTTGTGAATCGAAGAGATCGAGTTTGAGATTTTCCATGAACACGCGCGAGTCGCGCATGTCCTTCTGCCATTCCAGCAACGCTCGAAGCCAGGAGAGTTTGTTCTCGAACTGGTCGGCCTTGCCGCCCTCTTTATAGCGCCAGTGTGCGGCGATGCCGTATTCGCTCGTGCGGTGCATGTCCCAGGTGCGAATCTGGATCTCGAGCGGCTCGCCCGCCGGTCCGACGACCGTCGTGTGCAACGACTGGTACATATTCGGCTTAGGCATCGCGATGTAATCTTTAAAGCGTCCCGGAAGCGGCGTCCAAAGCGCGTGTACGGCACCGAGCGCGCCGTAGCAATCTTTGACGGTGTCCACGATGATGCGAATCGCGGTTAGATCGTAGATCGTCGAAAAATCGCGTCCCGACTTGATCTTCGTATAAATGGAATAGAAGTGTTTAGGGCGGCCGTGAATTTCGGCCTGAATGTTCATGGCCTTGAAGTCTTCGCGCAGCCGCGTGATGGCTTGGTGAACGTCGGCTTCGCGTTCGCGGCGCGTTTTGGCAACGAGTTCGACGATCTCGCGGTAGCGATCGGCATCGAGGTAGCGCAAGCAATCGTCCTCGATCTCCCACTTGATCTTCCAAATGCCCAGCCGGTGCGCGATCGGCGCGTAGATGTCGAGCGTCTCGCGCGCGATCGCCTGTTGTTTAGCCGGCGGGAGACTCGCCAGTGTGCGCATGTTGTGGAGGCGGTCGGCCAACTTGATGATGATGACGCGAATGTCTTTGGCCATTGCCATAAACATCTTGCGAAGGTTCTCGACTTGCGCGTCTTCTTTGGACTGATACGGAATGCGCGTGAGTTTGGTGACGCCCTCGACCAGTTGCGCGATTTCCTCGCCGAATTCGGCCGCGACTTGCTCGCTGGTAACCGACGTATCCTCGACGACGTCGTGCAGGAGCGCGGCGGCGATCGTCTCGCGGTCCATCTCCAACTCGGCCAGCACACCGGCAACCGCAAGCGGATGCTCGATGTAGGACTCGCCTGAAGCGCGCCGCTGCCCTTGGTGGGCGGCATCGGCGACCTCGTAAACGCGCGTAAGCCACACCCCGTCGAGGGCGGGGTCGTATTGGCGGACGCGGTCGATGAGCTCGCGGATGGTCATGGCTATCCGCCCATTATAGCGCCTGGCCGGCCAAGCGCCAGCATTCAGCGGCGTTTAGGGCCGGGGCGATGGGGCTGCGGGACGCTCGATCGTCTCGACGTCGAGTTTGTCTTTGAAGAAAACGGTCGCGATTTTCCCGTCGCCGTCGAGAATCATCCACATGTAGATGTTGCCGTTCGCGCAGCGCATTTGGTAGATGTAACCGTGCGCATCCGGCGGAATGTCCTCGGCGGAGAACGGCGCGACGAACGCCGTGTCGTCCAACGGCCCGAGCGCCGCCAGCACGTGCGCGACGTCGTTGACTTTGGCGTCGGTCAACTTCGGAATCACTTGCGGCGCGTACAGGGCTTTGTTGATGTTGGCGGCTTGCCATGCAACAAACTGCTGTCGGGCGACTTTGGTTACCGCCGGATCGGCAACCGGCGCGGGTGTTGGCGCAGGCGTCGGGGTTGCGCTCGGACGAGCGGCGACCGGAGCGCTCAGCGCGATCGCGGCGACCATCATCGCGTGCAGCATTCTATTCAATCGCATTACGCTCGCTCGCTCAATACGTCAGAAACGCCACGACGTCGACACCGGCCAATGTCTTGCGCCCTTCGAGCGCGGCAAGTTCGATGAGAAACGCAAAAGCCTCGACGTGCGCTCCCAGACGCCGCAATAAGCGTAGCGTGGCTCCCGCAGTTCCGCCCGTCGCAAGCAAATCGTCCACGACGACGACGCGATCCCCGTCGCCGAGTGCGTCGGCATGCACTTCCAGACTGTTGGTGCCGTATTCCAGGGCATACGCTTCAGTCAGTTTATCGTGCGGTAACTTGCCCGGTTTACGAATCGGGATGAAGCCCGTGCCGATAGCATATGCCAGCGGCGCGCCGAAGATGTAGCCGCGCGCCTCGACGCCGACCACATAGTCGACGCGACGATCTTTGAAGCGCTCGACGAATAAGTCGATCGCGCCGCGAAATCCGTCCCTATCTTTTAATAAGGGCGTAATGTCGCGAAACAGGATTCCGGGAATGGGAAAATCCGGAATTGAGCGGATAAGGGCTTCGATGGCCACGACGCACGGGTGTTCGCGCACGAGTCTCCGCTGCCTTTACGGGCGTAGAGATCAGCGGCGCGAAGGGAAGAACGCAGTATTCGGCGCTTACGACTTTTTCTGAAGAACCCCGATGGCCGGCGGCTGCTCCTTGCGTTCGCCATCGCAATTATCGTGCACGAATTGTTTGCGGCACTATTTCCGGGTGGCACGGCGCGCGGCACATCGCAGCAGGTCGCAATCGCACAAGTTACCATCGAGCGCGTCACGCCGACGCCTCCTATACCGACGGCGCCTCCGCCACCGCGGCGACACGCGCAGGTCGTTACCGCCGCCGTTGCGTCCGCGCCGAGCGCTCCGGCGCGCAACGAGGCAGTCGTGCGGACGGGCGCTCCACGACCGAAACCGCCGCCGTTTTCACACGCCAAACCGATTTGGGACATACCGGTCGGCGGCCAAGGTGCGGGTGCCGGACGCGGCGCAGGCGCGGGCAGCACCGGCAGCGGTTCAGGGGCGGGAGGCGGCGGAGCGCAACCGTGCGGTTACGTTGAGTTCTCCAATCCACATGGCGTGCGCTACGATCCAACCACCGGCGGCTCGTGGGTCGATGTTGAGATGACGGTGCATTTCCCCGATGGGCACACCGAGATGCTGCAGCTCGATTACGCGTGGTACTATGCGAGCGCCGCCGCCGATCCGTGGTCGCCGCAAAACCTCGACGATCCAAACTTTCCGACGCGATTTCAATTTCCGCCGCCGGCCAAACGCGCGAGCGAACCGTTGCCGGTGCAATACGTCATCGCACACTCGTCGAGCGACGGGCGAACATTTCTTAAGACGTGTCCGTGAATATCGGGTTAGTTCTGCAAATGCGGTGTGACGTATGCGCGAAGTTCGCTTTCCCATCGTTGCGTGAACGACTGCAAAATGCGTGCCGTTAGTCCCCAGATGCGGCGGCCTTCGTAGTCGAGCACCAGACTGGGAAGATGCAATCCGCCGAACTCGATGCGGCCTTTGCGCACACCTTGCGTAACGATCGTCTGGAGCGGTACGAGAAACGCGCCAGCGGTTTCGTTGCCGTCGATGACGAGCGCGCCGGGTGCGACGACCGCCACAAACGGCGTCACGTGGAAGTTGTTGGTCAACTGCTGTCGCAGCATCGGCAGATGTCCCACGATCGTCACGCGCTCGCGTTCGACGCCGACTTCTTCGCGCAGTTCGCGCAATGCGGTCGCTTGTAAATCGGCATCTTCGGGATGAACGCGGCCGCCAGGCAGCCCGATCTGCCCCGGATGATCGCGCAGATGTGCGCCCCGCTCGACGAAAATCACGCCGTGCGGCGGCGTTTTGAAGATGGCGATGACGACGGCGGCTTCGCGGCGCGACGGCATGGAAACGATTGTAGCCAAGCGGGGCGCTTGGCGACAACACCGAAGGCCTGCGTTCGATGAGCGAACTCGCGCAGCGAGCGTGCGTGCCCTGCCGCGGCGGCGTTCCACCGCTGACGCACGAGCAAATCGCCCCGCTCCTCGCGCAACTCGCAAGCGCCTGGCAGGTGCGCGAACGCAGCAATGCCGGCGCTCCGGTGCTCTATCTCGAGCGGACCTATCGCTTCAAGAATTTCGCCGGTGCAATGGATGCAGCGGTGGCGATCGGTCGTATGGCCGAAGAGCAGCGCCATCACCCCGATCTCCACGTCGCATGGGGAATGTTGCGCGTCGAGGTGTGGACGCACAAAATCGGTGGGTTGACCGAAAGCGACTTCGTTTTCGCAGCAAAATCCGAAGCGATCGCCGCCTCGCTGGGCACGCAAATCGACTGACGCGGCTCTAGCGGGCCGGCACCAACCACACAGTAGGCCTTCGACGCACCACGTCAGGAGGCTACATGCTGCAACCGATCACCACCATCCCGTCGCGCCGCTCGCTCGAGTTCGGCATCTATCGCGACGGCGACAACAACCTCGATTCCATCCAAGAGGCGACGCTCGTGCAGGCCCTGCGCACGAGCCGCAGCGATCCACGCATCGAGTTTACGGTCGAGGATACCACATCGCTACACGGTGGTGACCTGCATACCGACGAGTATACGATCGCCGGCGGCTCGATCGGCCACGTGCGCCGTGACGAAACGCATCCGATGAGCGACGAGCGCAATCTCGCGCGCTTCGTCGCGCGCACCCTCGACAACGCCGAAACGAGCGGAGCGACGCAAACGTGGTTAGATCTCGTCGATCACGGCGGCGGTGACGGGGGCGGACTCCAAACCAGCGACGGGCGCTGCATGACGATGCCGGACATTGCACAGGCAATCGCCGACGGCGTCGCAATACATAGCCGCGAGCATCCTGAAGATGCCGGTCGCGCCGTCGACGGCGTCGTCGCCAACCAATGCTTGATGGACACGCTCGGGTTCGCCGATGCGCTCTCGCACGCCGGCGTAAAGTGGTTGGCGGCCTCACCCGAAACGATGCTCGCGCCGGGCGCGCCGAGCGACGTCGCCCACGCTATCGCTTCACACGAAAGCGACGAAAAAGCGATGGCGCGCGCCGTGGTGACCGACGTGATGCGCACGAAGTACGAAGCCGGCTTTGCGAGTTTCGGGCCGGCCGCCGCCTTCGACGTACTCGACCTCGACCCGGCGAAAATCGGAAGCGCCGAAAATGCGATCCTGCGGTTCAACGATGCAGCCGTCGCGGCCGGTCACGTTTCGTCGGTTCGCGCACTGCTACGCCAGGACGTCCGGGCCATCGACGGTATGGCGCGCTTTCCAGGGGCTACGGCCGATATGCCGTGGCGTGCAGATCGCCCTGCGATTGCCGTTTACGACGCGATTGCCGCAGACGGCAGGCTCGATCCCGAATTGCGGCGCGACGCGCAAGCCGCGTCCGACGCAGTCGGCGCGCTCGTCCTGGCGCATCGCGAAAGCGACGGGTTCGCAGCATTCGGAGGCACCGATTACTCCGACGCCGCTGGTCCGACGATTCACGCGCCGGTCACGCGCAAACAAATCGACCCATGGGCGTCGCGCGGCATTAGCGAAACCGACAACGCGTTCTACCGCACGGTTCATCAAGACGCATTTGCTCGCGGCTTAGCCTAGCGACTTGTCGTTGCCGTCTGGAAATCGCGAAGCCGAACGCCTACTCGTAGATCACGGGGTCGTCTTCAACACGAGCGGTGTAGCTTCGGCGCGCGCTGACTCCCAGGCGAGCAGCGCGCGTTTTCGAGGATTTCCCCATTTGTAGTTGCCAACGACGCCCGAACTGGCGATAACGCGGTGACACGGAATCAATACCGCGACCGGATTTACCGCTAGCGCGTTGCCGACCGCACGCACTGCTTTCGGTTCGCCGATAGCGCGCGCGACTTGCGCGTAGCTGACGCGTTCGCCCGGTTCCAGTTGCAGCAACGCGTTCCACACACGCAGTTGGAAATTGGTTCCCGCAATGTGCAGCCGCAACGGTTCGCCGCCCTCGCCGAATGCCTGTCGCGCAACCGCTTCGGCAACCGCGTCGTCGCGCTCGAACGTCGCGTACGGCAAGGCCGTTTCGGCAGGCTCTAGCGGCCCCACCGCATCGACGAAATCCAGCATCGCGATGCCGCGCTGCGTTCGCGCGACGCGAATCGTTCCGAATGGCGTCTGCCCGAAACCGTAAACGACACGCATGTTGCGGCCGCCCGACGTATACTCGCCCGGTGACATCGCATCGATCGAGACAAAATGGTCGTGAAGACGCGACGGGCTCGAGAGGCCTACGTCGAGTGATGCATCGAGTACGCTGGCGTCGCGATCGAGCAGCGACTTCGCCGATTCGAGCGTGAGCGCGGCAAGAAATTGCTTCGGCGACACGCCGGCATAACGTTTGAAAAGCCGTTGGAAATGAAAGCGGCTTAAACCGACGTGCGCCGCGACCTCGTCCAACGAGGGCTGCTCCGCCCGGCGCTCGATCAGATAGTCGATGGCTGATGCGATGCGTTGGTAATCTTGTTGCATCATTTTATGCTCTCCGAGCACGGGCCGCAAAGCATCCCGGCTTGGCGTAGTGAACGTCGATGAAAGCGACGTGTGGATTCTCGAACGTCGACGTAAGCCAATCGAAGAGCCGATCGCCTTCGATTACGTCGGCGGTGGACAGCATCGCATCGGCGTCGAATGCGCGAACGCTCAGCTGGCGGCGGGCAAGCACGGCTGGAACCTCATTGACGGCGTCGTATGCCGCGCGCGCGCCTTCGCGAACGTAGACGGCATGCGAAGAACGGAATGGCGAGTCGGCATCGAGATGCGTGAAGTTCACAAGAATGGCTTTTTCGCCAACCTCTAAGTCGCGCATTTCGATTCGGTCGGGATACCCCGGCGTGGCGTCGACGACGTAGCGGCGCGCCCCCCGCGCTGCGAGTTCGTCGTCGCTGAGTGCGAAAAGATGGTTGAAACGTTCGGGGGCCAACCCGGTGATACGGAAACTACTCATGCCCTCATCATAGTCGGATGCCGGTAGCCGCGCATTCCGAATCTTGCTCAGCGCAGGTGCGCCACACCGGAAGGATAGATCGGGCGGTTGATAATCCGTTCGAGCGACTCCGCCGGCGCGCTCAGCACCACGTCGCAGAAGCGGACGAAACTGTCGCGAATGGCTTCGCCTTCCGCAAACCGCTCGTTATCACGCATGTCGATCTTTTCGGAAACCGGCAAGAACCGGACGTAACGGCCCTCGTCGTCTTCTGCGACTTCAATCAACCCGCAATCCCCAAAGATTCGCAACGCGGCGGCAACCGTCCGATCGCGCACTTTGTCGAGATCCAGTTTTCCCGCGATGTCGGCGTTGCCGCCGCGGAGCACGTCGCCGCTCGCCAGCGAGCGCATCCCGCGGTAAATTGCGCGCAGCGTCGGCAACGTCGGCGCATCGAGATCGATGAGATACTCGTTGAGCCGGCGGTCGCTCTCGCCAAAGAGCAAATGAATCGTCGCTGTAGCGCCGTCACGACCGGCGCGCCCCGCCTGTTGGTTGAACTCCGCGAAGTCGAAATTCAGGTGATAGAGAACGACGTGGCGCACGTCGGGCAGGTCGATCCCCTCACCGAACGCCGACGTCGCGACGACGACCCGCAGCGAACCGTCGCGAAAAAAACCTTCAACCGCATGCCGATCGTTCGTCGGCATACCGGCGTGATAGAACATCACGTCGTTCCCGATTGTCTTGCGTAGAATCGCCGCGATATCGGCGGCGTCCTTGCGAGAATTGCAGTAGACGATGCCGCGTTCGCGATCGGTAAACAGTTCGCGCAAGTAATCGCCTTTGTCGCGCGTGTTGCGAGCATCCGCAACGTGGAGATTTTCCCGGATCGTCGGATCGATCACCCAGGACGCGATGTTCAGCTCCGTAACGATTTTGTTGAACGCCTCCTCGCCGGCCGTCGCCGTCAGGGCCAGCACTTGCGGATGCCCGAGCGCCGCTATCGAAGCGCTCAGTTTCGCATACGCGGGACGGTGGCGCGATTCGTGCACGTGGTGCGCCTCGTCGATGACCACGAACGACGGCCGGCTGTTGCCGGCGAATGCGTCGCGATGAAAGTCGAGAAACTCCGGCGTCGCTAGCGTCACGTCCCAGGCGCCCTCGCGCAGTGCTTCGAAGAGATCGCTGCGCTCGTCGTTGCTAATCGATCCGTTGGCGCGATACACCCGCAGCCCGAGTGGATCGAGCGTGCGCGACAGCGCTTCGTATTGATCGTTCGCCAGCGCGCGCAGCGGATACACCACCAACGTTTTGGCTCCGGCCCCAAAGGCACGCAACGCTGCCGGCAACTGAAAGCAAAACGATTTCCCGCGGCCGGTTCCCAGTACCGCCAGAGTGTTGCGCCCCGCTTCAACGCGCTCGAGCACGTCGCGCTGCGCCGCGTGCGGTCGCGACGTGCCGATCAGCGCCCGGATCACGCGTTCGCTGTCGCCGTCCCAGGACTCGCGTAAGGCTATGCTCTCTCGCTCGCGTTGGGCGATGGTTGCGGCGGCGTCACGCTCCACGAAAATGTTAACGCCGCGATGCTTGGCGCCGCCGCCGGTGAGCGAGGCGATGCGTGCATGGTAGCGCACGCCGTCGTCCATCAGTGGTGCGAGATGCGCCGCCATTCCGCGTGCCAGAAAGCCCAAGGGCAACGCGCCGTAGCGAACGGCAATCGCGTTGGCGTCGTGTTCGTTATCCGGTTCGCGAACGAGATCGACTACGAGCCCAACGCGTAAACCACCGACGACGTCTTGGCGCCCATCGAAGGTGACGCCCTTAATCTTGGTGTGAAACGCCGGTGCGTCGGCGATGCGCGCGTACGGATCGCGCAGATAGTCGCGACTCTTGGCAAACGCACCCTCCACGAAGGCATCTCTGCCGGTGCCGGTCGATGGAGCGGGCGCACCAACGAGGGCGGCAAAGGCCGCTTCAAAAGCCGCCTCCGACGGCGTCGGCGGCGGCAGGCCGTTAGGGCTTGTTCTCTTCCTTGCCGGAGCCGCGATCGGCCGGCTGTTCCTCGAACTCGTCGAGGTTGAGCGTGATTTCTTCATGCCCTTGCTCGATGGCCGCGTCGTGCAACCCCGCGTTCTGTGCGTCGAGCGGATCGATCGGCTCGATCGCGTTGGCTTCCGGCTCCTCGACCGCAACCGCCCCTTCGTCGCGCTTTCTCCGATACCGCGCGGGTGCTGCGGGCGCAACCGTGCGTGCCGATTTGGCCTTTTGACGCCGTTCGCGGCGCGCCGCGACGATATCCTCGCGCGCAACGCCAGATCGACTTTGCAGTGCGGACGACTCGGCGCGCGAGCGCGAGTTTGCGGTGCGATCCGCAGCGAGCCCGGCACGCCGTCGTTTGACGGCCGCCTCCATCTGCCGCTTACGGAAATAGAGCACCAGCGGCGCCGAAAAGAAGATCGAGTGGTAGCCGCCCGAAAGAATGCCGACCAACAGCGCAAAGGCAAAGTTCTTCAAACTTGCGCCGCCCAATGCCAGCAGCGCGACCAGCGTGATGACGACCGTCGCCAGCGTGTTGAACGAGCGCGTCATCGTCTGTTTGATCGATTCGTTGACGATCTTGTCGTACGGCGCGCCCGCCATGATCTTGGTGTTTTCGCGAATTCGATCGAGGATGACGATCGTGTCCATGACCGAGTAGCCGATGACCGTCAGCACGGCGGCCAAGAACGCGTCGTCGGCGCGCCGATCGGCTAGCGCATAGATACCGATCATCATCGCCGCGTCGCGCACCAGCGCGATGACGGTGACCAGTCCGAAAATGTAGTTCCAGCCGAAACGGAAGGCGATGTAGAGGAACTGGATGCCGAGCGCGATCACCAGCGCCCACAGCGCTTTAGCGAGATACTCGCGTCCGAGCGACGGTCCGACCGCCGTAATCGACGACGCTGCGCGGTCGACGGGAGCAACCGTGTTGAGTGCGTTCCATAATGGCGCCGAATCGTTTGCAAACGCAGTCTGCGTCTGAATGACGAAGCCGGTGCCGCCCGCCCCGGCGGTCGTAATGGATTCCTCGGTGAGACCCAGTCCGGCTAGCGCGTGCGTTACCGCGTCGCTCGTCGTCGGCCGGGTGAACTTCACCGTGATGTCGGTACCGCCCGTAAACGAGAGCCCAAGCCGCAGCATGTGCGACGGCTGGAATCCTTGACCGCCTTGGAAGCCGTGATAGATCATCGAGCCGAACCCAAGCGCGATGACGAGATACGAGATCGTCGAGACGATGCGGAACCAGCCGACGATGTTCCAGTTCAACCTGCGAAACAGCATCGTCTTATGCCCCCGCTCCGGCGCGGGCAAAGATGCCGACGTCGCCACGTTTGACGCCGTACAGTTCCGGTGCGGTCGCCAGGTCGTTGTCCACCAGTGCGTCGACGAAGAAGCGCGTGATGAAAACGGCGGTGACCAGGGAGACGACGGTGCCCCAGAAGAGCGTGAAAGCAAACCCCTTCACCGTTCCGGTCCCCAGCATGTAGAGCACACCGGCACCGACGATCGTCGTAAAATGACTATCGAAAACGGCTGAAAACGCGCGCTGGAAGCCGACGCGAACGGCGGCGCGCATCGTCTTGCCGTTCCACAACTCTTCTTTGATGCGTTCGAAGATCAGCACGTTCGCGTCCACCGCCATGCCGATCGACAGCACGAAGCCGGCAATGCCCGGCAGCGTCAGCGTCGCATGCGAGACGGCCAGGATCGCCATCATCACGAGCACGTAAATTGCCAACGCCACGTCGGCGAGAAAACCGGGCAGACGGTACACCACGACCATGAAGAGCAGCACGAGTGCCAGGCCGAGCATCGAGGCGCGCAGCGACTGAACGAGATCGATCGCCCCGAGGGTCGGGCCGATCGTTTCTTTCTCGATGATGGTGATCTTCGCGGGCAGCGCACCGGCGTTGAGTTCGTTGGCCAGCGTCACGGTCTGTTCTTGGGTGAACGACCCGTGAATCTCCCCGCTGTCGAAGATCGCGCCCTGGATGATCGGTGCCGAAACGTACCGGTGATCGAGGAAGATTCCGAGCGGTTTGCCGAGATTGGCTTGCGTGAGTTTACCGAACCTCGCCGGATCCTTCGTTTGAAACAGTACGTTCGGATTATTACTTTGGTCGAATCCGGCTTGAGCTGCCTTCAGATCTTTGCCCGAATACACGACATTCGGGCCGCTAGCATCGTAGGCGCCGTTGGCGACGTACGCTTCGGCCGCCGCCTTGTCTTTGGCTGAAACGTTCGGATTGCTCAGCATCGCTAACGATGCCTCGGCCTTCTGCGCGACGGCCGGCGGCACGATCTTGTATTCGAGGACGGCGATTTGTTTGAGCACTTGCTCGGCTTGATCGGGATTCTTTACGTTTGGCAGCTCGACCAAGATGCGATCGCTGCCGACGTTGCTGATCGTCGGCTCGGTCACGCCCAGGCCGTTGATGCGGCGATCGATGACCTCGCGCGTTTGCGCTTGTATCTGCGTCGTAATGTGCGGCACTTCTGCCGTAGGACTGAGTTGCAGCAACAGCCGCGAACCGCCCTGAAGATCGAGACCCAAGTGAATTTTCTGCTGCACCGGAAGCGTCGCCCAGACCGAAAGTGCGACCACGGCGATGATGACCAGCGCCTTGAATGGCGTCTTGAGATTGTTCCAGTTCATTGGCGTCCGAAGAGAGCGGTGCAAACAAAAGGCCCGTAGCGGTTCCCGCCGGGCGGGTGGACCTTAAGTGTTTGACGCTACCAGCCCTGCCGCGCCGTGTCAAACGCCGCGGCGGCCCAGGAATTTATCTACCGCGAGCAGTGTTTCGCAGCGGTGGCCCCGTGGTTCGCAGCGCTGTTGGCCTTCTGACAGGCCCGGTGGGAGGGCGGTGACGCTAGCCGTCCGATCGCATATTGCTCCACCGTCATGCCGCCGATCGCTCCGACCGCAGTATGATTGGGCAACGAGCTATAGAGGGTGCTGCACCCCGTTCCGAACACGATCGCGAGAAGACTGAGGCAGCGGCGCATCGCGGGATTTCCCTCCGGATGCCGCTACTGCGTGGGCCCGCGAGGCTTTCCCTCTTTTGCGTTAAGACCGCGCACAGCGGGCGAGCGGGCGCCGGCAGCCTAGGCCGGTGTTAGCGCAACATCGCTGATGATTTCGGCCGGGTGGAGTTCGAGTTCGCCGGGCAGCTCGGCATAGGCGTAGGCCGGCACGCGCAACCCTGCGCCGAGGAGAAACTCCGCAAGTAACGGCCGCAGCGCGGTCCCGCAGAGCACCGCCGCACGCTCCCGCGGCATGCGCGCGGCGTAGCGCGCGATGCGGTCGCGCAACGTCATCACGCTCGCGGCGGTCGCAGCATCGGCGGCATCGCCGTTCCAACTCGCAGTAAGGCGACGTTCGAATGCGGGATCGAAGATGGCCGGCTCGAGCCCAGCGAGATCGCGAGCGCGCAAGAGATTCGGAACGATGACACGTCGTGCGGCCTCAGCGAGTTCGCGCGGATCGCGCGTCGCGGCTTCGAGCATCGCCTCGAGCACGCGCACCGTGTCGCGCGGCCACGCACCTTCGCGCAACAGCAACCCGAACGCGCGGTGAACGCTGCCGAACGGCAGCGCGTCGCTTCCAATTTCTTTTACTAACGCCGGAACGCTCGCGCGCAAATGCTCGAGCAGCGTTTGCAGTTCTTGGCGGCCCACGAGTTCGGCAGCATAGGTGCGCGCGATTTCGGCCAAGTGCGAGCCAAGCACGGATATTGGATCGAAGACCAGCGCACCGGCGGCGGTGGCCCGCTCGCGTAACTCCGGCGCGATCCATGCCGCCGGAAGCCCGTACACCGGTTCCCGCTCGACGGTACCGCCGCAGCGCTGCAGAATCGCTTCGTCGGCCACCGCGAGAAAGCCATCGAGTTCGAGACGCCCGGACGCAACGATTCGACCGCGCACGGAAATCGCGTACGTGCCCGCGTCGCGAGATAACTCGTCGCGCAGACGCACGCCCGGCATGACGATACCGATGTCGGCCGCCAGCGCTCGCCGCACCTCCCCGATGCGGTCGAGCAGCGCATCCGACAGCGGCGGCACGAGGATACGCGCGAGATCCGCCCCCATCTCGACGGCTATCGTGTCCACGCCGATCAACCCTAACGCAAGTTCGGGACGGCGCATGACGTTGCGC
>Ga0102924_1003662_pt1 | contig 15995 bp, 16 predicted proteins | sample PaiPotPPM11metaG_FD_80116 | JGI IMG/M metagenome (GOLD analysis project Ga0102924, IMG submission 80116) | Iron sulfur acid spring bacterial and archeal communities from Banff, Canada, to study Microbial Dark Matter (Phase II) - Paint Pots PPM... ... | reverse complement strand
GCCTAGTTCGAAGTTTTTCATTTCGCCAGCGTCGGTAATGATCGAGAAGTCGGTGACATGATAAGTTGCGCCAGAATCGTTGGTGCGGTCTTCCTGTTCGACGCTGAGCAAGCGTCCAGTGGCGGATTCCGCCTTGCTGCGCACTGCAACTCGCGATCCCCGCAGCGCCGAAAGAAAATCCGAGCGCGTGATCTGTTCGCCAAAGGGCAGGCGGAGCGCCCGCAGTCGTTCATCCAATGGGGCAATCGAGTTGTAACGGATGCCCGAAATTCGTCCTTCGCCGAGATCGACGACGGTGAGCGACTTGAGAACATCGTTGAGCTGGGCGGTGGTGAAATCGATCCCGAGCTCCTGATTTCCATCAATCCGCGCCGAGTGCTCGAAATATCCGACCCCGTTCTTGTAGAGGACGACGCGCTTCACCGGCAAGCGCGCCGAGTCATTCCCTTCCGAGCCACGGGCCATGGCGGGGGCGGGTTTGGGGTTATCGGTCTTTTGTTGTGCGACGCAAAACGTCGCCCACAAGATGGTGAAAAGAATCAGCCAACGTTCGTTGCGCATTTGAACCTCCACAGATGGAGCAATTTAAAAGAAGAACGTCGGATATGAATGATTTATGTGACGTAAGTAGAAAGTGAGTTGGTTGCCACGCTCTATCGCCAAACAAGATTAAATTGAATTCCTCTTGCGCCAGGTGACGCTCGGGATGCTCTGAGCACACTTCTTCGTTAATTGACAATGCGAACTGGCACAAAGTTCCCTTAGCACATCGACTCAGTGCCTCTTTTTTCCCATAAAGCGTCATCTCCGGGCGCAGGTTACCAAAGGCACAGCAACGCGGCACACCTTATTGCTTTGTCCCCAGTGAGCTTTCATACTTTTAGAGGCATCGGTGTGGCTGAGTAGGGAGACGTGGTAGCAGTCGGATCCTAGCGTGTCGGATAACAAACAAATCAAAGCGTTGGGTTTGCGTTTTGCCCGTGGTCTGCAGATGACGGTCAAGACCGCCGTGATGTTTACGGTCGACCATAAGAGCGTTGAACGCCCCATTCAGCAGAGCTTCGAACTGCTGAACGCTCTGCTCAAGGAAGTGGGGCAGTTTACTTTGGGATTCGTCGACAACCAGATCATGCTTAACAATCTGCTAACGACTGACCTGTCGTTGCGGCACCTGGAAACAGAATTCCTGAAGCGCGGAATCACGGCGGTGACATTCGAACCTGGGCTGACCTTAGGCCGATACCGGAAGGTGCTCAGCGTTTTGGTGGCATCCGGCAAAGCCATTGAGGAAGCGGGCGGGACCTTGAGTTTTCTGGACAAGAACGAGGTCGAAGGCGCCCGCATTCTTCCCGCCGCGAAAAATCAGAAAAAAGACGAGCAGGGAGACACGATTATCGATAGCGATTCCGAAACCTACATTCTTTCGAAACAGATGGTGGAAGAACAGGGTTCGCGGGATTTTCTGGATTCTATTGATGCGCTGCTGGAGTCGGGATGCTTCGATCCTTCGGTCCGTAACGACGTGCTCTCAGAGTTTGCCACCCAGCAGTTTGACGGTGCCGGCCACGGGGTTCCGATCAACATGCCGAATCTGGTGGCGTTGAGGGAAGGGCAAATGGTCGTCGACGCCCCGGGGGGACCAGGAGCGTACGCTGAAGGAAAAGAATTGCGCACTGCGCAGCCAGCCACTGGGGAAGGCTCGGGAGGATCGGGCGGGTTTCTTGTGGGGGAAGGATCAAACGGAAATCCTGTGACAGAAGGGTCAGTTATGGGTGCGCCTTCCGGTAAGCGGTTCGTAGTCGGCGGACCGGCGGGAGCAAATAGCGGAACCCCTGGTCCAGGACCAATGGGCTCTGGTGGCCACGTCAGTGATGGTTCGGTTCCCGCTGGACAAGGGGGTCCACTGAACCAAGCCGATGTTGGTCCTTCACCCACCGCCTGGCGCAATGCACACGGACTTCGAAACTCAGGATCCGGCAGCTTCATGGAGATGGTGGAAGCATCGGTGCAACGCTCGCTGCTAGAGGAGACAGGAAATCCGCAGAAATCCTACGCATCGCTGGCCCGCATTCTGCGGAATACGGGAGTCGACAAGATTCTGGACAATTTTCCTGCGGAGCGACGCCAGGAGCTCACTAGCATGCCACCTGAGCGACTAGCAGCCGAATACATTGAAGATACGGCTCTGCAACTGGCGGGCAAGAAACTTCAATCGGCAGAAGGTCAACCGCAGAAGATCCTGATCGAAGAAGACGCGGTACGGGTTCTCGCGCGGAGCTTGCAAGCCACCCAAATGGCGGACCGTCTGGCGCAGAAGCTGGCAAAATTCATACAGGACTTCGCGGTGCCTGCCCATCTGCAAGAGAAGATCCGCGAGGAGCTACAGTGGAGCACATTAAGCGGCCCCAAGCGATATGACCGCCTCATGGGAATTAAGCATTATTCGTCGACGGAGTTCCGCCGGCTCATCGATCTGGCGAAGGAACTGATCAAGGCGCGCGAGATGAACCTCGTAACCGCCCTGGCCACTCACTATTTCGACTTTCTTGATGAACCAGGGCAGTTCGACGTTAGTGAATTAAGCCGGGCGCCAGAGCTGATCCGCAGCATTCCACTGGCGCAAGCAGGGTTTGCGGCTAAGACGACGGAACGCCTGGGACGGGCGGTGATGCGCGAGGACCTCTCGGATTTCATACATGCCCAGGCGGCAACCGCTTTAACAGTTTTGGCCCAGTCGGTTGGCTCCTTCGAAAGTTTCCAGGATGTGCTGGCAATCGGCGTCCTTTTGGAGGGCTCGCTGAACCGCGACCCAGAGAAACACAAGAAGTGCTGCGGCAGTAGCATGAGCAGATTACTTCCAGCAGCCGCTACCGAGCGCATCATTGAGTTGTTTCTGCTGCAGCGAGGAGACTCGGTGTGGGGAAAAAGTTCGGCCACGTTGCTGCGCTTCTCCGCGCCCGCAAGCATCGAGAGCGTATTCAATCACCTGATTGAGGAACGCGATGCGCGCAACCGTTTGGCGTTGATCCGGTTGATTGGCCAACTTGGGACCGTGAGCATCGAAGTTGCTTACAAGTATTTGAAAGACGAGCGATGGTATGTGGTTAGGAACATTTGTGGAGTCTTAGCGGAACTCAAAGATCCTGATCTGGCCGACCACATTTTGCCGGCGTTGGAACATAAAGATCCGCGGGTTCAGCAGGCTGCGCTGAAAGCCCTGGTCCGCAGCCGGACGGTTCGCGCGGCCCCAGTACTGGCCGGCTCCCTTGTAAAGCTCGCGCCGAACGTTCTAGATGAGGCCCTGGATGAGCTGACGTTCCTGAGGCACCCGAAAACCATCCCGGGGCTAGAGGCATTTGTATGTACCGCGGGCAGCAATATAGCCGCATCTAGAAAGGCTATTCAGGTCCTGGCCGCCGTGGATGTGGATGAGGCCCTCGAATCATTGGCAAGGCTGTTGCGCAATGACTCGTTGGACAACGCAATACGCAGAGCCGCCCTTCACGCGCTCTCGAACAATCGGTCTTCCGAGGCGATTGCGCTGCTCAAGGAATTTGCTGGGACTCACGGACCGCTGGCTGCGGAAGCCGGCACTGCACTCAAAAAAGCTGCTACTGCGAAGTAATCGTGCTCGCCTACGTTGCGGGGCTACGGACGCTGACCTTTTCCAGAGATTTAAAATCTCGCAAGGACAATTCAATACCCCCAAATTCAGGATGGTCATTGTGGCCGATATTGAAAGCGATGTCCAGATGATCGCCTGGCAGTAACTTCTCATTCTGAGCTCGTTCCGCCAAGCGCCAGCCCATTACGTTGTAAGTCAGCGAACGCCGCCAGCCGTTGTTAGCGCCGGTGCTCTGGCTGGGCGAAAGTTTCATTCGAATGTGCTTGTCTTTCAGGACTTTGATGGGCGCGGTCAGCCGTGCCGCTCGTGCACAGAACACCGGCTCGTGATTCCCTGCCCCGAACGGCTCCAGCTTCTGTAATGCACCAAACAGCTCTGGCGTAATGCAATCTAGCGCAAGCTCAGCGTCAAGGTTCAGCACTGGTTCAAAGTCGGCCAAAGAGAGCCGCGAACGCGCGTAACCCTCGACCAAAGCTCGAAATTCAGCCACTCGCGATGACGGCAGTGAAAACCCGACCGCGTGCGCATGGCCTCCATATCGCGTAAACAGGTGCGAGCAAGACTCCAGTGCATTCAACAGATGGAATGCTGAAATGGAGCGTCCTGAGCCATGCGCATCTTCCCCGTCGCGTGAAATCACGATCGCGGGACGTCCATATCGTTCGACCACCCGCGTCGCAGTGATTCCGATTACGCCGCGATGCCATCCCTCCCCATCGATCACCACGCAAAAGGATTCGCGAAGGGCGGGTTCTTCCACCAGTCGCTGTTCGATTGCATCCACGATGCGCCGTTCTTCCTCCTGTCTTTCGCTGTTCAGCTTATCGAGACGCGCAGCAATTTCTCGCCCGCGGGCTGGGTCTTTTGACGTGAACAGCTCAATCACATCTGCGGCGATATCCATACGACCAGCAGCGTTAATTCTGGGAGCAATTCGGAAGGCAACTTCCTCCGAAGTCAGGGGACGTCCGCTGAGCTGCGCCACCTCCAGCAATGCCTTTAGCCCAGGATTCACAGCCGAGCGTAGAGCATTTAATCCCAGGCTGGCAATGACCCGGTTCTCACCCTGCAGAGGAACTGAATCGGCGATAGTTGCAACTGCCGCAATCTTCAAGAATGAAAGCAGCAACTGGCTCTGATCGCGGTGCACCAAGCGCCTTGCCATCAGGGCCTGCGCCAATTTGAAGGCAATCCCAGCGCCGCAAAGAGATTTGCAAGGATATTCGCATCCCGGTTGGTTAGGATTGACCACCGCATATGCATACGGCAGTCCATCGGGGCCGGGGAGGTGGTGGTCGGTGATGATGAGATCCACTCCTGCGCGGCGCGCGCTCTCAGCCGCGGCGAACGCACGAGTACCGGAATCGACGCTGATGACCAGTCGAATGCCGCCAGCCGCAGCCCGTTCGATCACATCTCCGCGCAAGTCATAGCCTTCGCGTATCCGATGCGGGACGTGGAAATCCGCCGTGCCTCCACAGAGCTCAATCGCGGCTATGAGGATGACGACGGCAGTTGTGCCATCGACGTCGTAGTCCCCATAAACGAGAATTCCCTCTTTGCGTTCAATAGCGCTTTCCATGCGGTCAACGGCCGCCTTCATACCGGTCATTAATAAAGGTGAATGAAGCTGGTCGAGCGATGGCGTCAGGAAGCGAGCCGCCGCCTCAGGCGTATTAATTCCGCGAAGCAGGAGCAGCTTGGAAACAGCAGCGGCGGAATCCGGAGATTTTCGAAAAAGATCGAGGGAGGAAATAGCTTTGGCCAGCGCCTGAACTGGCGCCGGTTCAACTTCTCTGAGATTCCAACGCACCGGTTAAGGCTCTTCGTCCGTGCCGGAGCCGTCTATGGCGATCCCACCGAAGTCCTCGGAAACTTCCACCAGTCGTTGGTAGTGGTCGTACCACTCGGTTGAGACCTCGTAGATCATCATGACTCCCTGAAATGCGAATCCGACTTGCACAAAACCTGTCTTGCCCAGGTAAGTTCGCAGCCACCGGGCATCTTCAAGGTCTTCGTCGCTGGAAAATTCGGCGCTGCTCAGGCGCTGGATCATCGAATCCAACTCTTCCTTTTCCAGCATCCAGGAATCCATGGTAAGAAATGGCGAGCCCGCGGACTTGGCGAGTTCCACAAAATCCTTCCATCCCTCGGCCGCGTCTTCCCCCGGCTTCCACATGACAGCTTGAATTTCTTCGTGATCAACGTAGCCAGGAAAACGCCGCATGCCGTGGCCCTCGATGAAGGCCACCATGTCGTCTTTCAGAGTTGCGAGATTGTCCGGCAGATTGGACATCACTAATGCAGCATTGTATGCCAGTCAGCCGTCAGCCGTCAGCTATCAGCCATCAGGAGAGCGGCCCAAAACACGAGGCATTTCGCGCAAATATTCAGTGGATTTCTGTTATGAGCAATCGCAATTTCCCGCTGGCGCTTCCCCTCGTCTCGCGAGCAGATCGGCTTGAACTGATGGCTGAGAGCTGACGGCTGATGGCGGTTTCACTGTGCTAAACTAAAATTTCAACTTACAACTTCTAATCGCACATGCTCCTTTCGAAAGAATACGTGGGCTACCTGGCCCGCGAAACCGCCAAAAAACTCGTCGCTTCGGAATTCATCGAAACCAAGAACCTTCAATCGGTTACAGAGAAAGTCCATGCCGCAATGCTGGACGAATTCGGGTTGGAAGACCGGATCAACGATGAAGTCCGCGTGATCCTCGAAGCTTACTCGGATGAGATGCGCAACAGCGGCGCGGATTATCAGGAGATGTTTCGGAAGGTGAAAAACGAACTGGTCCGGAAGTACAAGGCGGTGCTATGAGGGTCAGCCGCGATAAGGCGAACAAAGTTGCCCACGTGGTGACGGACGCGCTCGCGTCCCTGGACGAAGTGGATTTTGTAGAGGACCGCAACACCATCCGCCTGGAAGTTCGGAAAATTCTCGAGGACTTGCTGAATCAGGAAGAGCGCATTGACAAGTCCGCCCGGCTGAAAATTGAAAGCCAGAAGCGGACCATTCTTGAAGGCAGCCAGGAATGGGACATCCTCTACCGCAAGTATTACAACGAAGAAGTGAAAAAGCTCGGCATGTAGACGGCCTGCTTACCTTTTAGCTTCGATTTTCCTTTCGGCGTCAACTCCCGTGCAGGTCTGCTCAGAAAGCTCAAATCCCTCCTTCCGGATATTCACGCGATAATAGAAAGTGTGAAGCACAGTGGCGACCTCTCCGCATGGATAAAGAAAGCTGCGTCAGATGCCGGCTTCGATTTATCCGGAATCGCCCCCGTGCAGGATTTCCCCGATCTGACATATTTTCCTGAGTGGATCGCCGCCGGCCGCGCGGGGGAGATGAAATACCTGGAATCGAGAAATGACGCGGGAGAATTGCGGCGCGCTTCATTGAGATCGGTTTTCCCATGGGCGCGCAGCGTGGTGGTGTGCGCGATCAACTACAACACCGCTCATCCCTACTCGACAGAGGTCAGCGATTCGACACGTGGCTGGATTTCGCGTTATGCCTGGAGCCGCGAGGACTATCACGATTCAGTTCTGCGCCGGCTGCATGAGCTGGAAGCGAAGTTGAAAGAAACCTGCGGCGATGAGACGCCGATTGAAACGCGTTCCTACGTCGACACGGGGCCAGTTGTGGAACGCGTATATGCGAAGTACGCCGGAGTAGGGTGGCTGGGAAAAAATACCTGTGTGATCAATCAAAAGATTGGCTCCTGGCTTTTTTTGGGTGTGATCGTGACGTCGTTAGAATTGACGCCCGATCTTCCCGCGCCCGACCGCTGTGGAACCTGCACTCGATGTATTGATGCTTGCCCGACGGAAGCTTTAATTGCGCCTTATGAGCTCGATTCCAATAAGTGCATCTCATACCTAACCATTGAAAAGCGTGGCACTATTCCCGACGAACTGCGCGACGGCATGGGACACCAGGTGTTCGGTTGCGACATCTGTCAAGACGTTTGCCCCTGGAACCGAAAAGCTCCCTCGACTGATAAGCCTGAATTTCAACCGCGTGAAGGGCTGGTAAACCCCGCGCTGGCGTGGCTGGCAGAAATTTCGGAAGAGGAATTCCGCGAGAAATTGCATGGTTCGCCAATCAAGCGCGCCAAGCGCTCGGGCCTTCGCAGAAACGCGCTGATCGCAATTGGTAACAGCGGAGAGAACGGCCTTTTACCAGTCGTCGAGCGGGCTTGCCGCGATGATGATCCCGTCATAGCAGACGCGGCACGATGGGCGTGCCGGCAGATCCAAACAAAATCCACTCCGGCATAGTGCACTCGTTCCCGATTAATACAAAAACGGAAGGTACGCGGAAACATCTCGTTTATAGCTCTCAAACTCCTCGCCAAAGCGCGAGGCCAGCAACCGCTCCTCCGTCCGGACCCGAATCTCCGTCCCTGCGATGAACAGCACGAGCGCCGCGGCAAAAAGCTTCCATCCGGTCACGATAATCGCTGTGGCGCACAGAACCAGAAGCATTGACGTGTAAATCGGATTCCGTACCACGGCATACGGCCCCGACCGCACCAGCCTGTGCTCCGCGCCTAGCGCGGCATCTACGCGCAATTGTCCGGCAAGGGCCCGTGAAGAAGTCCAGGAAAGAACAGCGGCCAAGATGAACAGGGCAACGGAAATTGTGGCGCGCCATACCGGCAACGATCGCGCCCAGAAGTGCCCTTGCCACAATAATGTGAACGCCATGAATTGGAGCAAAACACCCCAGCGCGAGCGAGAGTTCACGACGCTTGCCGGAGTGGTCCCGCGGTGCGCCCGAACAAATGGATAAAACCATACCAGCACTCCGACGGCGATGAGCGCATAGGCGTATGCGGGCATTAGTTTCAGCCGAATCTACTCGTGTTTATCCTAAACGAGATTCCACGTGCGGTGAGGAGAAGCGATGCGCTGGGGGCTAGATGAACATCTCGTCTTGCGACGAGACCGAGTTTCGTCCGCGCCGGCGTCCGAAGAATGCCTCAAAGCCCGCGCCCAGCCCGTGCATTAGTCCAGAGATGTGCCGCACCGGAGAAACTACGGTTTTTTGCACGACTTCGCGGGTTTCTTCGAGCTTCTCCATGGTGCTGCTGACGAACTCATCGGCGCGGATCACCTGCAGTCGGGTGCGATCAACAATGTCGGTCAGGGTCGCATCTATACGTTCCATTTGCGTGCGCAGCATGGTCGTGGAAACGCTGACGTTGTCCACTACGGTGGCAATCTTTGGCCGCAACTCCGTCATCATGGAGTGCGCCAGTTCAGCGGTGGGTAGGACTTTGGTTTTTACTTCTTCCGCTAAGGATTCGACCTTTGCGGTTGTCTTGCGCATCGATAAGTACATACCGGCAAGCAGGCCTGCCTGAAGAAGAACCGCGAACGCGGTCAAGGCAATAAAAGTTATCAACAAACCATCATTCATATTCGCGCCCGAGTTTGGCAGCGTTGAAAGCTAAACGTTGTCGCCGTCACTTTTTGCGGAAGCCGTTTTCTCGCGATAGGCCCGGCGTCCGGTGTCAACCGCGGATCGAACCTGATCTTTTTGCGCGTTGTAAACTTCCCGTCCCCGCTCGGCCCATGTTTCGGCGTGCTCGCGGGCGTCCTCTGCCCGTTTCCGCAGGAAGTCTCGTCCTTCTTCGGCCTTGGCCATAAGGATTTCGCGCGTCTCACTGCCCGATTGCGGCGCGTACAGAAGTCCAACAACCGTTCCGATTCCTATTCCCGTCAGGAACCACAAGAAACCGCCACCGTTTCGGTCAGACATACCAAGCCTCCAACAATGATTGCAACACACGGATGGTAGCACCCGTTCTAGCGAATTACAATTCCGGTAGTGGGTCGAAATCAAACTGACCCACTACCACAATTCCGGCGCGCTTGTGCTCTGAGCTAGCAAGCGAGACAATGTTCCGTTCCGACTCTGGTTTAAATCGGGAGCTACTTTTGTCTGATCGTAAGTACCGGCAGCACGGATATCAGGATAGTGGCGAGCAGCGCCAGAAGGCGTCCCAGCAGCAAGCACCAGGCCGCAAGGATAAGGACAAAGACAACACGTTCGGTCCGCGACCCGTCCAGATGCCGGGGACGCATTCAGTTTCGCGCTGCTCTCAGTGCGGCACGCTACTGACCATGGTTTCCGAGCCGCTCGGCCAATGCCCGAAATGCACGTTTGAGCTGCACTCCTGCAAGCAGTGCACCTACTTTGATCCTTCCCGCCGATTTGAATGCATGCAGCCCGTTCCACAGAGGATCGCGAGAAAAGACGCGCGCAACGACTGTACTTTTTATTCCATCAGTGTGCGCGTGGAGAAGCAGACCTCGACAGGGTTGGCGGCGCAGCCTAATGACGCGCGCAAAGCCTTCGACAATCTTTTTAAGGATTGAAGATGCTGAACGGGCGAGGACGCCCGTTCCTCCATTTAACTATTTGGATGTTACGGCTTCTGCGTGGGCCGCAGCAGGACTTCACTGGCAAACGATTGCGGCGATTGCGTCACCAGCATTTGAACGACGTGCGCCACGTCGTCCGGCTTAAGCATTTTGTTCGGGTCTTTTCCCGTGTGCGGGCTTAGTTCTGTATCCACTGAGCCAGGGCAGACAACTGCCACTCGGATGTTGTGGGGCCGCAATTCTTCAGCAACTGAGTAGCTCAAGCCATTGAGTCCCCACTTCGAAGCGGCATAAGCGGCGCCGTTTGGAAGCGCATTCTTTCCCGCAAGCGATGAGATGTTCACGATGTGGCCTGTTTTGGCCCGAATCATCATGGGTGCGAAGCTCCGAATGCAGTAATAGACTCCGCGCAAGTTCGTATTAAGGACCTTTTCCCACTCTTCCGGTGTCAGTTCATGTAGCGGAGCGGCGAATGAGCCAACCCCGGCATTGTTGACCAGAATGTCGATCCGGCCGAAACTTTTTTCTACGAATGCAGCCAGCGCCTGTACGGATTCGAGATTGCTGACATCGCACTCCATCACTTTGGCCTGGCCGCCACATACGGCAATTTCGGACGCGGTAGTCTGCAGCGTTGTCAGGCTGCGACCACACAGCACTACGCTGCCCCCTAGAACCGCCAATTTGCGCGCGATAGCCGCCCCAATGCCACGTCCTGCACCGGTTACGACGGCTACTTGTCCTGAAAGGGACTTCGACTCAGTGTGATTCGCGTTCAATGGATCCCTCATCGCCTTGAACCTAAAACCGCCAGAAATCTCACGTCCTGCATCTTATCGAATATGCACAGCTGTTGCGGAACCGAGAAACTTGCTTAAGTTGAACGACATACATATAATCCGGCTCACCGGAACTCGTCTATGGCCCTGGCAGTCCCCAAAGGGCGCTGTGGAGTCCGGTGCCTGGCTCGGGTTGTGGCGCTACCACGAAGTAGTCGGACCCTTAGATTCGGATCTGTCGTTGCAGCAATTTCCTGAAATTCAACTTTCCAGAGGATCGAGGAGCGATTGGAAATGAAAACAACTGTTCTGGCGTTTGTGCTTGCAACCGCCTTGGCGGCCGGCGCACAAGATGCGACTCCGCAGCAAACCCAACCCGCCGCGCCTGCCGCACCTGCCGCCGCTGGCCAACAACCATCCGGGCAACCACCCGCGGCCGCGCCGGAGATTAAAGATCCCGCCGAGTACAACGCCTATCTTGGAGCTTATCAACAGAAGGATTCCAACGCGAAAATCAGCGCGCTAGAGGCTTTCCTCACCCAGTATCCGAACAGCGTGATGAAGACCACCGCGCTCGAGCTGCTGATGGCCACCTATCAGCAGACCGGCAACCAGGCAAAAGTGGTTGAAGCCGCGAAACGCCTGCTGACTGCTGACCCTTGCAATTTGCGTGCGCTGGCTCTCCTGACCTTTCTTGCACGGCAGGGTGTCTCTTCGGGACAGAACCCGCAGCAGAACCTGGCCGACCTGACGCAATATTCTGGCAAGGGCCTCGAATGCTTACAAAGCGGGCCAAAACCCGCGGGCATTTCCGACGCTGATTACGACAAGCTCAAGAAACAGGTCTCGCTTATCTTTAACGGCGGAGCAGGGTTTGCTGCGCTGCAAAACAAAGATAATCAACACGCGCAGACGTATCTGAGGGCAGCGGTGGACGCTGATCCAAACGATCTGCAGAACGTTTACCCGCTCGCGATGGCCTACTTGACGGCAAATCCGCCGGATACATTGAACGGCCTGTTCTATATCGGTCGCGCCGCTGGGTTGGCCCCAGCTGGACCGTCACAGATCCAAATTCAGAACTACGGCCAAAAAGTTTACAAGAACTATCACGGATCGGAAGATGGCTGGGTGAGTTACGCGCTGCCAACAGCAAAGACCGCCACTAGCCCGCCCGCAGATTGGGGAGACAAGATCAGCAAATACGTTCCGCCTACCCCGGCCGAGCAAGCGCGCGATCTGGTAAAGGACAAGACTCCCGACCAAATTAAGCAGCTTAGCTTTGGCGAATGGGAATTGGTTCTCTCTGCCGGCGCTCCTGAAGATCAGGACAAAGTTTGGAACGTGATTAAGAATGCGCCGCTACAGATGGAAGGCAAAGTCATTGAGGTCGCCAGTCCAACTGAGTTGCATATTGCCGGTAGCCAGGACGACATCGAGCAGAACCGTGCTGACATTACGCTTACGATGTCCGGACCTATCCCATCCGCCCGCTTGCCTAAGGCAGGCGACACCTTCGACTTCGAAGGAACTCCGGCTTCATACACAGCAACCCCGTTCATGATGATGATGAGCGATGGGAAGCTGCTGAAAAAGGCAGGGACACCAGCACCGAAGCGGCCCGTTCATCGCCGCCCCGCGCATCCGTCCCAATAAATCGAAGTCGTCGAGCAGAACTAAAAGGCAGCCCATTTCCAGGCTGCCTTTTCTTTTGCAAGAAGGTCCGGGTTGAAATTTCTTAGCGGGCGATTTTCTTCTCGTAAGTTGCAGGACGGGTACTTCGTGGCGGGCGCCTGCCGCCATCGCGGAACTCGCGAACATCTATCTTAAGCTCGCCGATTGTGCGACTCAGGGTATTACGGTGCATACCCAGCTGCCGCGCTGCGCGGCATTGGTTGCCCTTGTTTTCTTCGAGCACGGTGGCGATGAAGCGCTTCTTGAATTCTCTCACCGCTTCGGAATAAAGAATATTGCTCTTATACATCTGGTGTACGAGTGCTTCCAGTTGATCTTTCACAGGATCTCTCTTTCCGTTTGCTTCACGGCCAGATTGTTAAAAGCTGATGATTACCGTTTCGCCCGAGGCGTAGCGGTTTGCCCACGTCGTAAGTAATCGAGCCCCTGGTAAAACTGCGCCCGCAAAGCCGCGGGTGCGACCCAAATTGCAGCCCGTCCCACCACCAGAAAATACGGCGCCAACCCAGATCCTTGCAGCCAGCGCGAGTTGGGTGTAAATGCCGTCACACTCACCAGAACAATGGCAATCAGCAAAGACCCGCGCACCAGACCTAACAAGGCGCCCATGAACCGGTCAATCGCGCGAAGTCCAACTTCTTTCACGAGCCAGCGAACCGTTCTACCTAAAATTCCGGCGAGAATCATCACCAGACAAAAGATCGCCAGAAACGCCACAATCTCTGCCAGCCATCGTGAACTGACGTATGCCGCGAAGTAGCTGGCTAAGCGTTGATATTGCCAGGCGGCAACCACGTATCCAACTGCCACTCCTGCAATGCCAAATGCCTCCTGAAAAAAACCCGAAATGCTTGCCTGAATAACCGAGACCAGCAGCACCAGCAAAATAATGACATCTGCGATATTCACGCGGCGCGCTCCCCTAAGGCGCCGGTTTTACACATCCAACTCACGTTCGGTGACCCGCCGGTAGGCCTCGACGTATTTCTCCCCCGTCTGGCGCGCCACCTCGGGCGGAAGTGCGGGGGCCGGCGGTTGCTTGTTCCAGCGGATCTCCTCGAGATAGTCACGCACGTACTGCTTATCGAATGACTCCTGCGACATGCCGGGCGAATACTTGTCCGCCGGCCAGAAACGGGAAGAATCGGGCGTAAGTACCTCGTCGGCCAGGGTGATGCCAGTAGCAGTGCGGCCGAACTCAAATTTCGTGTCCGCAATAATGATTCCCTTTTGTCGGGCGTAGCTCGAGGCCTTCTTATAAATCGCAAGACTCAGGTCACGCAATTGTCGCGCATCTTCAGGGTCTACGAGCTGGGTCATGTGCTCGAAAGAAATATTCTCATCATGCCCGGTTGTGGCTTTGGTCGCGGGGGTAAAGATGGGTTCCGGCAATGCTTCTGATTCCCGCAGTCCTGCGGGAATCTTGATACCGCACACGCTCCCGGAAGCTTTGTATTCTTTCCACCCCGAGCCGGACAAATAGCCTCGAACTACGCACTCGACCGGAAACATCTCCGCCCGCCGCACCAGCATCGAGCGGCCGCGAAGCTGGTCTGTGTAGCGTTTCACCTCTGCTGGATAACGGTTCACATCCGCCGTAACCAGGTGATTAGGCACAATGTCCTTAAGAAAGTCGAACCAGAACAGGGACAATTGTGTGAGCACCCGGCCTTTGTGTGGAATCCCAGTCGCTAAGACGTAATCAAAGGCTGAGATGCGGTCGGTGGCAACAAACAGCAGATGGTCGCTCCCGATCTGGTACACATCGCGCACCTTGCCGCTGGCAAAAAGCTCCAAGTCTGGGAAGTCAGTTTGTAAGAGAACGGAATCGAGGGTTTGAGTAGTCATGAGGAAATCTTAGATGTAGAAATCGTCGCGTATTCTAGCCCTTCAGAAATTTTTGTCAACGGGAGAGAATGATAGCTGATTTTGAGCTTCTCTGTTTTCCACCGATGTGCGGTTGACAAAAGGAAACTTGCCATGGAAGTGGCGGTTGAAGCGGCATTCAGGAACATAGAGTTGTGGAAATTATTATTGCAAGAACCTGAAAGGGTTGTCATCTTGCGCGGGGGCAATTTTGTGACGCGAATGATTCCTACGGTCGAAGCTTTTCGCAAATACGAGGCCGCTCAGAGACCTGAGTTCTATGCCATTGCCCCGAACCGGACCGAGACCAGTTTCGAGACGCCCGGCTCCTGCATGGTCACCCCGTAGAGGACCGGGGCGATGCTCATTGTCTTCTTGCTGTGCGTGATGAGCACGAATTGGGTTTGCACGCTCATTTCTTTCACCAGTTCAGTGAAGCGGCCGATATTGGCTTCGTCGAGCGGCGCATCCACTTCGTCGAGAATACAGAACGGGCTGGGCTGATACTGGAAGATTCCAACGAGAAGCGCCAGCGCGGTCATGGCTTTTTCGCCGCCCGAGAGCAACAGCACATTCTGCAGCCGCTTACCCGGAGGCGATGCGACCACGTCAATGCCGCTCTCCGCGCTGTTTTCCTCGTCGGTCAGGCGCATCATCCCATTGCCACCGCCGAATAGTTTCTTAAATGTGACCTGGAAATTCTCGTTGATCTTGTTGAATGCCTCTTCGAATTTCTGCCGTGAGAAAATATCGATCTCTTTGATTGTCGCCTGGGTGTTCTCGATCGAGTCCAGTAGGTCTTTACGCTGCGTGTCGAGAAAAGCCTGCCTGTCAGCGGTCTCTTTGTATTCCTCGAGCGCCATCATGTTCACCGGCCCCATGGCGTTCAGGCGCGTGCGCATCTCCTGGCAGGATTGTTCCTCGACAAAAAGCTCGTCGCCCACGACTCGCGGCAAAGTGGAGTCTGCCATCAACTCAATGCGTTGTACCCCGAGATCATTAATACAGGTCTGCGCAAGATACTCCGCATCCGACTGCAGCTTGACGGCCGCAGTGGATACTTCGGCTTTGCGATCGCGCAATCCATCGACCGCGTGCCGTGCCTCGCGCAATAGCGCGTCGATCTCTGCTACTCGCGCACGCACTTGCTCCGACTCGAGCTGAAGCAGGCCGGCGCGAGTTTCGCAGGCATTCCTTTCTGAGTCGAGATCCAGCAGCTTTTCTGCGATTGCCAGGTTCTCCACTTCACGCTCAGATTTTTCCGAGGCTGCGGACTCGATCTGCGACAGAAGGGAGGCAATGCGCGCTTGCATCTCCGAGACCAGCTGTTCAATTCTCTGCAGCACCGAGGACGCCGAGCGATGCCGCTCCTCAAGTGCCGCTACTCGAGCCTGGCGTTCCGAGACTGCCTGAGCGCTGGTATTGCGTTCTTCGCGCAACAATGCGAGCTGTTCGTGTGCCGACGCGCCCTGACGTTCTAAGTCCGCTCGCTTCTCCTCAACACAGGTGATCTCAGCCTGCCGCTCGCTTGCGATTTCCCGGTGGGCTGCACGTTCAGCCGCCAATCGCGACAGTTCCTTTTCACAAACGTCGCAGCGTTCGCGGACACGCGTCATTTCGGAATCAAGTTGC
>Ga0102924_1003661_pt1 | contig 15998 bp, 12 predicted proteins | sample PaiPotPPM11metaG_FD_80116 | JGI IMG/M metagenome (GOLD analysis project Ga0102924, IMG submission 80116) | Iron sulfur acid spring bacterial and archeal communities from Banff, Canada, to study Microbial Dark Matter (Phase II) - Paint Pots PPM... ... | reverse complement strand
GGGCCCAAACGGGTCCCAGCGATCACCCTCCGTGCTGCGTCTGACGGTCGCCGTACTGCTAGGCGGCGGCCCTGATGTCCAGCAGGTAGTCGCCCTCCCAGTACCACGGGTTGAAGTCCGGCCAGGTGAACTTGGGCGACAGCGCGGCGACCCGGTCGGACACGAACAGGCCTACGTACGGCACGTCCGACTGGAGCCGCGCCCAGAGCTTGGAGTAAGTCGCGAATCGCTGGGCGGGGTTGGTCGTCGCCTGGCCCTGGGCGAGCAGCGTGTCCACGGCCGGCGGCGCGTAGTTGGCGATGTTCCAGCTGCCGGTCGCGAGGTTGTCGCGGCCCAGGAAGTCGGCGTAGGTGCCGGGGTCCGGCTGGAAGCAGCCTCCGCTGGCGAACACCGTCGAGCGCTGGGCCGCCGGACCGCTCTCCACCCCCTGCCACGGGGTGACGGGCATCGACTTGAGCTGCAGCTTGATCCCGATTTTGGCGAGTTCGGCCGCGATGACCTGGTTGACGTCGGGGATGGTGCCGGAGTTGTACATCGCGATGGTGGAGGTGAATCCGTTCGGGTAGGCGGACTCCGCCATCTGCTGCTTTGCCTTGGCGAGGTTGTACTGGTACAGCGGCAACGAGGCGAGCAGCGCGTTGACCTGGGGCGGCGACGCGACCGAGCGCAGCAGCGACGGCGGGGTGAACGTGTAGATCGGCGTGGCGTACCCGCCGTACGCCGCGATGATGTCGGTCCGGTTGAGCGCGTACGCCACGGCCCGGCGCACGTGCACGTCGTTCCATCCCGGCTGGCTGGTGTTCATGCCGAACCAGTCGTTGGCGCAGTCCGGAGTCGTGAGCAGCGTCGCGCCAGAGGCGGCCGCGAAGCTCTTCGGGCTCGTGATCGAGGGGTCGAAGTCGATCTCGCCGGCCCGCAAGGCCAGCGCCTCGCTCGTCTCCGACGAGTAGAACGTGAACTCAACCCGCTGGATCGGCACCTTGCCGCCCCACCAGTGCGGGTTCGCCGTCATCATGGCGCCCTTGGTCGGGTCGAAGCTGTTGATGATCCACGGCCCGCTGCCCATCACCAGCGTCCCCGGCTGGCCGTAGGTGGCCTTGTGGGCCTGCTGGAACGCCGCCTCGAAGACGTAGGAGGTCAGTTCGGCCGGCACGTACTGCCAGCTCGCCTCCGGCTGGGTCAGGGTGACGGTGACCGTGTACTTGTCGGTCGCGACGATCGACTTGACCCCCGCGAACGAGAAGGCCACCTGGGAACCGGGAGCGCGGTCGTAGTTCAGCGAGTAGGCCACGTCGGTGGCGGTCACCGGGTGCCCGTCCCAGAACGTGGCGTCGTGCCGCAGGTGGTACACGTAGGTCACCGGGCTGGTCTGGCTGAAGGACGTGGCCAGATCCGGCTCGAGCTGTCCTTGCGGCCCGAACTTCTCCAGCGTCTCGAGCGCCATGTTGGTCACGTTGCCGGCGCCGATGGTCTTGGTCTCGTCGAGGTCGGTCACGTTCAAATTCAGCCCGACCCGCAGGAGTGGAATCGTCGCGTTGCTGGCGGCGGCGGTGTTGGCGGTGCCGGCGGACGTTCCCGAGCACGCGGCGAGGCTGACCGCGAGCGCGGCAGCGGCCGCGGCGGCCGTCACACGGATCTTCATCGGTGTGTCCTTCCCGAGGCGCCCAGGGCTCTTGCCCAAAGGCCTGGTCAGGCCTGGTCGCATCGCCACTGTAAACGTGCAACACTAAGCATGATCAAGAAGTAACAGGAAGATTTTGGTCAGTATTTGATCCGTGTTAATCCCTTTTGCACCGTGTGCGGCAGGCCGTTCGCTGACCCAGCTGGATCGACCCGGCGGCCGGCGCGGCGGGCGGCGGTGTAAACGCGGTGTAAAGCGGTTGGAAAGCGGTTCGCGCCTGATCATTGCGTTGCCTGCCAGCCGCTTCGCGTGCCTCCATGTACGGCGAGGGCGCAACCGTCAGGCCCTCCCCGTCACGGCAGTACCCGAAGAGAGGAACCGAGTATGCAAGTACGACCACTCCTCGCAGCAATGGCCGCCGCGGCATGCGCCGCCGGCCTGGCCCTCGGCGCAACAGCCGCCCCGGCGCACGCCGCCACCCGCGCCGCCGCGAGCACGGGCTGCACGACCAAGACGATGACCGGAAACCTGGTCACCGCCGGGACCGGCTGGCCGGTCTTGGGCACGTTCTACCAGAAAACCCATTTCTGCTGGAACGGGACGATCGTCACGTCGAGCAGTGCGACGTACACCGGCACCGTCACCGCGAGCGGCTCTCTGATCGGTATCGAGTACAAGGGAGTCGTCGCTGGCAGCGAGGGCTGGCATTGCTACCAGGCGGCCGGTAGCACCCGGCCGTGCTCGGGCAACACGCACTACGCCGAGGGTGAATTCGCGGGCTGCATCGGCAACCACTGTACGTACAGCTACATCAACCTCCAGTCCTCGGAGAACTACAAGGGCCAGTGGTTCTGGGGCTACCGAGGCTGACCGGCCGACACGCGCTGCACACCCGGGGCGGGTGTGCAGCGCGTGTCCGTGACGCTCAGGAATCACCGGGATCAGGTGACGATCCTTCACCGGACTGGTCGCGACGATGGCGGCATGCCTCGCCACTACCGCAAGACCTTCCTCGGCCTCGGCGCGCTCGCCCTGGCCGGCGCCTTCGCGGCACCCGCGATTCCCGCCTTCGCCGCTTCCTCCCCCGTGACCGACGCGCGTATCGTCGCGCACTTCGACCTCGCCGCGCTGCAGCAGCCGGAGAACATCACCCTGGAGCCCGACGGGAACGCGGACGTGACGTTCGCCTACGCCCACCAGGTGGCCAGGGTCACCCCCCAGGGCAAGGTCACCATCCTGGCCACGCTGCCATCCGCCGCCGCCGGCACCACCGCCGCCGCGGGCATCGTCCGGGCTCCCGACGGAACCCTGTACGTGAACTACGTCGACGTTGGCGGCACCGGAGCGGGAATCTGGCGGATCAGCCCGGACGGCACCGCCGCACCGGTGGCGGCCCTGCCCGCGGCGGGGTTCCTCAACGGGCTCGCGCTCGACCCCGGCAGCGGGGCCCTGTTCGCCGTCGACTCCTTCGGCGGCACGGTGTGGAAGGTGTGGCCGCGCACCGGCAAGGCCGAGGTCTGGGCCAGCGGCCCGGACCTCCAGCCCGCAGCACCCGGCGGCTTCGGCGCGAACGGCCTCAAGGTCCACGACGGATCGGTGTGGGTGAGCAACACCTCCCGGGGGACACTGCTGCGCATCCCGGTCAGGCCCGACGGATCGGCGGGATCAGCCGTCGTGGTCGCCAGCGGGTTGCCCAGCATCGACGACTTCGCCTTCACCGGCCCCGGTGACACCCTGCTGGCGGTGCAGAACCAGCTCAACCAGGCCGACCTCATCGCGCCCGACGGCACCGCACGCGTCGTCCTCACCGCGGCGGACGGCCTGTCCACCCCGTCCGCGGTCGCCGTGCGCGGGCGCACCGTGTACGTGACCAGCGCCGCCTACTACACCGAGGTGGACCCGAACCTGCTGATGGCCCACCTCGACCGCTGAGCGGAGCCCGTCCCGGTCATGGTGCGCGGCCGGAGTCACCCGCAACCGTTCGGGAAAAAGATTCGGATTTAAAAGATTTGGATTTTCCCGAACGGGGGCGGGGCGAATCGGTCCCCTGGCGGTTGCTCTCCTGGGCCTGGCCATCCTCGAGCGGGCGCCGGACACCCTGTAACTAAATGTAACAAATCTAAACGTTCCAACTCGTATGCGCGTATTGACGCGCTGTAAGGCATCTGCTCCAATCCTTGTAAATAGGAAAGTTTCCTAATTATTTCGGGATTTTCCTGTGGAATCTCACGCGGAGGAGTAGGTATGAGAGTTCTCAGACTGCGCGGCGGGCCGCGCTTGGTCGCCGTCGGATCCTCGGTGCTGCTGGCGGCCTCCGGCTTGATGCTGACCGCGATCGTCTCCGCGACGCCCGCCATGGCCTCGGTGGGGCAGGTCGCGCCGTACGTCGACATGTCCAACTCGCAGGAGGGGGTGCTGAACACCGCCATCTCCTCGCACGGACTGCACTCCTTCACCGCGGCCTTCGCCATCGGCGAAGGCTGCAGCGACATCTGGGGCGACACCCTGCCGATCGGCAACGACCCGACCATCGGCGCCGAGATCTCCTCGGCGAAGGCGGCCGGCGCCTCGGTGATCGTGTCCTCCGGCGGCTCAGGCGGCGAGCCGATCTCGTTCACCTGCACCACCCAGAGCACGATCGACGCCGCCTACCAGGCCATCATCAACGATTACGGCACCAACCAACTCGACTTCGACATCGAGGGCGCCGCCATCGCCGACACCGCCGGCATCGACCGGACCTTCCAGGCCATGAAGGACCTCAAGGCCTCGAACCCCAGTCTGACCTGGTCGGTCACCGTCCCGGTGCTGCCCACCGGACTGGACTACAACGGCACCGGCCTGCTCCAAGACGCCCAGAACATGGGCGTGACCATCCCGCTCGTCAACGTCATGGCGATGGACTACTACCAGGGCAACATCGAGATGGGCGCTGCCGCCATCAGCGCGGCCGAGAACACCTTGAACCAGATGAAGGCGGTCAACGGCTCGTACTCGTACGCCAACGTCGGGATCACCCCGATGATCGGCATCAACGACGACGGCTCCACCTTCACGCTCGCGGACGCCTCGTCGGTGGCCAGCTGGGCCAGCAGCAACGGCATCGGCCGGCTCGCGTTCTGGTCGGTCGACCGCGACCAGGCCTGCCCCGGCGGCAACGGCGGCGCGGCCTCGCCCACCTGTAGCGGCATCTCGCAGAGCACCGGCCAGTTCACCAGTGCGTTCACGGGCGCTGGAGGCGGAACCACGCCGCCACCGCCGCCGCCCGGTTCCGGTCCGGTCACCCTGGCCTATAACGGCCTGTGCCTGGACGACCGCTCGGCCTCCACGGCCCTGTTCAACCCGATCCAGGTTTACACCTGCAACGGCACCAACGCGCAGGACTGGACCGTGAACAGCAACGGCACCCTGACGGTCCTCGGCCTGTGCCTTGACGTCAACGGCGCCGGCACCGCCAACGGCACCACGGTGGACCTCTATACCTGCAACGGCACCGGCGCGCAGTCCTGGGTGCACGAGTCCAACGGCGAGCTCGTGAACACGAATTCCGGCAAGTGCCTCGACGATACCGGCTACGGCGGCTCGGGCACGCAGGTCCAGATCTGGGCCTGCGCCGACACCTCTAACCAGCAGTGGAGCCTGCCGTAAGCGGATAACGGCACCAGTACCCAACCGGGGCGGACGTCCGGCGGCGAGCCGGGCGGCCGCCCCGGCCCGCGTTCGGTCACGGGTCTTCTCGGAGGTCAGCGCTTCAGCCCCACCGCGCACCACAGGAACGACTTCTCCTCGCCGCCCGCACCCGGGTCCTGGCGCCATTCCTCGACCGGCACAAGACCGGGCTCCACGAGGTCCGTGCCGTCGAAGAGCCGCAACACCTGCTCGCGGGGGCGAGCCGTGTACTGCTGCAGGCTCGTGCGCCTGGTGTTGTCCAGCAATGCCTCTCCCGTCTCCGCCGGGAGGAGTTCCGGACCAAAGATGGAGATGGCGAGGTAGCTGCCGGACGGCACGGCGTCAAGCAACGTCGCCACGATCGCATGCGCGTCGTCCGCCTCCGGGATCGCGTGCAGGATCGAGAGCAGCGTGATCGCCACCGGCTTGGTGAAGTCGAGCAGGTCTGCGGCCCGGCTGAGGATGGTGCCGGTGTCGCGCACGTCGGCGTCGATGTACTCGGTGGCGCCCGCCTCGCTGCTGTCCAGCAGGGCGCGGGCGTGCGCGAGCACGACCGGGTCGTAGTCCACGTACACGACCCGGGAGTCCGGTGCGATCGCCTGGGCGACCTCGTGGAGGTTGCCCGCGGTCGGGATCCCGGTGCCGAGGTCGAGGAACTGGCGGATCCCCGCCTCGCCGGCCAGGTAGCGGACGGCGCGGCCGAGGAACGCCCGGTTCTGCCGCATGGTGAAGACGAGGTTCGGGACGATCTTGATCTGTTCGTCCACGGCAGCGCGGTCGGCGGCGTAGTTGTCCTTGCCGCCGAGCAGGTAGTCGTACGACCGGGCCTGGTGCGCCTTGGTGACGTCGAACGGCAGCGGCCCTACTTTCCTTGCGCCGTCGTCTGCGCCCGGCGCTTCGTCGCTGGTCATCACTGTGCCTTTCCGCTTTGGGGTGTCTGGTCGCCGGTCCCGTCCTGGCCGGGTCACGTTTCCTTGATTACCTGCTCGATGAAGAGCGCGGTGGCGGCTGGCGTCAGCGCCTCGCTGCTGAGCTGGTCCACGACTTCCAGGTAGTGCTCGACGTCCGCGCGCTGGTCCAGGTAGACGGCGCTGGTGAGCTGCTCCATGTAGACCACGTCCGGCAGGTCCGGTTCCTCGAAGCGCAGGATCGAGAACGAGCCGCTCGCGGCGGCGTGGCCGCCCCGGGCAAACGGGACGACCTGCATCCTCATGCCCGGCAACTCCGCCACAGCGGCCAGGCGGACTAGCTGGGCGCGCATCACCGCGGCCCCGCCGATGGGCCGCCGCAGCACCGCCTCGTCCATGACCACCCAGATCCGCGGCGGCCGCGCCCGCGACAGCAGCTCCTGGCGCTTGAGCCGCAGGCCGACCCGGCGCTCGATCTCCGACTCCGGCGCGATCTGGTGGCCAAGCCGGGTGACGGCCCGCGCGTAGTCCTCCGTCTGGAACAAGCCGGGCACGAACTGCGTCTCGAAGCTGCGGATGGACCTGGCCGCGGACTCAAGGCCCAGGTAGGACTCGAACCAGTCCGGCAGTACGTCGTTGTAGCGGGTCCACCACTCCGGCTCCCGTGACCGGCCGGCCAGCGCGATGACCTTCGCCTGCTCCTTTTCGTCCAGCACGCCGTACAGGGTGAGCAGGTCCTGGATGTCGCGGAGCTTGAACCCGACCCGCCCGGTCTCCATCCGGCTGATCTTCGACCGCGACGCCCGGATCTCGTACCCCGCCTTCTCGGCCGAGATTCCGGCGCCCTCCCGCAGCCGGCGCAGCTGAGCGCCGAGCAGCATGCGGAGCACAGTCGCTTCCGCCGCGGGTTCGTCTTGGTCCGCGTCTGGCGTCTCGCCGTTCGGCGCGACCGGTTCCATCGCTGCTCCGGTGTCGGTGGGGGGATGCGCGGCGCGACCGCTGATGACCGGGCAGTTCAGGCGTCGTGGCGCATGCATTTCTTGCGTCATTGGCAAGACTGCAATGGCTACTTTATACCTGCCGGCCCGGCACCGGCCTTCCGCATTTCAGTGAGTCATCCTCCGGCCACGGCGTTAGGCCAGGTCATTAAACTCGCCGTCGCGCACCCCGGCCAGGAACGCCGCGATTTCCGCGCGGGTGTAGACCAGGGCGGGCCCGGACGGGTGGCGCGAGTTGCGGACGGCGACCGCACCGTCTGGCAATGCCGCTACCTCGACGCAGTTGCCGCTCGGGTTGCTCCACTTGCTCTTTCGCCAGGTCACCCGGAGTTGGTCGGCGGGCATTCCGTTGCTGACCGGCATCTGTTTAATCCCCTTGTAACAGTAGGCACACACGACACTTCAGACACAAGGGAGATTACCAGCCCGATCGCACAGTGCGGCTGCACATTGCAAATGCACTGCTCGGATTTAGACGGCCACTCGGTCGAACTCCAGGTTCACGGCCTGCAGGACGCTGCTGTTGCCCGGCATCCAGGTGATCTCCGCGCCGGGCGCGAGCCGCAGGTTCCTGACCTGCTTGAGCAGTTCGTCGAACGCGATCTCGATCTGGAGTCGCGCCAGGTTGGAGCCGACGCACCGATGCACGCCGAGGCCGAAGGCCGCGTGGCCGCGCCGGGGCTCGTCGAAGACGAGCGTGTCCGCGGCGCGGAAGCGGGAGGAGTCCCGGTTGGCCGAGTCGTAGCGGACCTGGACGCGCTCGCCCGCCTTGATGTGCGCGCCGTTCAGTTCGACATCGCGGGTCGCCACGCGCGCCATACAGGACACCGGCGAGTCCAGTCGCAGGAACTCATCGAGGTCCCGGCGGCCCCAGTCGGGGTCGCGGAGCCGGTCCTCCGTGCCCGGGCTGGTGGCGGCCCGGTAGGCGATGTTGCCGATCGCCGCGCGCGTGGTCTCAAGGCCGCCGAGCACCAGGATGGCGAGCATGCCGAGTTGCTTGTCCGCGGGGATCGGCGCTCCGTCGAACGTGCCGTTCAGCACGCGGTACACAACGCCGTCCTCGGTGACGCCGCGCTCGCGGGCCGCCGTGAGGTACCCGGCGCAAATCCCGAACAGGTCGATGAAGACCTGCGGTGAGGGATCCTCGGAGGAGGCCAGGGCGAGGCGCCTGGCCCGCTCGAGGTCCTCGGGACCGAAATCCGGGAAGATGGCCTCGGTGAGGATGGCCGCGACGTAGGGGCCGGAGAACTCGGTGAGCAGTTCCACCGAGCCGCGGTCGATCCAGTTGGCGATGAGCGCGCGCGCCGCCGACCGCATCGCGGGCTCGTACTTCGCGACCGCGGCCCGGGAGAACAGCGGGTTGAGCAACTGCCTGGCCGCAGTCTGGACGGGCGGGTCGTCGGTGATGGGGCACAGGCTCGCGGGCGGCGGCGTAACCCCGGACTCGGTCGAGGAGAACGTCTCCCAGTCCTCAAGCACCCGCCTGACGTCGTCGTAGCGGGTGACGAGCCAGAAGCCGCCGCCGTCTTCGGTGCGCGCGACCGGGCACTGTTCCCGGGCGTAACCGAAGATCTCCCATTTCCTACGTTGGTGGTCGGCGCTCATGTAATCCCATGTGTGCAGCATGGAACCGAGCTTCGCGGTGTCCTCGGCGGTCATCGGTGCGCCTCCGCAGGTGAGTACCAGCGCGGCAACGCAGCGCGCGGGCAAGGGGGTCGGGCGGGAATCAGAGAGCGGATGAGGCGACGGTAATGGCGGTCTCCGGGCAGCTGAATTGCGCCTCTTGTGCGGCCGCGCGGAATTTCCCGGAGCAGGTGCTGACCTGAACGGCATCCACGGTTACGAATGTTATTAGAAACGAAGCCGGGCGTACCGTAAAGCGGCAAGGCCGGGGAAATCTACTAGACCAGGGCGGTGAGTTCGGCGCGGGAGGCGATGCCGAGCTTGGGATAGGCCTTGTACAGGTGGTAGGCGACGGTGCGCGGGGAAAGGAACAGCTGGGCGGCGATGTCGCGGTTGGGCAGGCCGCGCCCGGCGAGCCGGGCGATCTGCAGCTCCTGCGGGGTGAGCGCGGCGAGGATGTCGGGGGCGGCGGCCTGCGGGGCCGTCGCGCCGGTCGCGGTGAGCTCGGTGTGAGCCCGGTCGCTCCAGGGCTGCGCGCCGAGGGACTGGAACGTGCGCAGCGCGGCATGCAGTTGGATCCGGGCATCCCGGCGGCGTTTGCCGCGGCGCAGCCATTCTCCGTAGACCAGCTGGGTCCGCGCCTGGTCGAACGGACGGGGGTCTTGTTCGTGCAGCCGCAGCGCCCGCTGATAGTGCTGCTCGGCGTCATCGTCGGACGTGGTCAGCGCCTGGCACCGGGCCTGTAGCGCGGTGGCCCACGGCTGCCCCACCAGCGGCGCCCAGCGGCTGAACCGGGCCACCGCGTCGGCGGCGCGGTCCGGACGCCCGAGCCGGACGGCCGCCTCGACATGGTCCGGCGCCATCCGGGTGATGTTGGGATGGTGCCACGCCGGGCTGCCCGCGAGCGCCTCCAGCCGCGCCAGCGCGTCCGCGAGCCGGCCGTAGCCGAGGTCGAGCAGGATCAGGGCGGCCTCCGCCCAGGCGGCGGTGGCCGCGGATTCCCCGGTCGGTGGCACCTGACCGGCGTAGTCCCGGCATTGCCGCTCGTCACCCTCGACCGCGGCGAGGTAGGCCAGCGTGGCGCTCATCCAGTCGGCCCAGAACCGCTGCCCGAGGTCGAGGGCGAGCTGCCGGCCTTCGCTGGCGCCGATCCGGGCATCGCGGTAGCGGCCGAGCATCGCCTCCGCCCAGGACATCTGGTTGAGCCCGGCGGGCAGGACGCCGATCGCGCCGCGGGTGCGCGCGTCGGCGACGAGCGCGCCGCCGATGTCGGCCATGGCGTCGTCCCGCCCGGCCAGGCACGCCGAGGCGGTCGCGATCAGCAGGATGCCGGCATCGACGCTGTCGGCGCTGTCCCGCACCTGGGAGATCAGCTCGTCGAGCGGCGGAAATCCGCTGGTATCGGAGTCCAGGACGACTGCCGCGTTCCACCGGATCAGCCAGGCCAGCGGCGTCAGCCGGAAGTCGGGCGGCAGGCGGAGCCGGTCCAGCCCGGTCACGGTTTCCGCGATCAGGCGGTAGTCGTACGGCGCCTGCCGGATCTCCAGGTGCGCCTCCATCAGCAGCACGGCGGCCCGCCCCGGATCCGTGCCGGCGATCGCCGCCGCGCCGGCCATGTTCCGGTGATACGCGCTCAACATATGGCCGTCGTGCGTGTCCGCGAACGCCAGCACGTGCAGCAGCCGGGCGGTGAGCGCGGTGTCGGCGGCGTCGCGGCCCGCTCGCTCCGCTAGCTCCCTGGCGGCCTGATGCTGACCGCTGTCCAGGGCCGCCTCGGCGGCCAGGGTCAGCCTCCGGGATGCCGCGCCCGCGTCCTCGCTGAGCTGGGCGGCGCGCTCGTAGTCGGCGGCCGCCGCGGCGGGGCCGTTGCGCGCGGCGGCTCGGTCGCCCGCCCGCTCCAGTTCGGCCGCGACCTCTTCGTCCTGGCTGGTGGTGGCCACCGCCAGGTGCCAGGCGCGCCGGTCGGCGTCGGCCGGCCCGTTACAGGCCGCGGCCAGCGCGCGGTGCACCGCGACGCGCTCGCTGTGCGTCCCGCCGTGATAGACCGCGGCGCGGATCAGCGGGTGCCGGAACTCCAGCTTCCCCGCGCCGAGCGAGATCAGCCCGCGTTCCTCGGCGGGCTGCAGGCCGGCCAGGCTGAGGCCGGCCCGGTCCAGCCGGGTCAGGTCGCCGGAGTCGTCGGCGGCCGCGATGAGCAGCCCGCTCCTGGTGGCCGCGGGCAGCGAGCGGATCTGCTCGCCGAACGCGTTCACGACCCGGCTGGTCGCCGGCATCGGGGCCCCCGCCAGGGTCAGCGTCCCGGTCCCGTTCGCGGACAGCTCGATCAGCGCGAGCGGGTTACCGCGGGTGCCGGCGATGAGCCGGTCCCGCTGCTCGCTCGGCATCGACACGCCCCGGTCGTCGAGCAGCGTCGCCGCCGCGTCGGGATCCAGCCCGGTCACCGGCACGTCGACGATGCCCGGGGCGTGGAACGCCCCCGGGTAGTCACGGCTGGCGAAGATCATCACGATGCCATCGCGGTGCAGCCGGCGGGCGGCGAACATCAGCGCGTCGGCGGAGGCCCGGTCGAGCCAGTGCGCGTCGTCGACCAGGCACAGCACCGGGGCGACCTCGGCCAGCAGGGACAGCGCGCCGAGGCCGGTCAGGAACCGGTCGCCGGCCGGGACCGGCCCGGCCGGACCTGAAGTCAGGCCGAAGGCGGCGGACAGCGCGAGCCGCTGCGGTTCCGGCAGCGCGCCCAGGTGATCCAGGGCCGGATGGATGAGCTGGTGCAAGCCGGCGAACGGCAGCTCCGCCTCAGATTCGACGCCGACCGCGCGCAGCACCGGCATCTCGCCCCGGGCCAGGTCCGCCGCGTAGTCAAGCAGCGCGGTCTTGCCGATGCCCGGCTCGCCCCGCAACACAAGCGCGCCGCTGGTGCCCGCGGATGCCTGGCTGAGCAGGGCATCGATGGCAGCTTGCTGTACCTTCCGGCCGCGCAGCATGAGATGAACATACCTATATGTCCGGGTGCTTAGGCAACGGCTGACATGAATTGATCACTGTAGGGGCTGGAAATGCTGATGGCCGATGCGGATTCGGCGCCGCGACCGGGTCTCTAGCGTGACGAGCGATGGAATACGTCGAATCCGTCACTAAGGGGAATTCATGTCCGCTCTAGCAAGGTGGTGCTTCCACCACCGGTTCCTGGTCATCGCGACCTGGGTGATCGCCCTGACCGCCCTGGGCGTGCTCGCCTCCGGCGTCAAGAACAACTACGACAACTCCTTCTCGCTGCCCGGCACCGACTCCACCGCGGCCCAGCAACTGCTGGCCAAGGCGGTCCCGGCCCAGGCCGGCGACTCCGACAGGATCGTCTGGCAGGTCAGCAAGGGTACGGTCCGTGATCCGGCGGTCAGCACCAAGCTGAGCACCGTGCTCAGGCAGATCTCGACGATGCCGGAGGTCGCCGCGGTAACCAGCCCGTACGGACCGCACGGGTCGGCTCAGATTAGCCACGACGGCCGCATCGCGTACGCCACGGTGAACTTCACCAAGCAAGCCGGCTCGCTCGCCCCGGCTGACATCGCCCGGGTGGTCAACGCGGCCGAGGCGGCCCGCGCACCCGGCCTGGACGTTCAGCTCGGCGGGTCGGCCATCGAAAATACCGAGCAGCCGTCCCTGGCCATCACCGGCGCAATCGGCGTGCTCGCCGCCGCCGCCGTGCTGTTCATCGCGTTCGGTTCGCTGGTGGCCATGCTGCTGCCGCTGGTGGCGGCCATCGCCGGGGTCGTCAGCGGGCTGATGCTGATCGCGCCGCTGTCGCACGCGATGAGCGTCGTCGTCATCGCACCCGAGCTAGCCGCGCTAATCGGCCTGGGCGTGGGCATCGACTACGCACTGTTCATCGTGACCAGGCATCGGCGCGGCTGCAGTCCGGCCTGACCCCACTGGAGGCCGCGCTGGCGGCCATCAACACGTCGGGACGCGCCGTGCTGTTCGCCGGCAGCGCGGTGTGCATCGCGCTGCTCGGCCTCTTGGTCCTCGGCACGAGCTTCCTCGACGGCATGGCGGTCGCCGCCACGCTTACCGTGGTGTGCACCGTCGTGGCGGCCTTGACATTGCTGCCCGCGCTGCTCGGGCTGTCCGGGATGCGGGTGCTGAGCCGCCGCCAGCGCCGCGCCCTCGCCGCCGGAACGCCGGCGCGCGCGGGAGTGCTGGCGCGCTGGGCCGGAACCGTGCAGCGGCGGCCGGGGATCCTCGCGGCCGCCGCCGCCGCGGTCATGCTGGTCCTGGCGATTCCGGTGCTTAGCCTCCGGCTCGGCTCCTCGGACCAGGGCAACGACTCGTCCGCCAGCACCACCCGGCAGGCCTACGACCTGCTCGCCAAGGGTTTCGGGCCTGGCTTCAACGGCCCGCTGCTGCTGGTCGCGCAGACCCGCACCAGCGCCGACGCGGCCGCGCTGCGCACGCTCGAGGCCACGCTGCCGCGGGTGCCCGACGTGGCCACGGTGAGACCGGTCGCCGCGCGGGCAGGCACCGAGGTCATCCAGGTGATCCCGCGCACCTCACCGGAGGACAAGGCGACATCGGACCTGATCGGGACGCTGCGCGGCAGCACGATCCCGGCCGTGGAACGCGGCACCACGCTCCGCGTCTACGTCGGCGGCGTCACGGCGACGTTCGCGGACTTCGCGTCCTTCGCCGACGCGAAGCTGCCGTGGTTCCTCCTCGCCATCATCGGACTCAGTTTCCTGCTGCTGGTGGTGGCGTTCCGCAGCCTGCTGATCCCGGCGACCGCGGCGCTGATGAACCTGCTTGCGGGGGCGGCGGCATTCGGTGTTCTCACCGCGGTCTTCGACTGGGGCTGGGGAAGCGACGCGCTCGGTCTCGGCCAGGCCGGCCCGATCGAGTCGTGGCTGCCGCTGCTGGCGCTGGCCATCCTGTTCGGCCTGTCCATGGACTACCAGGTGTTCCTGGTCAGCCGCATGAACGAGGAGTGGGCGCAAAGCCGGGATAACCACCGGGCCGTGCGCACCGGGCAGGTGGAGACGGGGCGGGTCATCACCGCCGCGGCAGTGATCATGATCTGCGTGTTCGCGGCGTTCTCCTTGATGGGGATCCGGGGCATCGCGGAGTTCGGCATCGGGCTGGCGGCCGCGGTCGCGCTGGACGCGTTCATCCTGCGCACCGTCCTGGTGCCGGCCGCGATGCACCGGTTCGGCGACGCCAACTGGTGGCTGCCGCGCTGGCTGGACCGCCGCCTGCCGCACCTGGCCATCGAACCTCCCGAGACGGCCACCGAGACGGCCACCGAGACGGCCACCGAGCCGAGCCCGGGGGCCGCCCCGGAACCGGTGGTAGCGCGTTAGCTCTTCGCTTGATCATGGGCGCAGGTTCAAGGGGTCGTTGCAGCGGTGCCGGTTGATGACCGTTTCGTGGTCACCACACCGGCACCGTTGCGCGTCCGGTCAGTCTGGCGCTCGCCCGGCCAAGTTGGGCGTGGGCCGGAATGCCGCGGCCTCATCGACCTCCTGGTCGCCGAGGCCGGGCCGGAGCCGGCGCTCCGCGACGCGGCCGGCGCCCTGCTCGCGCTCCGGCCCAGCCAGGCTGGCAGCCACCGCACCCCCCGCGCCTGACCCAACCTCTAGGTTGGCTTCTTGCCGGCCGACGGATTTTGGGTGACGGTGCTCGGGGGTGCCGGGAGCGGGACGTCAGAAGATCGCCAGCGGGTTGACCGCGAGGCCGGTCGCGCCGTCGAGCCGTTGCGGCGCGACGACTAGCATGAAGCTGCCGCGTCCGGTCTCACGGCACACGGCCGCCAGTTCGGTGGGGTCGGCGCTGTCGACCAGCGGCAGGCCCAGGTAGCCGAGGCCGACCCGGTGCAGCGCAGACCCTAGGGCAGGAATAAGGTGCGGCCGGGCATCACAGATGTCGCCGAGATACAGCGACACGTCATGGCGGTGCATCCACCGGATGGCATCGACCGTCATGCCGGGCACCCGGTTGTCAGGCAGGTCGGCGAGGTTCCATCCGCCGCGGACCACGATCGCGTCGCCGGGCTGGACCTTAACGCCGGCTCGTTCGGCCGCGGCATCCAGATCGGCCCCGGTCACCGGATGGTCGACGGCAAGCTGCCCGCCGGGCGCGAGGTCAAGCAGTACCCCGCGGGTCACGACGCCGCCCCCGAAGATCGCCGTTGAGCCTCGGGACGCGCCTGCCGGGCCGGCCCGCTCGGACAGCGGCACGCCCGGGTAGACCTGCCCGTCGTACACCGCGTGGGTGAGCGCGTCCACGTGGGTCAGCTCCGCGCGGTGCGGCGTCATCACCAGCACCTCGGCCATGGCGGCCGAGGGGGACCCGGTGAACATCATGGCCTGGAAAACCGCCGGTGACCCCGGCACCGCCGGCGCCCCGCCCGCGAGCAGCGGAGTCGCGCGGACCTGGCGGGCCAGGGAAACAGTGCGGCCAGTCCTCGCCTCCGCGACCGCGCGGGCACGGACTTCGTCAGTGATGAGGTTCAAGGTGCCGAGCTCGTCGTCCGTGCCCCAGCGTCCCCGGTTGGACGGCAGGTCGCGGATTTTATCTTCCGCCATGCTCACCCCTCCAGCCACTCCGCGATGGACGCGTACACGGCACTAACCTCATCGGGCCGGTCGACGCCAAGCAGGTCCTGACGGACGGCGGTCCCGTCGAGCGATCGCGTGTACGCCAGGAACCGGTAGGAGTGACGCAGCCCGGCGAGAGCAGCGGGGTCCACGCCAGGTCAGCTCCGGGCACCGCGGGCTCGAGGGTGTCGCCTTGGTTGACCGCGGCCACATCATCCATCACAGCCCCCACACTCGATGTTGTCATGTCAACACTAGTTTCACGGTGTTGAAAAGTCAACATTGGAGGATCGGCCGGCGGCTACTCCGCCGCGCCCGACAGCAGCTCGAGGATCTCGCGCAGCATCGCGGACTGCCCTGGGGTCAAAGGCTCGACCAGGTGACGCCGGACCGCCGCCGCATGGACCGGGCGCGCCGAGTTAGCCGCCGCCCTCCCCGCGTCCGAGATGTCTACCCACACGCCAGACCCGGCGCGCCGGCGCGCCAGCAACCCCCGGTCCTCCATCCGCGTCAGCTGGTGCGACAGGCGGGTGCGATCCCAGCCCAGGGCGGAGGCGATCTCGCTCTGCCGCAGGGTTCCGCCGGCCACGTC
>Ga0102924_1003660_pt1 | contig 16001 bp, 15 predicted proteins | sample PaiPotPPM11metaG_FD_80116 | JGI IMG/M metagenome (GOLD analysis project Ga0102924, IMG submission 80116) | Iron sulfur acid spring bacterial and archeal communities from Banff, Canada, to study Microbial Dark Matter (Phase II) - Paint Pots PPM... ... | reverse complement strand
TTTTGCACGGATGCCTGAAGACCCGCACCCGCTACGACGAGGCCACCGCGTGGGGTCACCGGGAAAAACTCCCTCAATCTTCCGTCGCGGCTTGACATTTAAGCTCCTGGGATGTCTTTCGTTGTTATGCGGGCTATCGTTAGCCACGGATGCCAGCGCGGATCAGCTCTCCTATCGGACGTTTGCTGGCTACGGGTCGCGGACGGTTTCCTTCCGCGCTGGGCCAGGCCAGCCTGCGCCGCAGGCGTTGAATGAACGTTGAGGGAACCTTGAATCAGCCGGGGACCATTACGAAATCCAGGGGTCTAGCGATGGAGTTCGGGGTCCTGGGACCGGTCGAGGTCTGGGTGGATAGCCGGCCCGTTGATGCGGGACACGCCCGGCAGCGGGCCGTGCTCGCGGTCCTGCTGCTCGACCTCGGCCGGGCGGTGCGACCGGAGGTGCTGATCGACCGGGTCTGGGGCGAGGACCCGCCGCGGTCGGTGCGCAACGTCGTCTACGGGTACGTGGCCCGGCTCAAGGCTCTGATCGCCAGCGCCCAGGACGCAGACGGCCGTGACACGGGCGGCCCGGAGGCCGGCGTCAGCTTGTCGCGGAGCGCTGGCGGGTACCTGCTGCAGGCCAGGCCGGAAAAGGTCGACCTATGCCGGTTCCGGCGCCTGGTCGCCGACGCGGCCGCCACGGCCGGGGACGACGAGCGCGCCGCGGCGGCGCTGGGCCGGGCGGTCGCGCTGTGGCGGGGCCCGGCGCTGGCCGGGCTGGACAGCCCGTGGCTGAACGCGATGCGGGTCACCCTGGAGTTGGAGCAGAACGCAGCCGTGCTGGACCTCAACGACATCCGGTTGCGCCGCGGCGAACACGGCGCGCTGGTCGGCGAGCTGGCCGCCCATGCGGCGGCCTCACCAGCGGATGAGCGGCTGACCGGGCAGCTGATGCTCGCGCTATACCGGTGCGGCCGACAGGGCGAGGCGCTGCGCTGGTTCGGGCAGACCAAGCAGTACCTGGCAGGCGAGCTCGGCGCCGACCCCGGCCCCCGGCTTCAAGCCCTGCACCAGCAGATCCTGCGGGCCGACCCGTCTCTAACCGGCACATCCGCCCCCGCCGGCCGGCCCGCCACGCGGGCGGGTACCGGGCCGGCTGGCCCGCATGCCGGACCGGTGCCGCGCGAGCTGCCCGCTGACGTGTCGGCGTTCACCGGCCGCGCGGCCGAGCTAGCCAAGCTCGACCGGATGCAGGCCGGGCCAGACCCCCGGGCGGCGGTGATCTCGGCGGTGTCGGGGACCGCGGGCGTCGGCAAGACCGCGCTGGCCGTGCACTGGGCGCACCACGCCGCCGGCCGGTTCCCCGACGGGCAGTTGTACGTGAACCTGCGCGGCTATGACCCGGACCGTCCGATGACCGCCGGCGACGCGCTGGCCGGGTTCCTGCGCGCCCTAGGCGTGCCCGGCCAGGACATCCCGCCCGGCCAGGATGAGCGCGCCGCCCGGTACCGCAGCCTGCTGGCCGGCCAGCGGGTGCTAGTGGTGCTGGACAACGCCAGCGAAGCCGACCAGGTCCGCCCGTTGCTGCCCGGAACCCCGGGTTGCGCGGTGCTCGTGACCAGCCGCGACGCGCTCGCGGGCCTGGTAGCGCGGGACGGCGCCGCGCGCCTGGAACTCGACCTGCTCCCGCTGGCGGAGGCGGTTGCCCTGCTGACGGAGCTGATCGGCGAACCGGCCCGTGCCGACCCGAGCGCCGCCGCCGAGCTGGCCCGGCGGTGCGCCCGGCTCCCGCTGGCGCTGCGCGTCGCTGCCGAGCGGGCCGCGGCCCGCCCCGGCGTCCCGCTCAGCGATATGGTCGCCGACCTGGTCGGCCAGCAGCAACGGCTGGACCTGCTCGACGCGGCCGGAGACCCCCGTACCGCGGTCCGCGCGGTGTTCTCCTGGTCGTACCAGCAGCTGGGCGCCGAGGCCGCGCGGATGTTCCGGCTGGCGGGCATCCACCCCGGCCCCGACATCACCGTCCCGGCCGCCGCCAGCCTGGCCGCAACCACCGAGGCCGACGCCCGCCGCCTGCTGCGCGAGCTGGCCCGCGCGCACCTGATCGCCGAGCACCTCCCCGGCCGGTACACCTTCCACGACCTGCTGCGCGCCTACGCCGCTGAGCAAGCCCGCCACACCGACAGCGGCACCGACGGGCGCGAAGCCACTAGCCGGGTGCTCGACCACTACCTGCACACCGCCGCCTGCGCCGGCGGCCTGCTGGACTCAGCACAAGAACCGGTCGCCCTCAGCCCGCCCTGGCCCGGCGCCGCCGCCGGGCAGCCTGCCGATTACCCGCAGGCCATGGCCTGGTTCGAGGCAGAACACCCGGTCCTGTTCGCCGCCGTCACCCTCGCCGCCGGATCTGGGTTCGACACCCACGCCTGGCAGCTTCCCTGGGCCATGGCATCCTTCCTGCGAATTCGCGGGCACTGGCCGGAGTTGGCCGCGACGCAGCGCACGGCGCTGGCCGCCGCGACACGCCTGGGTGACACCGCGGGGCAGGCCCTCTCCGGCCGCCTCCTGGCGATGGCCTGGATCGACCTCGGCGACCACGATCTGGCTCGTGGCCACTTGGTCAGCAGTCTCGGGCTGTACCAGCGGCTCGGCAACCCCCTTGGCCAGGCCAAGGTCCACCAGCATCTCGGCGTGCTAGCCGAGGATCAGGGCCGCTACGCCGACGCGCTCGGGCACGCTGAGCAGGCGCTGCGCCTGTACCAGGCCATCGGCGACAAGGCGGGAGAGGCCGGAACGCTCAACAACGTCGGCTGGTGCCACGGCCTCCTCGGCGACTACCAGCAGGCCCGCGCGTTCTGCCGCCAGGCGCTCGCCCTCAACGCGGAAGTCGGCTACCGCTGGCTCGAGGGAGGTACCTGGGACAGCCTGGGATACGCCGAGCACCATCTCGGCAACCTCGCCGAAGCCGCCGCCTGCTACCAGCGCGCGATCAGCCTGTACCGGGAATCCGGCCACCGCTTCTTTGAAGCGCTCACCCTCACCCACCTTGGCGACACCCGCCACGCCGCTGGCGAGCTGGCCCAGGCCCGGGACGCCTGGCAGCAGGCGCTCGCCATCCTCGAAGACATTCAGCACCCCGAGGCCGACCAGGTCCGCGCCAAGCTCGTCAGCACGAGCGACCACGCCTCCGGCGGGGTCAAGGGCTGATCAGCTGGTCGGCGGCCGAGTACGGGTCGAGCTTTCCGGAAGCGACCTGGGCGGCGAGCTCCTCCAGCCCCGCCTGGCCGGGCAGCACGCCCAGCCGCTCCCGCACCTGCGCCAGGGCCAGCACCGTGACCTCCTCGCGGGCGCGGGCCACGCGCCGGCGTTCTCCCTCGCCCGACTCGGCCAGCCACGCGCCGTGCGCGTTCAAACGATCTATCAGGTGGTCGATCCCCTGTCCGGTCGCGGCCGACGTCTCGACGATCGGCGGTTTCCACGCGCCCTCGCCGTAACTGGCCATGGCCAGCATCGTGCGCAGGTCCCTGATCGCCTCCTGGGCGCCCGGCCGGTCGGCCTTGTTCACCACGAAGATGTCGGCGATCTCCAGGATCCCCGCCTTCGCGGCCTGGACCGAGTCACCCATCCCCGGCGCGACGATGACCAGCGTCGTGTCGGCCAGCGAGGCGATCGCGACCTCGGCCTGGCCGACGCCGACGGTCTCGACCATGATCACGTCGAACCCGGCCGCGTCCAGGATCCGCAGGGCCTGCGGCGCGGCCCAGGACAGGCCGCCCAGGTGCCCGCGGCTGGCCATCGAGCGGATGAACACCCCGGCGTCGGTCGCGTGCTCCTGCATCCGGACCCGGTCCCCGAGCAGCGCCCCGCCAGTGAACGGCGAGGTGGGGTCCACGGCCAGCACGCCCACCCGCTCACCCTGGCCGCGGTAGGCGCGGACCAGCGCGCCGGTGATCGTCGACTTGCCCACCCCGGGCGCCCCGGTCAGGCCGATGACCCGCGGCCGGCCGGTCAGCGGCGCGATCAGCTTCATGACCTCGCGCAGCTCGGGCGAGCCGTTCTCGACCAGCGACACCAGCCGGGCCAGCGCGCGCGGGTCGCCGTCGCGCGCGGCGGCGACCCGCTTTTCAAGATCAGCCATCATTGGTTGGGGGCACGCGCAGCAGCAGCGCGTCGCCCTGGCCGCCGCCGCCGCACAGCGCGGCCGCGCCCAGGCCGCCGCCCCGGCGCCGCAGCTCGTACGCCAGGTGCAGGGCGATCCGCGCGCCGGACATGCCGATCGGGTGGCCGATGGCGATCGCGCCGCCGTTCACGTTTACTTTGTCCGGCCCCACGCCCAGGTCGCGCGTGGACTGGATGGCCACGGCGGCGAACGCCTCGTTGATCTCGATGAGGTCCAGGTCGGCCACGGTCAGCCCGGCCTTGCCGAGCGCGCGGGCGATCGCGTTGGCCGGCTGGGACTGCAGCGAGTTGTCCGGGCCCGCGACCACGCCATGCGCGCCGATCTCGGCCAGCACCGGCGCTCCGGCGGCCGCGGCCGCCTCGGCCGACATGACCACGACCGCGCAGGCGCCGTCCGAGATCTGCGAGGCCGACCCGGCCGTGATCGTGCCGTCCGGGCTGAACGCGGGGCGGAGGCGGCTCAGCGACTCGGCGGTGGTGTCGGGCCGCACGCCCTCGTCGGTGTCGAAGATCACCGGCTCGCCGCGCCGCTGCGGCACGGAGACCGGAACGATCTCCTCGGCCAGCAAGCCGTTCTTGATCGCCTCCGCCGCGCGCTGGTGCGACCGCGCCGCGAACTCGTCCTGCTCCGCGCGGCTGATGTTCAGCCGCGCGTTGTGCCGCTCGGTGGACTCGCCCATCGACAGGTGGTCGAAGGCGTCGGTCAGCCCGTCGTGGGCCATGGCGTCGACCAGCTCGGCGGAGCCGAACCGGAAGCCCTGGCGCGCGCCGGGCAGCAGGTGCGGGGCCCGGGTCATCGACTCCATGCCCCCGGCCACCACGATGTCGAACTCCCCGGCCCGGATGAGCTGCGCGGCCAGCGCGATCGCGTCCAGCCCGGACAGGCACACCTTGTTGATCGTGAGCGACGGCACGGTCATCGGGATCCCGCCGGCCACCGCCGCCTGCCGGGACGGGATCTGCCCGGCGCCGGCCTGCAGCACCTGACCCATGATCACGTAGTCCACCCGGTCGCCCGGCACGCCGGCCCGCTCCAGCGCCGCCCGGATCGCCATTCCGCCCAGGTCGGCCCCGCTGAACTCGCTCAGCGAACCGAGCAGGCGCCCCACGGCCGTTCTGGCCCCTCCGGCAATGACCGCATCTCGCATGCCTGAAACGATACCCATGTATGACGCGATCGCTGGATGGAGACCGCCCGTGGTGCACCCGCTGCTGACCCGCATCGACCACGTCGGAATCGCCTGCCGCGACCTGGAGCGCGCTGTCGCGTTCTACGAGGCGACGTTCGGGCTGATCGTCGCGGGCCGGGAGGAGAATCCCGGGCAGGGCGTCCGGGAGGCGCTGCTGCGGGTGGCCGACGCCCCCGCGGGCGCGTCGTACGTGCAACTGCTCGAGCCGCTCGGACCGGACACGCCGGTCGGCCGATTCCTGGACCGCCACGGCGAGGGGATCCATCACATCGGCTACGGGGTGGCCGACATCGAGGCCGCGCTCGCATCGATCGGCGCGACCGGCGTGCGGCTGATCGACGCGCGCCCGCGGCACGGCTCGATGGGCGCGTCGATCGCGTTCTTGCATCCCAAAGACATGGGCGGCGTGCTCACTGAACTCGTCCAGGCACCCCAGCCCGCCTGACCTCACGAAGCAAAATGGCCCCGCCCGACCCGGAATCACACGCCAATCCCTCGCACTAGCGCTACCGTGGTGCAAAGAAATGCATAGGTTATAAAATGGGATCTTTAGCCAGAGCACGTGCGAACGGGCCGCCAACCGTGCAGTTGGGGAGTACGCTGCCAGCACCGGGCGAGCGGAATTTGCGGATCGGTCGGGCTACGGCTGAGTGGACCCAGCACGGGGTGCACCCGGCGACGGCCCGGCGGGCAGTATCGTGAGGCGATCGCCCGGGCGTGCGTGATCCCCCATGTTGACCCCGCGTCTACCCCAGGATTAGGCGAAATGCAGCCCGACATCGATGCCCAGCTCAGCAATTTCTTCGAGGAGACTCCGCAGCGCGACTTCGCGAGGGTCATGCGCGGATACGACCCCCACCAGGTCAACGAACACCTCAAGCAGATCGACGGCGACCTTCGCCAGCACCGGGAGCAGGTCCAGGCGCTGCACCGCGAGCTCGCCGACGCCCACCGCCAGATCCAGGAACAAGAACGCCCCACCTACTCCGGTCTCGGCTCCCGCATCGAGCAACTGCTGCGGCTGGCCGAGGAGCAAGCCACCGAGATCCTGCAGGAGGCCAGGACCGCGGCCAACGAGTTCAACGCGACGGCCAAGGTCGAGGCGGCCGAACTCCGGGCGGCGGCCGAGAACGAGGCCACCGAGCTGCGGGCCAACGCCAAGCGGGAGACCGACGACCTGCGGTCGTCGGCCGAGCGCGAGGCGGACAGCATCCGCACGGCGGCGCGGCGCGAGGCGGACGAGCTGACCTCGACCACCGAGCGCGAGGTGGCCAAGCTCCGCGCCACCGCCGACCACGAGGTGGCCGAGAAGCGCGCCGCTATCGAGCGCGACATCGCCAAGCTGCGCACCACCACCGAGCGTGAAGTCGCCCAGATGAAGGCGTCCTCGAAGCGGGAGCGCGACGAGATCCTCACCACCTCCAAGCGCCAGGCCGACGAGATGCGCAGCCAGGCCCAGCGGATCCTGGAGGAGAGCGAGGCGCAGCGGGCCCAGGCCGAGGCGGAGTTCGACATCCAGCTCGCGGCCCGGCGCGAGGAGGCCGAGCGGCAGGAGGCCGAGCGGCTGGCCGCGGCGCAGACCGCGACCCAGAAGATGGTCTCCGAGGCCGAGCAGCGCGCCGCCACCGCCGAGCAGCGGGCCAGCAAGGCCAGCGCCCAGGCCGAGCAGACCCGCCGGGACGCCGACCAGCACTCCCGCCAGCTCGTCAGCAACGCGAAGAAGAACGCGGACCAGATCGTGGCGCAGGCCAAGGCCCAGGCCGACCAGCTCCTGGCCGACACCAAGTCCGAGGCCGACCGGGTCCGCACCGCGGCCCAGCGCCACGTCGACGAGCTGAACAAGCAGAAGGAGAGCGTGGCCCAGCACCTGACGCAGATCAGCCAGCTGCTCGGCGGCCAGATGAACCTGGCCGACGCGCTCGGCGGCAAGCCCGCCCCCGCCGTGCAGGCTCCTCCGGCGAAGGCCGCCGTCGCGGCCCCGCCGGCCGGCAACGGCTCCACGGTGGCGGCCGCCGCCCCGGCGCCCAAGGCCCAGGCCACGGTCCGCGCCGAGGCCCCGGCCGGCCAGCACGCCGCTCCGGGCCGGCCCGACGGCCAGGCTCAGGCCGCGCCGGCCAAGCAGCCGGCCAACGCCAAGGCCGGGCAGGCCGACGAGCAGGAGTGGTGGCAGGAGTAACAGCCGCACGCTAACGGCGCGCGCCCCGGCCCGGGGCGCGCGCCGTTTGCTTTCCCGGCCGGCCGGCCGGGCTAGGGCGCCGCGGTCTGGCCGCCGTCGATGATCAGGACCTGCCCGGTCATGTACGACGACGCGTCGCTGGCCAGGAACACCGCAGGGCCGGCCATCTCCTCCCGGCTCGCCCACCGCCCCATCGGCACGGTGGCGATCGTGGCCGGGCCGGCCGCCGGGTCCGCCCACAGGTTGCGGTTGAGCTCGGTCGCGGTCCAGCCCGGGCACAGGGCGTTGACCCGGACGCCGTCGCGGCCCCACTCGACGGCCAGCGACTTGGTGAGCGAGATCAGCCCCGCCTTGGCCGCGCCGTACGGCGCCAGCAGCGGCGAGCCCACCAGCCCGGCCACCGAGGCCACGTTGATCACCGATCCCTGGCCGCGCTCCAGCAGGTGGCCGGCGAACGCGTGGCAGACATACACGGCGGAGTCGAGGTTGAGCCGGATCAGCTTGTCCCAGCCCGCCAGCCGCAGGTCGCGGAAGCCGGCCATGAAGTTGGACCCGCCCGCGTTGTTGACCACGACGTCCACCTGTCCGAGCTGGTCGATCGCGCTGGCCGCGGCGCGGGCGACCTCCTCCTGGCTGGTGACGTCCGCGGGGATCACGAACGCCTTGCGCCCGATCGCGGTGATTTGCTCGGCGGTGTCGGCCAGGCCGTCCTCGCTGCGGGCCACAAGCGCGACGTCGGCGCCGGCCTCGGCCAGCGCCACCGCCATCGTCTGGCCGATGCCGCGGGACGCCCCGGTCACGAACGCGGTCTTGCCGGTGAGGTCGAAGAGGCTCATGGTCAGTCCTTCCATTCGGTCGGCAGAGGCCACGCGCCGGGGTTGACCCGCCGCACGATCTCGTTCAGCACGATACGGACGTAGGGCTCCCCCACCCAGAGGTGCTTGGCCCGGTCGACCGCGATGACCTCGGCCTGCGGCACCCGGGCGAACCGGGCCCGGGCTTCGTCCGGCCGCAGGTAGTCGTCGAGCTCGGGCACCAGCGCCAGCAGCGGGCGCCCCGAGGCCGCCCAGCCGTCCAGGTCCGCGTCGCTGGCCCGGTGCAGGGCGGGCGAGAGCAGGATCGCGCCCGCCACCTCGGGGACGTTGCCCCACTTCAGGGCCAGCTCGGTGCCGAACGACCAGCCGAGGAGCCAGCGCTCCGGCAGCCCCGCCGCGACGGCGTAGGAGATCGCGGCGGCCACGTCGGCGCGCTCGGCCTCGCCCTCGCCGAACTCCCCCTCGCTGGTGCCCTGCTCGGACGCGGTGCCGCGGGTGTTGAACCGCAGGACGGCGAGATCGGCCAGCGCGGGCAGCCGGTAGGAGGCCTTCCGCAGCACGTGGCTGTCCATCATGCCGCCCGCCGTGGGCAGCGGGTGCAGGCCGATCAGCGTGGCCGCGGGAGCCCGGCCCTCGGGCAGCGCGAGCTCGCCGACCAGGTCCAGGCCGTCGGCGGTGCGCAGCGTCACGGGCTGGCGGACGGCCGGCAGCACCGTGGCCGCTCGTATCTCGCTCATCGCATCCTCACTGGCGGGGCCGCCCGCCCGGTCCCGGCCGGCGCGGCCGCCGCTGCCAGCACGAATTGTGCCAGTGCCGGCGCTCGGCCGGGCCGGGCGCCTCGGCCGGCCAGACCACCACGTGCGCGGCGCCGGGCTGGATCTCCTGGTCGCAGCCGGGGCAGCGGTAGGTCTTGGTCGCCGCTGCGCCCGGTACCTGGCGGACCACCCAGTCCCCGTCGGGCCACTCCTGGACCTGCGGCGGGCCGAGCCGGGCCGCCGACTCCTCGCCCGCACCCCGGCCCCGGGCTCCGCCTCCACCGCGGCCCCCGGCTCCGCCCGCGCGACCCGCGCCGGCGCGCGGTCGGCGCGGGATCTCGGCGGGCAGGCGGCGCGCCCTGCGGGGGCTCACGGGCGCCAGCGTATCCGGGCGCTACAGTTTCCCCGTGCGGCTCGTCATCGCCCGGTGCAGCGTGAACTACGCGGGGCGCCTGTCTGCTCACCTCCCGACGGCGCTGCGGTTGCTGATCGTCAAGGCGGACGGCTCGGTCCTGGTGCACTCCGACGGCGGCAGCTACAAGCCGCTGAACTGGATGTCACCGCCCTGCCGGCTGACCGAGGAGCCCGGCCGCTGGGTAGTCACCGGGAAATCGGGCGAGGCGCTGACCATCGACATCGAGGACATCGTCAGCGACACGTCGTTCGAGCTCGGGGTTGATCCCGGCCTGACCAAGGACGGCGTCGAGTCCCATCTGCAGGAGCTGCTGGCGGCGCAGATGCAGGTGCTCGGCGAGGGCTGGCGGCTGGTCCGGCGCGAGTACCCGACCGCGATCGGCCCGGTCGACCTGATGTGCCGCGACGCCGCGGGCGGCTCCGTGGCCATCGAGATAAAACGGCGCGGCGAGATCGACGGGGTCGAGCAGCTCACCCGCTACCTGGAACTGCTGAACCGCGACCCGCTGCTCGCCCCGGTGCAGGGCATCTTCGCCGCCCAGGAGATCAGGCCGCAGGCGCGCGTGCTGGCCGAGGACCGGGGCATCCGCTGCCTGATCCTGGACTACGACGCCATGCGCGGCACCGACGACGGCGCGCTGCGGCTGTTCTGAGCACAGGCGCTGTTCGCACCTCTACGACCGATCGCGTGCAATCCCAACGGGTGCGGGATTAGCATTTGAGTATCCATATCCACATCTGACTGGCAACGGTGTGCAAGGTGCTGGCTACGCGCTGGCATCGGGTGACCGGCGGTTGCCTTGAATGTGGACCGTGAGGGGGGTCTGCAAAGACCGTGTGGAAGGAAAGACGCAGCCATCGGATGCGGCGGCTTGAGCAAGAGATCGCGGAGGCAAAGGCAGGCCAGGCCGAGCTGCAACGGCGCGTGGAGCTATTCGAGCAGATCGCCGCGGCCGTGGGCGTGGAACTCGGCGACGACACCGAGCCCGGGAGCACCGTGGCGCTCGATCCCGTGCCGCCCTCCCTGCTGGCCGCAGCGCAGGATCCGCGCCGCAGCGGCGCTCCCGTGCGCCTCGACGTCGACGGGCGCGAGCTCATCGCCGTGGTCGACGGCGACGGCGGCGACCCGCACGAGTGGTGGTCCGCGATCCGGCACCTGGCGTCCCGGCTGAGGAGCGCGTCGTGATCCATATCGAGCGGGTTCACCTGCCGGACGGGCTGCGCGCCCTGGCCTGCCGGGACCGCCGCGGCAACCTGGTCATCTACGTCTCAGAAGGGCTCGACGCCAAGGAACAGCGGGCCGCCATCATGGAGGCGGTCCGCGCCACGCGCCGCGCGGGCTGGGGCCGGACGGGCCTGCTTCCGGTCGGGGTCGCCCTGTACCTGGCCATCCGGCCACTGCTCCGGGCCCTGCGCGTGCTCGTCGCGCGCCCCGTGGCCTGGGGCGCGGCGGCCACGGCCACGGCCGTCGGCGCCTCGACCGCCGCGATCTTCATCGTGGCCGCGCCGCCCCCGCACCGCCCGGCCGCGGCCGGGCAGCCGCCGGGCCCGGGCAGCACCGCGCCCGCCCAGCCGTCGGGTCAGCCGCCCGCGGGGCGGGCGCCGAAGCACCGGGGCCATCCGGTCACGGTGGCCAGCGTCCCGCCGGGCGGCGGGCATTCCGCCACTTCCGGACGGCCGCACCCGGCCGGGTCGTCCGGTGACGCGTCCTCGGGACCAGCCCCCGGATCGTCACGGTCGCCGGCCCCGCCCTCCCCGTCGCCCACGCCGTCACCGTCACCGGCCAAGTCCCCGGCCTGTGTCTTGGTGCTGGGCGTGAAGGTGTGCGTGCCCGCTCTCTCCGTGTGGGTCAGGGTCTGACCCGCCGTCAGGCCCGGCGGCGCTGCGGCTCCTCGCGGTCATCCTCCTGCTCGCGCCAGTTACGGGCCAGGGCGATCAGGCCGCGCACCACGTCGGGCGGCAGCCCGGGCGTCTCGGCGATGTGCTGCAGGGTCGGGTCCTCGTAACGTGACGGGCTCGCGCTGGCCGACGTGATGACCGGCTCGCCGCCGGTCAGTATCCGGCGGCATGAGCCCGGGGCCCAGCCCAGATGGTTCTCGACCACGCCGAGGGTGCTGGCCGACACCCGCCGGCCGTTCTCCAGCTTCCCCAGCGTGCGGTCGGTCACCCCGGTCGCGGCGGCGAACGCGCGGCGGTCCCGCATACCCAGCGCGGTGCGTCTCGCCACCACGTAGTCGCCGAGCCGCTCCCAGTTCTCACCTGCCATAACTACATCCTGCCGGAAGAGATCGGAAGAATCTAGAGGGCTGTCCGCACGCATATTCGTATCTACCTCGTCAAAGCGTACAAATCTCTTCGCTCAGCGAGCCTTCGCTTCACCGTATCTTGCCAGTACCTTGACATCTCTTACCATCCGTTCCTACTCTGAGGGCACAGAACGAACGACCCGAGCTTGTCAACCCGGGCGCACCGACCTGTCGTGGTCGACTCGGTGGGCCGCTACTCCCCAAGGTCACGCCGATGTCGGTGTTCGTGGTCGATGCCCCGCTAGGGAGCGATGTGCTTGGCCCGGCCCCCGTCCCGGCCGCGCCCGAGGCCGACCGGGCGATCACCGCGATGTACAGCACCGAGTACGGTTCGCTCGTCCGGATGTCGGTCGTACTGGTCGGCGACGTCGGCACCGCCGAGGAAGTGGTGCAGGACTGCTTCGTCGCCATGCACGACGCCTGGCTCCGGCTGCGCGACAACGATAAGGCCATCAACTACCTGCGCCGCTCGGTGGTGAACCGGTCCCGGTCGGTGCTGCGCCGCCGGGTCGTGGCCGACCGGCATGCCCTCAAGCACGAGCCGGACATGCCCAGCGCCGAGCAGGGCGCGATCACGCGGCTCGAGCGCTCCGCGGTGATCGCGGCCCTGCGCTCGCTCCCGGCCCGGCAGCGCGAGGCGGTCGTGTTCCGCTACTACCTCGACCTGTCCGAAGAGCAGGTGGCCTCGGCCATGCAGATCAGCGTGGGCGCGGTGAAGAGCCACACCGCCCGGGCCAAGGCCGCGCTGCGCAGCGTGCTGGAAGCCGAGCGGTAAGCCCTCCGGGAGCGCTCACCCGCTCTCCTCGAACAGGTGGGCGTTGACCGACCGGGCCAGGTCGGCTAGCCAGGGGATCTCAGCCACCGTGACCCCGGCCGCGCGCAGCGCGGCGGCCCCGCCCCCCGCCACGAACAGCGGCGGCTCCAGCCAGGCGATGACCACCCGGCCGATCCCGGCCTCGCGGATGAGGTCGACGCAGGAGCGCGGCCGCGACGCGCGCGTCAGGCACGGTTCCAGCGAGCTGTACAGCGTCGCCCCGGCCAGCCGCGGGTCGCCCGCGGCCCGGCTCAGCGCGGCCTCCTCCGCGTGCTCCCTGGGGTCCTGCTCGCGCGAGTAGCCCGTCGAGATCACCTGGCCCGCGTCGCCGACCAGCAGCACCCCGACCGAGAACGCCGAGTCCGACGGCGGGCAGCGCCGGGACAGCTCGATCGCCTCGCGCAGCCAGCGCAGGTCAGCATCCGGCTGGCCGGGATGCTCCCCGGCGGGATGTTCGGTCAAGGCGTGACTCCGGTATTTTCGGGTGTGGCAGGCATGCCTACTCCACGGTATGCCCGGAAGGGTGGTGCAGGGCGATGGTGACGACGCTGCGGCCGCAAGGCCCGGCCCGGCCCACGGAGACCTTCGACACGCTGAATCCCGCGACCTCCGAGGTCATCGCGACCTTCGGGGTCTTCGGCGAGGACGAGGTGGCCGAGACGGTCGAGCGCGCGCACGAGGCCGCGGCCTGGTGGGCGGGCCTGCCGGCCAAGGAGCGGCGGGCCCGGCTGCTGGCCTGGAAATCGCACCTCGTCCGGTACATGGGACGGCTGGCCGAGCTCGTGCGGACCGAGACCGGCAAGCCGCTGGGCGACGCCCAGCTCGAGATCCTGCTGGCCGTGGTGCACGTCGACTGGGCCGCCCGCAACGCCCGCAAGGTGCTGCGCCCGCGCCGGGTCCGCAGCGGCCTGGTCGCGCTCAACCAGGCCGCCACGCTCGAATACCAGCCGCTGGGCGTGGTCGGCGTGATCGGGCCGTGGAACTACCCGGTGTTCACCCCGATGGGCTCGATCGCCTACGCGCTCGCGGCCGGCAACGCCGTGGTGTTCAAGCCGAGCGAGCTCACCCCGGCGGTCGGCGACTGGCTGGTCAGCTCGTTCGCGGAGGTGGTCCCGGAGCACCCGGTGCTGCAACTGGTCACCGGGGCGGGCCAGACCGGCGACCTGCTGGCCCGCAGCGCGGTGAACAAGATCGCGTTCACCGGCTCGGCGGCCACGGCCAAGAAGGTCATGGCCGCCTGCGCCCAGAACCTCACGCCGATGGTCGCCGAGTGCGGCGGCAAGGACGCATTCCTGGTCGCGGCCGACGCCGACCTGGACGCCGCGGCCGACGCGGCGGCCTGGGGCGCGCTGTCCAACGCCGGGCAGACCTGCGTGGGCATCGAGCGGGTCTACGTGGCCCAGGACGTCTACCACTCGTTCCTGGAGAAGCTGTCCGAGCGGGCGGCGCAGGTCCGCCCGGGCGAGGACCGCGAGGCCGACTACGGGCCGATGACGCTGCCGGGCCAGATCGACGTGATCGAACGGCACGTGGCCGACGCGCTGGCCCGGGGCGGGCGCCCGGTCGTCGGCGGCCTGGCCAGCATCCGCAAGCCGTTCGTGGGCCCGGTCGTGCTGGCCGACGTGCCCGAGGAGAGCCGGGCCGTCACCGAGGAGACGTTCGGGCCCACGGTCACCGTGGCCCCCGTGGCCGATCTCGACGAGGGCGTCCGGCGGGCCAACGCCAGCCGCTACGGGCTCGGCGCCTCGGTGTTCGCCCGGAACAAGAAGACGGCCATGGCCGCGGCCCGGTCGCTGCGCAGCGGGATGACCGCGGTCAACTCGGTGATCTCGTACGCCAGCGTGCCCGCGCTGCCGTTCGGCGGGTCGGGCGATTCGGGGTTCGGCCGCATTCACGGCGCCGACGGGCTGCGCGAGTTCTCCCGGCCGAAGGCGATCACCCGTCAGCGGATGAAGCCCCCGGTCAACCTGACCTCGTTCGGCCGCACCGACCAGGACATGAAGAAGATCCTCAACCTGGCCGCGATGCTGCACGGTCGCCGCTACCGCTAGCCCCCCCGGCGGGAAAGCACGGTGAGCGAGGGAGGGCCGAGCCGCCCGCTCTGGCGGGACCGCAACTTCTCGATCTTCTGGCTCGCCCAGACGCTGTCCGTGGCCGGCGACTCGTTCGCCTACATCGCGGTCCCGCTGCTGGTGCTGCGCGCGACCGGGTCGGTGGCGCAGATGGGCCTGCTGACCGGGGCCGGCGGCGCGGCCTCGATCGGCGCCGGGATCGTGGCCGGGGTCCTGGCCGACCGGCTGGACCGGCGGACCCTGCTGATCTGGTGTGACCTGGCCCGGATGTTGCTCTACGGCGCCATCCCGCTGGCCTGGTCCTTCGGCCCGCACGTCTGGCTGCTCTACGTCGTCCTCCCGGCCTGCGAGGCCATCGGGATGGTGTTCCAGGTCACCTACGTGACCGCGGTGCGCAACCTGGTCGACACCGACCGCATCACCGAGGCCAACGGGCGGCTGTACGCCACGGCCACCGCGGCCGGCGTGCTCGGCCCGCTGCTGGCCGGCGTGATCTCGGGAGCGTTCGGCCCGACCGCGGCGATCGCGATCGACGCGGCCAGCTTCGCGCTGTCGGCGGCGGGCGCGGCCCTGATCCGGCTGCGCACCGCGGCGAGGCCGGCACCCGCCGCCCCCGGGCGGCGCCGCGCCTGGACGGAACTGCTGGCCGGGGCGAATTTCCTGTGGCGGCACCCGGTCCTGCGCGCGCTGACCGGGGCGCTGACCCTGTTCATCTTCCTCACCTACGGCCTGACCGACGTGCTGATCTACTACCTCAGGCACGATCTCGGCCAGTCCTACGCCACGGTCGGCGTGGTCCTGGGCCTCGCGGCGGTCGGCGAGGTCGGCGGCTCGATGCTGGTGGCGCGGGTGCGCCGGGCGATCGGCTTCGGCGCGGCCTGGATCGGCGGCGTGGCCGTGTGCGGCATCGCCGTGGCCTGCCTGGGCGCGTCCGCCAGCATCCCCGCGATCGCCATCCTGGCCGGCCTGTACCTGCTGTGCTCCAGCGTGTCCGGGATCTGCTCGATGTCGCTGCGCCAGGAGGTGACCCCGGACCACCTGCTCGGCCGGGTCACCTCGGCCTTCTGGACGATCCACTTCTCCCTCGGCCCGGTCGGCGCGGCCCTGCTCACCTGGGCCGCGGGCCGCTACGGCGTCCCCGCGGTCTGCGCCGCCGCCGGCGCCGGCTGCCTGCTGATCGCCGCCGCCGCCCTGTTCACCCCCATCCGCCAGCCCGCCCCCGAACTAGCCACCTGACCCTCCCCCACAACGACATGGCTGGCGCCATCGCTGCTGCTGGGACGACAGCGATGGCGCCATCCA
>Ga0102924_1003659_pt1 | contig 16009 bp, 10 predicted proteins | sample PaiPotPPM11metaG_FD_80116 | JGI IMG/M metagenome (GOLD analysis project Ga0102924, IMG submission 80116) | Iron sulfur acid spring bacterial and archeal communities from Banff, Canada, to study Microbial Dark Matter (Phase II) - Paint Pots PPM... ... | reverse complement strand
TCTTCGCATCGTTCACTGGACTAATGCCCGCAGCTCGCGCCCACTCGGAATCCTCAGTCGGCCCGGGCCCGGGATGAAAGTAGAGCATCAGTCGGATACGCCGTCTATCCAACGCATCGGCAATTTCACCGATAAGATCGCGGCGGCAGGTGCGACCCGATAGCGCCGCGTCCAGAGCATGCAATGGGCCCGGGAAAAAGTACTTTCCGTGAGTGGTTGTGAACACCACCCAGGCAGCTCCCGTTTTGGCAACCATGCCAGCAAAGGCTTCTACGTCGAACTGATTAACAGACTGTTCATACTTTTTCCACGCCGGCGCATCACCGTATAAGCTGTACGACTCGGGAACCCAGTGGATCATGATCCCGTATTTGCCCTGAACCATCCACTCAGTGCTGCTCTTCAGATGCAGCGCATCTCGCCGCATTTTCGACAGCACCGCCGGCCTGACTATCTCAATTGCAAAAACATGCAGGCTGCGTTTCGGCCATCCAGTCAGCGGCTTCTGCAAATCGGCCTCCGCGAATTCCCGCTGTCGCGCAGTCGGTATAACCGACAACTTAAGTTCGTTCACACCCTTGTTGAGTCTCAAGCTGCCCGGCAGCCACTCGCGTCTGAACGACGGCCTGTCCTGCGGTCCTCCTTGCCAGGCGCCTTCCTTCACATTCGTCACGAGCACCGCAACTGAGCCACTTCCGTTCGAAACCACCAGTTTCGAACCCACGTTGTCTTCTCTTCCCGAATGATAGAGAACCCCTATCTGATAGTTTGCCGCCTCCGGCACCGCAACCGTCCACGTCAAATGGTCTGTGGCTACGATGAAACCGCAGGGGGTCCTCCGCGGTTCCACATCGGCCGCTGCGGTGAGACGAACATTCCCGCTGAGCTTGGCGTTGTACCCAGCCAGGTGTGTTATGTCTTCGGGCTTCAACTCGATGACCCATGGTCGCCAGCGCTCCTGATCCCAGACGACGCTGTTGGATCGCACCTCGGCATCGCGATCGGTGACCCAATGAGGGTTGCCGCTCGACGGAGTGGCGCTGGGCGTTTGAGCCCAAAGCACTTCGGCGCATGGGTTCCCGATTACGGCAGATAGGACAACGAGTAACCGAATCCGGCTATTTGTCATTTTCAACCGCCCATCAGTTTTGCCGGGACTGCCCAACGTCTGCGACGTTGGGGATAAATGACCCATGAACTCGCGTCGTCAGACATTCGGTATGCAACGAAAACTGCTTGACAAGCAGAGATCGAGAGCGGTATATCATTTTGAGTAATTTTATTAATGAACATGTCTTTTTATACCTTAAATCCACTCACATCGCCCGTGCACAGGTTAATTTTCGGATCTGCCGGAAATGGACGATCAGCAAGCTCCTAATATTATCGTGGTCCTTGGATCGCCGGACGGTTGGGAGCCTCCTGAGATACTATGCGCGGGACGAAAGCGAAGTCGGATTGCGCCTATATAGGAGAATTTATCTCTGAGCCTTCAAGAATTAAACGCTGAGACCTTCAGGTTACATGACCGCATGGCAGTTATTACCGGTGCTGGCAGTGGCATTGGTCGAGCGATTGCCCACAAGTTTGCGGCAAACGGCGCTTCAGTGTGCATCTTGGACGTTAATCGAACACATGCAGAAACGGTTGCAGCGGAGATTACCAGGGCTGGTGGAACAGCCTCGGCATATGAATGCGATGTGAGTGATAGCGTTTCAATTGGATCGACATTCCACACAATTTCGCAGAAGGGTCGGGTTTACATCCTTGTAAATAATGCTGGCGTCTCGCACATTGGTAACGTCGAAAGCACGACCGAAGAAGAATTCGACCGCGTTTTTCGCATTAACGTCAAAGGCTATTTCAACTGCATCAATGCTGTAATCGGAACGATGAAGTCTGCAGGAGGCGGAGTCATTCTAAACATGGCTTCTGTGGCCGGATCTGCCGGATTGGCTGATCGCTTCGCATACTCCACCAGCAAAGGCGCGGTGATTGCGATGACTTATTCTGTCGCGCGTGACTATATCGGCCACAACATTCGCTGTAACTGCATTTCCCCGGCCCGCGTGCATACGACATTCGTCGATGATTATCTGAAAAAGAATTACCCCGGCCGCGAGCAGGAGATGTTCGAGAAACTGGCGAAGACGCAGCCGATCGGCAGAATGGGAGAACCGGGCGAGGTAGCCTCGCTTGCCCTCTTCTTGTGTTCTGACGCGGCTTCGTTCATTACCGGAGTGGATTACCCTCTGGATGGCGGTTTCATGAATTTGCACGGTTGATTGCGAGAGAATAGTGGACCTGCAACTTGAAAATAAGGTAGTGCTGGTCACCGGCGGAGCCAAAGGCATTGGCGCCGCCATCGTACGAGCCGCCGCTGCCGAGGCCGCGATTCCTGTCATTGTGGACCGTGACGCCGAAGCCAGCAAACACCTTCATGCCGACGTACGCGCAAGCCACGTGATCATCGCGGATCTGTCATCCTCAGCGGATTGCCAAACTGCGATCGATTCGACCGTTGAGAAGTTTGGCCGCCTTGATGCTCTGGTGAACAATGCGGGGGTCAACGACAAAGTCGGTCTGGAGCATGGAACTCCAGAACAGTACGTAGACTCACTAGGTCGCAATCTGCTGCATTACTACAACATGGCGCATTTCGCGCTTCCATATCTGAAGAAAACGCGTGGCTGCATCGTGAACATCAGTTCGAAAACCGCTATCACCGGTCAAGGTGGTACGTCAGGATATGCGTCATCGAAAGGAGCAATATTGGCTTTGACCCGCGAATGGGCGGCGGAGCTGCTGGGCTACAGCATTCGCGTGAACGCGGTTGTTCCCGCAGAGGTCATGACGCCGCTCTACCGGCAGTGGCTGGACACATTCCCTGATCCCGAACAGAAGCTTCGGTCCGTCATTGCCAAGATCCCTCTGGAAAAGAGAATGACCGCCCCCGACGAGATCGCGGCAATGGTAGTCTTCCTGCTTTCTGGGCGTGCCGCGCACATAACCGGCCAGCATGTTTTCGTGGATGGCGGCTACGTGCACCTTGATCGAGCTTTGACTTAAGAGATGACAACCTCAGCACCCATCACCGAGCGACGATATGTCGCCCCACTAATTCTTGTCACTACCCTATTCTTTCTCTGGGCGCTGGGAGTCAACCTCAATGACGTTCTCATCCCGCACTTGAAGAAAGTCTTCGATCTGAACGACTTTCAATCGGCACTCATCCAGGTGGCATTCTTCGGCGGTTATTGCCTTTCCGCGTTGCCTGCAGGACGGCTGCTGGAAAAGATCGGCTACAAGAATGGAATAGTCGTTGGTTTGGTTACATGCGCGGCAGGCGCGCTGCTGTTTATTCCCGCGGCCTCAATTCAGGTGTATGGATTATTTCTTTTTGCTTCATTTGTTATGGCGTGCGGCCAAGGCATCCTCGAGGTCGCTGCTAACCCTTACGTGACACTCCTGGGACCAGCAGAAAGCTCAGAGCGGAGATTAAATCTGGCCCAGTCGTTCAACGCTGTGGGCGCAGTGGTGACGCCGTTCATTGGCGCGGCTTTTATCCTCTCAGCTCTCGAGTATTCGCGTGAGAAGTTGGGCACCATGACGCCTGCCCAGATGGCTACGTATCGCACCGCCGTGGTCAGCACCGTGAGGATCCCTTACCTGGTCATAGCAGGAATTTTTCTCGTATACGCTGTTGTGATTTTTCTTTCCCAGTTGCCGGAAGCCGGCGCAACCGATGGAGCGGTGAAGCAGGAGTCAACCGGGGAAGAACTGCGCGATATCTGGCGTTATAGCCACCTGGTAAAAGGAGTTATCGCACAATTCTTCTACGTTGGCGCTCAAATCGGCGTGGGCAGCTTCGTCATTCGACTGGCGCAGCAAAGTATTCCTGGAATGCTCCAAAAGGATGCTGCGTTCTATTTGAAGTTGCATTTGATTGGATTCATGCTCGGAAGGTTCTCCGGTTCCTACATTATGAAGCGCGTGCCTGCCGCCAGGCTGCTTTCATGGTTTGCGCTCTCGACTCTGATCTGTCTCCTCGTGGTTCTTCTCGGCTCCGGCGTGGCTCCCCTGTGGGCAGTCGTCCTGATAGGTTTTTTTCATTCGATCATGTTCCCCACCATTTTTGCCCTAAGCATTAAGCAGCTTGGGCGATACACAAAACTGGGGTCGTCCTTGTTGGTGGCTTCGATCCTGGGTGGGGCCATCTTTCCCGCCATTATGGGATTCATCTCCGACCACAGCAACATTCGCGTGGCTTTCATAGTGCCGCTCATCTGCCAGGCTTATGTGCTCTACTTCGCGATGCGCGGCTATCGGCCTGTTCTGGTTTCCGAACCCCGAGCTGCTGAACTGAGTACCGTGAAATGAGTCGCCGATTCTGCTTTGCTCTCGATTTAAAAGACGATCCCGCTCTGATTGCCGAATACAGGAAATACCACGAGAAAATTTGGCCCGAGATCACGCAAGGCTTAAAGGACACCGGTATCGAAGATCTGGAGATTTATCTCCTGGGCATGCGCATGTTCATGATCATGGAGGTAAACGAGAGCTTTTCGTTTGAAAAGAAAGCCAGGGCCGACCAGCAGAATCCGAGGATACAGGCTTGGGAGCAGCTCATGTGGAAATTCCAACAAGCGTTGCCAGAAGCAAAACCCGGCGAAAAATGGCTGCGCATGGAACGTGTTTTTAAGCTAGAACCTTAGCTGCGAGGCGCATTCGGCTCGCGTTGCGAGATAAAACATTGAAACTTATTCGATTCGGAAAGGCTGGCAGAGAACAGCCGGGAATCCTCCTCGACGATGGCTCCCGTCTGGATGTCTCGGATTTCGTGTCGGATTATGACGAGGCATTTTTCGCGCGAGGCGGCATGGATGATCTTCGCGCCTGGCTGAAAACCCACTTCTCTTCGGCTTCGCGCGTCCCGTCCACAATACGTCTAGGGCCGCCGATTTGTCGTCCCAGCAAGATCGTTTGCATCGGACTCAACTACCGTGACCACGCGGCGGAGACCGGGGCTGCAATTCCGAAAGAGCCAGTCATCTTCTTCAAAGCGACAACATCCTTAGTCGGACCAAACGATGCGCTAGTGATTCCGAGGAATGCCACCAAGGTGGACTGGGAAGTCGAACTTGCTCTGGTGGTGGGCAAGACTGCGCTCTATGTTCCGACAAACGAAGCACTCGATTACGTGGCCGGATACATCTTGCACAACGACTATTCTGAGCGCAGTTTTCAGCTCGAGCGCGGAGATCAGTGGGTGAAAGGCAAAAGCGCAGATACTTTCGCTCCCTTGGGCCCGTTTCTTGCCTCTCCCGACGAGCTTCCTGATCCGAGCAATCTGAAGATGTGGCTCAAAGTTAACGGGGAAATTCGGCAAAACAGTTCCACCGCCAATATGATCTTCGACGTTGCGACGCTCCTCTCCTACGTGAGCCAGTTCATGACGTTGCTTCCCGGAGACGTAATCAGCACCGGCACGCCCGCCGGGGTTGGGCTGGGAATGAAGCCGCCGCAGTATCTCAAATCTGGAGACGTAGTCGAGTTGAGGATTGAAGGGCTTGGCGAATCGCGGCAACGTGTCGTGAACTTTTCAGAACAGCGCCATTCAAAAGCGGTGTGAACCGCTCATGCGCATCGGCGTTCACCGCAGACCGGAAAACGATTAGGGAACTCGAATGCCATACGCCAAGATCGATGCTCACCATCACCTATGGAAATACTCCGCTCCCCAATATCCCTGGATTTCGGAGAACATGGGCCTTCTTCGGCGTGACTTCCTGATCCAAGATTTAATAGATGTCCTCGAAGAATCTGACATCAAGGGCGTTGTTACCGTTCAGGCCAGGCAGACATTGGCGGAAACTCGATGGCTGCTAGATCTTGCGCGCACTCACGATGTTATCCGAGGTGTCGTTGGGTGGGTTGCGCTCACCGATCCGGAGGTTGACCGCGATCTGGAACACTTCTCCACGCACGCGAAGTTAAAGAGTGTGAGGCATGTGCTCCACGACGAACCCGATGACTTGTACATTCTGCGCGAAGACTTCAACCGTGGAATCAAGTTATTGAAGGACTTTGATCTGCGCTACGACCTTTTAATATTTGAGCGTCATCTGCCGCAGACGATTCAGTTCGTTGACCGCCATCCCAACCAGATATTTATTCTTGATCACATTGCGAAGCCCCGAATAAGGGAGGGCACGATATCCCCATGGAGAGAGAATCTTACAGAACTGGCGCGACGTGAAAATGTCTTTTGCAAGCTTTCGGGCCTAGTCACTGAAGCACGTTGGCAGTCCTGGACAGAAGCGGATCTCGGTCCCTACTTGCAGATTGTTCTGACAGCCTTCGGAGCAAAGAGAGTCATGTTCGGGTCGGATTGGCCGGTAATGCTGCTCGGCAGCTCCTATAAGCGCTGGGTGGATACGGTTCGGCGCGCTATCTCTCACCTGTCCGAATACGAGCAAGAGAGAATATTGAGCAAGACCGCCACGGAAGTTTATCGGCTCGGAGCGAGATGACGTGCAAGTTGCCGCCCAGTGGTTGACTTGCAAGAATGGTAAGCGTCAAACACTATTTTTATTGACAAATACAGTATTTCAGTAATAGAAGATTGGGGAAACGGATGAGGCGAACTAATCCCAGGCACGACGGCAACCGAAGATCGCGTCGTTGGCCAATCTGAGACGGGGGCAGAAATGATGTCAAAATTAGATCGCGAGTCAGGGGCGGCATCTAAGGAACGGCGTTCCTTTATCGGTGCGATGGCAACCCTGGGAGCAGGGTTAGCCGGTTCGGTTATCTTACCCGCAAAAGCGTTAGCGCGGCCCACGCCGGAAGCTCACAAGAAAACAAAATCCGCAGCAAGCGTTTGCGGACACAGCACTGTCATCGCTTCCGACGCCGCGACGGTTGCCGAAACGACCTCTGGAAACATCCGCGGCTTCAAGCGGAACGGCGTCTACATTTTCAAGGGCGTACCATATGGCGCCTCAACCGCTGGCGCCAGGCGCTTCATGCCGCCAGTCAAGCCTGAACCGTGGACGGGAATCCGCAACGCGCTGCAGTATGGCCGTATTTGTCCATACCAGGACTCCGCGCACTTTGATACTGATGGCGGAAACCTGGCGAACCACGACGAAGATGCATTCGTGCTGCATCGCGGTGCGTTTCTAACGGTACCTGGAGAGGACTGTTTGCGTGTCAACCTTTGGACGCCGGAGATTAATTCGTCACGCAAACGCCCGGTCATGATCTACATGCATGGCGGAGGGTTCACGGCGGGCAGCGGACACGATCTTCTTTCCTACGATGGCGAAAGTCTCGCCCGCAATCACGACGTTGTCGTAGTCACTCACAACCATCGTCTGAACGTTTATGGCTATCTCAACCTCGGTCACCTGGGAGGAGAAGAATATGCCAGTGCTGCCAACGTTGGGATGCTCGATATAGTAGCTGTCTTGGAGTGGGTGCGCGATAACATCGCGAATTTTGGCGGCGATCCCAGTAAGGTAACTATTTTCGGTCAGTCTGGCGGGGGAGGCAAAGTCCTCGCACTTATGGCAATGCCGGCAGCCAAAGAGTTGTTCCATCGAGCGATTGTGCAGAGTGGTCCATTTCTGAAAGCGCTCTCTCCCGACTACTCAGGACAAGTGGCTGAGTTGGTGATACAAGAACTCGGCTTATCCAAATCACAGGTAAGCGAACTGCAAAAAATTCCGGTTGATCGGCTTTCGGGCGCTGCGGCGGAGGCCATGAAAAAAATGCCGCGGCCCAAACCTTCGCTTCGAAAACTGTACGGCGAATCCGATTGGGGGCCGACAGTGGACGGCGTCATACTGCCTCGTCATCCATTTGATCCAGGAGCTCCACAAATATCCGCGGACGTTCCATTGTTAACTGGCACTGATCTTCACGAGGCTGTAAGTGGGCTCGACCGTCCCGATGCCAATGCGATGGGTGTGGAAGAACTTAACCGACTGGTCAAGGAAGAATTTGGCGACAGCAGCCAGACGATCATCGACGCCTACCGGCGCGATTACCCTGAAGCGAATCCGTTTAACCTCTATGCCATCATTTCCGCCGCTCCCTTTCGCCGTGCGGCGTTCGAACAGGCTCTCAGAAAAGCTGCTTTGGGTAGGGCGCCGGCATACGCTTATACATATTCTTGGCGGACGCCGGTGCTGGACAATCGTCCCGGTTCCTTCCACGCCTGCGAAATCGCATTCACGTTCGACAACGCTGAAATTTGCGACCATTATAGCGGGGGCACTCCCGAAGCATTCGTTCTATCGAAGCAGGTCAGTACTGCCTGGGTGAATTTTGCGCGAACCGGCAATCCTAATCACGACGGATTGCCGCACTGGCCAGCATACACTTCGGAGCAGCGGGCAACGATGTACTTTGACACGCCCTGCGCAGTGCGGAACACCCCCGAAAGAGAAGGACTGAGGCTGATCTTCCCCTCCTGATTGAAACATCGCGACAACGGTGCATCCGGCGAGGCTCGGTTGCGACAAATTGCGTTGCGGGGCTCGAAGGAGGTCATCTTGTCGCCCGCTCGGCCCTCTCTGATGACGGAGCGCTACGTATGCCGGGCTTATTTTTTTGCGGAGGTGTAGTGCTGTGTGCCTACTATTCCCTTCCCTTCTTCGATTGTCAGAATTTGACCTGCTGCCGCCGACTTGAAATTTTCCACTTTGCCGTCAAGCCAGCGGACTGATATGTCCGCTGTCCTGGCGATGCCAAGGCCAAAGTGCAGGCGAAGATCATTTTGTGAGATGTAGGAGCCGCCGCTGCGCACTTCGTCAATTTGTTTGTGCCGGCCAGCAGTGACGGTGATACGCGCGCCAATAGCATCTCGCCCCGAGGTGAGAGCGCGCACGAGCAGCGAATTCCCGCTATCTGCAAAGTTTTTGAGCAGGGACGGTGCTTCACCCATATTGCTGATTAAGACTTCTTCATTCCCGTCATTGTCCAGATCGCCTACGGCCAGACCGCGTGACGAGTGAACATCGGTAATGCCCGAACCGCCCTGCGAAGAGAGATCAAAGAACTGGCCGTCACCACGGTTCCAATAGAGAAGCCGCGGCTGCTTGTACTTTTCGGCGGTGTGGCCAGTATCCACTTCGGGATAGACATGACCATTCGCGACAATTAAGTCCTTCCATCCGTCATTATCAAAGTCAAGGAATGCGGTTCCCCAGCCCAGATACTTTGTATTCACTGCAAGACCCGAGCCGATAGTGTCGTCTTCGAAATTATTGGCGCCCTGATTCCTGTACATGGTGTGGGTGTCGTCGGCGAAGTTTGTCTTGAATATATCGAGTAATCCGTCACCGTCGAAATCAGCGGCGGCAGCGCCCATACCCGCTTGTTCGCGTCCATCTTCGTTGTACGCGAGGCCGGCGCGGACTCCGATCTCTTCGAATTTTTTTCCTCCCAAGTTGTGGTAGTACAAACTCGCCGTCGAATCGCACGCCACAAAGATGTCCGGCCAACCATCGTTGTCGAAGTCTCCTGTCAAGGCAGTGAATCCGTAATAGTTCTTAGGACCTGAAATGTGGACCTGATCGGAAACATCAATGAAGTTTCCATGGCCGTCATTTTGATAGAACGAGAGCGTTTCGGGTGGCAGACCCCGCGGCCCGCACATGACCGGCGTTCCCTTCCATTGGCACTGGCTGGTCTGGCCCGGATGAGGCGTGTGTGCCAGATCGAAATCCAGATAGTGAACTACGACCAAATCCAGAAATCCGTCACGGTTGAAATCGAGGAACGCGCAACCTGTGCTCCAGCGCGGCTTTGCCGAAGCCAAGCCCCGCTGCTTGGTTTCATCCTTGAAGGTGCCGTTGCCAAGATTTCGATAGAGAACGTTCTGTCCCCATTGCGTGATGAACAAATCCGGATACCCGTGGTTGTCTACGTCGCCGACACAGACTCCCTGTCCCCATCCGGTAAGTTTGATTCCCGCCTTATCGGTAACATCTTCGAATTTAAGTCCACCCAGATTGTGATAAAGGAAATGCTTCGGCTGGACGGCGCCTTTGTCGAGTGACCCGGAGTTGACCAGAAAAATGTCGGGCAGGCCGTCATTGTCAAAATCGAAGATCGCGACTCCGTTGCCGGTAGTCTCTACGATGTACTGCTTTGAAGTTTCTGAACCGGAGATGTTCACGCCAACAAGGCCTGCTTGTTTCGCGATATCCCGATATTCAACTGCCGGAGCTTTCATTCCGGCAGGAAGCGGCCGGGCGGGGACCGCAGTACCTCCCGTAGCCACACCTTGCGCATGCGCCGGCTGAGTACCGCTGAGCGCAAACGTTATTAGGCCTGCCAAAAAAAGAATCCGGCCACAAATCCATTCAGCCAAACGTCCCACGCTCATTATTTCGCGATCATAACATTCGGGCTGAAGTGGCCCGCCGCTTGTCTGCTACGATGGAGCGCTAGCGGGAAGCAAACGATGAGTCTCGACGGAGTGTTGCAGTGGGCTCGGATTGCTGTCTGCGCCTGGGTTGTCCAGGCATTCAGCGCGATCCTATTCGCGCAAATGCCAGCTGCATGCAAAGGTCCAGCTGAGTTGGAGAAGGCGATGGCGACTCAGCCCTCGGCTGGTGTGTACGATGCATTAGGCGCCTACTTTGGCGAGCGGCGGCAGTTGTCGTGCGCAATCGCCGCTTTTGAAGCTGCGGTGCATCAAGACCCGAATTCATGGGAGTCCCGTTTCAATCTTTCTTTAGCGCTTCTGCAAAAGCACGAGCCGGCGAGGGCTGCCCGGGAATTGAAAGTTGCAGTGCGCATAAAACCCGATGATCCACTGGGACACATCGCTTTGGGAGAGGCGCTGGGTGAGCTGGGACAAAATGATGCCGCAGTCGAAGAATTTAAGTTTGCTCTGAAATCCGATTCGAAGTCCGTACCTGCCTTAGATGGGTTAGCGAAAGCGTTAATTGCCCAGAAGCGATACTCGGCCGCGATTGCGCACTTGAAAGACGCGCCTGCCGATCCTGTGCTTCAGGATGACCTCGCGGTGGCTTACTCGAGTAACGGTGACGTGGCGGAAGCTGTCAAGCTGCTGGCACAGTTAGTACAGCAAAATCCTTCATCAGCGGACAGGCACGCCAGGTTGGGCATTGCGTACACGCAGGAAACTCAGTTCCGACAAGCGGTTGATGAGTTCCGCGAGGCATTGCGGCTGGATCCAAGCAATGACGTCACCAGAGTTTCGTATGTGAAAGCGTTGATTATCCTGGCGGAGTTCCAAACAGCATTGCCCGACATCCAGAACTACTTCCAGCGCAAGCCGCATGACTTTGACGCTCTTTACTTGATGGGCGTGGTTGACCGCGGTCTGGGAAACTATGCGGCTGCTGAACCTTTGCTCAAACATGCGGTGGCACTCAACCCTAATCATTACGACAGCCGGTATAACCTGGGCTTTGTTCTTGCCAAGCTGGGCAGGCCGCAAGAAGCGCTGGTTCAGCTGGAAAAGGCAGTGCAGCTGAATTCGGCGTCGAGCGAGGCGCGATTTCAGTTGGCGGCGGTGCTGCGAAGCCTTGGCCAGGAACAGAGAGCTGACAAAGAGCTGGACGACTTTCAAGAAGAAAAACAGCAGAGCGTCAAAGAGAACGTAGCCGGAACGAAGGTCAACCAGGCCAATGAATACTTTCAGGCGGGCGACTATCAACGCGCAGTGAACGTTTATCGCGAAGCGCTGGCAGAGGACCCCGGGAATGCGCGCACATACTACGATCTGGCCTTAGCCCTTGATCGTCTGGACAAGATTGCGGAAGAGCACGAGGCACTACAAAAAGCCATTAGCCTTGACTCCACTATCGCTCGCGCACATAACCAGCTCGGGTTTCTGAGCCTTCAGGCTGGGCATGAGGCCGAAGCAGAAAAAGAACTGAAGGCAGCGATTGCTCTGGACCCGGGTTATGCAGAAGCGCAAAACAATCTCGGTGTGCTATACGGGCAGCAAGGGAAAAACAAAGAAGCAGAAGAACTTTTCCGTCAGGCGACAGAAAACAATCCGCAATACACGCAGGCATTCATTAATCTCGGGCTGATCTTTGCTGGCGAATCGCGTTTCGCTGAGGCGGAGGAGGCAATACGTAGTGCGCTCAAGATCAGTGCAGATAATTCTCAGGCACTGACGGCGCTTGCGATGGTACTCACGCGCACGACGCGGACGGAAGAGGGCATTAGCTATTTCCAGAAGGTCGTCGAACTGGAACCCAAGTCTTCAGGCGCACATTTGAATCTAGGAATTGCATACGCTGACGAGTTCAACCTGGAAGGCGCCCTGGCCGAGTTTTCTGAAGCTGTGAAACTGGACTCCGATTCTGCGCCCGCGCACTACAACAAGGGGCGAGTTCTGCTCGACTTGCGGCGCGATCAGGACGCCAAGCCGGAACTTGAGACTGCGGTGCGTCTTGATCCTCGGTATGCGGAGCCGTGGTATCTGCTTGGACTGATCGAAAAATCAGCCGGACATCCCCCGGCGGCAGTTCAGGCACTGCAGAAATCGGCAGAATGCGATCCAAGGAATCCGGACACTCTCTTTGTCCTTGGTCAAGAGCTTCTGCACTCCGGAGATCGGGCTGGCGCAATCGCGCAATGGCGGAAGGTGATTGAAATCAATCCTGAGCACGGCGAAGCGCTTTACAACCTCTCGCGCCAACTGGCGCAAACAGATCCTGATGAGGCCAAGCGTTTTCAAGCCCGCTTCGAAGCGCTGCAGTCCCAAAAGCAAGTCATGGATCGGGCCCATACTCTAGGGAACTTCGCGTTGGCTTCCGCCGCTGCGCACGATTGGCCGGAAGCTATTTCACAATTGAAGGAAGGTATCCAGGTCTGCGGCGGGTGCACCGCGCTTGGCCAATTGCACAAAGACCTTGGGCTCATCTACCTCCATTCAGGCGACACAAAAGATGGACTCCGGGAACTGCTCGAAGCAAAGAAGCTTACGCCCGCCGACCCGGATATAGATAAGGCCATTCGCATCGCGCAGACTGCCCAGAGGTGAAGCTTTTTAAAGTGCACAGCCATGTTGCGCTGGCTTTAGCTGACTGCAATTTCTCTTTTCTGACTCGTGCGTCTTTCAGGGCCGGACCTTGACTCTGTTCCATACGTTCCGCCGACTGGGTTCATCACCGACTTTTGGACTTACTCATAATCCATGGTCGAGATGCATTGAGCAGTAATTCCTATTCAAACTCCTCTGCCAAGCCAATTGCTGAGCGCAGCGATGGAATGACGATGACAGTTAGACAAGTGTTCACTTAACGTAGAGGACTCGACCGGGTCAGTACTGGGAGCGGGCTTGTTACAACCCTTACTGGCGATTGCGGGTGGATCACTGTGCCACTCGGAAGTAACTCTTGGTGTACGGAACTCCGGAGCGAAAAGCATTTTCGTACAATAAACGTACAGTGGATCGGGCAATGGGGCGTTTTTAGCCGTTGTAGCAGTTCCAAGAATCAATAAGTTACGCGTTATCAACACCCTGAATAGTTCGACTCCCGCCGCCTCCACCATGTATTGTATTATCAATTAGACGCTGCGATTTTTACAAAAGCTGTATTGTAAATCCAGTGTGACTTTTCGGACGTGGGTTCCTTCTGCAGGTTAAATATCGCTTGAAAAACTAAACCGTCATCACTCCCTGGTATGTAATGACGTATTGCAACACCTGCATCCACTGCGGCGCCCGAAGACCGCGAAAATAGAGTCACGCCCACAAGCAAGACATTGGCGCAGCCACAAGACGGTCGCCAAAGGGGACCGATCTTCCGCCATCGTAGAGAACCACTCCCAACTTGAAGTTATCGCCGCAAGCGTCCGCCAACTTTCGGAGACCCTTGAAGTCACCAGCATTCACGCTAGCGCTCGCCTTGACTTCGATACCGACCGATGCGCCACTCCCAGTTTCAACCACAAGGTCAACCTCGTCCTGATCTTTGTCCCGGTAATGGTATAAAGCGCAGCTCTCACCAAACCAAGACGCCTGTTTCAACACCTCAGAGAAAACAAATGTTTCCAGCAACGGTCCGAAGATCGAACGGTCTTTCGCAATCCGATCCGCGTTAGCCCCCAAAAGTGCGCCGAGCAGGCCGGAATCAAGGAAATGCAGCTTGGGCGTCTTTACCAACCGCTTCAACTGATTCCGAAACCACGGTTCCACCTTACGAACAAGAAACAACTGCTCCAGAATGGCGACGTACTTCCGAGTGGTCTTGTCGTCAAACCCAACTTGGGCTCCCATCTGCGTGAAATTTGTGAGCCTGCCAGAGTGGTGCGCAAGAACCTGTAGCAGCCTCGGCATTTGATCAAGCTTTTCCACGTCGGCAACTTCGCGTACATCCCGCTGCACGATGGCCCTTATGTAATCCCGCGCCCATGTCTGGCGTCGCTTTGGATCTACGCGCCGCAGCATTTCGGGGTAGCCGCCAATCAGCACGGTTTGTACCAGATCTTCGCCGATCATCGGTCTCGCGGGTTTGCGAAGTTTGCCATCGAACGCCGCTTTTAGGAAATCCGGCTTTTTGCCTCGGATTTCAGCCCGTGAGAGGGGCAGAAGGCTCACGATCTCCATGCGGCCAGCTAGGCTCTCCGATATTTGAGGCACAGTCAAAATATTGGCTGAGCCCGTCAACAGAAACCGGCCGGCTCGGCGATCGTCATCCACTGACTTCTTGATAGCCCGGAGGAGGTCGGGCACTCGCTGTACTTCGTCAATGGTGGTTCGATCGAGAGCGCGCACGAACCCCGTTGGATCGCTGCGTGCCGCAGCCAGCACCGTGTCGTCGTCCATGGTGATGAATTCGCGATTGCCCGCGACCAAATCGCGGACCAGGGTGGTCTTGCCGCACTGGCGCGGCCCCGTAACCATGACGACCGGCGTGTCCTTGAGCGCGGTGGCCACCAGTTCGGCGGAAAAGCGAGGAAAGAGAGCGTGATCGGTATCGTCCATGCCGGGTCGAGGTTCCGTCTAATTCGGATTGATGGTTCGTCTATTTCGGATTATAGGTTCGTCTGATCCGGAACGGAAACTAAAACGGTGCCGGGACTCATTCCGGCTCGTGGTGGGACACCTCTACCTGGGTGTGTGCGATATAGGGGGTGTCCTCCCAGATCGAGCCTGTATCTTCCGATCCGGCTCGTTCATCGCTCCCCGGTCGTTACAGCTTTGCCTTAGTCAACCGGCGCAGAAGACTTTCCTTGGTTGCGTGCTCCTGACGGACTTCCCCCAGTGCGGACTGGAATGCAGCCACCCGGCCTTGCCGGACCGCGAGATCACGCAGGTCAATCAGCAGAGTGACCGCCTTGTCGTATTCGTTGGGCTGCCGCTTTTGGATGTGCGATTAGCCATGTTTGGAAGTTCCGTTTACACGTCACTGGACTCAATCTGGTGCGGCTCCCCCGGTCTACCAATGCTCTTTTCTTGCGAATTGGTAAGTGCATTTACCTACACGGCCTGGCCGGCGCAAAAGCCTGACGCCCATGCCCACTGAAAGTTGAATCCGCCCAGATGGCCGGTTACGTCCACGACTTCGCCGATGAAATACAGCCCGGGTATTTTGCGGCTCTCCATGGTCTTGGCGGAGAGCTCATTGGTGTCCACGCCGCCGGCGGTAACTTCGGCCTTGTCGTAGCCGTCCGTGCTTTCGGGAGTGACGACCCAGTTGTGCGCCTCACGCTCCAGTTCAGCGAGCGCGTGGTTGGTCCAGGCCGCGGGAGGGTGCAAATCAAGCCAGCAGTCGGCCAACCGTTGAGGCAAGACCGCGCGCAACGCCGCTTTGAGCGCGGGGAGATCGCGGCGAGCACCGTTTCGAATCGGCGCGGTGAAGTCGTGCCCCGGAGCGAGATCGATCGTCACGGGAGCGGAAGGCTTCCAGTAGGAGGAGATCTGCAAAATGGCCGGGCCGCTGAGACCGCGGTGGGTGAACAGCATTTTTTCGCGGAAGCGTTGCTTGCCAGCCGTCGCCAACAC
>Ga0102924_1003658_pt1 | contig 16016 bp, 19 predicted proteins | sample PaiPotPPM11metaG_FD_80116 | JGI IMG/M metagenome (GOLD analysis project Ga0102924, IMG submission 80116) | Iron sulfur acid spring bacterial and archeal communities from Banff, Canada, to study Microbial Dark Matter (Phase II) - Paint Pots PPM... ... | reverse complement strand
GCTCAGGCCCCAGCTGCCCCAGAAACCCCGGATCCGCGTCCATATCAGAATCCTGCCACACGACACGCCGAGAACTCACTTTATTTTGACGTGTTGCCTATCCGCCCCCGATGACCCGCAATGGCGGAAACAGGCGATCAGGGTGCGGGGGCAAAGCGGGATGAAACATCGTAACCGGGACGCGGTACAGGGCCGCTTACCCGGATGACCCGCAATCTCACCCCAACCGGCGGTGGGCCGGCAGACCCCATGCTCACAAGAATGAAAAAGGTTCTGTGATTAGAGTGCGATGCCGGGGCGCTGCGCCTTCACCTCTTCGACTCGCGGGACGCTACGCGCGCAGGCCGTCTAGGACGACGCGCAGGTAAGGTTCCGGCGTCCGGCCCGTCCTGGCGTCCTTGGGCAGGGCGCTGACCATCGACAGCAGCTGGGTGGAGGTCAGGTCCTGGCGGAGCGGGACCTCTTGCCGCGCTCGCTTGAACAGGCGCGCGAAGCTGTCTTTCATCGGGCTGCACAAGGTGCCGACGGCCGTCTTGTCGTCGCCCAGCGATTCCCCGACCCGGGCGCTCATGCCCGGGTACTCAGTCGCGCACTGGTCGTACAGCTCCAGCCACTCGCTCAGCGCCTGCCACACGTCCGGGGCGTCAAGTGCCCGCTGTGCGCAGGCGTCGAGCTCGTCCACCCGCTCTTGCAAGATCGCCGCGAACAGGTGCTCGCGGGTCGGGAAGCGCCGGTACAGGGTTCCCTTCCCGACCCCGGCGGCCCGGGCTACCTCTTCCAGCGGTACATCGGTTCCCGCCTGCGCGAACAGGGCCCTCGCGGCGACGATGATCGCGTCATGGTTCCGCTGTGCGTCGGCGCGGATCAGCTTGGCGGAAGGAGAGCTCATGGGATCAGTCTAGCCGTCAAGTGGACGGAGCGTCCGCATGCTGCTAGCGTAGAAACGGACGAACCGTCCGGATAGATAGGGGCCCATCGTGGAAAGCATCTGGCACATCGGGATCGCGGTCCCCGAGCTGGAGCAGGGGCAGAAAGAGCTCGGCGAGATCTTCGGGCTGCGCTGGCGGTCGGCCAGGGTGCGGAAGCTGACACTCGCCGACGCGGCCCGCCAGCCCTATGAGGTGGAGTGCCATGTCGCTTTCTCCCTTGGCGGGCCATTCGCCGTCGAGGTCTGGCAGGCCATCCCCGGCACTCCGCTGGACATGCCGGAGGGCGGCGGGGTGCACCACATCGGCTACTGGGTCGACGACCTCGCCACCGAGGCGAAGCGGCTCGACGCGCTCGGATTCCCCGCCTACGCGACGGCCGGCGCCACGCCGCTGCTGAACCGGGGACCCGCCGGCACCCTCGTCGAACTCTGCGACCTGCACAGCGACCGCCCGTCGCTGCGCGACCTGTTCCCGTCCGAGTCCGAGTTGGCCGGCGAGCCGGTTCTCGGCTCCGACCTCTGACACCAGACAAAAACTGCGCCTCTTGAGGAGAACACCATGCGCATCGGAATCATCGGCGCCGGCAACATGGGCGCCACGCTAGCCTCCCGGCTCACCCGGCTCGGGCACCAGGTCGCGATCGCCAACTCCCGCGGCCCCCAGACACTCGCCGAAGTCGCCGCCAGGACCGGCGCGACCTCGGCCCCCATCACCCAGGTGTCCAGGAAGGCAGATGTCGTGATCGTCACGATTCCGGAGAAGAGCGTCCCCGCACTTGCCGACGGGCTGCTCAGCGCCCTGCCCGAGGACACGGTCGTCGTTGACACCGGCAACTACGTCCCGCAACTCCGCGACGGGCACATCGACCCCATCGACGCCGGCCTGCCAGAGAGCCAGTGGGTGCAATCACAGCTACGCCACCCCGTGGTCAAGGCATTCAACACCATCCGCCCGGCGAGCCTGGCCGACCTCGGCCAGCCCGCGGGAGCCGCGGCGCGTATCGCAGTCCCGGTCGCCGGCGACGACCCGGCCGCCAAGGCTGTCGTGCTGGAACTCGCGGACCAGCTGGGCTTCGACGGACTCGACGCCGGGCCGCTCGCCGAGTCCTGGCGCCAGCAGCCCGGCACGCCCGTCTACACCGCCGACCTGCCCCTGGGCGCCGCCCGGCAGGCGCTGGCCGACGCGACCCCGGAGCAGACCGCCGAATGGCGCGGTAGGCACCCGGCAGCGGGCTCCTAAGCTGAGACCCGGGCCGTAACGTATCCATTCCGGGGGAAATCGTCCGGCTGCTGAATCGCCGCTCGTCCTAAAGTCGCATCACGGTCTGCGTGCTACGCCGCCGTACTCGAAGTACTCCGGGGAGTCTGGTTCTTCCTTGCCATCCGGGTGCCATTCGGTGACCTTTACCAGGCCGGGCGGCACTAGCTCAAGGCCGTCGAAGAAGCCCGCGACTTCTTCCCTTGACCGCACGCGGCCCCATTTCCCGCCGGTTGCCTCGAGGCCGAACCTGGTCACCCTCTCACGGACCAGCGGATCGTCAGACGTGACGTGAGATATCGCGAGGTAGCTGCCGGGGGCAAGGCGGTCCATCATCTGCCGGATAATGCCGAGGGGATCGCGGGTGTCCGGAACGCAGTGCAGGAAGCTGACGTACAGGGCCGCAACCGGCTGGCCGAAGTCGATCAGGCGCCGGGTGTCCGGGTGGCCGAGGATGCGGCCGACGTCGCACGCGTCGGCTTCGATGAAGGCGGTGGTGTCGTTTTCGGCCACCAGGGACTTGACCCGGCCGTGCGCCAAGACCACCGGATCGATGTCGACGTAGACAACCCTTGACCCAGGGTCGACCTGCTGGGCGACCTGGTGCACGTTGTTCTGCGTGGGCAGCCCGCTGCCGTTGTCGATGAACTGGCGAATGCCGTATTCGGCCGCCAGGTAGTGCACGACCCGCTCCAGGTAGCGGCGGTTGTTGCGGGTCATCGCGTAGCTACCGGGCATCAGGTCTTCGGTCATGTCGGCGCCCCGGCGGTCGACCTCGTAATTGTCGGTACCGCCGAGCATGTAGTCGTAGACCCGCGCGACACTCGCGGTCCGGGTATCGATCTCGGGGAAATCGTCCGGCTGCATCGCCGCCCTATCCTCCCTAACCTGCTATTTAACTGCCGCTTTTGACCCTAGCAGTGAAAGTATCCCATGCGCCGAAGGCGAATGTGACCACCGGCCCGGCCGGGTCTTTAGAGTCACGCACCGCCACGATAAGCGGCAGGCCGCCCGCGACCTCCACGCAGTTAGTCGCCCCGCCGCTGCGGACGCTCTTGCGCCATATAGCGCCAGATAGATCTGGGTCTGTCATGCCATTCCTCCCCTGGTTATCGTGCTCAGGCATTTCCGGCTGGTTAGAAGTGGCCGGCGTACCTAAGCGCGTAGCTCCGCATCATTACCCGTGAGTCCTCCGGCGAGAGCGCCCTCGCCTGCAGCGACCCCCAGATCTCGTCATACCTGCGCAGTTCCTCGGGCTGCTCCAGGGTGATCGCCGTCATCGCGCTCTCCAGGTGGACGATTCCGAGGTCGCCTGGGTCGTGGAACGTCAGGACCTGGAACGGCCCGGCCATGGCCGGGTGCGCGCCGGAGTTGAACGGCAGAACCTGCACGGTCACGTTGGCCGGGTCCCGTTCCTTGGCGAGCACCTCGATCTGCTCGTGCATGACCTCGTTACCGCCGACGGTCCGTCGCAGCACGGCCTCGTTGATGATGCAACTGACCAGCGGCGGCGCTCCGGCCTCGCGCAGTGACGCTCCGGCCTGTCTCCGCGACGCTCCGACCTGGCGCATTACGTCCTGGCGGGCCATCCGGATTTCCACCCGGCGGTCGATATCAGCAGCTGTCCAACCCGGCTGCCAGGCCCGCATGATGGCCCGCGCGTAGGCCTCACTCTGGAGTAGCCCGGGCACCAGTTCCGGTTCGTACGACCGGATGGTCCGGGCCTCCGCCTCCAGGCCTATGAGGTTCGCCAGCGGGGTGGGCACGACAGCGCTGCTGAAAGACTGCCACCAGCCGCGCTCGGTGGCCCTTCTGGCCATGTCGGTCAGCTGGTCGCGATAGGCCCGGTCCTCCACCTTGTACGCGACGAGCAATTTCTGCAGGTCGGCGGTTGAGATGCCAACCTGCCGGTTCTCAATCCGCGACAGTTTCGACAGCTGCCAGCCAAGGCCGACGGCCACGTCCTCGATGGACAGCCCGGCCTCGTGGCGCAGCCGCCGAAGTTCAGCGGCGAGTCGGCGCCGACGCATGGTGGGAGATGCCGCCACGCCACCACCCCCTCCGGATGCCGGGCAAATTGCTCACCCGGAACTACTTGCGCCTAGGACGCAAACTACTACAAAATGGCGGAGAGCGCGTTGCGGAAGTCCAAGCTTTTGAAGCCGTGCCCCAGGGCGGCGAAAGCCGTTCTGCGGGACCCGAGCGATGCGAGGTGAGTCGTGCGCAGTCAGGGCCACGCACAGGCCATGACGGGTGCGCGACACGGCGTAGCCGCGGTAGTTTCAGCGAGGAGCGTGGCCAGCGGGTCGGCCGCGTCCCCGTCTGCTACACGGTCGCTGCGTCGTACGTTCCGGGGCGAGCCCGGTCAGGTGCCGCAGGTGCGGGACTTCGTCTCCCGTTACCTGGATGGCCGCCACTGCCCGGCCGAGGCGGTCCAAGACGTCTTGGTCTGCGCCACTGAGCTGGCGGCGAACGCGGTGCTCCATAGCCGTTCCGGACTGCCAGGCGGGCATTTCTGCGTGGAAGTTGCCTGCGACGGGCAATCGGTGTGCATGACGGTTGAGGACTCCGGCGGCCCATGGGCGGAGCCTGGCAATGGCGGAATAGACGCCGAATGCGGTCGTGGCCTGTCCGTCGTCGCCGCGCTGGCGACCGATATGGGAATCAGTGGCGATGCCGTCGGCCGGATGGCCTGGTTCTGCTGCCGATGGGGCACCGGCGAGGAGGCTTTATCCGGCCGGGATCCCGTGGGGGTCATCGCCTCGGCCGAGCACCCGCAGGTCTGACCGATAACGCCGCCTCGTCGCCCGGTCGGTCGTGCACGATCATGACCGGCCGCTGCGAGCGGGAGGCGACCTCGGCGGCGACGCTTCCCGCCACCCGGCCGCCGAGCCCGGTCTTGCGGTGGGCACCGAGGACGATGAGGCTGGCGTCGTTATCGTCGGCGGCGTCGGTGACCGCCTTGGCGGTGGGCGTTCCCTGCGCCGCCAGGGGCTGCGCCGTGAATCCGGCCTCCTCGGCCAGCGCGGCTCCGTGCGCGGCGGTCTGCTCGGCGGCCTCCCCGACCGAGTCGGCGCAGGCCGCGTCGAACTCGGCCCCGGGTTCCGGGATGAAGCCGACGTTGAACGTCCGCCAGACAGTCAGCACGAGCGCGTCGCGCCCGGCAGGCAGCTGGCGGCCGGCCTCGGCGATCGCCGCCTTGGCCAGCCGCGAGCCGTCATAGGCGAACAGCACCGGCCCAACCGCCTCCCGCTCGCGCACCGCGTGCCGCCGGGGCAGGCCGGAAAGGCCGGGAAGCCCAGCCGACGCCGTGACCAGCCGCCCACCGCCAGACAAGGCGGCCGCCGCGGCCGCCGCGGCCAGCGTCGGCAGTGGCGCGCCCGGCCGGAGCTCGGCCAGCAGTGGCGGCGACTCCCAGGCCGGCTCCATCCCGCCCATCCACCGCTCAAGCGCCGGGGCCGTCGGCCGCACCCGGCCGAGCACGTACAGCAGCACGCCGACGACGGCCCCGCCCGCCGAGAGCCCGAAGCAGATCCACAGGGCGGTGTTCATGCCCGCGCTCGGCAGGCCCGTGACCGTGACCGCGAAGTGCAGCAAGATCGGCGCGATCAAGAACGCGGCGATGGCCCGCAGCAGCTCCAGTATGGCGAAAACGCGCTGGATGGAGGCCGAGCGCAGGGAATACCCGGCCAGGAACAAGGCCGGCACGACCGAGGCGCCGATGCCGATGCCGACCAGCGCGGAGCCGGCCAGGGTGAGCGCGGAGCCCGGCGGAATGACGGCCCGCAGGACCAGGATTCCGGCGGCCAGGATCACCATCCCGGTCAGAGCGTAGTAGTGGATGAAGCGCGTGCTGAACACCGCGCCGAACACGATCGCGGTGAGAACAGCCGCCGCCAGCTCCGGAATGTACAGCAGTCCCAGATGCAGTGGCGTGTAGCGGGGCGCCTGCACGGTCGACGTGAGCGCGATCGCCGAGGTCGCCGCCGCCGCCGCGCAGATCGCGACCACCACCCCGGTCATCGGGATCGTGGAGACCAGGTCACGCAGGATGAGGAGGGGATGACGGGCCCGGTATTCGTACACGATCAAGGCCGCGATCAGCGCCACCCCGACGAGCAGCGGAACCACCGCCACCGGGTCGAGGAACCGGTGCGTGAGCAACTCCGCCGTGCCGAAGAAGGCGGCCACCGCGCCGGTTGCCGCCAGCCCGATGGCGATCGGGTCCCGCGGGGCGCTGAGGTCGGCCGGGGGCGCGTCCGAGAACGTCAGCAGCGACATCACCAGCCCCAGGAAGGCAACCCCGGCCACGATCCAGAACAGCGGCCGCCAGGCGTGGAACGAGGCCTGGGCCCCGCCGATGAGCGGGCCCGCTGCCACCGCGCCGAAGATGCACAGGTTAAAGATCACCGCCGTCGACCGGAGCTTCTTCACCGGGTACCCCAGGATCAGCGGCGGCGTCGAGGCGATGAGCAGCAAACTCGTGCACAGCCCCTGCAGCACATGCCCGACGATGAACATCGCCGCCCCGCTCGCGGTGGCCGCGAGCACCGACCCGATCACCAGCAAGGCGGCGTAGACCACCGTCAGCCGGCGTTGCGGCAGATGCTGGGCAAGCTGCACCGCCAGGACGGTGCCGACGGCATAGCCGGCGTTGGCCAGTCCGTAGCCGATGCTGATCGTCTGCTCGCTCGCGTGCAACTGAGTCGCGATGATCGGCGTGAGCGGCTGCAGGGCACCCGACAAACCCAGGTAGGGAATCAGGAACAGGACGACCATCGCCGCCGTCGGCGCGTACCGGCCAGACAGCGGGCCGGGCCGTATGGGCTCGCGCCGCTCACTCTCAGGCCGAGGACGCGGCGGACTCGGCATCATCCTCACGCGTGCCATCTATTCATTCTCGCCCGCCTCCGCCGCACGGGCTAACCGGGGCGGCCCGTCGGGCGAAATCCGCCGGTTGCCCTGAATGTCCCTCGTGACAAAGGCAAAATCAAATTCATGATCATCCCGAACGGACTGCCACCTCTACGGCAGGGTCAAGGAACCTCTCTAGGTCCTGCCTGACGAGATCCGTAGTCTCATGCAGGCTGGGCCCGGTGATCCGCAAGCCGGTCACCAGCCGCTGAGGGTGAACGGGATGCCGTGCTCGGCGGCGGTGATCACGGCGGCGGCGTATCCGACCGTATCGGCGGGGAAGCGAGTGGGACTGGCCCAGACCAGTTCGGAGTGCTTGCCGGGCTCCGCGTTGACCGGCTCACCGGACCAGCTGCCGGGCGTGAACGCGAACCCGATCCGAGCGTGCCCCGTCTCGGGGTTGCGGTGGTGAATGGACAGCACATACCGGAGCGCGGCGGGCTCAAGGTCTATCCCGGTCTCCTCGCGGGTCTCACGAACGGCCGCGTCGAGGACGCTCTCACCGTCCTCCAGGTGCCCGGACGGAGAAGCGCGCGGGTTCCGTGATTCTCGGACGTGTATCGACGGGAACCCGCGCCACGGTGTGTCTGCTGGGCTGGCCCGCGGGTCGAGTTACTCCTGTCAGCGGTGGCTGGTCTCGGCTCGCGGTCGGAGGCCGTCAGGAAGCCGGTGGGAGATCAGCCCGGTCCGGTTCTGCCAGGCGTTCGGCGGTGCGGCGGGCGGTGTCGTGTGCCCAGTTGGTGGTGGTCAGGTAGCTGAGCACGACGATCGCGAGTCCGAGGGCGGCCACGATCCACCAGCCGGGCCGGGTGGCCTGGGCGAATCCGCGGGCGATCGTGCTGCCGAGGTCGGCGCCCGCGACGGTGCCGAGGGCGGCCACGCCGAGGGTCATCCCCACCTGGCGGCTGGTGGTGGCGACTGCGGAGGCGATCCCGGCCTGGGCCGGGGGCATCCCGGATACCGCTGTGTTGGTGATCGGGGGGTTGACCAGCGCGACGCCGAGGCCGAAGACCGCGTAGGCAGCCAGAAGGTACGGCACCGGGGTGCCCGGGGTGAGGCTGGTTAGCATGAGGCCGCTGGCCAGTACCGTCAGCCCGCCGGCGAGCATGGCGGGGCGGGCGCCGAAGCGGGCGGTCAGCCGCCCGGACACCGGCGCGATGACGGTCATCACCGCGGCGGTGGGCAGCATGCACAGCCCGGCGCGCAGCGGGGAGAGCCCGCGCACGTCCTGGAGGTAGAGGGTGTTCAGGAACAGGAAGCCTCCGAGGGCTGCCAGCAGGCAAACGGCGATGGCGCTGGCGCCGGCGAACGGGGCGCTGGCGAAGAACCGCATCTCCAGCAGCGGCTCAGCCCGGCGCAGCTCGTAGCACACCAGGGCTGCGGAGCAGCCAAGCGCGACAGCCAGCAGGATCACGATCCGCGCGGTGCCGAACCCGTCCCGGCCGCCCTCGATGACGGCGTAGGTGAGCGCGGCCAGCGCGGCGACCACGAGCACCTGGCCTGCTGGGTCAGGGCGGCGGGGCCGTGGCGCCCGGGACTCGGGTACGAACCGGGCCGCCAGCGCGATAGCCGCCAGCCCGATGGGCAGGTTGACCATGAACACGGCCCGCCAGGAGACCTCCGAGACCAGGAACCCGCCGAGCACCGGCCCGGTGGCCATCGAGATGCCGAACATCGCCGCGTAGACGCCGATCGCCCGGGCGCGCTCGCGGGGGTCGGTGAAGGTGTTGCGGACGATCGACATCGTGGCCGGGCTGAGCATCGCCCCGCCGACCGCCTGCAGCACCCGGAAGGTGACCAGCAGGGCCAGGCTGGGAGCCAGCGCGCAGGCCAGCGACCCCAGGCAGAACACAGCCAGCCCGGTCTGGAACACGCGGCGGCGGCCGAGGCGGTCCGCGGTCGAGCCGGCCAGCATCAGCAGGCTGGCCAGTACGAGGGTGTAGGCGTCGACGGTCCACTGCAAGCCCGGCAGGGCCGAGTGGAATGAGTGCTGGACGGCGGGCAGCGCGACGTTGACGATCGTCGCGTCCATGCCGACGATCAGCAGGCTCATCGAGCAGATGACCAGGATCAGGAGGCGACGTCGGCGGCCCGGCGCCGGCTGTTGCCGCGTGCCTGCCGGGGTACTCAAGGTGCTCATGAACCGCACCGTAGAACCTAGAGCCGGCTCTAGATCAAGTACTAGCGTAGGACCATGGCCAATCTTGGAGCAGAGCGGGAAGACGAGCTGGGTATCGGGGAGGTTGCCCGGCAGACGGGCCTGAGCGTGCACGCGCTGCGGTACTACGAGCGCGAGGGACTGATGCTCTCCCGGCACGTCACGCGCGGAACCGGCGGCCACCGCCGCTACAGTCGCCAGGACGTGTTCTGGCTGCGGATGTGCATCAAGCTGCGGGCATCGGGGATGCCGCTGGCGCAGATCCGCCTCTACGCTGACCTGGTGCGCGAGGGGCCAGGAAATGAGCAGCAGCGCTTGGACCTGCTGCGAGAGCAGCAAGCACGTGTCGAAAGCCAGCTTGCTGAACTCCAAGAGTGCCTGCTGGTCATCAACCGCAAGGTCGGCGTCTACGAGCAGCACCTCGCAAACGGCACAGCCCCGGACCTCTGGACCGTCGCGACTTAGACCCGGGCGGATCGCGCACGAAGAGAAGTTTCCAGCTCCGGTTCCCGGCTTAGCGCTCGTCGAGCAGGTCCTCACGAGACCGGCAGACGCCCTTCCGCTTGTTCAGCCCGTGGACACCCAGGAAGGCGTCAGCGACCTCGCCGACTTCCTCCGTGAGCTTCAGCAGCCGGATCTCGACGGGGACATCTCCGTGGTAAACGTGCGGCTGGCCAACCTGATCCCACATCAGTTCCTCCTGAAGCTGGGGATGCCTGAGCATTTCTTGCCTTGCCTGGAAAGAGTGCTTGCTCCGCTCTGGGCTCGCTGACGTGATCATCACCGCGGCGGTCGCGATGGGCGGCGTCACCGGGGACGTGGCCGAGGCCCGCAGTCACTTTGAGCGGCGCCTGGGTGCGGTGACCGAGCGGGCCGGGCTCTGACGCGCGCGAGCGCGCGGGTCCGCACGGACTAGGGCCTAACCAGGCCACGCCGCCGGCCTTCCCGGCGGGCTGAGCCTTATGGCCGTGACACTTGGCTGGACTGACGCGCTGTCGTTCCGAATGAGCGCGCGCTGGTCGGGGTCGTTCAGGTGAACGTGGACGGTTGAGGCCGTGCTGTATCTCGTCGGTGTCCGCGCACCGGCATCCTGGCGTCCGGCTCACGGTTCGGCTGTGACCTCCGCCGTGCGCAATTGGCTGATCCCGTGGGTCGAGCTCAGCAAGTTGCGGCAGTGGGCCCATGCCGGATCGGACAGCAGCGGGCGCCACCGGGTGAGCAGGTCGAGCAGGGCAGATCCGTATCGTGCGCGGATGTCGGGGCTGACCGCGGCGAGGTCCAGTTCGTTGGCTGCGGTCAGCTCGGCGAAGTCCCGGCGTTGCTGCAGGCCCGGAATGAACTGGGTGCCGGTGAACCGGTCGGCGAACAGCCCGTCTTCATCGGCCAGGCTGTGATAGCTGGCTTTGCGGTCGCAGGAGGCGTAGAAGTACGCTATCGCCTCGGCGTCGGTTCCGATTGCCTTCGCCAGATCGGCGCGGTTTTCCAGGTCCAGTAGCGCGGTCGGGAACCCGTCGGTGCCGTAGAAGGCGTGGCACAGGCCGGCTGCGGCCAGTGCCGGGCGGGCGCCCCAGGAGTCGAGCAGGGCCTTGACCCGCTTCAGGTGGGCCATCAGCGTGCCGCCTGGATGCTGGATGTGTGCCGCGTCCGCGGCCTCCAGCATCTGCAGTGCCATCGTCGTCATCGCCGTCCTCGGGGATCGTTTCTGGCTCGGGCGCCCGCCAAGCACCTCAGCATGACGGTCGGAGGGTTGCGGGCGAGCGACCCGCATTTTCTCGATCTGGCTGATCCGGCTCCACGGAACGCCCGTCCGGGACGCGACCTACGCCTGGGTCGTGCCCAGGGCGAGGAGGATCTCCGCGCGCCCGCCACCGTGCACCTGCGCGATCCGCGGTTCGGTGCGGCGTGTCGCGCATAGGTGACGCCGATCGCGTCGTAGAGCCGAAGGCCTGGCACGATCCCGAGTGTCACGACTGCCTTCCCGCGATGAACCGGGTGACGCCGCGGTCACGGGTGAACGGGTAAAGCCGCTGCATCTCTGCCGCCAGGAAGCGCGCGGGAACGTCATGGAAGGCGCCGTGCTCGCGCACGTACCGCATCGAGGATGTGCCGTCGAAAGACTGGAGCAGCGCGTCATGCTCGCCGTCGAACTCTAGCGGGGCGGCACCTGCCCGCCGGCAGGTGCGGGTGTCGAACGTGGGGCTCACCTTGATCCAGCTGCCGTCCAGGAGCAGCTCGGTGTAACCGTGCCAGGCGAAGATGTCGGTGCCCATCGCCTGGCGCAGCCTGGCTGAGGCGAGGTGATTGCGCACGTCGGCGAAGCCGATCCGCGCCGGTATGCCGGCGGCCCGGGCAAGCGCGGCGCACAGCGACGCCTTGCCGACGCAATAGCCGTGCCCGGCCGCCAGGACGCTGCTGGCGCGGTAGATCTCCAGGTCCTCGAAGTCGCCGCCCTCATAGGTCAGGTCACGGACGAAGTAGTAGACCGCCCGCGCTGTGTCGCGTTCTGTCCCTGCCGCCGCGCGCAGTCTGGCGGCCTGCGCGGCGACGAGAGCGTGATGGCTGTCGATGTACTCGGCGGGCGCGAGGCAGACAGCCTCCGCGCTCGCCTGCCACTCGCCTGGGTTGTCATGGCTCGCCGAGCAAGTCGATCGCATGGCTCCAGCATTGCCCGGCCGAGCCGGGCTGTCTTGTAGGAACCGGTCATCCCCGGCTTCTCAGGTAAGCGCGATACTCAGATGGTGGCCGTACCTCTCCGGCCCGACGCGGCCAAGTCCCGCGCCGGCGCGGCACCACCTGTCGTATCCAGCTACCGCGAGTACCGGCCCGGCCCTGGCGCGCCAGAGGCGGTCGCATGCACCTGGCACGGGATTGCGGGCTGGTCGCGGCGGCTCCGGGTGCTGCCTGACGGCTGCCTAGAGCTGGTCTGGGACGGGCAGCACGCGCGCGCCGTGCTCCCGGTACCTGGCCCGGCCCGCTACCCAGTCAGCGCCGAGGCGCAGACCATCGGCATCCGCATCCAGCCGGGCTGGGGCGCCATCGTGCTGGGCGCTCCGCTGCGCCATCTGGCCGGCCTCACCGACCTGGCAAACCTGTGGGACACCGCGACAGCCAGGCACCTCGAAGCGGCGCTCGCCGCCGCACCAGACGCAGCGGCCAGGCGGCGTCTCCTCAGCCGCGCAGTCGCGCGCCGCCTGGCGGCAGCCGGCTCGCCGGATCCAGCGGTCCTTGGCGTAGTCCGGCTGCTCAGCCAGCCCCGCGCCTCAGTCAGCGAGGCTGCGCGGCACGCTCACCTCAGCGGCAGGCAGCTCCGCCGGCGTTTCGCCGACCACGTCGGCCTGCCCCCTAAGGCGCTGCAGGCGGTCCTGCGATTCCAGCGGCTCCGGGTACAGCTGGCCTCCCCTGGCACTGCGCAAGTCACGCTAGCTCGCGCAGCAGCGGACTGCGGCTATTTCGACCAGGCCCACTTGTGTCACGACTCCGCGCGCCTGGCAGGCATAACCCCCACCGAACTCACGGCGAGGACGGCAGCAGGCTGCGCGGCGATTTAGTGGCCCCGGCTCCGGGGGTGATCAAGCTTGGAAGGCCGTAAGCCGGGGTGTTGCGGTTGCCGACTGATCAGGCGTCCTGCTTCTTGCCGAGGATGTCCTGGGCAAGAGAGGCCTTCTCGCCTTCGCCGGGAATGATCATCCACGCTGCCAGGTAGGCCAGCACGCCGGTGCCTCCGGTGATGAGCGAGACGACGGCCACGATCACCCGGACCAGGGTCACGTCCAGGCCGTAGTAGTCGGCGATTCCCGCGCAGATCCCGGCCACCATGCGGTCCTTCCGGCTGCGTACCAGGATCTTGGTTCCGTTTGCGCCGTTCATGCCGGCCGTCCTCGCGGTGACCCCGAGGGTAGCTGGCCGCCGTCGGCGGCTGATCCCGGTGCCTGCCCACAGCCTATGCCTGCAATCTGAAACTAGCAATATTTTTCAAGAAACGACTGTACCCTTATCTGCATGACGGACTGGGGCTTCCTGACCAACCACGCCCGGGTCCTGTTGCACATCGCCCACGACCCGGACGCAAGACTGCGCGACATCGCGGCCAGCCTGGGCATCACCGAGCGCCGCGCCCACGGCATCATCACCGACCTGACCGAGGCGGGCTACGTGATCACGCACAAGGACGGCCGCCGCAACCGCTACCAGATCCAGGCTCACCTGCCGGTACCCGAGCCCGGCACCAGGGAGCCGGCCGTCGGCGAGGTCGTCGCCCTGTTCACAGGCCAGCCCGGGACCGGAACCGGGCTGGTTCAGGCCAGTGACGATGATGCCGGAGACGCCCGCCGGGCGCAAACTCCCTGACCTGGCGGGCGAGGAAACTCGGTTCAGACCCGGCCGGGCGGCCCGGCGACCGGCACCACCCGGGCGCTCCTGGACCTGGTAGCCGGCCAGGCCGGTGGCGGTATTACCAGCCCGCGTCGAGGGTGATCAGGCCTGCGGATTGGTCACCAGCACCACCAAATCTTGTCATCAGCACCAGCGTGACCGTGGCCCCCGGGCGGCACATCTCGACCCTCGCCGACAGGCTCAGCCTGCAGGGCCGGTGATGTCCTCTCCAGAGATCCGGTCGGCTCCCGAGCGGCGGTACGCCTGGGCTATGCACAACTCCTTTCGGTAGAGCGACGCGGTCAGCCCGGCGGCCGGCCACAGGAACGAGTAGGCAGCGAGTCCCGCTGGTTTGTCTTCATCCACTGCGATCAGCGCGTAGGCGAGCGGAGGGGTGCCGAACAGAATGTCCCGCACCTGCCTCGATTGCGGCCAGTGCCTTGCGCGTATTGCGTGCCCTGATCTGGCACTGGCCGGGGCACGCCGCCTGCTGTGAACGAATAAACGGCTCGCGACGCTTGAGACCAAGGTTTCCCGGTCTGGTCGGTTTGTTTCCAAATTGTTGCAGAAGATTGGCTATTGACCGGAAAAGTGTAGTGTCGCACTATCGTGGTGACCCGGTGCAGTCCGGAAGACACGAATAGGGACGGAAAATGAAGAACGCACACAAGCGGTGGGGCCTGGGCATGTGTCTGCTCTTGCTAGCAGGAACTGCGCTCGCCTCGGTGACTCCGTCGGCCGCGAGCGCGGCCCCGCAGCTCCCCAGGGCCTGCGGGCTGCCGGCCCGCAGCGGTCACATCGCCGGCATCGTGCCCGCGACAAGCGGCCAATGCCCGGCCAAATCCGCCCAGCAGGCCACCACCAACACCAAGGCGCATAACACCAGCGACCCCGCCATCGGCACTCCGCCATTGATCTTCCACGGAGGCTCGGTGATGATGACGCCGTCGACCGGCCCGCTGGTCGTCACGCCGGTCTTCTGGAATCCGTCTAGCTTCCCGATGAATTCCTCCTATACATCGCTCATCACCTCTTACGTCAGTGCCGTGTCAACGGCGAGCGGCCAGAACACAAACGTGTTCTCGGTGCTGAACGAATACAGCGGCACTAACGGGCAGATCAACTACTCGGTCAAGGCCGGCACTCCCGTTAATGACACCGACGCTCTGCCCAGGAGCGGCTGTACGGTGGCCAGCACGGACAAGACAGGGATCTACGCTGACGGCTCCGGCTACAGCGCCTGCCTAGACGACGCCCAGCTCCAGGCCGAGGTCAACAAGGTCACCGCGGCCCACGGCCTGGCACATAACCTCTCTAACATCTACGTGCTGTACATGCCTAAGCACGTCGAGTCGTGCTTCAACGCCGGTTCGACGACTACTTCGGCCAACGCCTGCACGATCAACCACCAGCCGAGCGCGGCCTACTGCGCCTACCACAGCGAGGACTCCAGCAGCGCCGTGTACGCGAGCATGCCCTACCCGGTCTACAACTCGGGAACGGGGTTCAGCTGCGGTAGCGAGGGCAGCTTCGGCGTGGTCGAGTCACCCAACGGCAACCCCGACGCCGACGTCGCGATTAGCCCCACAAGTCACGAGGTCAGTGAGGCGATTACCGACCCCGACACCAGTACCGGCTGGTACGACTCCAGCGGCTACGAGATCGGCGACGAGTGCGCCTATGTCTACGGCGCGACCCAGGGCACTGCCGGGCAGCTGTACAACCAGGTGATCAACGGTCTCCACTTCCTGACCCAGGAGGAGTTCAGCAACAAGGACTTCGCCGTAACCGGCGCCGGGTGCGTGCAGGCCTCCGCGGACGAGGCGTGACCGTGCCGGGGCGCGGTTCCGTGAGCAATCCAGGAACCGCGCCCCGGCGGCGTACCGCCCGCTTCCATCCGGGTGCCGCGAGACGAGCGTCCGGCGGGGTACTGCTTGTCAGCCGTCGAGCGGGTGGCAGGGCTGAGCGAGCCACAAAATATGAGGTATGCCCCCGTCGTTTGCCGCTCTTCTATCACTCCGAACGAAATCTGGCTTCCTCCCCCCGCCGCCTCCTATCTGCCGGGGCGGACCGGCTGAAGGCGTTCCAGCACGTGGACCGGGACAAGGCGTTCGCCTGGCTGAAGGCAAAGACCGGCGCCGACCTCGCCCCGGAGCAGGCCGAAGCCGTGCAGCTGGGTCGTCGTACCCGTTCATGACGGTTGCCGTTGCGGCAAAGAGTACCGACGCGATGGCACTCGTTCTGGTGTGAGGCAACCACAAGCCTCACGGCCTCGGCTCGCGTGATCGCGGGTCAAAGCGGAGAGGGAGCAGCGAAGACCCCCATTCCGACCTCATAAAATAGAACAAAATACCCCCAGCTAAGTCCTGTTGGCAAGACCGCGGGTC
>Ga0102924_1003657_pt1 | contig 16020 bp, 13 predicted proteins | sample PaiPotPPM11metaG_FD_80116 | JGI IMG/M metagenome (GOLD analysis project Ga0102924, IMG submission 80116) | Iron sulfur acid spring bacterial and archeal communities from Banff, Canada, to study Microbial Dark Matter (Phase II) - Paint Pots PPM... ... | reverse complement strand
GCCTGGGAGCGGCCCTTGCAAGCGCCTGCCACGCCTGCCTGGGAGCCGGATGCCCCGGCGCCCCCCGCCGAGGTCGACGCGACCACGACCCACACCGATGCTGCGATCCAAGCGGATGCGACCCACGCCCCTCCGGTCGAACCGAGCTTGCCCGGCCACCGGCCGGAGGACCGTCCCGAGCCTTGGGACTCGCACCCTTCCAAGTGGTGAGGCGCTACGGATGCTCCCGCATGCCGTAAAGTAGTTCTGCACGATCGAGCCTTGGAGACCATCCCCTGCATGGCGGAAGACCCCTCACCACCAGAGACCGAGCTTGGCGGCGCGATGTCGTTCCTCGAACACCTTGAGGAACTGCGCCGCCGGCTTTTTCTTTCCGCCGTCGGCATCCTGGTGGGGTTCTTTATCTGCTTTTATTACGCCGACGCCATCTACGGCAAGATGGAGAAGCCGCTGGTCAAGGTGCTGGCCGACCAGGGACTGAACCAGAAGCTGGTTTACCTGAACCCGATCGAGCCCTTCAACCTTTACGTGAAGCTGGCCTTGATCGCCGGATTGTTCCTGACCTCGCCGTGGATCCTGTACCAAGTCTGGCTGTTTATCTCACCCGGGCTGTATCGCCGTGAACGGCGCTGGGTGGTGCCCTTCGTCCTGTTCACATCGTCGTTGTTCATCGCCGGCGGGTTCTTCGCTTACTCCTATGCCTTTCCGGTGGCGCTGAAGTTTCTCATCAGTTACGGGCACCGTTTCACGCCCCAGATCACGATCAACGAGTACTTTGAACTCTTTGCCACCGTGGTGCTCGGCTTGGGGCTGGTCTTCGAGCTGCCGACGCTCATCTTTTTTCTCGCCATTCTCGGCATCGTGAACGCGAGTTTCCTGTTGCGCAATTTCCGCTATGCCGTGCTCATCATTTTCGTCCTGGCGGCGGCCATCACACCCACGGCGGACATCACGACCATGATGGTCTTCGCGGCGCCCATGCTGGTGCTCTACCTCCTCAGCGTCGGCATCGCTCACGTGTTCGGTAAAGAGCGGCGGCAGCGGCGGCGCGGCGTCGTTTGATCCCCACATTTGGGGACTGGTGGACCGGCGCCGCTGGCGGCACCGTAAACTATGGAGTGATTCCCCGTTCGGCCTTCAGCCCCAAGACGCATGCGAGCCACCATTCGAATCCTGGTCGTTCTGGCCCGAACCTTGGGGATTGTCGGGGTCTTCGGGCTGGCATTTTTCGACAGCTCGCTGCTGTTCGCCTTTCCGGGCGCCAATGACCTGGCCCTGATCAGTTTTGTGGCCGCCAAGGCCAGTTGGGCCTGGGCCGTCTTGGCGGCTTCCTTGGCCACCTCGGGCTCCATCTTGGGCGCCTTGGTGACGTTCCGCCTGGGCCGCCGCGGCGGGGCGGAGTTATTGCGCCGGCGGGTCCCGGAGGTGTTGCGCGAACGCTTGATCACCTGGACCCGGCGCTACGGCGCCCTCCCGGTGGGCTTGGCCGCGATCCTGCCGCCTCCCTTTCCCTACGCTCCGTTCGTCATCTCGGCCGGCGTGATGGATGTGCCGCGGCGCCGTTTCGTCCTCTCCGTGGCGGTGGGTCGCGGGGTGCGCTACAGCCTTGAGGTCGCGCTGGCCCTGGTACTGGGGCGGCGTTTCACCCGCCACATGGAGGTCGTCTACTGGGCCGCGCTGAAGGTGCTGGGCGTGCTGGTGGTGATCGCGCTTCTGACCTGGCTGGTGTTGCGGCTGCGCACCCCGCGCGGCGACGCTCCCCTGCCGCTCTAGCCTATTGCCGACCCAGGAGCTCGATGGTGCGGAGCACCACCGCCCCCACCACGGTGAAGCTGTGGGCGCTCAGCTTGTCCATGGTGTCTTCGGGGCTGTGATGATATTTGCCCATGGAGTCATAGCGGGGCCCCATCGGCCCGTAGGTGAAGTCCCCCAGGTCAACCGCCGGAATGCCGGCATGCAAGAAGGGGATATGGTCGTCGCTGATCGCCGTTTCCTGCTGAAAGAAATACTTGCCGTAGCCCAACTGCTGCGCCGCGCTTGCGATGAAGTCCTGCACCCAGCGCGTGGAATTGGTCTCCCGAGCGATGTCCAGGTCGCGGTCGCCGATCATGTCGACCAGCAGCACGGCGCGGATCTGCGGCGCCAGGCCGGTCTGCACGAAGTGCTGCACCAGGTGCCGACTGCCGTAGACGCTGTCGGCATCGGTCCAGTTCTTGACCGCTTCCTCGCCGTCCAAAAACAGCAGCCAGACCGGCGAATGCAAGTCCGCGTCGCGCCCCAGGGTGTCGGCCAACGCCAATAACATGCCGGTGCTGGCGCCGCCGTCATTGGCGCCCACGAAATTGGGCAGAAACTTGGTGTCGTAATGGCCGGCGACCATGGTGATGCGACCGGTGGCGGGCCCCAACTTGGCAATGATGTTGTGCATGGGCAGCGGCCCACGCGGCGTGTCCGCCGTAAAGCGGTCACTCTCCACCCGGGCCCCGGCCAGCTTCAGACGGCGCAGGATGAACTCCTCCAGTCGCTTATGCGCGGCGGAGCCCGGCACGCGCTCCCCGAACTCCACCACCTCGCGCGTGTAGTTGAAGGCCAGCTTGCCGTCAAAGCCTTTCGGCGCCGCAATGGCCGTCGGTCCGCAGGTCACTGCCAAGGCCAGCGCTCCCGCCCAGCGTAGGAGTTGCATGTGTCCATGCTAGCAAGTCACACGCCCCGGCGGGATCGCGGAGCGTTACCCGCCAGCGCAGCGCACCGCTTTAAAATTCCCCTGTCTATACACCACACCTCGGGTACCCTTGCCGCATGGCTCTTACCGCGACCGACTGGTGGGTAGTCGTCGGCTACCTGCTGATCAACCTGCTGATCGGGATCTACTACCGCAGCCGCGCCGCCGGCAGCACGGAGGAGTTCTTCATCTCGGGCCGCAACGTCTCCTGGTGGCTGGCCGGCACCTCGATGGTGGCCACCACGTTTGCCGCCGACACGCCCCTGCTGGTCAGCGGCTTGGTGGCGCGCAACGGCATCGCCGGTAACTGGCTGTGGTGGTCGCTCTGCCTGAGCGGCATGATGACCGTCTTTTTCTTTGCCCGCTACTGGCGGCGGGCGGAGATCCTGACCGACGTGGAGCTGGTCGAGCTGCGCTACGGCGGCGCGCCGGCCGCCTTCCTGCGCGGCTTTCGCGCCCTGTACCTCGGCGTCCTGATGAACTGCCTGATCCTCGGCTGGGTCACCAAGGCCATGGTCGACATCATCACCGTGCTCCTGGGTTCGGTGCTCGACGAAGGCCGCGTCCTCACCCTGGGTCTCGGCGGTCACGTCCTCGGTCATTACACGCTCGGACCGCCGGCGCACAGCGCCTTACTGATCTGCGTCCTGGTTCTCATCCCCTTCACCGGCATTTACACCTTCATCGGCGGACTGTGGGGCGTCCTGGTGACGGACCTGTTCCAGTTCGTGCTGAAAATGACCATGATCATCGTGCTGGCCTGGGTGGCGGTGGCGCGCTTGGGCGGGATTGCGGCGCTGAAGTTGCAACTCGGGGTGGTCGCGGCGGCCACGCAACGCTCCGGGCAAGCCACCGGCCCGCTGCTGGCCTTCCTGCCCAGCTTCCGGCTGGGCTGGACCTCGGACGCCATCTGGACCCTGCCCGTCTTGACCTTCGTGCTCTTCTTGGGCGTCCAATGGTGGGCCAGTTGGTACCCCGGCGCCGAACCCGGCGGCGGGGGCTACGTGGCGCAGCGCATGTTCAGCGCCAAGGACGAGAAGAACTCGCTGGCCGCCACGCTCTGGTTCAACATCGCGCATTACGCCCTGCGCCCCTGGCCGTGGATCATCACCGGCCTGGTCGCCCTGGCGGTGTACTCGCCGCACGGTGGGTTGGCGCCCAACCTGGAGTTTGCCGCCCAGCCGGAGAAGGGCTACGTGCTGGTGCTGCGCGACTTCCTTCCCCCGGCGCTGCGCGGCGTCATGGTGGCCGCCTTCCTGGCCGCGTTCATGTCCACGATCGGGACGCAATTGAACTGGGGCAGCTCCTACATCATCAACGATTTCTACCGCCGCTTCCTGGTGCGCAGGGCGCCGGAGAAGCACTATGTCCTGATCAGCAAGCTGGTCATTGTGCTGCTGGTGATCATCAGCGGCTACACCGCGGCGCATATTGAGTCCATTCAATCGGCCTGGGAACTTCTGTTGGGGATCGGCGCGGGCACCGGCGCGGTCTACCTGCTGCGTTGGTACTGGTGGCGGATCAGCGCCTGGAGCGAGATCTCGTCCATGATCGCGGCGTTCGTCGTGTCGCTCTCGCTGCGCTCCTTCCACTTGTCGGGCAGCTCGTCGGTGGTGTTCGCCAAGAATGCGCTTTACACGACGGCCGCCACCACCGTGGTCTGGATCGTGGTGACCCTGCTGACGCCCCCGGAAACCGAGACCACGCTGCTCGGGTTCTACCGCCGCGTCCACCCCTCGATCTACGGCTGGAAGCATATTGCCGCCCTGGCCCCCGACATGGCGCCGATTCGCGATGCCGGTGGCAACACGCTGGACTGGATCTTGGGCGTGGTGCTGGTCTACGGATGCCTGTTCGGCATCGGCAAGCTGGTCTTGGAGGACTGGTGGAAGGGGGGCGGGCTGTTGTTGATCGCCGCACTGGCCGGCTACGGCATTTACTGGGATCTCAATCGCCGCGGCTGGTCCACCTTTTCTGGTCGGGCGGACCCACCGCCGATCGCAGACTGATGCGCCACGGTGGCCGCGACCGGCCGGGACAGCACGCGTCAACCGCTTCCGCTACACTCTCGCCATGTCACGTCTTGGCCTCGTCCTTCTGGCGGGGGTTTTGGCCGCCCAGCTTCGGCCTGCAACCCAGCCGGACGTCGCGCTGCAGCCTCTCGCCCTCCAAGTGCGACGGCTGGAGCAGGCGATGGAATACCTCGGGCAGCCGTTCCCGGCCGTCACCCAGCAGGCCATCGATCGCGCGATAGCGGTCGCCGACGAGGCCACCGCGGTTGACCAACTCGAGGCCGCCGTCGATCCCTTCGTGCTCGCGACCGTGGAGATCAACGGGGAAAGCCGCGTCAAGGTGGAGCGCGGCCCCGCCGCGCCGTCCCTGGTCCAGGGCGGCTCCCGCTTCTTTCTGGTGAAGGTCCGCAATGATGCCGGGGTGACCGCCAAGCTGGAGGTGTCCAGCGCCAATGGCGGCCGGGTGTTCGTTCCCTCCCACAACGACCCTTCCCCGAAGATGCTATTGACGCCCGCGGACGCGCGCGACCGCTGGGCCGACTTTGCCCTCTTCCACGGGCCGCCGCTGGCCGAGCGACTCTCCGGACTGCGTGTCGAGTACCAGATCCTGGAAATCTTTAGCCGCGACCGCGGCAGTCGTGCCGCGACGGTCAGCTTTTCAGTTGGTCAGGGGAGCCAGGACCTTGGCTTTCGCAACGACATCTCGATCCTGTTCCATGCCGCGGCCAGCCGGAACATCCGGCTGCATATCGCCGACGAACACGGACAACCCACCATGGCTTCGCTGACCATCCGCGACAGCCGCAATCGCCTGTACCCCAATCCTTCCAAGCGACTGGCGCCCGACCTGTTTTTCCAGCCGCAGATTTATCGGGCCGACAGGGAAAGCATCGCTTTGCCGCCCGGCCAGTACACGATCACCAGCGGCGGCGGACCGGAGTACGTTGACCATACGCGGCAGGTCACCGTCACCGCCGACGGGCCGCCAGATCTAAGTTTTCGCCTGGCGCGCTGGATCAACCCCGCCACCTTCGGCTGGTACTCCGGCGACCACCATGTTCATGCCGCGGGCTGTTCGCATTACCAAAACCCGGCGGAAGGCGTGCTGCCCAGCGACATGATGCGCCAGATCGAGGGTGAGAAACTCAACGTCGGCTGCGTCCTGACCTGGGGACCCGACTACTACTACCAGAAGCAGTTCTTCTCCGGCCATGACGATCCCCTGTCCCGTCGGGATGAGCTGATGCATTACGACCTCGAAGTTTCCGGCTTCCCTTCCAGCCACGCCGGCCACCTGGTGCTGCTGGGGCTGGTCGAGCAGGACTACCCGGGAACCAAGCGCATCGAGGACTGGCCGACTTGGGATCTGCCCATCCTGCAATGGGCCAAGCGACAGGGCGCCGTGGTCGGGTTCGCACACTCCGGGTGGGGACTGCAGGTGGCGGACACGCACATTCCCAGCTTCGAGATGCCCGGGTTCGACGGCATCGGCGCCAACGAATACATCGCCGACGTGACCGAACCGGACGCCGTCGATTTCATCTCCGCCGGCGACACACCCCCGGCTTGGGAACTGAGCATCTGGTATCACACCCTCAATGTCGGTTTCCGAACGCGGTTGGCGGGTGAGACGGACTTCCCCTGTATCACCGATGAGCGTGTCGGCCAATCCCGTTCGTATGTGCAGGTGTCGGGACCCCTCACGTACCGCAAATGGCTGGACGGCTTGGATGCCGGGCGCAGCTATGTCTCGGACGGTCGTGCGCACCTGATGGACTTCTCCGTCGATGGGACGGCGGTTGGGACGGGGCATGACGCGGTCGACCTGGACGCCCCAGCGCCCGTGCACGTTCACCTCCGCGTCAGCGCCCTGCTGGATGCGGTGGCCCATCCTGAGATCCAAAGCCGACCGCCGGATCAAAAACCGTACTGGACCGTGGAGCGCGCCCGAATCGGCGCCTCGAACCAGGTGCCGGTTGAGCTGGTCGTCAACGGAACGGTTGTGGCGACGCACGCCATTGTCGCCGACGGGACGGTGCGCGAGGTGACCTTCGACGTGCCGCTGCAGCGCAGCAGTTGGATTGCGGCCCGCATTCTCCCGGCGGCGCACACCAACCCCGTCTTCGTGCTCATCCACCGGCAGCCCATCCGGTCCTACGCCAGCGCCGCCTGGTGCCTGCGCGCGGTGCAGCAATGCTGGACGCAGAAGTCGCCGCTGATCACTGCCGCAGAACGACCGGCAGCGCGCGCCGTCTTTACGCACGCGGAAGAGGTCTACCGGCAACGAATGGCGGAGGCCGGCGCGCCGCTGCCTTGATAAAAACTTGGATGACAACCGGGCGGCCACCGGGCTGGGGATGCTACGCCGCCGCCGTGCGCCGCCGGACGCGGTACCAACGCAGGGCCACGCCCAGCATCCAGGCCGCGTAGATGCCCACGCTGGCCCAGCGCACCTCGTCGGCAAACACTGAAACCCGCAGCGAGCTCGCCAACTGAAACAGCCACAGGGAGAACAATATTCCGGCGTTGCGCACCGTGACGCGCCCGCGCAGTAACAGCGCGAACGCCAGGCCCGATTGCGCCAGCGTCAGCCACCATTCCGCCAACTGCTCGCGATCGAACGGAATCGTGCCCCAGTGCGCCCCGTGGGGTGACAGGCTGTAAACCAGCGGCAACATTCCCAACAGCAACGACCACTGGTTCACATTCGAGGCCACCAGGTTCAGCAGCCCGATGGAGGCGCGTCCGGGACGCGTGGCGAGGAAATACGACGAGAGCTGCTCCGGGAACTCGCTGACCAGCGGCGCCAGGACCTGGATACTCACGAAGGCCGAAATTCCCAGGCCGCCGGCCAGGGCAATCAGGGCGTCCAAGAAGGGCGCCGGGGCGATGTAGAACGCCAGAATGCCGAACAGGAACAAGGCCGCCACCCAGGCCACGCGGTACGGGGACCGTAACAAGCCCGCCGGGATGGGGTCCAACTGTACCGCCTCGCTGCTGTGCCGCACCGCACCGTGGCGCAGCCGCCATAGGTACACGCCGTACAACAGGCAGAGGACGACGCCATCGAAGGCGTTCAGTTGCAGGCGCAGCCCGATGAACAAGCCGTAGCCCAGCACCACGCTCCAAGCCAGCATGGTGCCGCGGGGAATGCGTTCGATGTGCAGCGTGTAATTCCAAAACCGGTCCGCGGAGGCGGCGAGCGCGGCAGGCCGGTGGGCCGCCCTCCGGCGTCTTGCCGCCGTCCAGACCACCAGCGGCCAGCCCAGGCCGATCAGCAGGCGGATGGCGCCTGTCAGCCCGGCCAACAGTAACGTCACCTGGCCGCGCCAGGCCAGGACCGCCTCCACGGCAAACTCGGGCAGGGTCTGCACCGCCGCCAGCAGGGCCAGCACCAAGCCGGGCGCCATGCTGAACTGCAGGACCTCAGCACCCCAGGTCAAGAACAGTGCCGCGACCAGCATCATCGGCACGGTCCACAGCAACGCGCCGCCGCCGCCCAGCCATAACGGCAGTACCATGAGCAGCAGCAAGGGCAGCCGGCGGGAGTTGAAACGGCTCCGGTCCTCTGGCCGCGAGGCGTTGCCGGCCGACGGGTTTCCCGAGCTGGCGGGTTGATACCCGTCTTGTGAAGTCTTGGACATCGTTAGGTTTACGGGTAAAAGCTCCAGTTAAACTTGCCGTATGACTCGGCCCGGGTCGTCAACGAACCGCACCGGTTCACCGCCGGCGACGACCGAATGTTGCCCCGCCAGCGCCGCCTGAGGCGCCGGGAAATCACTGCGGAAATGCCCGCCGCGACTCTCCTCGCGGGCCAAGGCCGAACGCAGAATGGCACAACACACGCTCAACCGATTCCGCCACTGCCAGCCGGCTTGGGGCGACGTCGGCCCGCCAGGCGGGCCGGGCGGCGCATCCAGCTCCGCCAGGGCGCGGCGGAGCCCCGCCGCACACCGCACCACGCCGGCTTGGTTCGACATGGTGGTTCGCAACCGGTCGACGGCGATCGCGAGGTCGGCCGGGGGAGACGGGAGATCCTCGCCGCCGTCCTTGGCGCCCTCCGGCGGCACGGTCAGCACCGTCAACATGGCGTCCGCGGCGCGCGCGCCGAAGACCAAGCCTTCCAGCAAGGAGTTGCTGGCCAGCCGATTGGCGCCGTGAACGCCGGTACAGGCGGCTTCACCCGCGGCGTAGAGGCCCGGCAGCGTGCTCTCGCCGTCGAGCCCGGTCCAGATACCGCCCATGGCGTAGTGCGCCGCGGGTCGGATCGGAATCCGGTCCGAGGCCAGATTCCAGCCGTAGCGCGCCAAGGTGTAAAAAATCCGTGGGAAGCGCCGTTCCAACTCCGCTGCGGGAAGCGCGCTCGCGTCCAGGAAACACGTCGGGGCCGGGGTGGCGGCCTGGCGCATCTCGACCACCATGCTGCGCGACACCACATCGCGGGGAGCGAGTTCGGCGTCGGGATGGTAGCGCGCCATGAAGCGCTCGCCAGCCGGGTTGCGCAACACCGCACCCTCGCCCCGCAGCGCCTCGGACAGCAGGAAACGCGGCGCGCCCGGGATCGCCAGGGCGGTGGGATGAAACTGCACAAACTCCATGTCCGCCAGTCGGGCGCCCGCGGCCCACGCCAAGGCCGGCCCGTCGCCGGTCGCCACGGGCGGGTTGGTGGTATCGGCGAAGAGCTGTCCGAGGCCGCCGGTGGCGATCAAGACGACACGGGCCAGCACCCGGCGCAGCATCCCGCTGCGCAGGTCCAGGTACTCCACCCCCGTCACTCTTCCCCCGGGCGCAGCCTGCAGCAGGCGGGAGGCGAAGGTATGGGCGCGCACCTCGATCGCCGGTCGGCCGGCGACCCGGCGGGCCAGCGTTTCGGCGATCTCGCGGCCGGTGGAGTCGCCGTGCGCATGCAGCACGCGCGAGCGGCTGTGGGCCCCTTCCCGGGTGCGCTCCAGGATGGCGTCCGCGGCCCGATCAAACTGCGCCCCCCAGGCCAGCAGCTCTTCAATCGCCCGCGGCCCTTCCTCGACCAGCAGGCGCACCGCGGCGGGGTTGCACAGGCCGTCCCCGGCGGTCAGGGTGTCCTGCTCGTGCAGGGCCACCGTGTCGTCATCCCCGACCGCGGCGGCGATGCCGCCTTGGGCATAGCGCGTGGCCGATTCAGTCGCTTCGTCCTTGGTCAACATCAGGACGCGGCCGCCCTCCGCGAGTCGCAGCGCGGCCCGCAATCCGGCTATGCCGGATCCGATCACCACGAAATCGGCAAACTCCGCTGCCGGCGAGGCGGCCTTCATGCCCTTCATTGTAAGTCGCCGCCCCTGGCGCCGTGGTCGCTCCGGAAGCCCGCCACGCGCTTTGCTATGATCAGGTTCCCGGACCCCTCCGCTTTCAGACCTTCTCGTGCGCAAAATCACCGTCGAACTTCACGCACCCTATACCGTCCTCCTGGAACGCGGGGCGCTCGCCCACGTCGGCACGCTGGTGAAGAAGTTCGTGGACGAAGCGGGAAGCGTCGTGGTGCTCACCACCAAGCCCATTCGCCAACACTGGGGAGGAGCGCTGGAAGACAGCCTGCAGCAATCGGGGCTCAAGTTCACCGTGCTCGAAATGAAGGACGGGGAGCGCTACAAGACCTGCGCCACGATCGAGGAGTTGGCCGAAAAAATGGCCGCCGCCGGCGCCGACCGCGGCACCGTGGTGCTGGCCTTGGGGGGCGGCGTGGTCGGCGATGTGGGGGCGTTCCTGGCCTCGATCTACATGCGGGGCGTGGACGTGATCCAGGTACCCACCACCCTGGTGGCCATGATCGACAGCGCCATCGGCGGCAAGACCGGCGTCAACCTGGCGCGCGGTAAAAACCTGGTCGGCACCTACCATCATCCCCGCGCCGTGCTGGTCGACCCGCTGGTTCTGGCCACCTTGCCGGATCGCGAATACCGCTCCGGGCTTTGCGAGGCGATCAAGTACGGCGTCATTCGCCACCGCGAGCTGTTCGAGTTCATGGAGAAGTACCGCCACGAACTGCACCACCGCGATCCCGACAGGTTGGAGTGGCTGATCGCCGAGTGCGTGCGGCTGAAAGCCGAGATCGTGGTGGCCGATGAACGGGAGAGCGATCTGCGGCGCATCCTCAACTTCGGCCACACCCTGGGACATGCCCTGGAAGCGGCCACCGAGTACCGCCATTTTCTGCACGGCGAGGCGGTGGCGTGGGGCATGGTGGCCGCCTGCCAGATCGCCGCCCTCATGCACCGCGTGGACGCCAACGTCGGCCAGCGCATGGTGGACGCGATTCTGGGCATCGCGTCGCCCCTGCCCGCCATCGAGATGCGCGCCGAGCAGATCCTGCCGCACACCGCCCACGACAAGAAAAGCCGCGCCGGGGTGCTGCACTTCGTGCTGCCCCGCGAGATCGGCCGCGTCGAGATCACCAAGCAGGTGCCCGAGGCCGTCGTCCTGCAAGCCCTGCAGCAAACCATCCAGCTCTCCAACCTCCAGCCTTCGCCCCCCCCGCTTGCGAAAAAGAAGTAGCGGCAGCCGCTACTTGTCCCCGACATGCAGCGAGGCAATGCCGCCGCTCAAGCCCCGGAAGCGGACCGCACGGAAGCCTTCCTGCCGCATCCATTCCGCCAACTCCGGACGCGTGGGAAAGCGCGACACGGAGGCCGGCAAGTAGCGGTAGGGGGCCTGCGACCCGGTGATCCAGCCGCCCAACCAGGGCAGGACGTGCTGAAAGTACCAGTCGTAGAGCGGCCCCAACGGCGGCCACGTCGGCCGCGAACACTCCAGGATCAGCAGCCGGCCGCCCGGCCGCAAGACGCGCCGGAACTCGCGCAGCGCGGCGCGGTAATCCACCAGGTTGCGCAACCCGAAGGCGGTGCTGAGGGCGTCGACGCTCTCCGCGGCAAAGGGCAGGCGCATGGCGTCCGCCTCGCACCACTGCGCCTGCGCCGCCTGCGGCTTCAGCTGGGCGCAGCGCAGCATGGCATGGGTGAAGTCGGTGCCCAGCACCGGGCGCGCACCCACGGGACGCACCGCCGCCAACGCCAGGGTCAAGTCGCCGGTGCCGCAGCAGGCATCCACGATGCGCGCCATCGGGTTGGCTGTGAATGGACGCAGTTCGCGCACCGCCCGCCAGCGCCAGTAGCGATCCACGGAAAAAGACAGCAGGTGGTTGGCGCGGTCGTAACGCCCGGCGATGCTGGTGAACATGGCCTGCACGTAGCGCGAGGCGTGCTCCGGTTCGACGCCCTCCGGACGCGTTCCCGACGCCGGCGTGCGCTTTGGCGGCCCGCCCCTTTCCTGGAGTTCAGCCGTCACTGGGCCCGCACCCCGACGTAGGTGCGCCGGTAGCTGACCTTCCCCACGTCCGGCACCTGGTCCAGTTGGACCTCGATGGAGTGCAACTGCGGGAGCGCGGTGAGATCCTGCGGCTGGTAGTAGAGGTGATAAATCGACCGCAGGAGATCACCCATGGAGCCCAGTTTGCGGTCAAAGTCGGCATCGTTCGAGGCCCGCAGACTGAGACCGCCGGTGGCCCAGACGAAGTCTTCACGGTGGGAACGCAGCGCCTGCCCGACCGCTCCGATCACGGCGCCCAGGTTGAGGTTGCCGAAACTGCCGGCCTCGGGGACGGGGTTGCCGCGACTGTCGATCGGTGAGGGCGGGGCCTGCACGCGCTGCGACCCGACCCCGGTTCCGTTCTGCTCCGGGGAGATGGGATCGCGCGGCAACGGGCCCTTGGGCGGGTTCGGCGCCAGCCGAAACACCGGAACGGCGTCGTTGCTGGAGGCCTCGATGACCGCGCGCGCCAAGGTTCCTCCTTTGCTGGTTTCTCCGCTGATGACCAGGACGGCGCGGGTGCGGTTGCGGGGCTGTCGTCGGACGCGAGCGATCGCCAGCTGTACCAGCTCCGAGATGTCGGGCCCGCGGCCGGTGGGCCGCAGCCGGTTCAGAGCGACGACCAGGCGGTTGCGATCGCCGGTAAACGGCAGCAACTGGCGGGGCTCGGAGCCGGCGATGAACAATGCGGCTTCGCCCTCGGCGCCCAGCACCAGGTTGGTCAGGACCTCCGCCGAACGCCGCGCTTGGAAGACCGCGGCCGGGTCGGTCGTGTCCACCACCACCGCCAGCGAGAGCGGTCGCGGGGCGGCATCGAAGCCGGAGAGGTGCTGTCGTCGCCGGTCGTCGAAAAGCCGGAAGCTCGCCGCCGTCAACCCCGGCAGGGGATCCCCCTGCCGGTTCAGGACCACGACCGGGACGTCCACCACCGTGATCCCGGTCACGATGGGGGCAACGCCGGGGGTGGCGCCGGGCGCGGCCGGGCGTTGCTGCCCGGCAACCGCCACTCCGCCTCCGAGCCCTCCCACCACCAGAGCGAGCAGCAGCCGCAATGGACGACCACGGTCACAGAGCAGGGATTTCATCCACTTAAAGCTATCCCAGACCCGGGGCCACAGGAAACCGAAACATTTGCCCGGCTGGCAACGTATGCGGTTAGGAGAGCGGAGTCGACGCCGGGCGCGGTTCCCGTGGACCAGCGCGGATGATGCGGCAGACTGCGGTCGAAGAGCCGTCGCGGTGACGGCCGGGGGACAATGATGTATTGCAACCGTTGCGGAACTGAACTTTCGGACCCCTCACGCTTCTGTGGACATTGCGGTCAGCCGGTCGCAACCGGCCTGCCCACGGCGCGGCCGGCGCTGCAGCGCAGCCGCACCGACCGCAAGATCGCCGGGGTGTGCGCCGGGTTCGCGCATCACCTGGACCTCGACCCCACGCTGGTGCGCCTGATCTGGGTGGTGCTGGCCTTCGTCGGCGGCGGCGGCCTCCTGGCCTACCTGGTCGCCTGGATCGTCATCCCGGAAGAACCCCTCCTGGTGACCACCACGGCGCCCAGCCCGACTCTCTGAAGGGCCGGGCCCGCCGCATAAGCGGCCTGCGCAGCAGGTCGATCCGCCGGTCGGCTGTTGGTGGTCGGGCAACCCCGCCGCCGGCGTGCCTTGAATGCCACCCGCCCAGGAGGCCAGCGATGGAAATCAGACGCAACGGTTCACAGGCCTCCGGCAAAGGACCGGCGGAGTATTTCACCGGCACCGTGCGTGTTGACCCCCTGTTCGAGGCCCACGCGCCGGCACGCGCCATGGGTGTCAGCGTCACCTTCGAGCCCGGCGCCCGCACGGCATGGCACGCGCATCCGCTGGGCCAGACCCTGATCGTGACCGCCGGCTGCGGCCGGGTGCAACGCTGGGGTGGGGCGATTGAGGAAATCAGACCGGGCGACGTGGTCTGGATCCCGCTCGGCGAGAAGCATTGGCATGGCGCCGCCCCAACCACCGCCATGACCCACCTGGCGATTCAGGAACAGCGCGACGGCCAGACCGCCGAGTGGATGGAAAAGGTGAGCGACGAACAGTACCAGGGCTGATCCCCACCCCTTCCCCGCCCGCTGACGGGGCGAACGCAGGGCAGTCGGAAAGCAGATATCGGCGCCCCGCTCAGCCCAGCTCATCCAGGTACTTGAGCGCCGTCCCGGTGTTGTAGATGACCACGGTCTCGTGCGGCTGGATCCAGCCGCGCTGGTAAAGCCGGCGCGCGGCGATGATGGCGGCGCCGCCCTCGGGCGCGGCAAAGATGCCCTCCATGGCGGCCAGCTCGCGCACCCCGCTCTTGATGTCATCGTCGGTGACGGCTTCGGCGGTCCCGTGACTCTGCCGAAGAATATCGAGCACCAGGTAGTCGGCGTAGGGCTTGGGGACCCGCAGCCCGGCGGCCAGGGTGGCGGGCTGAGCGGGTCGTTCACAGGTCGATTTGCCCAGCGCGAAGGCGGTCACCACCGGGGCGCAGCCGGCCGCTTGCACGGCTACCATGCGGGGGCGCTGGGCCCCGATCCACCCCAAAGCCTGCATCTCCTCGAACGCCTTCCACATGCCGATCAGCCCGACGCCCCCGCCGGTCGGGTAAAACAGCACGTCGGGCACCTTCCAGCCCAGTTGCTCGACGACCTCGTAGGCCATCGTCTTCTTGCCCTCGACCCGGTAGGGCTCCTTCATGGTGCTGATGTCGAACCAACCTTCGCGCTCCCGCCCCTCCTGCACGCGCAGCGCGCAGTCACTGATCAGGCCGTCGACCAGGGTGACCTTGGCGCCGTAGTAGCGGTACTCGGCCAGGTTGGCCCGCGGAACGTCCGCCGGCGCGAAGATATGAGCCTCAATCCCGGCCAGGGCACAGAAGGCGGCCAGCGCGCTGCCGGCGTTCCCGGCGGTGGGGATGGCGATCTTCTTGACCCCGAATTGGTGCAGCATGCTGACCGCGCAGCCCAGGCCGCGGGCCTTGAAGCTCCCGGTGGGGTTCAATCCCTCGTCCTTGACCCAAAGGTCGGTGGCGCCCATCGATGCGCCCAGGCGGCGCGTCGGCAGTAGCGGCGTCTGGCCCTCGCCCAGGGTGAGCGGCGCATCGGCGGGCATGATCTCGCTAAATTTCCACATGCCGACGGCGGCGCCGCCCTGCCGGGTTTGCAAAACCTCGGGCGAGAGCGCCGCCGCCACGCGCGCCATGTCGTAGCGCGCATAGAGAGAGCCGCCGTCGGCCGGACACACGGTTTGCGGACGGTCCGCCGGCAACGACTGGTGGCAGCGTGTGCACTCGAGGTGGGTGAGGAAGCTCATGTCCCACCATTGTCGCCCGCCCCGGCGCGGCGCGAGCTTTCCTCGTTGAACTCCCGCACCATCGCGACCAGGGCGTGGGCCAGGCGCGGGACTTCCAGCGCCGGGTCGCCGGCCGCCTCGTACTCCAGCGAGACCGAGCCGCGGTACCCGGCCCGGCGCAACAGGGTGAACAGGCGCGGCCAGTCCCCGGGTCGGACGGCGCCCGCCGCATCATGTTGTTCGCTCTTCAGGTGGACGTGCGTGGCGAACGGTAAACAACGTTCAAAGGCGGCATACGAGTCGCGGGGCGAGTTGAACGAGTCGGCGTTGATCCCCAGCCACGGCGAGTGCACGGCTTGCACATAATGCAGGACTTGGTCGGCGGTGGTGGTGACGCCGAAGTCGTTCTCGATGCCCAGCGTGATTCCCTGTTCGCCGGCGTACTCCGCCAACTGCGCCATGCCGTCGACCACCTGGGGGATAACCTCCGCTTCGGCGCGGCCCGGGGGTACGACGCCGCCGAAGATGCGCAGATGGGAGGCCCCCATCGCGTTGGTCGCATCCACCCAGCGCCGGGCGTCCTGCAGTTCGCGGGCCCGTCCCTCGGCGGTGGCGGCGGTAAAGCTGGTGCGCGCCGCGAGGC
>Ga0102924_1003656_pt1 | contig 16022 bp, 12 predicted proteins | sample PaiPotPPM11metaG_FD_80116 | JGI IMG/M metagenome (GOLD analysis project Ga0102924, IMG submission 80116) | Iron sulfur acid spring bacterial and archeal communities from Banff, Canada, to study Microbial Dark Matter (Phase II) - Paint Pots PPM... ... | reverse complement strand
TCCGCGGCGCCGCGGAGAATGCCTACACCGCCGGAGTGATCTGCGAAAAGGTCGCGCGCTATGCCGAGCGCGTCCATCATCCGGACCGGCTGCTGCACCCCTTGCGCCGCACCGGCGCCAAGGGTAGCGGACAATTCGCGCCTATCTCATGGGACGACGCACTCGACCTGGTCGCCGAGCAATTCCTGCGCGCCGAAGAGGCACACGGCTCCGAGGCGGTCTGGCCCTACTACTACGCCGGCACGATGGGCCTCGTTCAGCGCGACGGCATCCACCGCCTGCGCCACGCCAAGAAATATTCCGGCTTCTTCTCCACTATCTGCGTCAATCCGGCTTGGACCGGCTTTATCGCCGGTACTGGGAAGCTTGCCGGCGCCGATCCGCGCGAAATGGCGAAGTCCGATCTCGTCGTGATCTGGGGAACGAATGCCGCGAATACCCAGGTCAACGTGATGACGCACGCGACGCGCGCCCGCAAGGAACGCGGCGCCAAGATCGTCGCCATCGACATCTATATGAACTCGACCATGCGGCAGGCCGATCTGCCGGTGCTGATCCGGCCCGGCACCGATGGCGCCCTCGCCTGCGCCGTGATGCATTGCCTGTTCCGCGACGGTAAGGCCGATTGGGATTATCTCGAGCGCTATACCGACGCGCCGCATGAGCTTGAGGCGCATGTCCGCAGCCGCGATCCAGCCTGGGCATCGCAAATCACCGGCTGTCCCGTCGAGACGATCGAAGCCTTTGCCCAGCTCACGGGCGAGCGCAAACGCGCGTATTTCCGTCTCGGTTACGGGTTTTCGCGCTCACGCAACGGGGCGACCAACATGCACGCCGCAAGCTGCATTGCGGCGGTCACCGGCGCGTGGCGCTACGAAGGCGGCGGCGCCTTTCACAACAACGGCGATATCTTTCACTTCGACAAAAGCTTGATCGAAGGCAGCGACGCGCGCGACCCCGCGATCCGCATGCTCGACCAGTCGCGCATCGGCGCGATCCTCACCGGCGACAGTGACGCCCTGCAAGGCGGCGGTCCCGTCACCGCGCTGGTCATCCAGAACACCAATCCGGTTTCCGTCGCACCCGATCAGGAGGTCGTCAAGCGCGGCTTTGCTCGCGATGACTTGTTCGTCTGCGTGCACGAACAGTTCATGACCGACACGGCCAAGGTTGCCGACGTGGTTCTGCCCGCGACCATGTTCGTCGAGCACGACGACATCTATCAGGCCGGCGGCAGTCAATACATCCTGCTCGGGCCGAAGCTGATCGAACCGCCCGGCGAATGCCGGTCGAACCACGACGTGATCTGCGCTCTCGCACAGCGGCTCGGCGCCGAGCATCCCGGCTTTGCCATGACGCCGCGCGAGCTGATCGATGGCACGCTGCGCAAATCCCGCTGGGGCACGCTCGCCGAACTTGAAGCCAAGCGCTGGATCGACTGCCAGCCGGATTTCGCCACGGCGCATTATCTCAACGGCTTTGCCTATCCCGACGGCAAATTCCGTTTCAAGCCGGATTGGCCGAAAGTGCCGTTCGGGCGCTGGCACAGGAACGTTCCGTCGCACCCGATGCCGGCTTTGCCCGACCACTGGGACGTCATCGAGGAGGTGGACGACGAGCATCCGTTCCGGCTGGCGACGTCGCCGTCGCGCGGCTTCCTCAATTCGACCTTCACCGAAACGCCGACTTCGCTTGCAAAGGAGCGCCGGCCCACGGTGATGATCAACCCCGAGGACGCCACAGCGCTTGGCGTTGTAGACGGCGAGCAGATCGTGCTCGGCAACCGCCGTGGCAAGGTGCACATCCACGCCAAGTTCTTCGACGGTGTGCGGCGCGGCGTGCTGATTGCGGAATCGGTCTGGCCCAATTCGGCCTACGCCGACGGCCGCGGCATCAACACGCTCACCGGCGCCGACGCGATCGCGCCATTCGGCGGCGCGGCATTTCACGACAACAAGGTTTGGCTGAAGAAGCTGGCCAGCTGACGACTTTGTCGGCCGTCGTTACGCCGTGCCCCAAACCTCGCGCGCTGTCTCGACCACAAGCTTGAGCTTGGCAATCTCATCCTCGACCGTCATAGCATTGCCGCCGATGCCGCTGGAGAAGCCGCATTGCGGCGACAGCGCGAGCTGTTCGAGGGGCGCGTAGCGGCTCGCTTCGTCGATACGGCGCTTCAATTCGTCCTTGGTTTCGAGTTTCGCAGCCTTGGTGGTGACCAGGCCAAGCACGGCGATCTTGCCCTTGGGCAGGAACCGCAGCGGCGCGAAGCCGCCGGCGCGCTCGGAGTCGTATTCGAGGAAATAGCCGTCGACGCCGATGTCATTGAACAGCAGCTCGGCGATCGGCTCGTAACCGCCGTCGGCGATCCAGGCACCGGCGAAATTGCCGCGGCACAGATGCATACATACGGTCATGTCCGCCGGCTTGCCGGCGATCGCGGCGTTGAGGAGTTTTGCGTAGGTTTTGGGCAATGTCGCCGGGTCCTCGCCAATATTGGCGACCTGCCGGCGCAGCTCCGGGTCGCACAGATAGGCGAGATTGACTTCATCGATTTGCAGATAGCGGCAGCCTGCGTTCGCGAGATCGCGGATTTCGGCGCGATAGACCTCGGCCAAATCCTCGTAGAACGCATCCATTTCCGGATAGGCGCGCGCATCAATCGCCTCGCGGCCGCCGCGGAAGTGCACGATGGTCGGCGACGGAATCGTGATTTTCGGTGTGCCGCGCGCGACCGATTTGAGGAACTTGAAATCGTCGACGAATATTCCCTCAGGCCGCGACAGCTTGCCTGCGACTTGGAGCGACGGCGGAGTGTGGTCGCGAGTGCCGGCGGCGGAATGGAACCGCACCGTGAGCCGCGACGCCATCGGTTTGACGTTGCCGATCTTGAGCAGGAAATCGCGTTGCCAGGAATGGCGGTTGTATTCGCCGTCGGTGGCAAGCCGCAGCCCGATGTCTTCCTGCATGCGCACCACGCCGCGGATTGCGTCATGCTGGATACGCTTTAGCTCGGCCGGCGCGATCTCGCCCTTTTCGGCAGCTTGGCGCGCGTCGATCAGCGCGTCGGGCCGGATCAGGCTGCCGACATGGTCGGCGCGGAACGGGGGTTTGGTACGCTCTGGCATGGATCACATGTCCCTTTGATCGAGCATGATCTTGTCCGCAAACCGGGACCCACTTTTCGGGATCATGCTACGGAGCCGTTTCACCCGTCATGCCATCGGTGTAAAAGGATGGCAACGATTGCATGAGGACTGCCAATGGCTACTGAAGCTTCAGTTCCGCAGGCTTTAGGATATGTCGGGGTGCGCGCCAAGGATTTGGGCGACTGGGCAAGCTACGGCGCGGGCCTGCTTGGCCTGCAACGCATCGACAAATCGCGCTCCAGCCTCGCCTTTCGCATGGACGACCGCAAGCAGCGCATCATCGTCGATGCCGACGGCGGCGAAGGTATCGCCTTCTTCGGCTGGGAAGTTGCTGATGCGGCCGCGCTCGACGCCATCGCGGCCCATCTTGAGAAAAAACAGATCAAGATCGCGCGCGGCGCCCGCGCGCTGGCCGACGAGCGCCACGTCAAGGATTTGATCGTGCTCAACGATCCGCTCGGCAACCGGCTCGAAATCTTTCACGGCGCCGAAACCACCGCCGAGCCGTTCAAGCCCGGCCGTTCGATCTCGGGCTTCCGCACCGGGCCACTCGGCTTGGGCCATGTCGTGCTCAATGTCGATACGCGCGAGACGATCGACCGGCTGATGGCGTTCTATCGCGACACGCTCGGCTTCCGGCTGACGGATTATTACGACCATCCGTTCGTGGCGCGCTTCCTGCATCTCAATCCGCGGCATCACAGCATCGCCTTCATCCAGACCGGCAAGAATGCCGTGCATCACATCATGATGGAGGTGTTCAGCTTCGACGATGTCGGCCAGGGTTACGATCTTGCCTTGGGTGAGGAGGGCCGCGTCGCGGTCACGCTGGGTCGGCATACCAGCGATTTCATCACGTCGTTTTATTCCTGGACGCCGTCCGCCTTCATGGTCGAGTACGGCTGGGGCGCGCGCGCGATCGACGTCGAGAAGTGGCAGGCCGCCGAGCGCAAGGAAGGCCCCAGCATGTGGGGCCACGACCGCGCCTGGCTGTCGAAGGAAGACAGCGCCAAGGCCCGCACGCTGCGGCTCAAGAATGCAGCCGATGGCTACCGCCGGCCAGTGCAGGTGATCGACGGCAATTTCGAGGTCATGTCCGGCGTTTGTCCGTGGTGGGACAGCATGAAGTCGCGATCCGCAGCACGATGACTCTTCGTCATGGCCGGGCTTGGCCCGGCCATCTCGACGAAATCGGCACGGCCGTGCCACATCAATCGGGACCACCGGGACAAGCCCGGTGATGACGGCGTGAAAGACCGCAAATGTCTGAGCATGGCAGCACTGGCAATGTCCATACGCGGGCAATCGCCGAATTCGTCTCGGGGCTGGCCTATGAGCGGATTCCCGCCGAGGTGCGCGAGCGCATAAAGCTTCTCATTCTCGATTCGCTCGGCTGCGCCATCTACGGCGCGAACCTCGAATGGTGCCGCATCCTGCGGCAGACGATCGAGGCGCTTGACGCAACGCGCACGACCTCGATTTGGGGCACGCCGGCGCGGCTGTCCTCGGACCACGCCGCACTGGTCAACGGCACGCAGGTGCAAGGTTTCGAGCTCGACGACGTGCACCGCACCGCGGTGCTGCATGTCGGCGCGGTGACGCTGCCGGCGCTGATCGCGGTGGCGGAAGGCCACGCAAGACTTTCCGGCCGCGAATTTCTGACCGCCGCCGTCGCCGGCTACGAGATCGGACCACGCGTCGGCCTGTGCATGGGCCAGGAGCACATCGGCCAGGGCTGGCATTCCGGCGCGACGGTCGGAGTTTTCTCGGCGGCGGCCGGTGCGGCGCGCGCGCTGGCGCTCGATGCCGACGCGACTGTCCACGCGCTCGGCATCGCCGGCACGCAATCATCCGGCCTGATGGCGGCGCAATACGGCGCCATGGTCAAGCGCATGCATGCCGGCCGCGCCGCGCAGAGCGGGCTGTATGGCGCGTTGCTGGCGAGCCATGGCTTTACCGGCATCACCGATGTGTTCGAGGCGCCCTACGGCGGCTTCTGCACCACGTTCTCGCGCTCGCAGGACCGCTTCAATCTCGCCGAACTGAGCGCCGGGCTCGGCCAGCGGTTCGAGACCATGCGCATCTCGCTAAAGTTCTATTCCTGCGTCGGCAGCAATCACACCACGCTCGACGCCATCCGCGATATCCGCAAGCGCCGGCCGTTCGCGATTGACGACATCGACAGCATCCTCGTGCATGGCTCGCAGGTCACCGTCGATCACGTCGGCTGGCCGTACCAGCCCGAGGGGTTGACCGCGGCGCAGCTCAACCTGCCGTTCTGCGTCGCCACGCTGCTCATCAGGGGCGATGTGTTCGTCGACGAGTTCACGCCCGACTGTGTCGATGACGAGGCGCGCATAAAACTCTCGCGCAAGGTGACAGTGGTGCACGATCCGGCGATCACGGCGCTCGGCGCCGCCTATCGCCACAAGGTGCGCGTCGACGTCCGCTTCCGCGACGGCTCGGCCGAGCGCGAGACGCGGGAGGCGCCGCGCGGCAGCGAGCAGTCGTTCGCTAGCGCCGACGATATCGTCACAAAATTTCGCAAGCTGACGCGGGGCGTTATGGCCGGCAAGCAGCAGGACGCGCTGATCGATGCGGCGCTCGGGCTGGACAAACTGCCGGATAGCCGTACGCTGATCGAACGATTGCGGATCGGATAGCAGAGGGGCTCATGGAATTCGGCGTATTCGATCACCTTGATCGCACCGGCACTTCGCTTGCCGACTATTACGAGGATCGCCTCAAGATCGTCGAGGCGTACGACCGCGCCGGATTCTACGCCTATCACCTCGCGGAGCATCATTCGACACCGCTCGGCATGGCGCCTTCGCCGAACGTGTTTCTCGCCGCGGTGGCGCAGCGGACGCGGCGGCTGCGCTTCGGCCCGCTGGTCTTCGTATTGCCGTTGTACCACCCGGTGCGGCTGATCGCGGAAATCTGCATGCTCGACCAAATGAGCGGCGGCCGGCTTGAGCTGAGTTTCGGTCGCGGCGCCTCGCCGATCGAGATCGAATATTTTGGTGTCGATCCCGACGCCAGGCAGGACATTTATGCCGAGGCCGTGGAAGTGATCCTACGCGGATTGACCCATAAGACGCTCGATTTCCACGGCAAGCATTTTGCCTTCGACAACGTGCCGATGGAGCTCGAACCGCTGCAGAAGCCGCACCCGCCGCTGTGGTACGGCGTTCATGCACCCGACAGCGCCGAGCGCGCGGCAAAGCGCAACCTTCATGTCGTCAGTCTTGATCCGCCGGACGAGACGCGGCTTTCAATCGAACGCTATCGCGCGACCTGGCGGCCGCCACCCCCTCCCTACCCTCCCCCGCAAGCGGGGGAGGGTAGGGAGGGGGTCATGCCGAAGCTCGGTCTTGGCCGCTTTGTCGTCGTCGCCGAGACCGATGCCGAGGCGCTGCGCCTCGCGCGCCGCGCCTATCCGGTATGGCACCGCGCTTTCACGCATCTGCCCAGGCTGCGCGGGCGCGCGCAGACCCATCCGCGGCCGCCGGAATGGGATGCGCTGGTTGCAGTCGGCCAGGGCGTCGCCGGATCGCCCAAGACGGTAACGGAGTTCCTGGCGTCGCAGCTTGCCGAGACCGGCTGCAATTACGTCGTCGGGCAATTCGCCTTCGGCGATCTGACGCGCGAGGAGTGCCTGCAATCGATCGACTTGTTTGCAAGCAAGGTCATGCCGGCGCTGCGTGAGACGGCACCCGCCGAGAAAACACTGTCGGTCGCGAAATAGCCTGCGCTCGCAGTCATGGCCGGGCTTGTCCCGGCCATCTCGATCAATATGGCACTGTGCCCCGCATAAGCAAGATGCCCGGCACAAGGCCGGGCATGACTGAAAACTACGACAGCAATTCGAGCTTGCCGCCGACCGGAATGTTGGGCGCCGACTTGTTTTCGGTGATCACCAGATTGAACTCACCGCCCTTGCGCTGCCACTGTCCGGCGACCAGCGGCGTCTTGGTGACATTCTTGACCGGCTGGCCGGTCCACTTCACCGGACCGACCATCGACTGGTAGTCGGTCGCGACGATAGCATCGAGGATCGCCTTGGGATCGATGCTCTTGGTGCGCTTCAAGACGTCGATCGCCACTTCGAACAGCGCATGCTGGTAGCCGATCGGCTGCGTCCACGGCCGCTTGGTCGCCTCGACATAGGCGTCGGTGAGCTGGCGCGCGGTCTGGCCGGTCAAGCCGGATTTGAACGGGAAGGTCGGCGTCCACCAGATTTCGGTGGTCAGGCCGTTGCCGCGCGGCCCAAGCGAAGCCACCACTGAAGGAAACAGCAGCGCCTTGCCGATGGTGACGACCTTGGGATGGAAACCCTGTTGCGCCGCCTGAGACCAGAACGTCGCGAAATCCGGCGGGATCATGTTGCCGACGACAATCTCGGCGCCGGCCTGCTTGAACTGCGAGATTTGCGAGGTGAAGTCGTTGTTCATCACCTGATAGCGGCCGGGATCGAGCAGCTTGTATCCGGCCTTGGTGAGCGCCGGCGGCAGGCCGCGCTGCGGATCGCCCCAGGCGTTGCCGTCCGCGTCATTGGGGAATAGCCCGCCCATGACCTTGTTGGTCGCGGCGCCGTCCCACATCGGCAGATAAGACGCGATCACATCTTCCAGGCCCCAGAAGAAGTGATAGGTCCAGGTGAAGCCCTTCTTCGGATCGCCGTTACGGCCGAAGAAGTAGGGCTGCCACGGACAATTCGTGGTCACGCACGGCACCTCGTTGACTTCGGCCTGATCGGCGACGGGATTGGTGGTGTCGGGCGCCGACGACGCGACGATCAGATCGACCTTGTCGTGCAGGATCAGTTCCGAGGCGACATCGGACGCGCGCGTGCCGCTCGATTGGCTGTCCTTGCTGATGATCTCCACCGGATAGGTCTTACCGCCGCTGCTCTTGAGCCCCGGCTGAAGGATCTTTTTCATCTGATCGATGATGAAGCCGTCGGATTCGCCGAATCCGGCGAGCGGGCCAGTCTTCGGGCTGACATGGCCGATCTTGATGGTCTTCGATTGCGCGTTGGCCGGAATTGCGCGCAGCACCGTCGGCGCCGCGATCGCGCCAAGGCCACCCGCTATTACAGTTCGTCGATTGATGGTTGCCCCCGTTCGAGACTTGTTTGCATCTGTGTTCATACGAACCTCCCTGGCGGTTCAGCGGTCGCGCGCCGCCTTTAAATGTTGCATCACCCTTGTGCGCAGCGCCGCTTGTTCCTCGGCGCTCCACTTTTGGAAGCCTTGACCGGACTTGAACCCCAACTTGCCGTCCGCGACAAGCTCTTGCAGATAGGGCGACGGTCCCGGCCGATTTTCGATAGCCGGCAGCACGACGTCGTGAATGGCGAGCGTGAGGTCGGTGCCGACCTGATCGGCGTTTTCCAGCGGACCGAGCACGGCAAGCCGGAGGCCGAACGAAGCCTTGACAACATCATCGACCGTCTTGGCATCGCAGATGCCGTGTTCGACCAAGGAAATCGCCTCGCGCCATAGCGCATGCTGAAGCCGGTTGCCGATGAAACCCGGCACGTCCTTTTTGACATGGGCCGGTTTCTTGCCGACGGCTTTGTGCAGCTCCATGGTCCAGCCGATCGCCTGCGGCGACGTCCATTGCGTCTCGATCACCTCCACCAACGGCACCAGGAACGGCGGGTTCCACCAGTGCGTGCCGAGCGCACGCTCTTTACGGATCAGTTCCTGCATGATCGCGGTGATCGGAATCACCGAGGTGTTGCTGGCGAGAATGGCATCGCGGCGCACGCGCAGCTCCAGCTCGGCAAAAAGCTTCTGCTTCAGCGCAAGGTTCTCGGACACCGCTTCCACGACAAAATCGGCGTCCCGCACCGCTTCGGTCAGATCAACACACGGGTGAACGTGCTCGACCGCGCTGCCATCCTCGCCAAGATCGCGCAGGTTGGCGGAAATCCGCGACGCCACGGTGTCGAGATTGTTCACGACGGTGTCGGTGATTTTCACCTCGTGGCCGGCAAGCGCAAAAACCTGCGCGATGCCGTGGCCCATCAGGCCGGCACCGACGACGGCGATGCGCGCCTTCGTCATCGTCAGCCCGCCGTGTAGCCGCCGTCGGCGTAGAGGATGTGACCGGTGTAGAAGTCGGACGCCTTGGAGGCAAGGAACAGCAGCGGCCCGGCAAGATCGGACGGCTCGCCGAGGCGGCCCTTGGGCACGCGAGAGATGAAACCCTTGCGCACCGTGGTCGAGCGCTCGTTGTCCTCGTACATCCAGGCAGTGAGCGGCGAGCGAAACACTGTCGGCGCGATGGCATTGACGGTGATGCCGGTGTCGCCCCATTCGCAGCCGAGCGCCTTGGTGACGCCGTCGATGGCCGACTTCGACGCGCAGTACGCCGTATAGCCGGCCGGGTGGCCCAACAGCCCGCGCGCCGACGACATGAAGATCACCTTGCCGCCGCGGTCTTGCGCCAGCATCTGCTTGCCGGCCGCGCGCGCCATCAGCCAGGATTGGGTGACGTTGACGTCCATCACTTCCATGAAAACTTCCGGCGGTTGGTCGACGATTTTTTGCACCTTGTTGATGCCTGAGGCGAGCACCACAATATCGACGCCGCCGAACCGCTTCACGGCCGCCTCGACGATTTTCTCGCAATTGGCCGCCGAGCTTGGGCGAATATTGATGGTCTCGACCTTGGCGCCGAGTTTCTCGCAGTCGGCAGCAACCTTTTTCAGGGCCTCGGCGCCGCCAGCGGCGAGCACAAGATTACAACCCGCGCCGGCGAGGACCTGCGCGCCGAGCGCGCCAAACGCGCCGGTTGCCCCGGTAATGATCGCGGTCTTGCCCTTGACGTCGAACAACGACAGCGGATTTTTCAGGAAATCCTCGGCCATGGTCACTTCACCGGCGCCACGGCAACCGCGATGGTGCAGACATCGTGGCCGCGATTGATGATCTCGCGGCTCTCGTTCGGGCCGATGTAGCAGCTATCGCCCTGCCGGATGACCGTCTCCTTGCCACCGACGATCACGGTGAGCTCGCCGGCCAGCACATAATAAATCTTCTCGGGTGGCGAGGCGTCGGGACCGGCGCCACCGCCGGGAAGAAAATGCGAGATGCCGAACACCAGCGTCTGCGAGCCGCCCATCTCCGCGCCGAACACACGGAACGATTTATATTCGCGATGGTTCGGCGCTTCGTATGGCTTAGCTTCCGAGAATTTGCGCACGATCATCAGAGTTTCTCCCCCTTCTCGATCCGGTAGCTGCCCTTCGGATCGACGATCGCCACTAAGCGGATGATGCAGCCGTCGCCGCGGTCCCAGTTCCAGGGAAAGAACGCGAAGGTGCAGCGCCGGCCGGTGACTTTGTCTATATCGCCGCCGACGTTTTCGATGCCGAGAATGCCGTTCTTGAACAAAATGCGATGCACCGGCTCCCATTCCGGGAAATCGTCTTTCCAGTCGCGGCCGCCTGACCACTTTTTATATTCGTCGGCGAGATGCGGGTGCAGCGGGCCGTTGCGTTGCGGCCCGATCGCGGTCGCCAGCGGATGATCGTTGGCTTGGGTGTCGTGGCCGACGACCTTCACTTTCTTCTCGACAAACCACTCGCCGGCCGATGGCACGAACCCCGGCGCGCGGCAGAAATAATCCTCGCTGTCCTCGTAGAGCTTGTGCCAGCCGGTGTTGACGATCACGACATCGCGCGGGCGCACGATTTTGCCGGCCGCCTTTTCCAGATCGTCGTAAGTGATCTGCTGCCATTTCTTCTTCGGGATCGAAATCACGATGCCGGAGCCGAAGAAATGCGGCAGCGGCACTTCGTCGATGAACGGCGTGCCCTGCACGACATGCGCCGGCGCATCGATGTGGGTGGTGTTGTGCATTGACGTCGTGATGCGCTGCGACAGCACGCCCGACTTCGCCATGTAATGGATGCGCTCGATCTTGACGTCTTCGAAATACGGCCAGTTCGGCGATTGATAGCCGAACCGATGGGACAGATTGTAGAACTCCAGACCCATCGAATTGTTGAGGTTTTCCTCGAACGCAACGCCGCGTATCTTTTTGACCACTTAAACCCTCCCTCGCACGCCCACTCGTTACAAACCCCTATCCTATCCTCCCCGCATGCGGGGAGGATAGGATAGAGGTTCAGTATACCATTGCACCGGATATCGGTTATAGACCCCCCAGACAAACGAGCAGGAAACGATCGAGGAACGCATGGTGCGAAAAATTGCGTTGGAGGAACATTTCCTTGCTCCGGGCTATGAAGGCTACTGGAGAGCGACCGTCGGCAACGTCGACCCGAAGCACGCAGCCAGTTTACTGGCACGTCTGACCGATTTCGGCGAAATACGCCTTCGGGCCATGGATGAGGCCGGGATCGCGCGTTCGGTGTTGTCGATCGCGGGGCCGGGTGTGCAGAGCGAACGCGACGTCGCGGCCGCCATCCGCAATGCGCGCGAAGCGAATGATTTTCTTGCGCGTGAAATCAGTAAACGGCCGGACCGCTATTCCGGCTTCGCCCATCTGGCGATGCAGGACGCGCGCGCTGCGGCCGACGAGCTCGAGCGTTGCATGCGCGAGCTGAAATTCTGCGGTGCCATGATAAACGGCCACACCCACGGCCAATATCTCGATCACCCCTCGCTGCATCCGTTCTGGGAGCGGGCAGAAGCGCTCGGCGCGCCGATCTATATCCATCCCACGGACCCGATTACACCCTCCCCTGCGCTCGAAGGCGTCGCCGGCCTGCGGCGCGCCACATGGGAGTGGGGATTTGAAACCGGCTCGCACGCCTTGCGGCTGGTATTCGGCGGATTGTTCGACCACTTTCCCCGCGCCAAGGTGATGCTTGGTCATCTCGGCGAGACGCTGCCGTTCCTGCTCTGGCGTTTCGACAGTCGCGCCAAGCTCTACAACGTGAAGCTCGCCAAGCAGCCGTCGGACTACATCAAACAAAATATCGCGGTGACGACCTCGGGCATGTGCTCCACCGAACCACTTAACTGCGCGCTCGCCACCCTCGGACATGACCGGGTGATGTTCGCCGCCGATTATCCCTTCGAATCGGCGCAGGAGGCTGGGGAATTCCTTGATCACGCTCCGCTCGCGGAGCCGCTGCGACAGGACATCGCGTCTGGTAATGCCGCGCGTTACTTGGGCCTTCCCGAAGCCGCATAGTTTTCAATTTCATGACCATCAAAGTTCTCATCGTCGATGTGCACGCCGAAACGTATCGCGATCGGCTGCGTGAAGAGTTTCCTGTGCTGCGATTCGCGTTGTTCCATCGCGCGTCCGAGGTGACCAGCGATCTTTCCGACATCGACGTGATGATCATGTTCGGCATCGAGGTGCAGGACTTTATGATCAAGTGCGCGCCGCGGCTGAAATGGATTCAATCGCTGGCGACCGGCGTCGATCATTTCCTGCGCTGTCCATCGCTCAAGCCCGACGTGCTGATCACCAGCGGACGCGGCATTCACGGCCCGCCGATGCGCGAACAGGTCGTCTATCTGATGATGGCGGTGAGCCGCGACGCGGTGCGCCAGGTCGGCGACCAGAAAGCGCATTTCTGGGAGCGGCGGCTGTGGAGCACGCTGCACGGCAAGACCGCCATGATCGCCGGCACTGGCGTCGTCGGCACCGCCATCGCCGAGCTTCTCAAAACGCTCGGCATGTATGTGGTCGGCGTCACGCGCACGCCGCGTGCGGTCGCCGGTTTCGACGAGATGATGTCGACCGATCGATTGGCCGATGCGGCGCGGCGCGCCGACTACGTCATCAACATGCTGCCAGCGAGCGACGACAATATCGCGATCTTCAACGCCGAAGTTTTTGCCGCAATGAAGCCGACCGCCTATTACATCAGCGCCGGCCGTGGCCAGACCGTCGACGAGGCGGCGCTGCTCGCCGCGCTGCGCGAGCGGAGCATCGCCGGTGCCGGCCTCGAAGTGTTCCAAATCGAACCGCTGCCGCCGGACAGCCCGTTCTGGGACCTGCCGAACGTGTTCATTACCCCGCACATCGGCGGCTATGTCATCGAATACGAGGACTTCATCATGCCGCTCGTTATCGACAATATGCGGCTCTTCCTCGGCGGCCGGCAGAGCGAGATGCAAAACATCGTTGCGCGATAATGCCGGGCGTAGGGGCGGGTTTTAAACCCGCCCCTACGATGCTCCGCCACGGCATCACAGGGAGGAGTCTACCCATGACGAAAGTCGATGTGCGACCGGAATGGTGGGACAATATTTTTGCCCCAAGCTCCTGCCTCGTCATTATCACCACCGTCGACAAAGCCGGCCAAGTGAACGCGGCGTCGTACGGCACCTGCACGCGCGTCTGTCACGATCCGATGTACATCAGCTTCACCTGCACGCAGGGCCGCGACACCGCCGACAACCTGCTCGCTACCGGCGAATTCGTGGTCAATGTGGTTCCGTTTGAGCAGGCGATGCTCGACAAGGTCCTGGTCTGCGGCTTGCCATTCAAGGGCGGCATCAACGAACTGGATAAGGCCGGCCTCACGCCGATGCCGTCGCGGACGATGCGGCCGCCGCGCATTGCCGAGTGCCGCAGTCATTTCGAATGTTCGGTCGAATGGACTCAGCCGTGGCTCTATCGCCTCATGGTGTGCGGCAAGGTCGAGGCGGTCAGCATCGACGCCGACTGCCTCACCGATCAAGGCTTTATCGTCTGGGACAAGGTCAAACCGGCCCATTATTGCGGCATGCGCTACCAGGACCGTTTCGTGCCGGCCTACGACAAGCCGACGCGCGGGGTCTGGCGCTACGACGGCCGCGACGAGGAGTTCCGCGACGGCGAGAACTGGCGCGACGCCTTCCGCAGCGTCGATTGAACCCAATCCTCGCGGGTTTCAATCACGACAGAATTATTGCAAAATCGGCCGTTCCGGGCCGCCCGCGCCCCTCGGGGATATGCCCCCGCGCGGAGTGGCCCACGCGCTCGGGCGTGAAGCAGGAGGAAACCATGGCGTTCGCCACGATCAAACTACCGATCATCCTGTTCGGTGCGGCGCAACTCCTCAAGCACGCGGCACGGCGCAATCCCGAGTTCAAGGCGCGGCTGAAGCAACACAATTTCGTCGCTCAGATCATGACCCGCGATGAGGAGATCGGGCGCTGGATCGCGTTCAAAGACGGTGTGGTGACTTCGGCGTCCGGCCTGCACGCCAAGCCTGACATCAAATTGATGTTCAAGAATGCCGCGGTCGGCGCCTCGCTGCTGATGCCGCCGATCAATTGGCTCGACCAGATCAACGCGCAGAAGGATTTCGTCCTCACCGTCGAAGGCTCCGAACATCTCACCAACTGGTTCGCGCAGACGCTGATGATGAGCCAGTCGGCCGGACTGAAATACGGCACCAAGCGCCGCCGCGGCATCATGCGCTACTGCAACATGACGAACGGCGGGCCGGTCTTCGTCGAGGTCAAGGACGGCAAGATTTTGCGCATGACGCCGATCGATCTCAATGAAGACGACGGCGCGTCGTGGACCATCGCGGCCAAGGGCCAAAAGCTGACGCCACCGCGCAAGACCACGCTGGCGCCCCACGGCCAGAACGCAAAGTCGATCGTCTATTCGCCCGATCGCCTGCTCTATCCGATGAAGCGCGTCGATTTCGATCCGAACGGCGAGCGCAATCCGGGCAACCGTGGCAAGTCCGGCTACGTGCGCATCTCCTGGGACGAGGCGATCAAGATCGTCACCGACGAGATCAAGCGGCAGAAGCGCGAATACGGCCCGGGCGCCATCACCTTCTCGCACGGCTCGCATCACACCTGGGGCAATATCGGCTACTACCTGTCCGCGCTGTTCCGTTTCGCCAACGCGGTCGGCATGACGCGCATCCACCACAATCCCGATTCGTGGGAAGGCTGGTACTGGGGCGCGGTGCATCATTGGGGCCATACGCTGCGCGTCGGCCAATCGGAGACTTACGGCACGGTCGAGGACTGCTTGCAGAACTGCGACATGATCGTGTCGTGGGCCGCGGACCCGGAGTCGACGTCAGGCTCATACGGCGCGCAGGAAGGAACAACGCGCCGGCAGTGGCTCAAAGATCCGAAGCTCGGCATCAAGGTCGTCCACGTCGATCCGTATTTCAACGCCACTGCGCAATTCCTGCCCGGCAAGTGGTTCGCGCCGAAACCCACCACCTCGGTCGCGATGGCGATGGCGATCGCCTATGTTTGGATCAAGGAAGATCTGTACGACAAATCGTACGTCGAAACGCACACGGTCGGCTTCGACAAGTGGAAGGCCTATCTCGTCGGTGACGACGACGGCATTCCGAAAACGCCCGAGTGGCAGGAAAAGGAAACCGGCGTTCCGGCAAAGGACGTGCGCGCACTGGCACGCGAGTGGGGCAAGAAGCGTGTCTACCTTGCGCCCGGCGGCTGGGGCAACGGCCACGGCGGCGCCTGCCGCAACCAGACCGGCATTCCCTGGGCGCGCGTCATGGTGTGCCTCGTCGCCATGCAAGGCCTCGGCAAGCCCGGCATCAACATGGGCAATCTGCAATGGGGCACGCCGATCGACTTCAATTTCTATTTCCCCGGCTACGCCGACGGCGGCATGTCCGGCGACCTCGAAAACACGGCAATGCCGGTCGAGCTGTACCAGCGCATGCCGCAACTGCCGACCATGAATTCGAACGGCCAGCGCATCCCGCGCATCTTCGTGCCGGAGGCGATCGTAGACGGCAAAGCTGAAGGCTATCCGTGGGTCGGCAAATCGATCGAGCACCAGTTCGCACGCTTCCTATATCCCGCGCCCGGCCATTCGCCGGTGCACATGCTCTACAAATACGGCGGCTCGATCCTCTCGACCATGAACAACACCAACCGCTGGGTGCGG
>Ga0102924_1003655_pt1 | contig 16022 bp, 13 predicted proteins | sample PaiPotPPM11metaG_FD_80116 | JGI IMG/M metagenome (GOLD analysis project Ga0102924, IMG submission 80116) | Iron sulfur acid spring bacterial and archeal communities from Banff, Canada, to study Microbial Dark Matter (Phase II) - Paint Pots PPM... ... | reverse complement strand
GTGCATATCGAGGAGACGCGGGGCGCGACGATCATCGATGTCGATACCGGCAACCCCTCCGAAGGCTCGGCCGAGCTGGGCGCGGTCGCGGCCAATCTGCAGGCGGCAGAACTGATCGCGCGGCAGATCCGGCTGCGCAATCTCGGTGGCGGCATCATCGTGGATTTCGTCGGTCTCGAAGGGCCGGCGGCGCGCGACCGGATAAGACGATCGTTGGTTGCGGCCTTGCGGTCCGACCCGCTGGAACCGCGAGTGCTCGGCTGGACGCGGCTCGGGCATCTGGAGATCGTGCGCCCGCGCCGTGGCCGGTCGTTGTCGGACGTCCTACTCGAACCGGACGCAGGGGGACTGCGTCAGAAACGGCCGGTCACGATCGCGCACGAAGCGCTTCGCGCGCTGCTGCGGGAGGCGCGGGCGCGGCCCGGGGCGGATTGGCGGCTCGCCGCGAGCCCGGCAGTCGCCGGCGCGCTGGCAGACCTCGCAGGCGGAGCGCTGCGGGTTTTGGAAGAACGCCTCGGGCGCCAGATCGAAATTGTCGAAGCCCGCGACATGCCGGATTTTGACATCGCGCCACGATGAACCGATATCGAGATTATGGCGCAGGATCCTGTTGTTCCGCTCTCGGCCAAGCGACGGCTCTGCCCGATCTGCGGCAAGCCGGCTGCCCCGCCGCATCGGCCGTTCTGCTCGGGCCGCTGTGCGGATATTGACCTCGGACGCTGGCTAAAGGGCAATTACCGCGTCGAGACCGAGGAAGGGCCAGACGAGCCCGACGCTGAAGCCGGCCAGGAATAGCACTCGCCAGAGCATCCTTGGCAGGCGGTCCGCGGGAAACCGGTGTTGCGCACGACGGCTTCGGCGGCGCCGCATGATGCTTTGCTTCTCGGCGAGAAACAGCGACCGGAAAATGCATTCCGGTTTACAGCCGTAATCGCGGCAATAGCCGCTACCGGGAAGCCAGCCGCAATGCTCGGCCCAAAACAATGCGTCCGGAAGACGGGCGAGCTCCTCAACCGGCAACAACGTGCCGTTGCGGCGCGCCTCAAAAGTGGGTGGCATTCGTTTACTCTCAGAAGCAGCGATCGTCTGGTTTTTTCGGTCCACCATCTGAGAATAATTCCTAATCAAATCTAAACGGGCGCGATAACCAGTCGCAGGGCGTTCATCCTGCGATTGACTCAACCCGTCACCCGCTGCGCGGCGACGGCGCTGAGAGCGGTCATGTTGACGAGCCGTCGCACCGTGCTGGTCGGGGTTAGGATATGCGCCGGCCGGCGCGTGCCGAGCAGGATCGGGCCGACCGTCACCCCTTCGCCGGCGGCCGTCATCAGGCAATTGAATGTGATATTGGCCGCGTCGAGGTTCGGCATGATCAGCAGATTGGCCTCGGCCCCGAGCCCGGCGTTGGAATGCACGCGATCGAGGATGCGCTTCGACAACGCGGCATCGCCCTGCATTTCGCCGGCAATTTCAAGCTCGGGCGCCTGTTCCCGGATCAGCGCCAGCGCCGCCCGCATCTTGCGCGCCGAGCGGGTATCGGCGCTGCCGAAGCTCGAATGCGACAGCAGCGCGACGCGGGGCACCAGCCCGAAGCGGCGGACCTCCTCGGCAGCGAGGATCGTCATTGCCGCGACAGCGGCGGCGTCGGGATCGTAATTGACGTAGGTATCGCAGATGAACACGGTTTGACGCGGCAGCATCAACAGGTTCATCGCGGCGAACCGGCTGACCCCGTCGCGCCGGCCGATCACCGCGGCGATGTGGCGGAGGTGCTCCGCATAAACGCCGGTGGTCCCGCAGAGCAGACCGTCCGCATCGCCGTCGCGGACCAGTTCGGACGCGACCCGGCTCGGAGGACGGCCCCCGGCGGCAACGATGTCCACGTCGCCGCCGATCTCGAACCGCAGCCCGAATTCGCGGCGGCGCTCGGCGATGACGCCGGGGTCGCCGATCAGTACCGGTCGGCCAAGCCGTTCGTCGACGACGACCTGCGCGGCCCGCAACACCCGCTCGTCTTCGCCTTCGGCATAGGCGATGCGGCAGAGCCGCTGCGTCGCGGCGGCAAAGATCGGCTGCATCACCGTGCCGGAATGGTAGACGAAGCGGCCGAGTTGGTCGCGGTAGCGCCTGAGATCGGCGATCGGCCGGGTGGCGACGCCACTCGCCATCGCCGCTTCGGCCACGGCGGGCGCCACCGTCGTAATCAGGCGCGGGTCAAATGGCCGCGGGATCAGGTATTCCGGTCCGAAGCGGTCGTGTGTTCCATAAGCCATTGTCACCACGTCCGAGGACTCGGCCTGGGCGAGGGCGGCAATCGCCCGGGTCGCTGCCAACTTCATCGGCTCGTTAATGGCCGTCGCGCCGACATCGAGCGCGCCCCGGAAAATGAAGGGGAAGCACAGCACGTTGTTGACCTGGTTCGGGTAATCGGAGCGGCCGGTAGCGATCACGCAATCCGGGCGGGCGGCGCGCGCCAGCTCCGGACGAATCTCCGGCTCCGGATTGGCAAGCGCCAGGATCAACGGGCGCGGCGCCATTTTTGCTACCATCTCGGGCTTCAACACACCGCCCGCCGAGAGGCCGAGGAACACATCGGCGCCGTCGGCCAGCTCGCCGAGACTGCGGGCCGGCGTGTCCTGCACATAGCGGGCCTTGTGCGGGTCCATCAGTGCGGTGCGACCCCGATAGACGACGCCGGCGAGGTCGAACACAAAAATGTGTTCGCTTGGCAGGCCGAGCGCGACCAGGTGGTCGAGGCAGGCAAGCGCCGCCGCGCCGGCGCCACAGCAGACGAGCTTGATTTCGGCGAGGCTCTTGCCGACGACCTTGAGACCGTTGAGGACCGCGGCGCCGACCGTGATCGCGGTGCCGTGCTGGTCGTCGTGAAACACCGGGATCTGCATGCGTTCGCGCAGCCGCCGCTCGATCTCGAAGCATTCCGGCGCCTTGATGTCCTCAAGGTTGATGCCGCCGAAAGTCGGTTCGAGGCAGGCGATGATATCGACGAGCTTGTCGGGATCGGTCTCGGCGATCTCGATGTCGAACACGTCGATGCCGGCAAATTTCTTGAACAGGCAGGCCTTGCCCTCCATGACGGGCTTGCCGGCGAGCGGACCGATCGCGCCGAGCCCAAGGACAGCGGTGCCGTTGGTGATGACTGCGACCAGGTTGGCGCGCGCGGTCAGCTTGTCGGCCTCGGCGGGATCGCGCACGATCTCGGCGCAAGCGGCGGCAACGCCGGGCGAATAAGCGAGTGCAAGATCGCGCTGGTTGCTGAGCCCCTTGGTCGGCAGAATCGAAATCTTCCCCGGGGTCGGCAGGCGGTGGTAGTCGAGCGCGGCGCGGCTTAGCTGCTCGTCCATGTCGAGAGCGGGCATCTCAGTCTCGGTTTCGGAATCCGGCGGCATTCGGTCGTTTCCATTCGGTCGGCGTTACCCTGGGAAGCCGAGGGTTCAGGCAAGCGACGGTCTCCGGGACCCTGGATTCCCACTTGCGCAGGAATGACGTGTAGCGCCTTTGGGCCGATTATTCCTATGTGGCGAGACGCGTGACCGGCATGACAATTCGACTGGCGGCGGTTGAATATGGCGACGGGCCGGTTGTCGCCATCCTGCACGGGCTGTTCGGATCGGCACGCAACTGGGATTCGATCGCCCGCCGGCTCGCGAGCCGCCATCGCGTGATCGCCTTCGACCTGCGCAATCACGGCGCCTCCGATTGGGCCGACGGCATGGATTATGCCGACATGGCCGAGGACGTGCGGGCGGCGCTCAACGAACGCGGGCACCGGCGATACGCACTGCTCGGCCACAGCATGGGCGGCAAGGCGGCGATGGCGGGGGCGTTCCGCTATCCCGACGAGGTCGAGCGGCTGGTCGTCGTCGATGTCGCCCCGGTCGCCTATCCGCTACGGCATCTGGGCTTTGTGCAGGCGATGCGGAGTCTCGATCTGGCGTCGATAACGCGCCGCGGCGAGGCCGATTTGAGGCTCGCCGACGCGGTGCCGGACGCCGCCGAACGCGCCTTCCTGCTGCAGAACCTGCTGTTTGAAAATGGTCACGCGCGCTGGCGGCTGAACCTGGACGCGATCGAGCGGCAAATGCCCGCGCTGGTCGGCTTCCCGAGCATCGGCGACGTGTATCCCGGCCCGGCGCTGTTCGTCGCCGGCGGTGGCTCCGATTACGTGTTGCCGGAATACGAATTGGAAATCCGGCGGCTGTTTCCGCGGGCCGATATCCGGCGCATCGAGAATGCCGGGCATTGGCTCCATGCCAAGCAGCCGAATGCCTTTCTCGAAATCGTCGAACCGTTCCTCTCCGGCGCCGTTTGAGGACGATCTGCACGAAGACGGTCGATGGCCCTCGACCCGATCTTCCTGCTGATCGCACGCTGTTCCTGCTACCGGTCATCATCGGCTACACTGCCTGGTCGTATTGGGTGTTTCGCGGCAAGGTGCACGGCGGGCACGGCTATTAGCCGTTGGGGGCCGGGGTGGGTGCTCGATGAGGATTATCGCCGTCGCGGCGCGGGCAGGCGCCGCGCTAACCGCGGCTTGCCGGGTCACAGCGGCTGTTCTGCTCCTGCTGTCATCGGCCACGACGTCCAGCGCCGCCGACAACGTCGTCCTGCAGTTGCACGGGCCTGAGCAGTTCGAGTTCGCCGGGTATTACGCCGCGCTGTGGCAGGGCTTCTATGAGCAGGCCGGTATCGAGGTGGAGATCAGGCCCGCGGGCGGCCAGCCGCCGGTCGATCCGGTGAAAGAGGCGCTTGAGGGCCGCGCGCAGTTCGGCACCGGCACCGCCCAGCTGGTGATCCGGGCCGCGCAGGGGCAGCCGTTGCTGCTGCTGGCGCCGATCTTCCAGCAAAGCGGCGCCGGCTTGTATTACCGGGCTGACAGCGTCTTTTCCTCCCCCGCCCTGCTGACGAAGGGGAAGGTCGGACGGCTGCCGGCAAGCGACATTCTCGATGTCGAGCTCGCGACCGTGTTGAAGGCCGAGGGGATCGATCCGGCCAAGATCAAAACGGTCCCGATCGAACCGGGCCAAACCGTCTCGGCGCTTGCCGACCGTACCGTCGACGCGGCGATGGGCTGGGCCTGGGCCGTGCCGTGGCAGGCGCGTCAGCGCAACCTCGCGCTCAAATCTTTCGATCCCGGCGACTACCGGGTCGCGTTCTACGGCGACACGCTGTTCACCTTGCGCCGGATCGAGCGGGCCCAACCCGATCTGGTGCGCCGGTTCCGCGCAGCGTCGCTGAAGGGCTGGCAATACGCTTTCGATCACCCGGACGAAGTGATCGCCCGGATGCTGGTCGAAACCAAGGGGCAACAGGCGGCGGATCCCGGTGGGTTCCTGCATTATCAAGCCGACCTGGCGCGGACTCTGGCGAATTACCCGAATGTGCCGCTCGGCCATTCCAACCCGGACCGCTGGGCTCGCATCGAAGCCAGCATGGCGAGCGCCGGCGCATTGGTGCGGGCCGGCGATCCGAGCGATTTCGTCTACGATCCGGAAGCCGCGGCCCGTAACCGCAACGACCAACGCGCCGCGATCTGGCTCGGCGCCGCTGTCTTGTTGTCGCTGGTTATCGGGGCGTTCCTCGTGCGGCGCGAGCGGCGAACAACCCCGGCCGGTTCGATGGCCCCCCTGAGGGTGAGCCCCGCCGAACCCGCGGCGCCGGTTTCGGCGGCAGCGGCGGCAGCCGAATTGGCCGCCGCGACGCCCAGCCGGCCCAACATCCTCGATCTTAACCAGGTGCTGTCGCGGTTCGAACGCAGCCTGCGGCAGCGTCTGCCCGAGCGGATCGGGCTGCGCCTATCGCCGGGAAAGGAATTGTGGCGCTGTCGCACCGATCCGGCGGCGGTGCGCCGGCTCGTATTCGACCTTGCCGCCGCCGCCGCCGACGATATCGACGCCGATGGCGATATCATTATCGGCACCCGCAACATCATCTTCGATGAAGGCAGCGTCGCCGACTACCGGGGCGCCCAGATCGGCGAATACGTCCGGATCACGGTCCGCGACAACGGCCCGGGCCTGTCTGCGGAAGCGCTCGACCGCATCTTCGAGCCGGGCGCCTCGGCGCGGCCGGCGATCGCGATCGCCGAACCGATGATGCGATCGCTGGGCGGCTACGCCCGCGTCGAAAGCGCCGAGAGGGTCGGGACCGCGGTCCACCTGTATTTTGCGCGCGAGGCGGCGCCGGCGCGCTTCCGGTTCGCGAAGGCCGCCGAATAGCCGCTATGGGGTCAGCGGCGGCAGGTCGACCCAGCGTCGCTCGCGCTGACTGCGGTAACACGCTTCGGCAAGCTGGACGCTCTTGGCGCCCTCGATCAGCGGCGCCGGGAACGGTCCATCCGCCGCGACATGGCGCAGGAACAATTCCCAGCCGGCGCGGTAGCCGTTCTCGAACGGCTCGATGTCGGGCACCTCCTGCCATTGCAGGTCGAAGTTCATCGCCTGCGGCTGCTCCGGGCTGAAGAACGGCCGCGGCGTGGCCGGCAAGGGCTGGATGAAGCAGCGGTGGAGGCCGACGACCGCCGAACCGGCGGTGCCGTCGACCTGGATCTGCAGCAGGTCGTCGCGCTTCACGCGATTGGCCCAGGACGAGCTGATCTGCGCCAGCACCCCGCCCTGCAATTCGAAGATCGCGAAGGCGTGGTCTTCGACATCGACATCGTACCACTGGCCGCTCTCGTCGCGCCGGCGCGGCTGCAAGGTCGCGTGGCGGCACGACACGGCCTCGATCGGCCCGAGCAGCCGGTCGAAGACGTAGCGCCAATGCGCGAACATATCGAGGATCAGCCCGCCGCCGGTCGCGCGCCGGTAATTCCAGCTCGGCCGCTGCGCCGCGTAGGCGCCGCCATCGAACACCCACCAGCCGAAATCGAGCCGGATCGACAGCACGCGTCCGAAAAACTCGGTCTCGTACAATTTGCGCAGCTTTTTCAGGCCGGGCAGGAACAATTTGTCCTGCACGACGCCGCCTTTTTTGCCGGCGCGTTCACCGGCGCGGGCAAGGTCGAGCGCCTCCTCCAAAGTCTCGGCGACTGGCTTTTCGAGATAGACGTGCTTGCCGGCGGCGAAGGCGGCGCGGGCACGCTCCGGACGGCCGCCGGTCGCCGTCGCATCGAAGTAGATGTCAACCTTCGGGTCGGCGAGGATGGCGTCCCGGTCGGTGTGCCAGGAAAGCCCGCCGCTTTTCTCGGCCAGCGCCTTTAGCGTTTCCGCATTGCGGCCGAGCAGGACCGGCTCCGGCATCAGCCGATCGCCGCCGGCGAGCGGCAATCCGCCCTCGGCCCGGATCGCCAGCAGCGCCTTCAGATGCTGGGTCGTACCGAGTCGCCCGGTGGCGCCGTCGATCACGACGCCGATCGTACGGACGCCCATCTAACGCGTCGCGGCGATGATCGACTCGCGCAGGATCGCCGGGATCTTTTCGAGGATGTCGTCCGGGGTCGACAGCGGCGGCGACAGGCACAGCGTGTCGCCGATCACCGGGTCGGTGCTGCCGGCGCGGGCCCGGACCAACAGCCCGCGCGACATCGCCTCGCGGGCGACCTTGACGCCAAGGCCGAGCGCCGGCGCCTTCGATGACTTGTCGGTCACCAGCTCGACGCCGCACATCATCCCGAGGCCGCGCACATCGCCGACATTCGGCAGGTTGCGCAATTCGTCGAGCGCGGCAAGCAGCCGACGGCCCCATACCGCGGCGCGTTCGACGAGGCCTTCATCCTCGATGATCTCGACATTGCGAAGGCCGACTGCGCAGCACGCCGGATGGCCGCTATAGGTCGCGGCGTGCATGTAGCGGCGGTCCATCGGCGCGTTGAGGATCGCCTCGTGTACGCGCTTCGACAGGATGTTGCCGCCCAACGGCAGGTAGCCGCTGGTCACGCCCTTGGCGAAGGAGACGATGTCCGGTTCGACGCCCCAATGGCCGAGCGCGAACCACTTGCCGGTGCGGCCGAAGCCGGTGATGACCTCATCGGCGATCAGCAGCACCTCGTACTTGTCGCAGATCTCGCGCAGCTTCGGGAAATAGCTGTCGGGCGGCACGATGACCCCGCCGGCGCCCATGACCGGCTCGGCGATCACGGCCGCTACAGTATCCGGCCCTTCGGCGAGGATCGCCTTCTCGACCGCCTCGGCGGCACCGATCCCCGGCTCCTCGTTGCCTTGCCAGCGATAGGCGTAGGGCGCCACGACATGGATGAAGCCGGGCATCAGCGGACCGAACATTTTTTGGTAGGCGGCCATGCCGGTCGCGCTCATCGCCGCCATCGTGACGCCGTGATAAGCGTGGATGCGCGAGATGACCTTCACTTTGTTCGGCTTGTCGTTGACCTTCCAGAAAAAGCGGGCCGTCTTGAACGCCGACTCGTTCGACTCGGCCCCGGCAGTCGTGAAATAGACGGCCGAGCTGCTGGGATAGGCGTGGCGGACGATCTTCTCGCCGAGCCGGATCGCCGGCTCGTTGGTGGCGCCGACATAGGCCGAGGCAAAGGCGATCTTTTTCATCTGCTCGGCGGCGGCATCGGCCAGTTCGGCGCGGCCGTGCCCGACATTGACATTCCACAGCCCGGCGAGGCCGTCGATCAGTTCGCGGCCGTCGGCGAGGTGCAGCATCGGCCCCTTGCCCGAGACGACGAACAGCGGCGCCTTGTGCTCGTCGGGGTGATGCAGCGGGTGGACCAGAAAGCGCCGGTCGCTCTCGAGCAGTTCGGCAGTGGCGTCCATCGGGGATTCTCCTGTGCCGTCCGGCCGCAGCGGGCCGGGCGTTAAGATCGCGAGGGCGTTGGGTGCGTCGACTATAGACGGCAGAGTAGGATCAGCGGTTCGGCAGGTCGAGGGGGTAGATTGGCCGTCGCACGTTCTTGAAGGTCAGCTGGCCGTAATCGGAGGTGCAGACCCCGATGCCGGCGCAATCGACGACGGCCTTGGCCATCGCGCCGAGCCCGGCGCGCCAATGTACCCGGCTTTTCAGCATTACGTAGCGCTTTTGCAGCGGGTCGATGCCGAGCGTGAAGAAGCAATTGAGATCGCTCGGCTCGACATGGCGCGAGATCAGCGCGATCTCGACCTTGCCGGTATCGATAACGACGCTCGGCCCCATTTCGGTGACGACGCCGCGGCCCATCGGCCCCTTGTTGCGGAAGCGGCCGTTCGAGATCGTCTTGACGGTGCCGGTTATGCCAAGCGGCAGGCTGCGGCCGGGGATTTGCGGCATCGCCATCTTGCCCCCCACCGAGAGCGTGACCTCGGCGCCGATGCCGGCGGCGATGGCCTGTTCCACCGCCTCGGGATCGTAGATCGCGAAGGCTGCCACATTCTCCAGCCCCTCGCGCAGGATCGCCGCCAATACGACCGTCGTATCCATTGTGCCGCCCGAGGCGCAATTGTCGTAATGATCGAGCAGGATGATCGGCCCCTCGCCGGCTGCCGGGACCGGCATCGCCTTGGCGCGGGCCAGCGCCTTGTCGATCGGCTCGATCTGATAAACGAACGTCTCGCGCTCGCCCCAGGCGCGGTCGAGCAACTCGTCGCGCAGCCGTTCGGCCAGTTGGCGGTCGCCGTCGGTTACCACGACAGCGCTCAGCCCCGCATTCGTAATATCGGCATGCGGAAAGCCGGTGAACAGGCTGGCGGCGAGCGCGCCTTCCGACGCCATTGCCCCGCAACGCTCCTGCAATTCCCGGTTCGGGTGGTCGTCCGAGCCCTGCCGCATCACATGCGGCAGCATCGGCACGTTACCCCAGGCCATCACCGGCTTGGCCTCGCCGCGGATCGCCCGCAGCAGGATTTCGCCGGCGCGCTTGGCGGTTTCGTAGGTGTCGACATGCGGGTAGGTGCGATATCCGGCGACGACGGTCGCGTTGTCGATGATCGCGTCGTAGAGGTTGGCGTGCATGTCGAGCGAGACTGCGATCGGCGTCTGCGGGTCGATCGCGCGGATCCGGCGCAATAGCTCGCCCTCGCCGTCCTCGAAGGTATCGGTGACCATCGCGCCGTGCAGGTCGAGCATGATGCCGTCGTAGCCGCCCTGTTTCACCGCCTCGCAAATCGTCGTGGCGATGTGCTCGAAGGCGGCATCGTCGACCGGGCGCGAGGGCGGCGACCCGGCCGCGATCGGTAGTACCACTTCGGCCTTCTCGCGCGCGGCGCGGTCGAGATAGGCGCCGAGCCCGGAGCCGGTGCCGCGATAGGCCTGGATCGCGGCCTCGCCATAGAGCGGCCCCGGACCATGACCGAAACGGGCGAGCGGGGTCGGCACCGGCGAGAAGGTGTTGGTCTCGTGCTTCATCATCGCGATCAGGAGACGCATCGCTGGCACTCCTCTGCTCGCGCGACGATAGCGCCGACGCTCAGCCCCGCAACTGCTTTTCGAAAAAGGCGAAGGCGCCGCCGGGATTCGGCCCGTAGGGCGCGATTTCAACGAACCCGAAGCCGGCGTAGAGCGCGATCGCCGGCCCCATGCTGGCGCGATGGCTGTCGAGGCGCACCAATTCGTAACCCCTCGCTCGCGCCGCGGCCAGCGCCCGATCGAGCAAGGCCCGACCGAGCCCGCTGCCGCGCGCCGCCGGCACGACATAGAGCCGCTTGATCTCAGCGATGCCCGCGGCGAGCGGCTTCACCCCGACGATGCCCGTGGCGGCGCTGCCGTCGCGGGCGAGCAGCAGCAAGCCGCCGGGCGAAGCGTAGGGCGCCGGCAAGCCGCCCAGCTCATCGGCGAAATTCTGGAAGCCGAGGTCGAATGGGAGGGAAGCGGCATAGGCTTGGAACAACGCCCGCGCCGCCTCGACATCGCTGCCCGAAACCGCCTCGACGATCGTGAACTGCATCCGTTGCCGAGACTCGCCCCGCTTACGCCTGCGGCCAGTTCATGCGGATCGGGTCGTGCCCGTCCCAATTCAATGCCGCCTCGCGCACCTGATCGAAGATGCGCATGCGGGTCGGCGTCGCCTCGGCCATCTCGATGACCGTGCCGGGGTGGCCTTCATTGAGGAAATAGATGAACGGGCCGCGTGGCGTGTCGCCCTCCTGGCCGATCTGCCAGCCGCTCTTCAACGCCCGCTCGCGGATCTCATGGTAGTTGACCGGCCAGGACGACCAGTGCTGCATCCCCTCATGCCCGGCGGCGAGGAAATCGCGGTAGAGGCTGGGGCTGTCGCAACGCTGCTGGATCAGTTCGAGCTGCACATTGCCCGAATTGGCGAGCGCGATCGAGACCTGGATGTCGTAGGCGCGGCCCTTGTAGCGGAACTCCGTCATCGGCAGTTGCTCGGCGTAAAACCAGGGCCCGACGCCGCACACCTCGGCCCAATGGCGCATCGCCGTCTCGATGTCGCGCACGACGATGCCGACCTGGCGCATCGGCCCGAACAACCGGCTCATCCGATCCTCCCATGATATGCTTGCGCCATCATGGCAGGAGTTCGCCGGGCGACGCCAGCCGGCAGAAACGACAAAGGGCGCCCTCGCGCCTCAGCGCGGGGACGCCCTTCGCCAGGCGTGTAGATCGTTAGCGGACGATCTCGTGCTCGCGGACGATCCGGCGCTCGGGCATCGAGCTGCCGAACATGCCGTCGCGACGAATGATCTTCTTCTTGGTGACCATGCCGTCGGCATGACGCTTGATGATCACCTTCTTGGTTCCCATGCCGTCATGGGTCCGGCTGATGATCCGGGTCGTCGAACCGCCCATGTCGCCGGTCTCGGCAAGCGCCGAACCAGAGATCAGGACGACGACGCCCGCAACTGCGAGTAGATAGCGTGTCATTTTCCGTCTCCTAGCATATGACGGTCTGTTAACTACCCGGAGTTTATTTTAGTTCCTCTAGTCATCCACCGCGTATCCGTGTTTCGGCACAAGGATCGTGCGTTCGTAAGTCATGAATACCGCGCCGTCGGCTTTTTTGCCGGTAGTGCGAACGGTGACAATTCCTTGATTCGGGCGCGAATTCGACTCGCGTTTCCCCAAGACCTCGCTTTCGGCATAGATCGTGTCGCCGACAAAGACCGGCGCGGACAGCTTGATATCGGTCCAGCCGAGATTGGCGATCGCCTTCTGGCTGACATCGGCGACGCTCATCCCGGCGACGATCGACAATGTCAGGCAGCTATTGACGACGGGCCGGCCGAATTCCGATTTGGCGGCATACGCGGCGTCGAAATGCAGCGGGTGCTGGTTCATCGTCAGCAATGTGAACCAGGTGTTGTCCGCTTCCGAGATCGTACGGCCGGGCCGGTGCTCGTAAACATCGCCGACCGCGAACTCCTCGAAGACCCGGCCGGCGACGGCGCGCCAGCGGCGCGGCGCGACTTTCCTGGCGATGGCTACCATCAACCCTCCTCCTTGATGCTCAGATCACCACAGAGACACGGAGAATACAGAGACGCTAATCTTCCGTGCCCTTGTGTCTCTGTGGTGGATGCCATGACGATAGCGGATGCCGACCAGGACCGGCTGATCCTCGACAGCGTCGAACGCTTTCTCGACCGCGAGGTCAAGCCGCATGTCCACGCCCTCGAACACGACGACATCTGGCCCGCCGACATCGTCGATGGCATGAAGGAGCTCGGCCTGTTCGGCGCCACGATCGGCACCGATTACGGCGGGCTCGGCCTGTCGGCGTCGAGCTACGCCAAGATCGTCGAGACCGTATCCACCGTGTGGATGTCGCTGGCCGGCATCTTCAACTCGCATCTGATCATGGCCGCTGCGGTCGAGCGCTTCGGCACGGCGGCGCAGAAGAATGAGTTCCTGCCGCGCTTCGCGACCGGCGAGTTGCGCGGCGGCCTCGCCCTTACCGAGCCCGATTGCGGGACCGACCTGCAGGCGATCCGCACCACGGCTCGGCGGCCCATCAATCAAGTCGGCGGCGGTAACCAGGATTATGTGATCAACGGCACCAAAACCTGGATCTCGAACGGCATCCACGGCCAGATCTTCGCGCTGCTGGTCAAGACCGACCCCGGCGTCGAGCCGCGCCATCGCGGCATGAGTCTGTTCCTGGCCGAGAAGGGACCGGGGTTCACGGTCAGCCGCAAATTGGAAAAGCTCGGCTACAAGGGCATCGACTCGGCCGAGCTCGTCTTCGAGGATTTCCGCGTGCCGGCCGACCGGCTGATCGGCGGCGCCGAGGGGCGCGGGCTGCAGCACGCGCTCGGCGGGCTCGAACTCGGCCGCATCAATGTCGCCGCCCGCGGCGTCGGCGTCGCCCGCGCCGCACTGGCCGAGGCGATCTCCTACAGCCAGATCCGCAAGACCTTCGGCAAGCCGATCTGCGAGCACCAGGCGATCCAGCTGAAGCTCGCCGATATGGCGACCCAGGTCGAGGCGGCGCGGCTGCTGACCGAGCGCGCCGCCGATGTCTACGACCGGGGCGAGCGCTGCGACATGGAGGCCGGCATGGCCAAGCTCGCCGCCTCCGAGGCGGCGGTCAGCATCAGCCTCGAAGCGATGCGCATCCACGGCGGCTACGGCTACTCGAAGGAGTTTACCGTCGAGCGCCTCTACCGCGACGCCCCGCTGCTGGTGATCGGCGAGGGCACCAACGAATTGCAGCGCATCATCATCGCCCGCCAGCTGATCGCCCGGAACAAGGTGTAGCCTCTCGCCCCTGCGCATGCCGGCATGCGCAGGCTGCTGGTGACAGCGCGCGCGAATTCCGGCTTCATTTCCCTCACAAATGACAGGGCTGGGCACAAGCACCGGCCCGTAGGAGGGATGGATGCTCGCCTGGTTTCGCGACCTGACCGCAAAAGAGCGCCAGACGATGTTCGCCTGCTTTGGCGGCTGGTCGCTCGACGCCTTCGACGTGCAAATGTACAGCTTCGTAATCCCGACCGTGATCGCGGTGTGGGGTCTGTCGCGGGGCGAGGCCGGGCTGATCGGCACGGTCACGCTATTGATCTCGTCGTTCGGCGGCTGGTTCAGCGGGACCTTGGCTGACCGCTACGGCCGGGTGCGGATGCTGCAGATCACGATCCTGTGGTATTCATTCTTCACCTTCCTGTGCGCCTTCGCCCAGAATTTCGAGCAGCTGTTCGTGCTCCGGGCGCTGCACGGCTTCGGCTTCGGCGGCGAATGGGCCGCCGGAGCGGTGCTGATGGGAGAAGTGATCCGCGACAAGTACCGCGGTCGCGCGGTCGGGTTGGTGCAGACCGGCTGGGCGGTCGGTTGGGGCGCCTCGGCGCTGGTTTATACCGGTGTCTATGCCTTCATGCCCGAGGCGATTGCCTGGCGCGTGCTGTTCGCGATCGGGCTGCTGCCGGCCTTCTACGTGTTCTGGATCCGGCGACACATCGAAGAGCCGGAGATCTTCAAAACCCATCGCCAGGAACGCCCGCCGGTCGGCATTTCGCACCTCTTTTCCGCCTTCCGCGGCCCATATCTGTGGACCACCGTCAAGGTGGCGCTGATGGTCAGCGGCGCCCAGGGCGGCGGTTACGCGCTCAGCATTTGGATGCCGACCTATCTGCGCAGCGTGCGCGGCCTGTCGGCGACCGGCGCCGGCGGTTTCCTGCTGGTCCAGATCCTGGGCGCGCTGATCGGCTTCCTGATCGGCAGCTATCTGAGCGACGCCATCGGCCGCAAATGGACCTTCATCGTCTCGACCGTCGGCTCGCTCGTCTTCGTGCTGATCTTCATGTTCGCGCCGATGAGCAATGAGGCGCTGTTTTTCCTCGGCATTCCGCTCAACATCTTCCTGCTGATGAAATTTCCGCCGATGGGCCCGTTTATGAGCGAGCTCTATCCGACCGAGGTGCGCGGCACCGGGCAGGGCTTCTGCTACAACGCCGGACGGGCGATCGGCTCGTTCTTCCCGACGATGGTCGGGTACGTCAGCGAGGGCATGCCGCTCGGCATGGTCATCGCGGTGTTCAGCAGCCTCGCCTTCGGCGTGATGATCCTGATGCTGCTGATGCTGCCCGAGACGCGCGGCCGCAACCTCGCCGAGATCGGCACCGAGCCTGCCTCTCAACCCAGGGCCGCCGCGGCGTCGTCGATGACGAGCTGAACCGCGTCGCCGCCGCGATACGTGTCGCGGCGCAGATGACCGGCGACGTGGATGGCGCGGCCGCGGCTCGCGATCAGGAACTCGCCGAGCAGCGTACCGGCGACGCGGAAGGCGATCGCATCGACACGCCCGGTTTCGAGCGGATCGGTGAGGACGAGGCGCAGATGCGCGGAACCGACCGGCTCGGCGCGGGCGATCCGCAGCGACGGAAAGGCGAAGCGCGGCTCCGCATTGGCGGCGCCGAACGGGGCCAGCGCCTCGATATGGCCGATCAGCGACGCCTGCGCCGCGCTCGCGGCTAGAGCGCCGTCGATCGACAGCTCCGGGACGAGGCGCTCGCGATCGAACCCGTCGCCGAGGCGCTCGGCCAGGAACCCGCGCAGAGCATCGAGCTGGTCGGCGGAGACGGTGAACCCGGCCGCCATCGCATGGCCCCCGCCATTGATCAGAAGGCCGGCCTGGCGCGCCGCGATCACCGCCGGGCCGAGCGGCAGTCCGGCGACCGAGCGGCCGGAGCCCTTACCGATGCCGTCCTGCACCGCGACGACGCAGGCCGGCCGCTCGTAGCGCTCCTTGAGGCGAGCCGCGACGATGCCGATGACCCCGGGATGCCAGCCCTCGCCGGCGGCAAAGACCAGCACCGGCGATTGCGGCGTTGCCTCGACCAAGGCGATGGCGGACTGCAAGGTCACTGCCTCGATCTCGCGCCGCTCGCGGTTATAGGCGTCGAGCCGCTGCGCCAGTTCGGTCGCGAGCGCCGGGTCGTCGGTCGATAGGAGCCTAGCGCCGAGATCGGCGGCGCCGATCCGCCCACCGGCATTGACCCGCGGCCCCAGGATGAAGCCGAGCTGGTACGCGTCGACCGGACCGTTTGCCGCGGCCACAGCGGCGAGCGCCTTGAGGCCGGTATTGTCGCCGCGCCGCGCAACCTTGAGGCCCTGCGCCACGAGAGCTCGGTTCAGTCCTTTCAGCGGCACCACGTCACAGACGGTGCCCAGGG
>Ga0102924_1003654_pt1 | contig 16022 bp, 17 predicted proteins | sample PaiPotPPM11metaG_FD_80116 | JGI IMG/M metagenome (GOLD analysis project Ga0102924, IMG submission 80116) | Iron sulfur acid spring bacterial and archeal communities from Banff, Canada, to study Microbial Dark Matter (Phase II) - Paint Pots PPM... ... | reverse complement strand
GTATGATCCTCATCACGGTTACGGTGGACCATTACCGGAGCGCGGGGCACAGCGCTTTAACCACTTCCATGCAAATGAAGCGCGAGATGGGCGAGGCAACGTAGGCTCCGCTCCCCATGACGGAGGGCGAGAGCACGCCCTGCCCGGGTATCGGGGTGGTTCGCACGGCGGAGGGCATCGCTAGAGCGCAGTCCGTTTGAAACGAGAATAAGACGCGCCCAGACTCACAATGAGCCTGGGCGTTTTCATTGCTCGCTCGTGCAGCCGCAGAGCGGTGAGCAGTCACAGTAGCGGACCGATAGAAGATGGAATTGCCGCCCAGCAGATACAGGAAAGAGCAGGCGACAGCCAGGGTTGGACGCGAACGTAAGGGTACCTTGTTGGTGAATCGCCAAGGGCATTCATTGACACAACTCTCACGGCTCGGTCCCCGGTCTATCGGCTCTTCCGGTAAAATCATTTCTTCCTATGAATACCTTTGAACAAATTGCGGAGCGGGAGCGGCAGTTTCTGCTGCAGACATACAGCCGGTATCCGGTTGTGTTGCAGCGGGGCAAGGGCGTGTTTCTTTTCGATATCGACGGAAAGCGCTACCTGGACTTTGTTTCCGGGCTCGGAGTGAATGCGCTGGGACATGCGCATCCGCGGATCGTGAAGGCGATACGCGATCAGGCGGCGAAGCTGATCCACGTTTCGAATCTTTACTACCACGAGTATCAGGGGCCGCTGGCAGAGAAATTGTGCGCTCTGGCGGGCGGATCTTCCGGAGAAAAATTCCGCGCATTTTTTTCGAACAGCGGGACCGAGGCGATCGAGGGATCGATCAAGCTGGCGCGGTTGGCAGGGCATCGCGCGGGCGGCGAAGCGAAGTGCCGGCTGGTGGCGCTGGACGGCTCCTATCACGGGCGGACCTTTGGTGCGCTTTCGCTGACGGGGCAGGATAAACATCGCAAGGGATTCGAGCCGCTGCTGGAAGATGTCACGTTTGTAAAGCAGAACGATCTCGAAGGCCTGCGCAACGCGGTGAATGGCAATACGTGCGCGATTGTGCTGGAGCCGATTTTTGGCGAGGGTGGAATTCACGAGTGTTCAGTAGAGTTTCTGCGGGAATGCCGCGCGCTGGCGGATCAACACAAGGCGGCGCTGATCTTCGACGAGATTCAGTGCGGGCTGGGGCGGACGGGAACAATTTTTGCGTTCCAAGGTTTCGGAGTGACGCCCGATATAGTGGCAATCGCCAAGCCGATCGCGGCGGGGCTGCCGCTGGGGGCATTCATCGCAAAAGAAGAATTCGCGACTGCGATTTCGCCGGGACAGCATGGGACCACATTCGGGGGCGGGCCGCTTGCCTGCCGCGTTGCGCTGGAGTTTCTCGCCATCGTTGAGGAAGAGAAGCTGCTCGAAAACGTGAACAAGGTCGGCGCTTATCTGCAGCAGCAATTGAAGGAAGTGACGGAGAAGCGGTCGGCTGCGATCGGCATCCGAGGGCGAGGATTTATACAGGGCATTCAACTGGAGATTCCCGCGCGTCCGATTGTGGATGCAGCGTTGGCCGAGGGAGTGCTGTTCAACAGTACACAGGATACAGTTGTGCGTTTCCTGCCTCCGTTTCTAATGGAGGAGAAGCACGTGGATAAGGGGATTCGCGTGCTGAAAAAGTTGCTGGGGAAGAAAAAGAAAGCGGCGTAGGGGCGGGATCTAATTCCCCAAGGTGGCCGGGGCGCGGTAAATAGGGAAGCGAGCCAACCGCGCGATTTCGTGCGTCGCAAAAATAACGACGCGTCGCGCGGCCCGCCCAGATCCTTCGGCCCGCAAACGGCGCGGACCTCAGGATGACAATTCACTTTGTAAAAAATGGGGAGCCGAAGCTCCCCGAAGTGAAGCGACAGAGGCGTTGTTTCACTTAGATAGAAGGCGGCGTGAGGGAAAGAGTTGTCCTTGGCGGGGGAAGAATTTGCGAGGGATGAGACCGAGATGAAGGAGTTTCATCCAGCGCCGGTGCCTGCCATGCCCGCGTTGAGCGAGGGGATCGAAGAGTGCTGGATGGAGTTCGAAGGCGCGCGGATGCGGTATTTGCGCGCGGGATCGGGGCCGGCGCTGATTCTGCTGCACGGGCTGATGGGATATTCGTTCTCGTGGCGCTACGCGATGCCGGCGCTGGCGACTTATCGAACCGTGTATGCCCCAGATATGCTGGGCGCGGGGTTCTCGGACCGTCCGCGAATTGATCATACGATGCGGGCGACGGCGCTTCGCCTGTTGCACTTCATCAAGGACCTGGGGATCAATTCGTTCGATCTGCTCGGAACGTCGCGTGGCGGGGCGGTTGCTATGTGCGCAGCGGCGGAATGCCTTCGCCGCGGACATCCGCAGGTGCGAAGCCTGGTGCTGGTGGCCCCGGTGAATCCGTATTCGGCGCATGGCCGCAGGCTCGCGAAATTTGCCGGTAGTCCCATTGGGGCAGCGGTGGTACGCGTGGTGATGGAGCGTTTCCCCGCTTTGTACCCGTACTGGCACGGCCGGATGTTTGCCGATCAAGGAAAGATTCCCGCGGGAAGCCTCGATGGATACAAAGCGCCGTTGACCCGACCGGGACTGTTCGATCACGCACTCGGAATCGTCAGCACGTGGGGCGCAGACCTGCGGGAATTGGAAGCGCTGCTGCCCGAGCTTGCTTCGATTCCAACGCTGCTGATGTGGGGAAGCAAAGATCCGGCAGTGTATTTCTCATCGATGGAGCCGCTGGCTCGGCATTTACCGAAGGCGCAGCGGGTCGTGTTTCAGAACGTCGGTCATCTTCCGTATGAGGAGTGTCCCGAGAAGTTTAATCAGGCGTTGATCGAGTTCCTCACGCGCTGATGGCGTGCTGCGCGACAGTCGGTAAGATAGCGGCACTACTCATGAGCCACTCCATTCTCGATGTGCTGCGGAATGCGGTGGTTCAATATGGCTATTGGGCCGTCGGCGCAGCGTTGCTCCTGGAAAATACGGGCGTCCCTGTGCCGGGTGAAACGATCCTTCTTTTGGCCAGTTTCCTGGCCTACTCCCAGCAAGAGCTCCAGCTCTCGTGGATTATCGTCGTAGCGACAATCGCTGCCACGCTAGGGGACAATCTCGGCTATGTTGTTGGCTACTATGGCGGCCGCAGGCTGATGGACCGGTATCAAAACGTTTTCCGCATTCATGACGAAACGGTGCTGCAAGGAGAGAACTTGTTCGCGCGCTACGGTGCGGTGACCGTATTCTTCGCGCGATTTGTTTTTGGCATGAGGATCATCGCGGGACCACTGGCCGGGACGCTGCGAATGCCATGGCGGAGATTCCTGATCTTTAACTTTCTCGGAGCAGCGGTGTGGGTCACCGCTATTTCGGGCTGCGGTTATCTGTTTGGCCGGCACTGGGAACATCTTGAGCGTGGCTTGAAGCGATTTGATTTCATCGCGGTGTGCGTGCTTGCGGCTATGGGTCTGTGGTGGTGGAAGCGGCGGGAGCGTGGAGGACCTTCCGAGTAACCCTGACAGGGCTTCAGGTTGCAAGCGAAGAGGCTATACTGTCCGCGTGTCGCGGGGTTGTATCCTCATGCTGGGGTGATGGTTTCGCGGCATTCCAAGAACATACCGGTTGCGTCCGGGCCGGAAAATCGGACGAGGAGGAACAAATGAAAAAGATCGGGTTTATGACTCTGCTCATTATGGCAACGCTTCTCTTTACGCTGGCCTTTTCGGCGGCGGCAGCCGGACCAAGCGCACCAGCGGCGCCGGTAGCGGCGGCCACCGCTCCTGCAGTCCCTGCGGCGGCTCCGGATCGGCACCCGCACATCGACGAAGCCTTGGAGCATATGCGCGCCGCGAAGCATGAACTGGAAATCGCCGAGCATGATTTCGACGGGCATCGCGTGAAGTCGCTTGAGCACCTGAATCAATCCATTCATGAAGCGGAAATTTGCCTGTCGATGCGGTAACCTCCACGCTGGACAACATGAAAACAGAAAAGGCAGCGTCTATGAGGCGCTGCCTTTCATTCTGCAAGTGCAAATGCGCCGCTCTAGTGTGAGCCGAAGGTGTAGCCGACCGAAGCTCCGAGACGGAAGACATTGTCGGAGTGGAACTGGAAGTTATTTGGGATGAAGTAATAATGTACTTCAGGCCGCACGAAGATATTGCGCCATGCGTAATAGCGGATACCGATCCCCAAGTGCATCAGAAAATGACTGCTATTGACGTAGGAGCGACAACCTCCGGCGGCCAGGCCGCAATTTCCCGGGGCATAGAAGAGCAGCGTCTCTGCGCCGATTCCACCCATTAAATCGACATGGGTTTTGGGATACACCCGCCGTGAGATCACGCCGTTGATATCGAAAAAAATCGGGCGATAGGTCTGAAATCCGTTGTATAGCCCTTCCTTGTAACGGAAAGCCCCTTCGATACTGATGCCGCGGTTGCGCTCAGTCAGGTATTGGAAGGTGAGGCCGGGATAGACGCCACCCCGTTCCGCCGGAGGCAGATAAGCCTCTGAGGCGTTTTCATTTCTTGTGGACCACGGGGTGCTTCCCGAGGCGGCGAAGTCAAACTGTTGGGCGTGTGCGAAGCTGGCGAAGACCACAATCGTGCAAGCGAACTCGAGCCAAAAGAACTTTCTCAACCCTGCCCCCTGTGAGATGGGTACATGCGACGATGCCTCTGCGGCCTCCTGGTCAGATTCCTAAAACCTTAACCACAGAGGACACAGAGGAGCACAGAGTCGAGTGCCATCGTCAACGATGTTTACTCTGGACCGATAGTGTATCCGATTGAAGCGCCGACCCGGACGACGTTGCCGGAGGAGAAAACGTCGGTGTTATTCAATATGTGATAGTAGCGGACTTCCGGACGCACGAAGAAGTGGCCCCAGGGGTAATAGCGGACGCCGGCTCCAAGGTCCACCAGGAAATGGTTGGAGCTGGTGTAGCAGGCGCCGAAGTAAACACAACCGCTGGTCGGGGTGTAGCCGTAGAAACGAGTGCTTTGCCAGCCAATTCCACCGAAGAGATCCAGACCGGCTTTCTTGCCGAGACGCGGCTGGTACACGCCGTTGAAGTCAAATAGAAGCGGGCGATAAGGCTGGCCGCCGGTCCCGCCGTAAGATCCCTGGGAAGCTCTCCAGTCTGCGTCGAAGCCCACACCGAGGCGTTTGTGGAAGATGACATCAGCCCCGATATTCATGTAAAGGCCGCCCTTCTCAGGGCAATTGCCGGTCGAGCCCGTGCCGCATTGCGACGCGCCGGGCGACATGAGTGTGCCGAAGCCGATCATGGCGTCGCCCTGCTGGGCTGAGGCCAAGCTTGCAAGGGAGAAAATAGCGAAAACAGTGGCGAGGAAGGCGAGCTTTCTCAAGAGAAACCTCCTGTGGTGTACGTACTTGGCGAATAAGATGCGTCCGCCAAACCCGTTGGATGCAAAGGGGCTGATTAAGCGACATCTTAATTCCAACCCGGAGCAACATTCAAATCACCCTGGGGCGGAGCACGACTGCACCCACCAATGGCCCCCGAAGAATGAGGCGCTGAACCAGGCTGAATTAGGGGTGAACACATCCAAGCGGGAAAAGTTGCGAATTTCTTCTGACCGCTTCTCCTGAACGGTTTGAGCCGGCTAGCGGCCGGATCCACTGCCTCCGCCCCGGAGCACGTGATCGATGGCGATGGGGCCGGCTCCAAAGAAAATCAAGGCGAAGGCAATCGTGGCGGCGGCCAGAGGGAACTCGTACCCGTGATCGCCCGTGAGGCCGTTGTGCCAATGCACTTTCCAGATCGCTACGATGAGATCGATACAGATTGCCAATGCCGCAGGCCGAGTGAAAAATCCGACCAGAACCAATAGGCCGCCAAGAAATTCGGCAAACGACGAAACGTAGCCAAGCCATGCGGGCAGGCCCAGACTGGCCACCATGTGCACATGGTCGTGCAGGTGCCGGAAGACATTCTGATATCCATGCGCTACCATGATGGCGCCCAGCGTCAAGCGCATGACGAGAAGTGCGAGCGGTTGAAGACGATCCAGATAACGCAAAGCGTTCCTCCCGAATTGACCGAATAGATTAGCGCAGTCCGTGCAGTCACCGAGTAAAATTCCCGCGCCGCTGGGGACCGATCTTGATAATGCAGTCCGACGCAGGTACAGTTTGCGCGCGATTGAAGGGCATATTCGAAGTTACTTATTGGTTCATTTGCCTGGGACTTATAAAGTAAACCGCAACGTTCTGGGCGGATGCGGGTTTGCAAGAGCGTATCGGGTCCGAGTGAAAACTTGAGTCGAGGAGTTTGTGATGAATTGCACCAGCAATAAAATTGTTTTGCGGAAGTCGGTTCTGTTTCTGCTGCTGATCACGGTTCCAGCGTTCGCTTGGGCCCAGAAAAAAGAAGAACCCAGGGAGCAGGCTCCGCATGAGAGTGCTCCGAAACGCTCGTCTGGGAATCATGAGAGCGCTCCGAATCGTTCGTCCTCTCCGAATCACACGAATGCAGGCCAAGCTAACCGGCCAAGCCGTCCAATCGGAGGAAACAACAGCCGTACGAGCACTCCGAGAAATGATCGACCGAACAACTCGGCGTCGGGCGAGCGCGGCCGCACGAATAACTCCCCAAGACCAGGCGGGAACGGTCGGCCAGGCAGCGCGCCAGCGAGGCCGGCGGCAGGTTTTAATGGTCGACCAGGCGGCGCGTCCCCGAGCCGACCGGATGCGAGTCGCATGCAGCCGGGGCGCACTGTTTCGCTGAGGGGCGGAGGGACTGCGAGTATTCGTCCGAACGGGCAGATCCGCTCGATCAACCAGAACGGGATGCAGATTAACCGCGGAATTTATGGCGGGCGGACCATTGTGAGCACGCGAAATAACGTAACCATTGTGAACACGGGTGTGCGCGGTGGCTACGTACAGCGATCCTATGTCACGCGTGGTGGCTACAGCTACTATTCGCGCACATACTACTCACACGGCGTTTATCAGACCGGGGTTTACCGCGGATTCTATTGGGGCGGACGTCCGTACTTTGGCTACTATCATCCATTCTGGTTCCATCCCGCATTTTATGGATGGGCATATCGCCCGTGGGGAGCGCCGGTGTACTGGGGTGTTGGAGCCTGGGGCTGGGGCGGGGCGCCATGGTTCGGGTTCTACGGAGGTTATTGGAATCCGTATCCCGTGTATCCTTCGGCCGCCTACTGGCTCACCGATTACCTGATTGCAGCGAATCTGCAGGAAGCGTATGCGGCGCAAGCGGCCGCCAGCGCGTCGGCAGGGGATGGAGCAATGCAGGATGAGGCGCCATCTAATTATCAGGGCGCGAATAATCCGGCACCTGCGGGAGGAACGAGCGGCCAGGTGGAATTGTCGCCAGAGGTGAAGCAGGCGATTGCCGACGAAGTGCAGTCGCAGATTGCTGCGTCGCAATCGCAGCCCCCGCAGAGTGCGCCGTCCAACGGTCCTGATGCGGGACCTGCCGCGGCCAACCCACAACAACTTCCTCCGGCGCTCGATCCCGCGCATCGCACGTTCATCGTGGACACGGAAGTCGACGTTGTCCCCAACGGTCAAGAGTGCGCGCTTACACAGGGAGATGTACTCACCCGGCTCGGCGACACTCCTGATCAAGACAACAAGGTGAGTGTGAGCATCGCCAGCAGTAAAAAGAACGATTGTGCCGCCGGCCAGAACGTGCTCGTGACGGTGGATGATCTACAAGAGATGCACAACCACTTCGAGCAGCAGCTCGATGCAGGGATGAAAGAGCTGTCGACCAAGCAGGGAACGGAAGGGATGCCGAAGGCTCCGGATACCGCAATCGTGGAGTCTGACATACCAGCGCCTCAGCCGGACCAGTCGGCAGGGAAAGCTTTGGAGGATCAGGAGAAGGCGGCTGATCAAACCGAAACCGAGGTCAAACAGGAAGCTGGCTCGCCGGGCGGTGGCGCGCAGTAAATCAGTTTTCTGCTTTCAGTGCTGGAGCGTCGTTCGTCGCCTGACGGGCGACGCTTCCGGCAATGCCTGATTTAAGGCAAAGGATGCTCTGTAGCGATTGCGCGGATGGACATTCTGAGCGCGCAGTAACGGGCGCCGTGTTTTCGGCCGTGGGAACAAACGCAGCCGAAACAACAGGTTGGCTCAGCGATATAGTACCTCCGTACCGTGCCTAGTACTTCAGTTACCCCTCTTCCGATGACCCGACATCGTTCCTTGCGCACATACAACTAATAGTATCAATAATCTACAGCACTACCATATATAGATCCCGCCTTCCAGCGATCTCTGGCGACATTCCAAGAAAACCACATAAAACGCGGCAAAACGCGGAGATTCGCTTGGAGCCGGGGTTTTTCGAGGCTGATATATGCTCGGGACACCGAAAGCCCTCGGAGCCGATATTGAGGGTAAGGCTGTCTCCCGAGTAAAGCCCGCGGCGCGAGAAACGCAGCGGGAAGTTTTAGTGGAAACGGTAAAGGAACTATGGCCGACTCGCGAGAAGTAATGAATATTCGCCAAGCGTCGCAATATCTGGGCGTGAGTCCGGACACGCTATACAAGTACGTCGGCGAGCAGAAGATTCCCGCGTTCAAGCTGGGCAATCGCTGGCGCTTCAAGAAGTCCCGGCTGGATCAGTGGATGGAAGAGAAGTCAAGCGAGATGGAACCGCAGGCGAAACGGAAACCGAAGGCGGCGACGAAAGCCGCCGGACAGAGTTAGAGGTTAAGTTTCGGAAAACGTCGCGGGCAGATTGCCCGCGCCACACAAAAAGGGTGGACACATGTTTGGACTCGGATCGAAATCGATTGTGGGACTGGACGTAGGCTCCTCGAGCATCAAGGCGGTGGAACTGAAAAAGAAGGGTGGGCAGATTGAAGTCGCACACCTGGGCTTAGAACCGCTGTCGTCCGACATTGTCGTTGACTCCATGATCGTGGACTCGGGCACGGTGTCGAGCGCGATCTCGAAACTGTTCGCCGACAACCTGATCAAGACTAAGGCGGTGGCCACCGCGGTCAGCGGGCATTCCGTGATCGTGAAAAAGATCTCACTGCCCTCGATGAGCGATCAGGAACTGGCGGAGACGATCGAGAAGGAAGCGGCGCAGCACATTCCTTTCGACCTCGCAGATGTGAGTCTTGACTACCAGATTCTGTCCGATGAAGTGGGCAGCCCGCAGATGGACGTTCTGCTGGTCGCGGTCAAGAAGGACAAGATTCTGAACTACACCAACGTACTCTCGATGGCGGGACGCACCCCGGCTATCGTCGACATTGATGCGCTGGCTCTGCAGAACTGCTACGAGTACAACTACCAGCCGGCGCCGGGCCAGGTAGTGGCGCTGCTGAACCTGGGCGCGAGCGTCATGAACATCAACATTGTGAAGGGCACGACGCCGTTGTTCCCGCGCGACGTCAGCGTGGGCGGCCATCAGTACACCGACTCTCTGCAGAAGGAACTGGACCTGAGCTTCGATGATGCTGAGTCGTTGAAGCTGGGCAACAAGGTGGGAACGGTCAGTGAAGATGCGAAGCAGCCGATTCTGCAGCAGGTGACGGAAATTATCGTGCTGGAAATTCAGAAGACCTTCGACTTCTTCCGCGCCAGCGCGGCGGGCGAGCACATCGAGAAGATCTACCTGGCCGGTGGTTCGTCGAAAGTACCGGGCCTGGTGGAAGCGTTGCGGCAGGAGTTCTCGATGCCGGTGGAATTGTTGAATCCGTTCCAGCGCGTCACTCCACCGACGGAAGGACACGGAGCGGAGTTGGTAGAGCAGAATCCTGGGCAGATGGCAGTAGCAGTGGGCCTGGCCCTGAGGAGCTTTGAATCCCTATGATTAAAATCAACCTTCTCGAAAACTCCAAAGGCAAGGGCAAACGCGGCGGCAGCGGTCCGTCGATGCCCACCATGGAAATGGGAGACATGGGATCTCCCAAGCTGAAGATCCTGGTCATCGTGGTGATCGTCGGCTTGGTGAACCTTGGCTACTGGTCGCGGCTTGACCATCTCTCGAAAGAAATCGCCGCGAAGATGAAAGTCGCCGAGCAGAAGAATCATGAGCTGGCCGACGTAAAGGCGAAATTCCTGGAACGCCAGACCCAAGCCAACACCTACCAGCGGCGGGTCGACGTGATTAAGAAGCTGCAGGATGGACAGACGGGCCCGGTCAATCTCATGGCCATGATGGGTGAGACGGTCAACAACACCGAGGCGGTCTGGCTGAGCAAGCTCGACGATCAGGGCGCGAGCGTGAATCTGGAAGGGACGGCGCTGAGCACCGATGCCGTCGCCAACCTGATTGCCAATCTGCAAAAGACCGGATTCTTCAAGAACGTAGAGATCAAAGAAACCTATCAGGACGAGCAGATCAAGGAAATGCAGGCGTTTCAGTTCACCCTGACCTGCGAGAAGGGAAAGTCGTAGAGGCGCACCTATGGCGAACTTTAGCGAACTGTCGGGCATCAAGCAGTGGGGAGCGGTGATTCTGGGTGGAGCAGTGGTCACGGCGGCTCTGTACTTCACCGTGTTCAAGGCCCAGAACGAAAAGAACGCATCGGCGCAGCATTCCCTGGAAGAAAAGATTCGGGAAAACAACGAGCTCGAATCCTACCGGCCGAAGCTGAAGCAGATCGAGCAGCAGCTGGCGGAACTCAAACAGCAGCTTGAGATCGAGCAGCGGATCGTGCCTGACGAAAAGCAGCTCGACGGCTTCATCACCATGATGGACGGCGAGGCCCAGAAGGCGGGCGTGGAACTGCGGCGCTACACCGCGAAGGACGTGAAGCAGCAGCAGTACTACACCGAGGTTCCCTTCGAGATGGAACTGGATGGGCCGTATTACTCGACCCTGAATTTCTTCGACCGGGTAAGCAAACTGGAGCGGATTGTGAACGTCAGCGGACTGCTGGTGTCAACGACCCGCAACCCGAGCGGAGCGAAGGCCAAGCGTACGTACCTGTACGCGCCCAACGAGAGTGTGATCGCAACGTTTACAGCGACGACGTATTTCAGTCGTGATCTGCAACCTCCTGCAGCGGCCGCTGGAACAAAACCGGCGACGACGACGGCGGCGAGATAGGGACATCTATGAAGACGGCGATGAAGCTGACAACTGGCATTCTGGCAATGGCAATCATGGTGGGCGGGCCTGCAGCTCTGAAGGCTGCGGGACAAAACCCGGACGCCATCGATAACGCGCGCAGCGTGGCGAAGTCGCTGCAGCAGAAGCAAGCCAACGATACGAACGCAGCCCTGGATGCTGCTGGAGTTCCGGCCCCGCCGGCGAAGCCCGCTCCGGGCGCTCCGGCGCCTGCAGTGAAGCCGGCAGCGATTCCTGGATCAACGGCGATCTCTGCGGCAACCGCTCCCGCTGCGAAACCTGCGGTGAAGGCGTCGGCTCCGGTCGTGAAGGCGGAAAGCGGCTCGAGCCAGAACAATCAACTGCAGCGCGTAAACGTGGTTCCGGGCAGCGATGACATTCAGATCGAAATCAGCTCCAGCCGGGCGGTCACGCCGCGGGTGAGCAAGATGAGTTCGCCGGCGCGTGTCGTAGTGGAACTGCCGGAGACGGTGGTGGCCAGCGCACAAAACAAGATTCCGGTGGGCAGTGGCGGAGTCAAAGGCGTCCGCATCGGCATGGATGGCAAGACTCCTCCGACCACCAGCGTTGTGGTGGATCTGGAAAAGGCACTGACCTACGACGTAGCTCCGGGCCCCGGCGGCAAGGTAACGCTGATCCTGCACACGCAGGGCGCAGCCCCGGCAGCGGCGAAAAGCGCTCCGGTTGCAGCGAAACCGGCTCCAGTGATGATGGCCAAGGCTGCTCCGGCGGTGAAGATGCCGGCTACAAAAGCGGCGCCTGCGGCCAAGGTTGCTGAAGTCAAAGCTCCGGCTCCGAAGGCGGCGGCTCCAGTGGCGAAAGCAGAAGCGAAACAGCAAGCCAAGATTGCGGCTCCCGCAAAGCCCACGACTGTGAGCGTTGCGGAACCGGCTCCGGTGAAGAGCGCCGAACCAGCTAAGCCGAAAGCGGACGATAAGAAGTGGGCGATGAATGGTAAACGCGATCCCTTCTTCAGCCCGGTTGTGCAGCAGGGCGGATCGGGTTGCTCGACTGGAAAGAAGTGTCTCGAGATCAACGCGATCAACCTGCGGGGCGTAGTGAAGTCCGACAACGGCTTCATTGCAGTGGTTACCAACAACATCGGCAAGGCTTACTTCCTCCACGAGAACGATCCGGTGTTCAACGGATACGTGGTGAAGATCACCGGCGCTTCGATCGCGTTTGAAGAGATCGGGCAGGACAAGACGGGCAAGACATCGACGCACGAAGTGGTGAAGAGAATCTTCACCCCGGCGGTTTAATCCGACTGGCGCAAGCTGGATTCGGAACTGCCGAAATCAAGTTGCACGAAGGACACGCGGGCCAGGCCCGCGGGTGGGGAGAGGCGAAATGCGAAAGCAACAAGTGACCATGTTCGTATCGTTGCTGCTGACGGTGGTGGTGGCTGCGGCCGCCCAGACGCCGAGCCAGCTCGATCGAGTCAACGTAATCCGCGACACGGACACGATCCGGGTCGAGATGAAAGCCACCGGCGCGGTTGCGCCGAAGCTCAGCACGCTGGACTCACCCGCTCGCGTGGTGGTCGATCTGCCGGGGACGATGATGGCGACCGGACAGAAGAACATCGCCGTGGGCGCGCAGGGCGTCAAGGGCGTCCGCATCGGTACGGATGGGCACACGCATCCGACGACGCGGGTTGTCGTTGACCTCGAGAAAGCCTGCGCCTACGAGCTGACTCCGGGTCCGGCTGGCAAACTGGTGTTGACTCTGCATGCCAACGCGGTTGCCCAGGCCGCCGTCGAAACCAAGACGGTGACCGCGGATTCAACCTCTGCGACCCAGACGTCGGCGATGTCGCCAGTGATCGATATTCGCCCGGCGCAAAAGGCTGACATCAAACCTGCGACGAAAGCCGCGGATGAGAACTCGCCCGCACCCTTTGTATTCGTCGAGCCTACCTATCAGGCGAAGAGCGAAGTGAAGGCTGAACCTGCGACAGAAGAACCGGCCGCCCGCGCGCAAGAAGCAGCGGAACGATTCTCCGATAAAACCGCTGCGGAACTCCTTCCAGTAAGCATGCATGCTGCGCAAGCGCAAAGCACCGGAGCGCCGACGCAGAGCTCGACGGGCATTACGCCGGCGGTGAATCTGGCTGCAGAACAGAAAGCCCAGACGGGGCAGGGCGCTGCTGCGGCGGGCCCGCGCTATACGGGCGAACCCATCTCGGTCAACCTGAAAGACGTTGACCTGAAGGATTTCTTCCGCTTGATCCACGAGATCAGCGGGCTGAATGTCGTTCTCGATCCCAACGTGCATGGCACGCTGACGATCGTGCTGGATGACGTGCCGTGGGATCAGGCACTCGACATCGTGCTGAAGAATAACGACCTGGCGCGTGAGCTGGAAGGAAACGTCCTGCGCATCGCGACCGTCGAAACTCTCAAGCATGAAGCCGATGCCCGCCGTGCGCAGATTGAATCGGAAGCTCTGGCCGTGGAAAAAGTCTCGGTCACGCGTTTCCTGAGCTACGCCAAGGCGAAAGACGTAATCGTCACCGTGAAGAAGTTCCTCTCGCAGCGCGGCGATGTGGTGGCTGACGACCGCACCAACGCTGTGATCATCAACGACATTCCAAAGGTGATTCCGATCATCGACCGCCTGATGACGCAGTTGGATCGCAAGACGCAGGAAGTCGAAATCGAGGCGCGTGTGGTTGCCGCAACCCGGCAGTTTGCGCGCGATATCGGCACGCAGCTGGGCTTCGGCTGGGGCGATGGACACAGCGCCATCGGTGGAAACTCCACTGTAGGCACGACGCCCACGAACGTTAGCGGCCTGGCACCAGGTTACATCACGACCCCGGCAGTAGGCACGGGCACAGGAAATACGATTCCGTTGTTCACGAACCTGGGAGTTACGCAGCCTTCGAGCGGTCTTACCTTCCTGAACGCCAGCAATACGGTGCGAATTGACGCCGTCCTCTCGATGGCCGAATCGCGCGGCTTGCTGAAAGTGCTTTCGCGTCCGCGAGTCGTTACGCAGAATAATATTCAAGCGCTCGTAAAACAGGGCGTGCGCGTACCGATCGTCACGCAGGCGCAGTTGGGCGGCCCCCCGACTGTCACCTACGTTGACGCGTTCCTGCGGTTGACGGTGACTCCACAGATCACGTCAGAAAATACCATCTTCCTGAACGTCGACGTGGAAAACACCACGCCAAACTTTGGACAGGAAGTACAAGGCAACCCGGAATTGATCACGCAGCAGGCCACCACGCAGGTGCTGGTGACCGATGGCGGCACGGTGGTGATCGGCGGCGTGATCCAGACGCAGAACTCGATCAACATCTCGCAGGTTCCGCTACTGGGCAACCTGCCGTTCCTGGGCAACCTGTTCAAGCACACGCAAGTCAATACGCAGAACCAGGAGCTCATTTTCTTCATCACGCCGCGAATCATCCAGACATAGCTGAAATAGCAGCGCGTTGAGAAATTGAAACCGCCGGCCTGAAGAACCTGTCAGGCTGGCGGTTTTGTTTTTTACCTACGAGCTACGAGTCTTGAACCACGTGTGTAAGCCTCTGCCATGCGGCCCGTAGCTCACAGCTCGTCGCTGCTGATAAACTCAGCCCAATGAACTTCCAGGCACGTCAGAAAAAGTTGCGGGAGCATCTCGCTACGACCCGGTTCGACGGACTGCTGGTCAGTCATTTGCCCAACATTCATTATCTTTGTGGCTTTACCGGGAGTGCGGGACTGTTGATGGTCGAGGAGGCGGGCAGTATTTTTTTCACTGACGTTCGCTACGACACGCAAGCGCGTGAGGAAGTGAAGGGTGCCAAAGTCGTGATCGCCCGCAAGGCTCTCCTGCCGGCTCTCGGAGAGTTTCTGGCTCGACAACGGAAGCGTGCGCGGGGACGGATTATCGGTGTCGACTCCGAGCACTTCAGCATTGCCGAAAAGAAGCGGCTGACCAAGGTGTGCCCGGCCGGCGTGCGGTTAAAAGATGCGCCTTCGATCGTCGAGCGCTTTCGCGTAGTGAAGGATGAGGACGAAATCGAGTTGATCCGTGCAGCGGTGGCACTCGGCGCGAAGATCTTCGATCGCGCGTTGGAAGTGCTGCGTCCGGGGACGAAAGAGGTGGACGTTGCGGCTGAGATGGAGTTGGCGGCGCGCCAGGGCGGGGCCGAAGCCATGTCTTTTCCGACTATCATCGCTTCAGGTGCAAGATCTGCCCTACCGCATGGGCGCGCCTCGCTGCAACCGATCACGCAAGGCGGGTTCGTGGTCTGCGACTTCGGTGTTATACTCTCAAGTTATTGTTCGGACGAGACTCGCACCGTGTGGGTCGGGACCGCATCGGAAGAAGCGCGGCAGGCTTACGAAGCGGTGCGAGAAGCCCAGCAGGCTGCAATCGATGCCGTGCGGCCGGGAAGTGCGGTTGGCGAAGTCGACGCCGCAGCGCGTACGGTATTGCGCAAGGCTGGGTTAGGACGGTATTTTACCCATTCCACCGGCCACGGAGTAGGCCTAGAGATCCATGAAAGCCCCCGCGTGGCAGACGGGCAGCGGGAGCTTCTACAGCCGGGGATGGTGATCACGATTGAGCCAGGAGTATACATCCCCGGCAAATGGGGCGTGAGGATCGAGGACATGGTAGTGGTGACGGCCGGAGGTTGCGAGGTTTTAACTCCGACAAGCAAAGCCTTTTTGGCAGTCTAGTCTTCTTGGCTTCAGCCAGTTTGAAATGCAGCCGGGATAGGATACACGCCCGGCTTGTTGGCGCGCCCACCGGGTGCGCGGCACGGATAGCGGACCCACCATACACGAATGAATCAAAAAGAGCTTAAAGAGCTGATCGAGTTCTTAATCGAAAAGGACATTGCCGAGTTCGAACTCGAGCGCGGTGATGTCAAGGTCCGGATCAAGCGCGCCGGCGAACATACGATCGTCCACTCGCAAGC